>Ga0207693_10000187_pt1 | contig 56636 bp, 47 predicted proteins | sample LARL81metaG_FD_184347 | JGI IMG/M metagenome (GOLD analysis project Ga0207693, IMG submission 184347) | Corn, switchgrass and miscanthus rhizosphere microbial communities from Kellogg Biological Station, Michigan, USA - LAR L8-1 metaG... | ecosystem: Host-associated > Plants > Roots >... | reverse complement strand
ACCGCGCCTCAGGATGCGATCGGCCTCCCGCCGAAACCCGATCCAGTTCCCAACTACCACAGGGCAAAAAGATCGGGCAGTCACAAACAAGATACAAGGCTGCATCGAAGCGCACCGATGGTGCCTCGCGGCCTTTGGGCCCGGACATCTCGGACATTACGGTTAAAATGTCCTTTCCTTCATGTACTGGCTTTACAGCGCGCTGCTGGCAGCAGGCCTATTGGTTAGCCTGCCGTATTGGATGTTTGGCAAGCGGCGCCTGGGAAAATATCGCGAGGGCCTAGGTGAACGGTTAGGCAGCGTGCCCTCGAGGTTGTTGGGCGCGGTCGTGCCTGCAATATGGGTTCACGCAGTGTCGGTAGGCGAAGTTTTGGCGGTTACTGAACTGGTGGCTGAATTACGCCGTCGTTTCCCGCTCCATCGAGTGATGGTTTCGACTACGACAGCAACCGGACAAAGGTTGGCAAAAAAACGTTTTGGTGAGGCAAGCGTTTTCTATTTTCCACTGGATTTGGGATTTGCGATTCGCCCTTATTTGAAAGCTCTCAAGCCGCAGTTGATTGTGATCGCGGAGACTGAATTGTGGCCTAACTTGTTGCGCCTGGCGCGTGAAGGCGGGGCGTGCATCGCAGTCGTAAATGCGCGCATTTCCGATCGCTCGTGGCCGGGATACCGGCGTCTGCGGCGAGTTGGCATTCTGCCTGGCGTGCTAAGAAATATAAGCCTATTTCTGGCGCAAACTGATGAAGACGCTCGCCGCCTGCGGGATATCGGCGCGCTGGCTGAACGAGTCGAGGTGAGCGGCAACCTCAAATTCGACTTGCCGGCTCCAGTCGCGCCTCCGATCGTGGAAAGCTTGCATGCGGTCTTTCAGCCGGCTGGAGCTGGCCCGATCATTGTTTGTGGCAGCACCATGGAGGACGAAGAAGGGCTGCTGTTGCTGGCCTTCCAAAATGTGTTGGCAAGTTATCCAGGAGCGGTAATGATTCTGGCGCCCCGGCACCCTGAGCGCTCTGGAAACGTCGGTCGACTGCTGGAGCAGATGGGGATTCGTTTCTGGCGTCGCTCCTTGTGGAGTGGAGACTCCGTAGCTGGCGGAGTTTTCCTCGTGGACAGCATCGGCGAGCTTTCTTCGCTTTATGCTCTGGGAGACGTCGCGTTTGTGGGCGGGAGCCTTGTGCCACGCGGTGGTCACAACATTATCGAGCCTGCGCAGTATGGAGTTCCGATCATTGTCGGCAATCACACTGAGAATTTTCGAGACATCGTAGCGCTATTCCAAAAGCGGGATGCCGTGCGGGTTGTTGGCCCTGCCGAGTTTCCCCTGGTTTTGATGGAACTGCTGGCGAATGAGCCGGAGCGCCATGCGCTCGGACGCCGCGGCGCCGAGACTCTTCGCGTGCAAATGGGCGCCACCGGAAGAACGGTGAATGCGCTGGAAAAACTCCTGCATACGAACTCGGACCCTGCGATGAAACAGCCGACCGCAAAATGAATCCTCTAAGCGTTCTCTTCGGAGTCGGGGTTCGCGCGCGAAATACGCTATACGATCGCGGAATTGCGCGCTCGCAAAAATTGCGTGGCCCAGTCGTGAGCATCGGGAACGTGTCGGTCGGAGGTTCCGGAAAAACTCCGTTCGTTCTGTTGCTGGGAGAGGCATTAAAAACCCGAGGAATCAAGTTCGATGTTCTGTCCCGCGGCTACGGGCGGGTAACACGTGGGCTAGCAATGGTCGATCCCGGGGGGTCGGCGCGTGATTTTGGGGACGAACCTTTGCTGCTCGCGCGCCGCTTGAATGTTTCCGTGGTGGTCAGTGAAGATCGTTATCACGCCGGGATTTTCGCAGAAAGCAGATTTGGGGTTCAGCTTCACTTGCTCGATGACGGTTTTCAGCACCGTTCACTCTTCCGCGATTTTGATATCGTTCTAATCACTCCAGAAGATGCTCGTGATCGGCTGCTCCCCGCGGGAAGGCTGCGCGAGCCGTTGACCTCTTTGCAACGAGCCGACGCGATTGTGCTAACAAGCGGCGCGTCACAAGAATCCCTGACCCGCGATGAAAAGCTGCAGGGGAAGCTTTTTTGGCGCGTGCGTCGTGGGATAGAGCCTCCTCCCAATGTTCCAGCGAGGCCCGTAGTCTTCTGCGGGATAGCCCGTCCAAAGAATTTCGTAACGCAGTTGCGCACTGCGGGAATCGAACCTGCAGCGGAGGCTTTCTATCGTGATCACCACTTTTATACCGAGCGGGATGTTCGCGATTTGGTGAATCTGCGAAAACAAAGCGAGGCTGACGGGTTCGTGACCACCGAGAAAGATGCAGTCAACCTCGGCGGTTTTCTTGCAGCGCTCGAACCCCTGGCGGTCGTTCCCGTGAAAATGGAATTGACGGATGCCGCTAACGCTGTGGATACCATCCTGGGGAGGATTCAGGCATTGACGCGCTTGGCATGAGAAAATCAGTGGTTTATTGACGCCGATAATTTGCCGGCAGGGTGCCCCGGTAAATTGCGTGGAAAAAGTTAGTTCACACCGCGATGAGTAAGCACACCTCCGAGACCGAGCGGTTGAGCGAGCGATTGAGGAAGATTGTCGAATCCTTCCCCAAAGTCACGGTTACTGTGCTCGGGGACCTGGTGGCTGACGAATTCATTTACGGCGAGATTTCCCGAGTTTCCCGTGAGGCCCCTGTGCTGATCCTCAAACATCGGGAGCGGAGCGTCGTCCCCGGAGGAGGGGCAAATGCGATTCACAATCTCGCAGATTTAGGCGTCAACGTGCTTCCCGTAGGTGTCGTGGGAGACGATGAGCCTGGGCGCCTGCTGGTGAAGGCTTTTCGGAAAAAGCACATTCCCGTGAGTGGCATCTTAAGAGAGAAAAATTATCCTACTGTCACCAAGTCACGCATTCTAGCGGGATCAACCCATTCAGCAAGGCAGCAAGTGGTCCGGGTGGATAGGGAGCCGGAGGCCGAACCGAGCCTTCATCTAAAACGTGAGTTAGTACTGGCGGCCCGACAGTATGTTCGCGCTTCCGATGTGTTGCTTGTCTCCGACTATGGATATGGCGCAGCAACGCCCGGAATTTTGAATGCCGTTCGGGCAAAGGCCGCAATGCGTGGATTACCTGTCGTGCTAGATTCTCGCTATCGCATGCTGCAATATTCCGGAATAACTGCAGCTACGCCCAACGAACCCGAGGTCGAGGCGGCACTGGGAATTCGAATCGGCGACGACTGGCGAGCTCTGTGTGCCGCGGCCGGGCAGATTATGGCTCGGATGAAACTGAAATCGCTACTGATTACTCGCGGGCGTGACGGCATGGTTGCCTTTACGTCTCGACATAAGCCTATTGACATTCCGATTTTCGGTTCCGATCAAGTAGCTGATGTCACCGGAGCCGGGGACACGGTAATTGCCTCCTTTACCGCTTCCCTGGCAGCCGGAGCGAGCGCAGAGGAGGCGGCTTATCTTGCAAACTTTGCTGGTGGGATCGTGGTGATGAAGCGAGGCACTGCGACTGTATCGCAGCAAGAGCTAGTAGACGCTCTCGAACAGACTCCGCCCACGTTTCGTCCTCACTGATTTAGATTTACGCCAGCTAGATGGTTCAGGAGAAGTGATCGTCAAGAAGATTTTCACTCGCGAGGAACTGCAGCAGCAGGTCACCGAATGGCGCCAGGCTGGCGATTCGATCACCCTGGCTAATGGTGGCTTCGACTTGCTACACGTCGGTCATGTGCGCTATCTGCGGGCGGCAAAACAACTTGGCGGGCGATTAGTCGCGGCGGTCAACTCAGATTTATCGGTTCGCAACCTGAAAGGCGATGGGCGTCCCCTCGTACCTGAGGACGAACGCGCAGAGATTCTGGCGGCGCTGAGCGATGTGGACGCAGTCGTCATCTTTCCCGAACTCGATGTGCGCGCGATTATCCGAGAAATTCGACCCGACATTCACGCAAAGGGTACCGACTACACCGCCGAAACCGTACCCGAACGCGACGAAGTGCTGGCGTGTGGCGGACGCGTGGAAATCGTCGGAGATCCCAAGGTGCATTCCACCAGCGAACTGATTCGCGCATGTCTTGAATGGCCGCGTTCGTGAGCCAGTCGGCGCCGACAAAAATGTCCTCCTCGAATCCGGCGAATTGGGCTGCGCAATCGATAGCCGAACGCATATTGATCGTGCGTCTCGGGGCCATGGGCGACATAATTCATGGTCTTCCGGCGGTTGCGTCCCTGCAGGCGGCATTTCCCGCATCCCGGATCGGCTGGCTGATCGAGGAAGGCTGGGCGGAGTTGTTGTGCACTTTGGCGACACCGCGCTCCGGACCGCGGTCACCGCAGCGTCCGCTGGTCGACCGCATTCACACGGTGAACACCAAACGTTGGGGTGCTGCGCCTTTCTCGCTGCAAACCTGGGAACGAATCGCTGCCGCCCTGAGCGATCTCCGGGCAGAAGACTATGACATTGCAATTGATCTGCAAGGCGCATTGCGCTCATCTCTGCTCGCACGATGGTCTGGTGCTCCTACCATCTACGGATTCGCTGAACCACGTGAAATCCCGGCGAGTATGTTTTATACGCGGCCGGTGATTGCCTCCGGGGAGCACGTTGTGGAGCAGGCCCAATCGCTCATGAACAGTATCGCCGGACGACCCCTCCCGCTGTCGCAGGTGGAAGTTCCACGCGACGATAAAGCCGAGGTTGAATGCGAAAGCTGGTTGCGAGAGAAGGGCATCGACAATTTCGTGCTACTCAATCCGGGCGCCGGGTGGGGCGCAAAGTTGTGGCCTTCTGATCGCTATGGAGATGTGGCAAGGCGACTGGCAGAACGAGGATTGAAAAATGTAATCAACTTCGGCCCTGGCGAAGAACTAATCGCGCAATCTGTACTGGCAAAAGCTGGAGCAGGCAGCTACGGCTTTACTGGCTCCCTGACCAGGCTGATCGCACTTACGCGCCGTGCCAGTTTGTTCATCGGAGGGGATACCGGGCCGATGCACCTGGCGGCGGCCCTGTGTGTTCCGGTCATCGCAATTTTTGGACCGACAAATCCTGCGCGTAACGGCCCCTTTGGCGTCCGTCATATCGTGTTGCGAAGCCCTGCGAGCGTGACCAGCTACAGGCATGTGAACGAACCAGATCGGGGTTTGCTTGAAATCAACTCAGAGCAGGTGGTCGCAGCGGCAGAGCAGTTGCTTGAGGAGCACCATGATTAGCTGGTCTGCGGTGGCGCGTCGGGTTCGCGTTCCGCTCGGATTTGCTTTCGCCATTCTTTATCTATGGCTGGCAAACCCAACTCTGAAATCGATCTTGATAGGAGCAGGTTTGGTAATTCCTGGGCTCTTGATTCGAGCTGTGGCTTCCGGACATTTACAGAAGAACGAGCAACTCGCCAGTCGCGGACCCTACGCCTACACTCGCAATCCGCTTTATCTCGGATCTCTAATCTTGTCAGTCGGCTTTGCCTTGGCGGCCCGTAGCTGGTGGATAGGGGCAGGAATCGTGGCGCTCTTTTTTGTCATTTATCTGCCGGTAATTCGTGGCGAGGAAGCCTTTTTGCGAGATCGCTTTCCTCATTTCGACGAATATGCGCGACAAGTTCCCAGCTTGTTCCCCCGCATAACACCCCACGTGTCCAGGTCAGGCGAACCTGGCGGCGTATTCTCATGGGACTTGTATCTGAAGCATCGCGAATACAATGCGACTCTTGGTTCACTGGCGATCATGGCGGCCTTAGCGATGAAGATGATGATGAACTGAAAATGTGGGCCTAAGCATCCCGCTTGTGCCCCTTTTGAAAGAAATGATGTCTATTTGTTTACTTCTGCGCTAGTAATGCCTTCGCCTTGCCGAGTTCGGGGCGCTCGGAATTCGATCCGGTACAGACTTTTACGAGTTGCGCATAGTACGAACTTGCCTTCTCACTCTTACCCGCCGTTTCAGCCGCGCTGGCTGCCCCATACAGACCATTGAAGCGGTTGGGATTGAACTTCAGGTCAGTCTCGTACTCGGTGAGCGCTTGCTCAGGATGTCTCGTTTCCAGCAGCAGATCGGCTAGCATCTCGCGCGCCGGTATATCTTCGGGCTCGTCCCCTGTGGACTCTTCACCTTCGGCAAGCGCACGCAATGTTCTGGTCGCCTCGTCGTCTCTTCCCTCGGCGTGCGCCACCCAGGCCGAAGCCTCTTTTTGTGCGCGTTCGACATATTGAGCGCTGGTCTCTTTCTTTTTATTCACCATCTCCTGTCGAATTTTTTCGAGCTCGGCAACGTCGCTGCGCGCATCGGCGACTTTGCCGGTTCGAGCCGCGCCAATCGCGCGCGCCCAGTAAGTGATGGCCCTGTCGATCGAGTCCGCGTTTGGCGCAGGCGTCAGGTTGGCGGCCTCCGGCCAATGGTGAAGTTCCAGGACATATAATGCGGGAAATTTTGTCAGTGCATAAGCCCGCGGATCATATCCATCGCCGTACATGCTTTTCATGGCCGGCATCGTCTTTACCTCGGCGATGACGTGCTGGGCCTCAATTTCTCGGCCGCTCTGCAAATAAGCATAGACGAGAAAATCCATAGCATGGAACTGATGGCCTTCGCCGCCCATATGCATCGCTGCCGTTCTACGAGTGGCGGCGATCGATGCTAGGTTGGAATCAATGTCATCCTGCCAAAGCCCGAGCCGGGCAAAGATGTGAGACGGCATGTGAATTGCATGAGGTGCAGCCGGCGCGATCCTGGCATAGGCACGCGCCGCCGGCAAGCCCAGCTCAGCAAGTTGCGGTTTGTCATAGCTGTGAATCAAGTAATGCGCCACGCCGGGATGGTTAGGCCCCTGTGCAAAAAGCTTTTCCAACACGGCAGCGGCTTTCTTGCGGTTGGAGAATGTCGTGTCGCCGTCCGGTTCCGATGCCAAGAGCGAAAGTGCGTAAAAGGCCGCACCTTCCCGATCGTCGGGATTCCTTCGATAAAGGCCTTCCATCGCTTGCGAATAGGCTTCAGCACGCTGATCGTAGCCTCCTTTTTTTCCATAAAAAATACGGAGTGCGGAAATGTAGTCGCGCTCACGGTCGGTCGGTGGATGCAGGGAATGTGCCTTTTTCAATTCTGCCAGGCCCCGTTTGGTGAGGGAGGCATTGGGATGGTCCCAAAGCTGGTGCCACAGACTCATTGCTACTCCCCAGTGCGCCATGGCGCAGGAAGGATCGTTCTTGGCAATGAGGACGAATTCTATTTCCGCTTCTTCATACCAGAAGGAGTGAAGTAGTGCGATGCCGCGCTCGAAGGGCTTTTGCACCGCTGCAGCACAGGAAACCGGAAAGTGCACGGTGCCCAGCTGTTCAGTCGTCAAATCTTCATGATGCTGGCCCTCATCAGCCGAGGCAAAAGCTCCAAATAAAGAGACGATAGCGACTATTAAAGCAGCGCGTTTCATTAGAAACTCCGTGTGCTCTTGATGTAGGCGCGCGCTCTTTTTGCAAACGGAAAAGCTTGTCCGGCCGATGGGCTCAGCGGCTACATGTAGGTTCAAGCGAGTGTATTCCGCGGGATCAGGAAGGGTCAATGATCGGCCGGGGTTAGAGAGCGGAAGTGCGCTAGTCTCCCACTCCCAGCCCCACGGCGCTGGCGGCGCAGGGCAGCCCGAGATATGCGCGCAAACGTGCGCAGGTTCGATGAATGTAAATGCCTGTTGCCAACACTCAGCGAGAGTCGCCCCTCGCGGCGTGCGCCAGCTTGAACTGCTTCCAGCCCACCGCCTCGCCGTTACGTGCGAAGGCCAGAACGGTGAAGTAATTCAACCGTCCAATGGAAGTGGGGGCTACGATCATGCCGTGCTCATCGTCAATCCGAAAGGTCTCGGGGTTGATGCCTTCCCCGTAGCCGACGATCTGGGCCGAATTCGGATCGTTGGGTACACCGCTACCGAAAAACAGTGTGTAGCGTGTTCCTGAACTGCCGCGGGTCACGTCCGTGTGCTCCGCATTTCGGCGCAACAACCGGAACTTTACCTCCTGTCCTTCGATGAGCTGCGCCGGTGTAGAGCAGCATGTGGCGGTGCTCATTCCCTGTAGCGGCGGTGCTTCAACAACAAAATCGAGGGTTGGTCCTGGACCTTCTGCAAGCAGGGAGAGGCTCACCGTGCCCCATAGCTGGCCGTTAATCGCGGACACAATTGCGCTTTCCTTGGGTTCGCCCCAAGTGCCAACGGCGGTTACTTTGCCGTCAGGCTCAACTACGGCCATACTCTCGAAGGTAGTTAGGTAGTGGGTCCTTTCCGGGTGGGCGAGCGGTTCCTGGCCTAACCACGTCTTCTTGGCGATAGACAGTTGCACGGTCTCACCCATGCGCAAGGTGGAATGCGATACTGAGACCGACAGTGGAGAGACTCGCAAACGTAACCACGAAGCAAAGCCCACAAGCAACATGAGCGCCAGGATGGCAATCCACAGGACTCGACGCATGATCGGCGAATCTTCTCATGGTTTCTTTTGAGGTTGTTGCAAAATGTATCGTGGTTCCACTCACAATCTCGCTAATAGTTGGTGAATTGCCACCAGAGAAACCTTCCGATCCGGTTGTGCCTGTGGCGGGGGAACTAACCCCTCTCTCTAATCCCGTTAATCACCGGTGTCATGAGCATCCATCCGGGAAATTGCTTACTGCAGACGGAAGCGTTCGTTCATCAAGCGTTGCAATCGAGGCTTGTAGAGGATGTCATAGGCAAATTCTTTGTCGGGAAACATGGCGAGAGCCGCCCGCTTGGCACCCGCAGCGAGCTCCGACGCTTCTTCTATGGTGAGGTTTTCATCCTGACTGATCACCGACATCACCATGCTCATCATCAACTGCAGGCGACGAATATTTTTGGCCTCCTGGTCGGTGTCACTCAAGTTGGTGCCAGGTTCAGTCACAATTGATTAGATGTGGAGGCGGTTTCGGACGTTGCGCTTCCTTTCGCACTTGCGGATGGGATTGATTCGGTTATCCTGACGAACCCGAGTTACAATCATTGGTCAAACATCGAGTACGAAACGGGCCTGTTTCAGATCTGCGTTTTATCGGAGGAATAATGACCGACAGTTCAGCGAGCCGCCCTAATCCCAATGAAAAACTGGTGCGAGTTTTCGATACCGAGCAGGAATCCGAAGCGTTAGTGGTGCATGGTTTGCTTGAATCCTCAGGAATCGAGTCCGATATCACTTCATTGGAGGCACAACAGGACATTTTACCCGGCGTTGGCGGCACGGTTATTCTGGTACGGGAAGAGGATGCCGACCAGGCGCGTCGCGTGATCGAGGAATACCGCCAGGTTCCCGGTACAGATGACACCGCTGAAATCGATATCAGTGGAATGAAGGAAGATTGAATCCCGGAGGGGCGGGGCCACTGGTGCTCCGTCCAAATATAACTTAACAGCACCATCAAAATCGGTGCGGTAAGTGAGTACATGGATTTCCGCCAACCGAGCTAGAACCTCTTTACCTGGATGGCCATAGGTGTTGCGCCCACGCACTGAAATTACCGCAAAATGAGATGAACAGCAGCCAGCAGCTTGGAATCGTTGAGGTCGCGCTGCCGTGGTGCCCCATCTTCAATTGAAAAAACAATGCAAGCGACCAGTGCACCAGAGCGGTGGACGCCATGCGAGATGCCAGCAATAGTTGCAGAGGCCCATGCCAGTGCACCCACAACAAGGTCAGTTGGGGGTTTTGGAACCTCTCTGCAATCGAGTTGCTTTGTGGAAAGCTAAGGATGTCCGCGAATTCACGTGGCACCGGGTAGGTGTGCCCCGCACAACGTATTAGCGAACGAGATGAAAAATGCTTTCTACGTGAAAAGTTTGAGGGAATAGATCCACCAGATGAGCCTCCTGTACTCGGTAGCCCCACTGAATCAAGAGCCCGAGATCCCGAGAGAGCGTTGCAGGGTCACAGGAAACGTACACCATGCGGGGTGCTTTCAACCTCCCCAAGCCTTGAACGACCTTGTCCCCGAGTCCGCTACGTGGCGGATCGACCACCATCAGGTCGGGGCGCAATTTCCCGGCTGCATTCTCCAGATATTTTTCCGTAGTAGCGTGAACCGCCTTCACGTTCGTGGGCGAATTGTATAGCAGGTCTGCATATGAAGTCGGCGACGACTCTACGGCAATCACTCTTTCAAATTCCCGACTTAGAACTGCAGAGAAAAGCCCAACGCCGGCGTAAAGATCGAGAGCAGTACCAGATCCGCCGCTGGCTCTGTTTCCGGTAACAATTTCGACCAGTTCGTCAGTTAAATGTCTGTTGGTCTGAAAAAATGACCCAGCGCCCACCCGATAGGACGCCAGCTTCGTCGCGTAAGTGAGATGCTGAACTCCACAAACGGCGATCTGACGGCAATCCCCTCTAGCTTCCGCATTGCTGCCGCGGGCCTCAAGAAAAACGGCACCACGGGTTTCTGGGAGCAGACCTCGCAAGTCGCTGGTGAATTGGTCAGCGTTCGCGATTCCCCCCGAGCAGTAGACTTCCATCAAAAGTTCAGTGTCGTCAGCATTCGAAAAGAACTCGATCTCCTGAATTTCGCCTGGGACACTACTTTTCCGGCCCAGCTGCCAAATCGAAGTAATCCCCCGGTTGATCAGTGGCGAACTGATGGGGCATTCCTCGACCGGCAACAATTCGTGGGAATTCAATTTGTAATATCCGAAACCGAATCTTGGGTGCGCTTGAACCCGAAAGCGGCTCCGATTGCGATAATTCCAGGGCAGCGAAAGATGTAACGTCAATTCGATGTCGAGTTTCAGTTTGGCGATACGTTGCAGGTTTTCTTTCAGAATACCCGATTTGATCCCCAGTTGATGAACGTAGCTGGTGTGCTGATAGTGACATCCGCCACATCTTTGAAAGTACGGGCACCCTGGCTCGATACGCTCTGTCGATGCTGTAAGGATCTTGTCTACGCAGGCGCGAGCAAAACCTGGTTTTTGTTCGCGCAAGGTGGCCTCGACTTGTTCATCTTCAAGGACGAATGGGATAAACACGGTTTTGCCTCTGCCACGTTCATCCGCAGGTAAGCGGGCAAGGCCATCGCCACCGTATACAAGTTTTTCGATTGTTAGTTCCAAGATCCAATTCTACAGACAAGAGTGGGACGGAGAATCTCGTCCGCTTCTTCTGAGGCTTGGATTGGCTTCGATGTTGATTTTGATGTGGGGCTTGCAGAAGACTGAAGAGTCTCTCACATGGGTTTTCACATATAAAACAGACTCAGCCGGGGTAGCCCGTACTTCTCGAGCAGTCTTTTATGGACATACTGTTTTTGTAGTTGATCGATTTGTGCTGCTGGCATTTTGCGCCGATACGGGGCGAGTTCGCGATCGGCCTCACCGCGTACGGAGACGATATCGTCGTCGGAAGTTCCGGCGAGAAGGGCCGCGAATAGTTTTTCCTCCAGTACGGTAAGCCGACGCTCCAGATCTTCCAGGCGGAGCATCGTATTAACCTCTTCCAATTGGGAAGCAAGTTCACGTAGTGTCGAAGCAGTCTCACGGGCCAGAGCCTGCGCGGAAAAGCTAGGTCGCTGCGGCAACTTGGCATTCAAGATCTGATCGGCATTTCGACGAAGAAAAACTATGATTTCCCCGGCCTGGAATCCCGCCGTGTTCTGTTTTTCTCCGCTGGTGGTTCCCACGGCGGCTTCTTTCATCTCTTCCGAGGCGGCAAGCACCTGCTGGGCACAGTAGGCCAAGCTATTGACCTTCTGTTTCGAAGGACGTTTTTCGTATCGCTCAAAAGCACCATCAATGCCGCGCAGCACCGCTTCAAGAGGAATGCCGGCATCTTTCCAGGTTTCGATCAGCGCCCAGTCCAAAGTTGATAGCAGTAAAATGCTGCCGCGCCGCCGCTGGAACTGTTCTTCGATTTCAGTGAAGTAATTAAAGTAGTTTTCCACGGACCACTCAGCGGGACCGGAGTTTACGGCTGTTCGAAGAGTCGGTGGGAGGCGCGGGTGAGGGGTCATGCGCCGCATTTTCACGGCCGGCCTTCGCCGCAGTATTCCGCTCCCATATAAGCCGCAAGCCGTCCAGGGTTAGCAGATCGTCCACGTGCTTAATGTATTTCGATCCAGTTCCGATAAGGGCCGCTAGCCCGCCGGTCGCCACGACCGTGGCTTCTTTCCCCATCTCTTCGATAAGACGTTCCAGAATTCCGTCCACCAGTCCGAGGTAACCGTAATAAAGGCCAGACTGCAAACTGCCCACTGTGTTGGTGCCAACGACGCGCGCGGGTTTGCGAATGTCTACACGCGGGAGGCGCGCGGTCTTTTCGAACAGCGCATCAGCCGAAATTCCTATGCCAGGACAAATCACGCCACCTTGATATTCACCTTTAGCGGACACGCAATCGAATGTCGTCGCGGTGCCGAAATCCACGACGATGCAAGGTCCGCCAAATTGCTCAAATGCTGCCACCGAATTCACGATACGGTCTGCACCAACTTCCGCCGGATTGTCGTAGAGCACGGGCATTCCGGTCTTGACTCCTGGCTCAATAAACAAGGGCTTGGTGTTGAAGTAACGTTCGCAGACCTGACGCAAAGTGGAATCCAGCGGCGGTACCACGGATGAAATAACGATCCCTCCGATACCGCTGACCTCAATCTTTTCCATGGCAAAGAGATTGCGGAAAAGCACGCCGTATTCGTCGACGGTCTGGGTTGCGATAGTGGCAACCCGCCAGTTGGCGACGATTCGCGTGTAGCGTGGCGAGTCAGTGCCATCGTCTTTTGCTTTTTTGGCAAAGACACCCAGGACCGTGTTGGTGTTTCCGACATCAAGGACGAGTAGCATAACGACGAGAGTGTGTGTGCGGACACTCGTGTCCGCCGCCTTTCATTTAGGTTTTGCGCCTTTGAAACTCCGTTCGAACACAGAAACAAGCCCCGGTAGCGGACAGAGTTGGCGCTCCCAAAGCTTATTTCAATCTTACGGTTCCACTGAGGACAGTTCGCAAACCCTGTCCGGTTTTTACCCGCAGAAACCCGCGTTCATCGAGACCATCGGTGACGCCTTCGAAGCCGCCTCCGTTCTCTTCGACTTGCACGTGGCGGCCTCGTACGGAAGATGACCGTTCATGAAATCGCTCCAGAATCGAATCGTGCGCCCCCGCCTTCTGTATTAAGTCGCGATATTCGCGATCAAGCGATTTTAGCAAAGCTGCACACAGTTCCACCCGCGACCACACCCTGTCTGTGGTAAGGCGCAACGAAGTAGCGGTGGGCCGCAGTTCCTCCGGAAACCGCACCTGATTTACATTGATCCCGATTCCCACCACAATGTAGCGTACCCGAGTGACTTCGGCATTCATTTCTGTGAGGACGCCGCAGAATTTCTTGCCTTCGATCAACAAATCATTTGGCCACTTAAGATCGGGAACAACGCCGGAGTCGACTTGCCGAACCGCAGCATGTACCGCGAGTCCGGCTGCAAGAGAAAGAATCAACGTTTCCGCGGGCGGAAGGGTGGGGCGTAACACGACCGAGCAATAGATGCCCGCCGAGGCAGCAGACTCCCATTGATGGGCTCCGCGTCCTCGCCCGGCGGTTTGTTCCTCGGCGACGAAGACACTGCCTTCTGGAGCGCCCCCACTCGCGCGTTCCATGGCTTCACTGTTAGTCGACCCAAGTCTGTAATAGTGATGAATCTCACCACCAAAGATTGTGCCCGTGAGAAAAGGCGCGAGCATGTCAGGCAACAGCAGATCGGGCACAGCTTTGAGCTGGTACCCGCTGGCAGTATGTCCCGCAATCTCAACTCCCAGCCTGCGCAACTGTTGCACCAACCGCCAAACTTCGGACCGGGCGGTACCGATTTCATCGGCGATTTTTGTGCCGCTCACCACAACCGTAGCGTTTTCCATCAGCAGGCTCACAATTCGTCCCAGACGCAAGTCCGTCTTCTGCGGTGCGAGGTTATGCGATACGTTCACTCCGGCCCGTGGGCGCTTAGGTTGGGGATTGTTTTTCACTTTTCTGATGCAGGGAATCATGAGGGTGCGAATCAGAAAGAACAAATGACGCCCAGCGCTGATAACTGACCGCCTGTCACCATCCTTAGACCGGCGTTACGCGCAAACTCATATCCACGGCCACTGCCGAGTGAGTCAAAGCACCGACAGAAATGAAATCCACTCCTGTCTGTGCGTAGTCTCGCACATTTTCCAGGCTGATCCCCCCTGAGCATTCGACGGGAATATGGCGCTCCCCGTGGGCGCAGCGAATGACGGCTTCGCGCACCTGCTCAACCGACATGTTGTCCAGCAAGACGGCCTCGGCGCCATGTTTCAAAGCTTCTTCCAGCTCTACCAGCGTTCGCACTTCAACCTCGATCGGTTGAGATCCTCGCCGGTTGCGATGAGCTCGTTCGAGAACTGACCCGAGTCCTCCAGCCAAAGCAATATGGTTGTTCTTGATAAGAATGCCGTCAGAAAGATCCAGGCGATGATTCTGTCCGCCGCCACACCGAACCGCGTACTTATCGAGCGCGCGGAGCCCGGGCGCAGTCTTCCGGGTATCGAGAATTCGCGCCTTGGTCCCGGAGACCGCATCCACGAATCTTCGTGTCAGAGTCGCGACACCGCTCAGCCGCTGCAGAAAGTTCAGAATCACCCTTTCACACGCAAGAATAACCCGCGCATTGTGGCGAATGACAGCAATCGCCTGACGATCGTGCAAGCGCACGCCATCAAAAACCTCTGGATGGCTGGTCACTTCGTAGTGCGAAGTGACGGCTCCATCAAGTACAGCGAAGCAATCGAGAATCCGAGGAACACAGCCGAGCCCGGCCAGGATGCAGTCCTGTTTTGCAACAATTGTGCCGGCGGCGCGTTGGGCAGGATCAATACAGGCATAGCCGGTGGCATCGCTGGTAGCGCGATCTTCCAGCAACGCATTCTCGACAATGGCAGAGATACGACGGCCGTTCCAGTCCATGGTTGCTCGTGTAGGGCGGGCGCCTTCGCCCGTCAAACCTAGCTGTGATTTAACTCGTCCAGCTTACTCTGCGCCTTCTTGCGTAACACCGCCAACTCCTGCGCCCGTGCTCGCATTCCCTCGACCACTTTCGCCGGCGCTTTGGCCAGGAACTGTTGGTTGCTCAATTGGCGTTGCCCATTGCCGATTTCCTTTTCGATCTGTTCCAACTCTTTTCTGAGGCGCTCTCGCTCTGCGGCAACGTCAATCTTCTTTTCATAAACTACATGCACGTCAAATCGTGCTGTGGAGCGGGCACCGGCTGATTTCGAAAGCGAGATTTCGACAAACGTCATGCCATCGACACTGGCAAGTCGCTCGATGGCACGCCGGTTTTGTTCAAACAAGGCCTGAATTTGCGCTTCTTGGGTAAAAACCTGGATTGGCACCTTTTGCTTCTGCTCAACCTTTAGCTCGGCCCGCAAGGTTCGGACGGCAACAATCAAGTCCTGCAGAATCGCCATATTCATTTCCGCCGCGAGATCAAACTGCTTGTCGTCCGCGTGCGGATATGTAGCCAGCGCTATCGATTTGAATGGCGGATTGGCGCCGTAGATCGCCTGCCAGATCTCTTCAGTGATAAATGGCATTATCGGGTGTAGAAGTCTCAGTGCCGCCTCAAACAGATTTATCAAGTTGCAACAAGCGATGCTCGCGGACTCCTTGGCGCCGGGACCTTCTGCATTCAGACGTTCCTTGATCAGCTCAATGTACCAATCGCAGAAATCGCCCCAGAAGAAATCGTAAATACGGTTTGCCGCTTCATGGAAGCGGTAGGATTCAAGGGCCTCGTTTACGTCTTTGGTGACGCGGTTGAAACGCGAGCGAATCCAAACATCTTCCACCAGATCGGATCGGACAATACCGGAGTCGGGGCGAAAATTCGGCTCGATCCGGTCGACATTCATAAACATGAAGCGTGCGGCATTCCATATCTTGTTGGCGAATGCGCGATAGCCGTCCGTGCGGCTTTCACTGAACGCGATGTCAGTGCCGGGAGCAGCCATCGCCGCCAAAGTGAAACGCGTTGCGTCGGTACCGAAGCGCTGAATGATGTCGAGCGGGTCTATGACATTCCCTTTGGTCTTCGACATCTTCTGCCGGTCGGCGTCTCGGACCAGGGCGTGGATATAGACCTGCCGGAAGGGTACGCTATCGTCTTTCTTACCCTCCCAACCGCTGGCTTTTTTCAACACCCGATCCTGCTGGTGGCCCTTCATGAAGTGGCAACCAAACATGATCATCCGCGCCACCCAAAAAAATAGAATTTCGTAAGCGGTAATCAGCAACGTTGTCGGATAGAAGACATCCTGATCGCGCGTCTTCTCGGGCCAGCCAAGGGTCGTAAAGGGCAGCAGTCCGGAAGAAAACCAGGTGTCCAGTACATCCGTGTCCTGCTTAAGCTCTGAGCCGCCGCATTTGGAACATCTGGCCGGCATTTCGCGGGCAACAATAATTTCTCCACATTGGCAATGCCATGCAGGTATGCGATGTCCCCACCACAATTGACGCGAGATGCACCAGTCGTGAATGTTATGCATCCAGTTCAAGTAGATCGTTTTATAGTTCTCGGGAACGATCGCGATCTCACCATTTTCTACGGCCTCGGCCGCAGGGTCGGCCAGCGGCTTGATCTTGATGAACCACTGGGTCGAGAGGCGCGGCTCGACCACGGTTCCGCACCGATCGCACTTTCCCAGCGCGATCGTGTAATCCTTCTCTCCGACCAGAAAGCCTTGTTTACGCAAATCCTCCAGGACGCGCTCACGGGCAGCATAGCGACTCAGCCCGACATAGGGACCGGCGTTCCGGTTCATGTGCGCGTGCTCATCCATCAAATCGATCTGCGGCAGGTTGTGCCGCAAGCCAGCCTGGAAGTCGTTAGGGTCGTGAGCCGGCGTGACTTTGACTGCGCCCGTACCAAATTCGGGATTCGCCAGCTCATCGGTGATGATCGGAATCTCGCGATTCATCAGTGGCAACAGAACATTCTTTCCCTGCAGATGTTTGTAACGCTCATCCTTTTCGTTGACCGCTACCGCGGTGTCGCCCAGCATCGTCTCCGGGCGTGTAGTGGCCACGGTGATGAACTCGTCGGTGCCCACAACCGGGTAACGAATCTCAAATAGCTTGCCCTGCACCTCTTCGTGTTTGACCTCCAGGTCAGAAATCGCGGTACCACATCGTGGACACCAATTGACAATGTACTTTCCGCGATAGATCAGACCCTCTTCATACAGCCGGACAAAAACCTCGCGCACCGCGCGCGAAAGGTTTTCGTCCATCGTGAAATATTCCCGGTCCCAGTCGACGGATGCGCCGAGCCGCTTCATCTGCTCAAGAATGGCGCCGCCATAATGCCGTTTCCATTCCCAAACCCGCTCAATGAAGGCCTCACGAGTCATGTCGCGCCGGCTCTTGCCCTCACTCGCCAGCTGGCGCTCAACCATCATCTGGGTGGCGATACCCGCGTGGTCCGTGCCGGGCAGCCAGAGCGTCAGAAATCCGCGCATGCGATGCCAGCGCACGATGATATCCATCTGCGTCTGGTTGAGCATGTGGCCCATGTGCAGACGGCCAGTGACATTCGGAGGCGGGAGTAGCAGCGTGAACACCGGCCGGGTCTCGCCCGCAGCTGGTGTCGGCGCGGAAAAGAGCTTTTCCGCTATCCAATAATCGGCCCAGCGCGTTTCAATCGCGCCAGGCTCGTAGGATTTGGGCAGGTCGTGGGGCATGGATTCTCTACTAGCCGTCAGCTCTCAGTCTTCAGTCAAAACCACCTCCCGCCGCGTGGTGTCGATCGACACACCGCTCCGAGGCTGAATACTGAGTTCTCAATGCTGATTGCTTGAGCTTTGATATTACAGTCCAAAGAAAACAAGGGTCAAACGACGAAAGGGGTAGTGGAGCGCACGGAAAAAACGGGGCCACCCCGTAACGAATTAGTTACGTATTAACTTATGAGTAATCGCGCGAGCGACGTGCGTGCGGGCGGGGTGCGGCATGCGGCGTGCGGGCGGGCGGGGTAAAGGCATGAGTGTAATGGAAGTTATCGCCAACCATTGTCTGCAAAGTACGCTCCTCCTGATTGGTTCAGTGGATTGTGGTTGTAAACCGAGTTGGAGTAGCATCCTTGGAACAGTTTGGGATGCCCGTGCCCACGCCCTAAAATCCGACAGTCGGGTTCACTGCAACCGGCGTTCCTCAGTGATGCTATGGGCAGTAAAGATGATCGCCAATCTCCGAGCATCAAAGGTGAATCTTCGCCTGTCTCCACCGTGACTTGGGTGTGCCTGGTAGTCGCCGCATGTTATCTGGCCCCGAAGTTGGAAGGGGCATTGATCAAGAATCCACAAATGATTTGGCCGCTCTGGCCCGGCTCCGCTGTTCTAGTTTCAATCCTGTTGCTGGTGCCGGGGAGAGTCTGGCCAATTCTGATTCCCGCGGGGTTCGCAACGTTTGCTGTGTACGACCTAAGCGTAGGTGTGCCACTCAGGTCGATTGCCTGGTTCGTTCCAGCCAACACGGTTCAAGTCCTCACCAGCGTATTGTGTCTCAGGTATTTCTTCGACGGTGTACCCCGGCTGAATAGCCTCAAGGCCCTCGCGAAGTATTCGATCTTTGCTGTGATCCTGGCACCGTTCGGTGCCGCGTTTCTTTCCGCGTCTGGCATTGGGGCAGGAAATTACTGGGATGGTTGGAGAATTTGTTTCCTTTCTGAGGCGCTGGCTTTCGCCACTCTGACCCCGGCCATTCTCAGCTGGGTTAGTGAAGGGCCTTCATGGGTGAGAGAGCCACGCGCCCGCCACCTGGAAGCAGCGGCGCTGATCGTAGGATTGGTTCTTCTCAGCTATTTCACTTTCAATACGTCTGAAGGTGACTACTCGCCAGCATTCCTTTATTCACTGGTTCCATTTCTGCTGTGGGCTGCGTTGCGTTTTGAGTGGATCGGCATTAGTACCTCAGTGATCCTGGTTTGTATTTTTACGATTCGGGGAGCGGTTCATAACCTGGGTCCCTTCAGCGAACAACACGCACTCAAAGACATGTTGTCACTACAACTTTTCCTGACCTTCGCTGCGATGCCTTTCATGGCTCTCGCAGCGCTGGCGGAGGACCGCAAGGTCGCTTCCAAGGAACTGGTCCTGTCCAGCAAGCGAGTTCGGGAAAGCGAAGAACGCATACGTCTGGCGGTCCAGGCCGGAAAGATGTATGCATATGAGTGGGACTCGGCCACTGACAAGGTATTGCGGACAGCGGAGTGCATTGACATTCTTGGAAAGGATGAGCCGACGCAAGCCACTCGCAGGGAATTGATGGCTCGGGTCCACCCGGACGACCGCGAGCGAGTGACGGCCAGCTTCTTGAAACTGACTCCTCAGAGTCCCAACTGTCAAATTAGCTACCGCGTCTTAGCTCTTGATGGCAGAACGATCTGGGTAGAAAAGAGCGCCAGAGCTTTATTTGACCAGGACGGCAAAATGCTGCGCATGATCGGCGTGATCGCCGATGTCACCGCTCGCAAGCAAGCGGAAGATACGGTCAGGGAAAGTGAACACCGATATCGCAGGATCGTTGAGACTACCAGTGAAGGAGTGTGGCTTCTCGATTCGAAGTTCCATACTGTCTTTGTAAATCGGCAGCTGGCCGAGATGCTGGGATACGACCCGGCAGAAATGGTTGGACGGGACGTATTCGATTTTTACTTTCCGGAAGATGTTGATCGCAAGAGGCAACGCCTGGAACGACGGCAGGGGTTACGGGAGAACTTCGATGAGCACTTCCGGCGGCGGGATGGGTCCGGATTGTGGGTACGACTGGCGGCAATCCCCGTCTTCAAAGACAGTGGAGAGTTTGACGGGGCGTTGGCGATGGTAAGCGACATCACGGAGCGTCGCCGGGCGGAAGAGGCTCTGCGAGAGAGCGAAGAGCGCTTCCGCTTCGTTGCAAACACAGCGCCGGTGATGATCTGGATGTGCGGCACGGATAAGCTGTGCACCTACGTCAATCAGCCTTGGCTGGAGTTCACCGGTCGGCCACTTGAGGCCGAACTGGGCTTTGGCTGGGTAGAAAGAGTGCACCCCGAAGACTTCAGCAGGTGTATGGATACCTACACTCAGGCGTTCGATCGGCGGGAGTCCTTCCAGATGGAGTATCGGGCTCGGCGACACGATGGAGAATATCGATGGATTTCGGATACCGGCGTGCCGAGATTCAACCCGGACCACTCTTTTGCGGGGTACATCGGCTCGGCCACAGACGTTACCGAGCGCAAGCTTGCGGAGGAATCTCTTGCCGACGTCGGGCGGAAGCTGATTGAGGCCCACGAGGAAGAGCGTACCTGGATCGCCAGAGAGCTACACGACGATGTCAATCAACGCATGGCACTATTGGCAATCGAACTGGATCGATGGAACCAACAACCTCCGCCCCCGGCAGTTGAATTTCACGATCACATCCATCACGCCATCCAGCGCCTTTCGGATATCGCCAAGGACATTCAAGCTCTATCGCACCGCCTCCATTCTTCAAAACTGGAATATCTGGGCCTTGTGGCAGCAGCTAAGAGCTTCTGCAAGGAGTTGTACGAGCAACAGAAGGTAGAGATTGACTTCAGCCACACGTCCATACCGCGAAGAATGCCCAAGGAAATCTCGCTTTGTCTGTTCCGGGTTTTACAGGAAACTCTGCAAAATGCGGTGAAGCACAGTGGCGTGCGGCGCTTCAAAGTGGAACTGAACGGTACAGAGGGAGAGATTCAACTGACCGTGAGCGACCTGGGAGTCGGGTTTGACCCGCAAGAAGCCATCCATCGTCGCGGCCTCGGGCTCATCAGCATGCGAGAGCGAATGCAATTGGTGAGCGGTGAGTTTTCCATCAAGTCACAGCCCGGCTCTGGTACTACAATCCACGCTCGTGTTCCTTTCAATTCAATCAGCGATTCTGCACGGGCTGTAGGGTAGGAATAGTGGGTTCCCCAGGGTTCACGAAGGACTTTCACCGCGAATAAACTGCTGAATGTTGCTCACAGATTCTTTCGATGACGTCTGTTTTCTGCTCGCGGTCATCCCTTCCCAATACACACCCGCACCAAATGTCAAACTCGTAGACCTTCGCTAACTCGTCCAAGAGCTGTTCCCGCTCAGTCGCCGCATCCGTTTTACCTTGTGCCCACAAGGTAGGTGTGCATTCTCAACCAACTGCAAACTGGAGATGCTTTTGCGTCGCCGCGTTCGCCACTTCCACTATAGGATCACGAACAGCTTTCGCCAGTTGAACCGGGTCAGGTGAGCCATCGACCATGAACCTCGGGAGCGAATCGGCAACGTGCAAAGAGATATAGAGTTTCTGTTCGACAAGCGCAGCAACATCCACGTCACGTGCCTGCAACCTCTGAACAAGACCCCTTTGGTGTAAGTCGGTCGTGATCAGAATCACCGCCTTGCCCAACTTTAGCGCAGCCAATACGAAATCAGTGGAATCATCCAGAAAGGCATCATCGTTAGAGTAGAGCCCCAATTCGTGGCGACCGGTTATTCCCACGTTTCGGTCTTCACGCCGTGCGAGACTGTCATTGTGTGGAACGCTTTCAGGGTCAGTTCTATCCGAGGTTCCGACGAGATCATAGCCAGCAAATCTGTTGCCGACAAACCTGTCGCCTCGAAGGACAGCTCTCACGCCCTCCAGTAGCTCTCGACCGGCATCAGCCTTGACGATGTAGCCAGCGGCTCCCGTGCCAAGCGCTTCCCGCACCACATCGACAGAAGATTCTTGACTTACAAAAAGCATCTTGGATTCTGGTGAGAGCTGGTGGATTCGTCGAGCGGCTTCGATGCCATTTAGGTTTGGAAGACCAATATCAAGCAGAATCAAGTCCGGTCGCAGTTCCTCGGCCTTCTGAACCGCTGTCAGTCCGTCTGAGACGATACCAACGACCTGCAATTCAGGCGCTTTTTCCAGCGACGAACAAATGAAGCGCCGAAACTCTTCGTGATCCTCAACTACCACAACGCAGACAGATGCCACGCGGAGCCCACCCTTTCCTCGGTCAGACTGCGCTTTCTGATGATCTTGGCTGGATGAGCCATTGTATTTCCTGCATCGCCATCTGCGTCAATCCCACCAAGGTGCTATGTTCTTGCCGAGTTTTTTTTGATGCATCAGGAAGGCGTGGCGTCAGTATCGACTGAACTTTTTAGGACTGACATATTGATGACCTCAGCAATCCAGGCCATGACGCCTTCAGGCTAGCTGCGAACCGCACTTGATCTCAAAAAATCAATCACCCTCTGGTATGTGGAACGTTTTACGCTGGTACCATGACGGATTAGCCGGATGGTGTCGCGACGCAGTCCAGTTCGGCTTTGCCGAAAATCGAGCTCGTACGTTACGACCTCGTACGTGCGTTTCTGTATCCGATTGCGTACTACGCGCTTGGTCGGGAAAAGGAGTCGGACGCCGCATTGAGTGAGTTCATTGCGAAATACCATGCAATCAGTGCGTACCAGATCGCTGAGGTTTATGCTTTCCGGATCCAGTCCGACGAAGCATTCGAGTGGCTAGACCGAGCTTATGCCCAACGTGACAGCGGTCTGATCGAAACGAAAGTGGATCCCTTGCTGAAGAACTTGCACAGCGACCCGCGATATGCCGCGTTCTTGAAGAAGCTGAACCTGCCGACCTGATTAACCCTCGTCCCCAGTGCGTGCCGTTGCAGAGTTCGTTAAGCGCGTTGTTCATTGAAACGGGGAGGGAGCATTTTGCCGTCGCCATACACTACCCCGTCAAACGACGAAAGGGGTTAGAACATAGCGGGATGAATTTTCACCTCTATCAAGCTAGTTAACCCCTATTTACCAGGCAGTAAACGCGCTTTGCACCTGCAAAAAGGCCAGATTTCGCACGCGGGAGCGACAGGTGCTGGCCCTCTCCCCGACTCGGAATCCGAGGGCCTTTTTGTTTCATACGGAAGAGATCTCTCAAAAGCGCGGGCCTACTCAGAAACATGACTAATCAGCCCCGCTTCACAAAGAAACGAATTGCCAGGACAACGATCACGACCAGTACTGCGATCTCAACCACATTCGCTAGTGTCACGTTCTCTACCTCCAAACGAGGCCCTAATCATGACACGGAGTCTCCGTCCGTGGAGAACTATTCAGAAATGAGGCGTGGCTAGGTTTGCGATTTCTCCAACCGGCGTTCGGGAATATTGTGCGTGAAAATACAGGAGTCGATATTTAAACAGAAAAATATTGGGAAACCTATCGAAAACCGACTTCTCCGAGTTCGGCTACGTCCCGCGCAACAGCCTCTCCATACATCTGCCTAACGGTATGTTGCATGGCAATCACATTGCTGCGCGAGGATTCCGTGGAACGGCTGATAGGGTCCTGGGCGAATTCTGCCTGGTAGCCTGAGCAGGAATTCACCCTGTTTTCTTAAACGTTCGATTGTTACCGACTCGAGTTGTTCTGCAACTTGCATACTCCATTATACGAAGGGACTTCGGGCAAAGTTCACTCGGAAGGTCACCAGGAATACCCCTCGGTAATACGCAAAACGTACCGGTCGATGGTCGCAGCCATCCGTCCAAAGATGGCTCCCGCGTGGCGGCCCGCAATTCCTCCCCTGCTCCAATTTGCTGGAAATCACGCGTTGCACCTAATATGGCGTATAGTACTTATATACGCACTTCTCCGCCATCCTTACCGAAGCGACGGTCTTCTGCGTGACTGGAGGCCATCGTGGCGAAGAACAACAGAAACCATTCCAGTAGTTTAGACATTCCTACACAACTACGCAGGCGCTTAAGAAGGTTTCCCGACCGCCGACAGCTGACGGTGGGAAAGAGCGACATGACCGAGAGCGAATCATGTGTCATGATCGGCTCGCGTGACCTAGAGCGACGTATTAGGTTCGAAAGCGCTTGTCGTTCGCTGATTTCAGTTGACACATTCTTCGCCTCAACGAGTCGGGCGTGAATAACTGATTAGGGAAGGCATAGAAGCCCTCTCGTTTTCTCATAGTTGGTGAAGCGCCGTCGGTACTTCCTCCCATTGTTCTAATTTCGCGGGATTCGGATCGCGTCCATCTAAGACGTAACTCAGCCGACACTAGAAGAAAGAAGCGGCCAGTGGCAGAGTACGCTTATAGGCACGTTCCCTGATAAGAGGTTGGGCTATGAAGGCCTATCAACATGAGCGCGCTCACGGCTATGAACACCCGCTTCCTGTCTTCGACTTCAAATCCGCTTCTCTATTCCAGTCTCTAATCACCGCGGCAACGATAGGCATTTTCGTTGGGTCGGTAGGAGTCGCGTTGAATGCTGTCTGGTTCTATCGGCAGACTTCCTGGCACGTGACCGCCACGGTCCAAGGTTTGGTGCAAATGCTAATCGTCACCGTTCTGGTGACCATCGTTCTTGAACAACGCCGGAAGCGAGCGATCCGACGAACCTTGGAACTAGCCTTCTTGAACCATCACGTGCGCAATGCCCTCACCCAGATGAGTATGGTTTCCTACATCGCCGATCCAGAGAAGCGGGAGCACCTACTGCAGGATGCAGCCGCCCGCGTTTCGGAAGTCTTGTTCCGAATCGCGAACAGTGCGGATCTGACTGGGCTGTCGCTCGAAGTTGATCTCGCTGGGGTGGAGCTGGCACACGCGGGAGAAGCGCGAGAGCAGGGCGAGGTGAAGAAGGTGAGTTAATTTAGGCAGCCGGGCTCCCAAAAACGAGAACGGCCGACGCTCTGCGCCCGAACATTACCGGTTGACAGCGGTAGCGCACAAGCCTAGCATTGTGATTGAGCAAGCCACCTCTTCTTACTCTTTCAGGTTCCCTGAACTAAGTCAGCCCATCTGAAGTTTTTCCTCTTAGATTCCCCGAAGGAGGAACTGCGTTATGACACTATTGACCCGTTGGGAGCCTCTCCGTGAGTTTTCCACGATGCAAGACCCCATGAACCGCATGTACCGTCTTTTCCGTGAGTCGTATGGCCCCGAAGGCCCGGAAGAGGCGTTGACAACCACCAGCTTCGCACCTCCGGTGGACACCTACGAAGACGAGCACAACATCGTTCTGAAGTTTGAAGTCCCTGGCATCGACGAAAAGGACATCGATGTCCACATCGACAACAACACCCTCACCGTGCACGGCGAGCGCAAGATCGAGAAGGAAGAGAAAGAGGAGAACTTCCGTCGCGTAGAGCGGCAATACGGAAGCTTCACCCGCTCGTACACTCTGCCCATCTCCGTGGACCTGGGACAAGTGAGCGCCCATTATGACAAGGGCGTGCTGAAGATTAACCTTGCCAAGAAGGCCGAAGCCAAGCCCAAGCAGATCAAGGTTAATGTTGGCGGCGCGAAGACCCTCGAAGCCAAGGTTCACGGCAAGGCCTGAGAGAAATGGGAGGCGGCTTTCGTTTCGGGGTGCAGCTGTGCGGCGGGTTAGTTCGTTCAGAACACGAACGGCTCGCACTTCAGGCCGCCTTCACCTCATCAGTCGGCGAAACAAAAAAAAGAGGAGACGAATTATGAGTACTGGTATTTGCAAGTCTCCGGACAGCAGATATTGGAGAGCGCTTTACAAAGCTGCACTCTCTGAGATTGGTAACAGCAAACTACCGGAGCGCATTGCAGAAGTAGAGAAGGCGGTTGTGAAAACGCCTCCGCTCAAAGACTGCATGTCCGCTCGCTTCCACGCTGCGTCGTTGGCCTTTTGACAAAGCGTGGTATCGCCCACGGTTTTTAGGCTCGCCGTTAAGGCGGCAATTAGGAAAGGCGGTAGCAGCGCAAAGCTGAATGCAAGGCCGTTAGCTGCGCGCTGGGGGAAACTCACGAAGCCTGGGGGCATCTGCGCCATGAGCTGCGCGAAGTGGAACTCACCCACGGCACTGGCGGTGGCGTATCCGGCCGCAACACCAATCAGCAATAGGAAACAGGTGCAGCTTGCTCCGGGTCCAGATGCTAGGGATGATCATGGCGAACAGGGCAACCATTCCGATCAACAGCGCCTTCGGGCTCGCGGCCGAATCATGTTTGGAGTAGCCGAAAAAGCGCGGGCATCCCAACGCTACCAATTGCAGTCCCGACATGGCCACGATGAGGCCGGCCACTTCTGGGGGAACAGAATGCGCAAGCGATGGACCACCCGCGAAACCAGCGCTCCCGCAATCCCCGCGGCGAAAAGCATTCCGAATATCAGAGAGTATCCACCCGTCAGCCCGGCCAGAATAACGGGGGACAGATAGGTGAGGATGCAGGTCAGCGGACACAAGTATCCGTTGCCGACGCCCCGTTTCGATTGCTTACCACTACAAGATTGCAAATGCGGCGGCATGGGCCGATTCGCCGGAGATGAAGACGGCGTATCCGAGCATCGACACGGCACTTTCCTTGAATCCCTCGGATCGGGCAACGCTGGTGATGCCAGGCAATCACTGGGAATTTGCTAAGTAACTAAAAACAGCAAAGGAGGCGGCCCTCGCAAGAAAGCGAATCCTAACTTGCAGGAGTTGCCGTCCTTTTCCTTTTGTTTTGAACGCGTCTCCTCCGGTTCATCCAGAACCGCGATGGTTAAATGGGTGGGAGGTCTTCGGCAGGGAACTTATCGGTTAAAGTCTAGAGTCTTGTTAAAGCGTGAAGGCTTGTTCGCACGATTTATTTCTTTTTCTTTTTTTCTTTCTCTTTCTTTTCCGAACTCATCTTCTTGGCTATTTCCGCCACTAGCTTGGGCCGTAATTCGGCCAACATCGTATCGACGATGCTGGCAATGGCTGTGGATTCTTCCGGCGCGTCACTCGTGGTTTCCTCATCTTCGTCCGGCACAACATTTGCCTTTGCAACCTCGCTTTGAGCATGCGCTGCAACCGCCTCACTTTGCGAAGTGGTTTCGGCTCGAGCTTCAGTTGATGTTTCCTTCTTCGGGTTGGCAATCGAATCGCGAATCTGCTTCCAGTTTTGCCAGGCAGCGGTCAATTCCGCTTCGCGCTGAGGCTGAGCCTCAAGCTCGGCAGCCGCATGGCTTTGGGGCGCTGAAGTCGTCGTGGAGACGGCCTCAACCGGCGGTGATTGATCGCCGACACTGCCAGCCGCCGCGGCCGCTGCGTAAGCGGATTCTTCAACAACCGGCGCGGGAATGTGTTCTTGCACAGCATGCGCTTCGACGACCTCCATTGCTGGTGCGGTAGGCTCCTCAACAGACGGGCTTGGGCTCGACTCGGACGCGTTGATCGCTTCTACGCTCGCGATAACCCCAACTGCGGGCGTGACGGGTTCCACTGTAGTAGCTTCAAGCGCGGTCGCTTCAACGGCTGCCAGAGTCACGTTGCTCACGGCCTCAGTAGCGATGCTCGCAGCCACGACCGATGCTCTCGCGGCAGCTTGCTCCATTTCCAAGTCCAGCAAGACCTTCGAATCTTCCGTCGTAAGTTCGACTAGCTCGGCAATCCACCGTGGTCCGGTCGCCTCTTCCAGTCGTGCGGAAGCTGAAACTCCGACGCTGGCGCCGTTCGATCCATTTGCGCCAAGTTGACCGCTCTCCACGCCGTAACTATGCGAGGGTGCCAAAGAAGCGAGTGCAGCTAAAACTTCATCATCGCCTGACGTAGAACTGAGGGGCGCCGTTGCTGGGGTCTCGGAATTTATACTTGGCTCTAAACTCGCCGCTACAGCTGACGAATCGGAAGGTTCGGTCGTCGCATCAGGCTGCGGTGCTTCGATGGCAACTGTTTCGGCTTGAGGCTCTTCTGGGCGAGAAGCCGTCGTGGACTCGACTTCGACGCTCGCAACCGCTTCTCGCACAGTTTCAACCGGAGCGGATTCAACTGTCGCCGAAGCTTGGACATCTTGCGTCGCCTCCGGCGTAGACGCCTGAGTTATGAGGGGTTCGGCAGGAGTCTCGCTCTCGACTTTCGCAACCGGTTCTTCCGACTTTCCGCCGAAGGATGCCGCAGCGGCTGCGGTAATCGCCGCGATCTCTTCAGGCGTGATGTCGACTGGGAGGCCTGCTGGAATCGGACGTTCAAATTCGCGCGTCGGTTCCACCGGCCTGACCGCTTCGACCGGCTCCGGAGGAACCGATGCTGCGGGAATGTTTTCGGCGGGTCGTTCATCCGCCTTGGACTTCACACTCGCTGGAGGAATGATAAGGCGATTCTTCCAGCCTGTTTCCTTGTCGCCGAAGCGATCTCCGGTATCGGACTGCTGCACCGCGGCGAGCGCTTTGGCAAAACGACCTGATTTTTGCGACTGTGGCTGGGCGACGATCTTGTCCTCAAGCTTGGTAAGTACGGTGAGGAGTTCGGTGGCCTCGAACGGCTTGACTATGAAGGCATCCGCTCCAACCCGCCGAGCTTCATCGGCCTTAAAAGGCTCCAGTTTTCCCACGGTCAGCAGTACCGGGATCGGCTTTGTCTCGGGGTTCTCCTTCACCCGTTGGCACACTTCCAGGCCGCCGTAGCCGGGCATATAGACGTCGAGCACAATCAGATCTGGCTTGTTTTCCGCTATTTTCTTAAGAGCTGCCGAGCCGTTATTGACAGTAACGACTTCGTACCCTGCATCGGTAAGGATGCGCCGACCCATATTCTGGGCAGTCACACTATCGTCGGCAAGCAGTATTCTTCGCGCCAAGGGCTATCCTTCGGTGAGGGGGAGACAGCCTGAAGTTAATTGGTACTACGCTGTAAGTCAATGAGAAGAATACAGTAAAGACGTTACCAGTGGTCAGAGACGACCGGGGAAACGGCATCTCATTTGCTCTGATGCTTTTCCATCTCGAGTTTCTTCTAACTGCAATCGAACCAGCGCACGCTTAGAAAGGGACTACCTTTCGCAATCCCTTCTTTTTCTTGTGCCTGCTGGAGGACATCGCATCCTCGACGTCCTTATCGTCGGCTGGAGTCGACCCGGCTGCAGCGGACGGATCCGTGGAGGCCGGCGTGGCCGCATGGTTGTCCCCTGGTTGAATCTCGTTGACCTGCGTCGGAGCCGGTGCAGGTTGAGCATTATCCACATTCGGCTTGAGTTCGTTCGGATCTGCGGCTACGTTGGGCTTCAGTTCGTTTGCGTCATCCGCCGGAGCAGCGGTAGCGGCCCCGCCAGGAGCAGGGGCCCCGGCTGCAGCCTCATTTTGCCCGGTGCCAATGATTTCGGCACCAACCGATGGAGATCCTGTTGAGTCCGCAGGTGTGGATGTTGCATCGGATCGCGGCGCCGGCTGGTCGGGAGCCAATGCGCCCTTGTGTACGGTCTCGATCGCCACTCCATTCTTGTCTGCCGCCGGTGCTCCTATCATGGCGCGGGTCGCGTCCTGAACAACCGAAGTCGCGCTAACTACCTGGGGATCAACCAGCGTAGGTTCTCCGACTCTGGTTGCCTGGGCTACGTCCGGATGCTTCTGGAAATTCCGCATCACCTTAGAAACGGTGCTGGTCTCTCGTCGACTGTCTTCTTCGGCCTTATTCAGGGCTATCGCCGCTTTGGTTGGCTTGGGAACGGGCAGGTGCAGGGCTTCCAATCGAGCCTTCGCATCCTCGGTCCGCTCCATAAGCGGATATCGGGTCAATATGCGGGAATAGGCTTCCCCGGCATCTTTGGTAAATTCCTGAATCATACGGGCTTTGGCAGCTTCGTTTCCGGGACGAGAGCGCACCATTGCGATTTCTCCCTCGTAGGCCTGACCCAGAAGGTACAAAGACTCATCCGCATGACTGTACAGAGGATACTTGTCGAGCAATGACCGTAACCGGGCTATTGAAGCGGGATACGATTGCCGTAGGTAATAAAACCGCCCAACTCGAAACTCACGTTCGGCAATGACTTCTTGAACTTCCAGCAGACGCGCCTTCCCCTCGGTCACCATTTTCTGGTTGTCGGGATATTGCAGAATCAGCTGGCGATATTCCTCTTCGGCACGCATCGCCTGGGTATAGTCACGATCCGGTTTCTCCATCTGCTGGTAGTGAATATTGGCAATTTTCAGCTGTGCTTCCGCCGCTTCCGGCATGTTCGGAAAGAAGGTCTCAAAGTCCTTATATTCAATTTCTGCCTGGGCAAGCGAGGTCCCGCCGCCCTCTGCATACCATGAGTCCGCTACCGCCAGTTTGGCGCGGGCAATGTATTCCGAATCAGGATACGTATTGATGAGGGTCTGCAACGTGATCCGCGCTACGTCGAAGCGGTTGTGCTTCATTGCGTCCATGGCACGGTCAAACAACACTTTATCGGGCTGTTTTGAACCCACATTTGCAAGCGGGTTGTTGACCTTTTTATTGGTGCAGGCGACGCTGCAAACAAGCGCGCCCAGCAGCAGAATGATCGGAATACAACGTCGCATGAAAACCCCTCAAAAGGAGTCGCCAGTCGTCAGTCTTAAGTCTCTAAACGCCTGAGGACTAAAGATCGGCGACCCGACGACAGGTGACTATATCTAAACCTTCAGAAATGTAGCTTCGACCGCAGTCTTCAACAAGTTGCCTGCATTAACCTTTGGATCGCCTTTACCGAACACGGCGTTGCCCGCGACCAGAATTTCAGCTCCCGCCCGAACCACTTCCGCTATCGTGGTAAGGTCAATACCACCATCCACTTCAATACGATACGGAAGTTGACGCTGGCTTCTGAGATCGGCCAGACGGCGAATCTTATGGACCACCCCGGGAATGAATCTTTGCGCCCCAAACCCAGGATTAACTGACATCACCAGTATATAGTCCGCGATGTCGAGAACTTCACAGAGGGTATCGACTGGAGTCGCGGGATTGATTACCACGCCAGCGAGGCAGCCATGACTCTTGATCAGATGCAAGGTCCGGTTCAAGTGCAGGCAAACTTCTTGATGTACGGAAATCCAGCTAGCCCCCGCTTCACAAAATTCGGGAATAAAAAGATCGGGATTTTCGATCATCAAATGACAATCGAGTGGGAGTTCGGTCACTTTCCGCAATGACTTAACTAGGGGAGGTCCCATGGTGAGGTTGGGGACAAAGTGGCCGTCCATAATGTCCACGTGGACGACGGTGCCGCCGCCAGCCGTGGCAGCGCGCACCTGATCCGCCAGGTGGGCGAAATCAGCCGCCAAAATCGAGGGTGCGAGTTCAATCAACCTGGGTTCTCGCGATCACACTTAGTTGCGTAAATCTTAACACGCACCACCCCCACGTCCACTACCTGTTTGCCATAGAAGAAGCGTCGCTTTGGCGAGGTGATCCTGGTCACTAGAATCCGCAGGCGAAAACCCTGGTGGACGTCTTCGGTCAAAAAATAATCCTGCCGTAACCTTTTCCCCTGCCCGAAGTTTATATAGTGAGAGGCGCGATGGCCGTCAGAAGACCGGCAGCGAAAAAGGCCAATCAGGAAGGGTCCGGCTTCCTCGACGGAGACGACCGTCTACTGGTGGAAGCGGCACAAAAAGATCCCAGCCGTTTCGCCGAATTGTACGAATTGAATTTCGCGCGAGTTTACGGCTACATCGCCAGGCGCGTAGCTAATCGCGATGCAGCCCAGGACCTTACCTCGGAGGTCTTTCACAAGGCCCTGACCAATATTCATAGTTTTGAATGGCGCGGAGTGCCTTTCGCCGGTTGGCTTCTGCGTATTGCCTCAAATGCAATCGCCGACCGCTTGAAGCGCGGAGCACGGGAGATCACCGGGCAAGCTGAGCTGCCCGACCTTCCGGACCTGAACGCGAAACCTAAGCTGGAGGAAGCCGATCAGTTTGCGCGGCTCTTTTCCCTAGTAGGTCAGCTGCCAAACGATCAACGCCGGGTAATCAACATGCGCTTCGCCGAGGAAAAGAGCATTCGTGATATCGCGCAAGCCTTGGGACGCACAGAGGGCGCCGTAAAGCAGCTCCAACTACGCGCTTTGCAAAACTTGCGGTCCCGCATGGAGGGTGCCAATGCCTAAGCGCTCTCTGCCGAATAACTCAAAACCGAACCGCTTGATGGTCGAAAAACTCGATCAAGCCATCACTGAACTCCTGGCCGCACCAGACACGAAGTTTCAGTCCGATGACCACGAATTGGTGCGGTTGTTAAATGTCGCGGACGAACTGCGGCGGCTTCCGCGGGAGGATTTCAAAACACGACTTAAATCTGATTTGGAAAGGAAATCACCCATGACTACCATCACTGAACCCATTTCCGCAGTTCGAACCGTCGCATCTCCTCGGCTGACTTTCAAGAGTGCAGCGAAAGCGATTGAGTTTTACACGATTGCCTTCGGCGCGAAAGAAACCTTCCGGTTCGAGAATGAACTAGGGATCGGCCATGCCGAAATTATGATCGGAGATTCCGTCATCATGCTGGCAGAAGAATGGCCTGAGGGCGGGCGTTACAGCGCGGAAACGACGGGCAGTTCGCCTGTCAGCATGACTCTTCGAGTGCCTGATGTAGACGCCTTTGCCGAACGTGCGGTCGCCGCGGGCGCCAAACTGCAAGGCAGAATTACCGACCAGTTCTATGGGCGCCGTGACGCCAATCTGATCGACCCCTTCGGATACGCTTGGAACGTTTCGACGGTGAAACAAGAGATGTCTCTCGAAGAGATGCACCGCCGCTTCCGGGCGATGATGAACGAAGGTGGAGCGAAGAAGCCCTTGGTAAGTCCGATTCCCAAGGGCTATCGCACTGTAACGCCTTATATGATTGGGACCGATGGACCCGCACTCATGGAGTTCGCCAAGCAAGCGTTCGGAGCGGAAGAAACCTTCCGCACCGTCGGTGCTGCCGGGGGGCTTCACGGGGAAATGCGTATCGGAGATTCCATGCTCATGGTGGGAGGCGGTATTCCGGGCCGCGAGTTCCGCGCCACCCCGAACACTCATGCGATCCACCTTTATGTCGCCGACTGCGACGCGGCGTACCAACGAGCCCTGCTGGCCGGTGCGACTTCTATCGACGGACCGAGAGACCAGGATTACGGAGAGCGCTCGGCCAGCGTGAAAGATCCAGCTGGAAATTACTGGTATATTGCGACGCATCAAGGCAAGAACTACACGCCGGAGGGTTTAAATACCGTCAACGTGTACATGCATCCCTTGCGAGCAGAGCCGGTGATTCGCTTCTTGCAACGCGCCTTCGGAGGGAAGGAACTGGCCAAATATGCATCGCCCGACGGCGTGGTGCACCATGCTGCGATTCGCGTAGGTGATTCCGTTGTTGAAATGGGAGAAGCCCACGGGAAATATGAACCCATGCCTGCCATGTTCTATCTCTATGTTCCGGACTGTGATGCAGTATACCGGCGAGCTCTCGAAGCCGGAGCCACCTCTATTTCGGAGCTGACGGATCATCCTTACGGCGATCGCAGTGGTGGAGTGACCGATCCGTTTGGGAACCAGTGGTATATCGCAACCCACATCAAAGACGTGACCTAGACGGACTCGAGCGCCTTACGCAAGGGGAATTTGTTGTCGTAACGAAGTTTGCGAATCGCCAGAAACCATGTGTAGACAGCGGGCTGTCTGGTCGAGCGTAACTCGATAGTTCTTGCTGACGGCATAAATCGATGCCAAAGCAGCGGAGCTTCGCTCCGCCGGACCGCGGGGGCGGCTGTCTTCCCATGGCTATTGCCGGTCCTGCATCGACGGACGCTAGATTTACTGCGGCAGCTTGGCGTACTCGGCTTTGGCTTCTTTCAGTATGGGTACGTCGGGGTCGGCATCTTTCCACAGCGCGAGGAAATCCTGGTATGCCGCGCGGGCGCCGATATTGTCTCCCGAGAGGGCGCGGGCGCGCCCCAATTGCAGGTGAGACAGGGCGCAAGTCGGCATCGTGCCGCAGACTCCGCGATGGTTCAAGAGGTTCTGAAATTGTTCAGCCGCTTCTTTCCCCTGACGCATGCGAAGGTATGCCTGGCCGCGAACGTAGCTGGGAATAACCCGCGCCGGCCAGCCAAACTCAAAAGGAATCGCGATCTGAAGCAACTCCACCGCCTTGCCAGCATTGCCCTTGGTGATCTCTATCTGGGCTCGAATCGAGGGCAGCCAGAAGCCGTTCACCAAACTGTCGCTCGGAAAGCGCTTGTTCAGTTCGTCGGTGATTGCGCCGGCCTGGGCGACGTCGCCGGCGGTGGCCGCCGCGAAGCCGCCGAAGGGGAGAACCGACCGGCCGCGATCCGTGGCCAGTGCTGTCCGCACTGCCTCGCGCGCCTGGGTGGGGTATCCGACTTCCGCTTCGACCCGTGCCTGGCGAGCTATGATCGCCGCCACGTTCTCTGGCAGTTTCGCCCGTTGCGCACTCTCCACTGCCTGCCGGTACAGTGAGCGGGCCTGCTGTAGCTTACCCGAAGCGGCGGTTGCTTCCGCAACCGTTTCCAACATGACGAACTCGTCTGCCTTGCCTTTGGCCCAATCCGCCTCGCGCTGCATCGCCGCCTTGTCGCCTTCGAGAAAAGCCAGCAGGTAAAGGTCGGCGTGTTCGTTGGTCCCGTCCAGTTTGAGGCCCACTTCCTTTTGGCGGATGGCTTTAGCCTCGGCAAAGCGATCAAGACCGATGTAAGCGCCACCCACTACCCCGTAGCTGAACGCGCTATTCGGATCCAGACGAATGGTTTCCTGGGCCTCGGCAAGCGCCTGGTCATACTTCCCCATCCAAGCGTAGTCAATGGCGAGATTGTTGGTAGGAGTGGAATCCCGGGGGTACGTCCGCTTCCAGAGTTGGTAGGCTTCGATCGACTTGTCGAGCTCGCCGGTGACAATTTCGTAATAGTGAGTGGAAATGTAAAGCTTTTCCACTTCGCTGGCACGTTCGCGCCGCTGGAAAGCTTGCGTCACATTTTCCCGGGCCAGCCCGCTCTGGCCGGTGTTGAAGTAGGACTGTCCCAGCCTCGCATACGCCACCGCGAAATTGGGATCCAGTTCGATGGCATGCTTGTAGAGAGGAATGGCGGTGTACTCGGATCCTTTATTGCGCTCCGCCTCGGCCAGGCTGAACGCCTTAAGTCCCTCCAGCGATGAGGTCGTGGCTTCCTCGACCGGCGCATCGAATTTCTGTACCGACGCCAGCGACTCTCCCAGTTTGCCGCGCAGGCTGGAAGCCGCCTTTCCTACCGCTCCCAACACCTGCTCCTTCTTGTCCGCCTGAACCTGTTCGCGGGCCAGGCTGTCGCCCGTCTGGCAGTTCACCGCATTCACGTCCACCACATACTGGGTTCCAATGGCGCTGATGGCTCCATTCAGCACGGCCTTAATGCCTTCACGCTGGCAGACATCGCGCGCCAGATCGGGAGTGAGCCGCTCATCCGGTGAGCGGCCCATAAATTTGAGCGTGTCTCGTACCCGCTCCTGGGGAAACACATTCAGGTAGGGCGACTGCTCGAGTTGCACCGCCAACGCCTGCTTCAGCGTGCCGTCAAAAACCGCATCGCCGGTAGTGTTTACGAAATCAGTCAGCAAGATCGAATCCTTTTCTGTGAGCCCCCGTGCCCCGCGAGTATAGAGAAAACCGCCAATGCCTAATCCGATCGCCACCAGCACAGCCGCCGCGATGTACCATCTTTTCCGGTCTGACGGCGTTGAGATCGAGGTTACTCCTGAGGAAGTGGCCGCCGAGATGGGCGAAGCAACCGTCGTCTGCAAAGGCGAAGACACTGGGGCGATTACTGCTGCGGGCGTCGACGGCGTCGAGTCCACTTGAGTGGCAACGCTTACGGATGAGCTTCGGCCCGAGTCTATCTCGCGCTTCAATCTCTTGAGATCGCCGCGCATTTCCGACGCCACCTGATAGCGCAGCTCACGGTCTTTCTCCAAAGCTTTGTTGATGATGCGCTCGAGCTCAGTCGGCAGATGGGGATTCAGCCTCACCGGGGCCGTAGGCGCGCGATTCAGAATCGCGTCAAAGATGACGGCCGAAGTGTTGCCGGTGAAAGGCTGGTGGCCAGTGGCCATCTCATAAAGAACCGCGCCGAAAGAAAACAGGTCGGTGCGAGCATCTATATCTTCGCCGCGCGCCTGCTCGGGAGACATGTAGGCTACCGTTCCCACCGTGCTTCCTGGACTAGTGAGATGGGCGGCGTCCACGGCCGCCGTTGCCATGGAGGCTCCCATAGGCTCCGGTTCAGGCGCCGAACGTCCAGCGACTTTTGCCAAGCCGAAATCCAGGATCTTGGCCTGGCCGCGTTTGGTCAGAAAAAGATTGGCTGGCTTTAGGTCGCGATGGACAATGCCTGCCGTGTGCGCCACATCCAGGGCGTCCGCGATCTGTGACGCGAAGTCCACCAACTGATCCACTGAAATAGGCTTCCCCTCGATGCGATATTTCAGCGTGGTGCCGTCCAGGTATTCCATCACGATGTATTGGCGGTTTTCGTCCTCGCCGATGTCGTAGATTGTGCAAATGTTGGCGTGATTGAGGGCGGAAGCGGCACGGGCCTCCCGGCGGAATCGCTCCAGAGCCTGGGGATCCTGAGCCAGTTCGTCAGGAAGGAACTTCAGCGCAACCCGCCGGCCCAGACGCAGGTCTTCTGCTTCGTACACCACGCCCATACCGCCGCCCCCCAGTTTCTGGAGAATGCGATAGTGCGAGATATTTTGTCCGATCATGCTTTGCCGACCCATCGAAGATCGGCAATGGTAGGCTGCGCTCGTGCGTAAGTCAATTTAACCCATACCAGCGTCTGATCGAATTTCTATTGCGATATCTTCCTTCCCTCCTGAGGCATTTTCTTGCAGACAATGACAGTGTGTCCGGTCTTGGAGTCGATTCGAGTCGTGACCGGCTCACATCGGCAAGCGACCGTATTAGCATTCTCCTGCTTTGTGACCACGCAGTGTTCGATCACTTCGGCGTTCGGCGGCGGCATCTGGCTGCGAACGGGAGCCGGAGCCGCCGACTCAGGGGCCACGACCGGCACTTGTGCCACCGACCTTTTCTTGGCAGAGCAACCCGCCAAGAGCAAGATCCATAATCCAAAAATAATGATGTAAAGGTTTCTCATTGCGACTGGAAAACTACCGCCAAATATAACCTCACGCAATAACCGAATCGATAGCATCAGGGATGCGGGAACTGTAAAAGGAGGGTACAGCTCGGTTGATCACTCCCGGTGCCCGTCGAAGCTTCGAGTGTAGCGGGATACCCTCGGACCTGGGTCTACATTAGGGCGTATAGGAATCCGTCGGTACTGCCTACGTAGATGACCTTATCAACTACAACCGGGGAAGACAGGATGGCTCCGGTCGTCATCATCTTTTTCACGCCGGCTACCATGCTGTCGTAGAAATTATCTCCGAACGCAGCCTCGTAGTTCGGACTTCCGTCAGGTTTCGTTAGCGCCGGACCATTCTGCTGCGAAGCATCCGTTTCAAAAGTCCATGCCAGGCTTTGACTCGCCAGATCAATCGCGAGAAGCTTTCCCTGATGAGTGCCCACGTACAAAATGCCGCCGGCGATCGCCGGTGAAGAAAATATTGGCCAGTGATTGAAGTTCAAAGAGAACAGAGCTGTGCCGGTCTTGGCATCGAGGGCATAGAACGTGGACGAGTCGGAAGTCGCGAAATAGACTCTTCCGTCCTTCACCGCTGGCGAAGTGATGACCCAGGAGCCTTTATTGTTGAATGCCCATTTCTTTTGACCGGTGTCGGCGTTGAGGGCATACAAATTAGAATCACGACACCCGAAGAACACCGTGCCATCTGCGACCGCAGCGGACGATTGAATCCCAACTTGATTTGCGATTTCGTGATCCTCTCCTGACTTGAATCGCCATTTTTCCTTTCCCGTTGAAGCATCGAGCGCATAAAAATAACTGTCCCAACTTCCGATGAAGAGCGTGTTATTCGATATCGCCGGCGAAGCGTGGACAACGTCACCGGTATGGAACTTCCATTTCAACGCTCCGGTTGCGGCGTCCAAAGCGTAGACGTTACCATCGCCGCTGCCGAAATACACTGCACCGCCCGATACGGCGGGAGACGATAAATAAAAATCGAAAGGGTCGGGCATGGTTTCGCCAGCAGGTTCTGAGCCGTGCAGATGCTTTCCCGCAAATCGCCGCTCACCTAGAGTCTGAAATTTCCATTTCAGTTTTCCAGACAATGCGTCAACGGCGTAGAAGCGGCCACTGTAAGTTCCGAAATAAATTACTCCGCGATCAACCGCCGGGGACGCCGTTGCCCGCACGCCTAGTTCGAGCTTCCATTTGAGCGCACCCGATTCAAGACCGACGGCGTATAAATTTCCATCAGTGCTGGCGACGTAGGCAGTGCCGTCAACCACGGCTGGCGATGCGATGACTTGGCCGCCGGTCTGGAATTTCCATTTGATTCTTCCGAAGTTCTGGACGCCGGGTGCGTTGTAAACGCCGGTATGTGCCAGGTTGCCGCGGAACATCGCAGAGTCTTGCGTAAAAGCAGGGAGGCAAAGTAGGGCTCCGAACAAGGAAAGTTGGACGATTCGCATGCAGGGTAGACGAAGGAGGCGGCGGAAGGTAACCGGAGCGGGGGTCGAATACCTCTAGAGGTGAAGTCCGAGGATTGTGCGTTCGATAGTACGGCGGAACGGGCAGATCAAAACCGGAAATAAGAAAACTCGAGACCAAAAATCACAACGCACCCGACAAAGTCCACCACCTCGGCGGCGAAGCTCCCCTCAAGGTGTTCTAGTTTTCTGTCGGAACCGGCACTTTGGGCGCGGCCGGAGCATGGGGTGGTCGGGGAGGCGCCGGAACCTCTGCGATTGAGGATCCTTTGCGCAATTCAATTCCACCGTGCTCGTTGTTAATCACCATATGCGGGCCGTTACTTCCGATACTGCCAGTGACCGTGGCCTGATCATGTCCGTTGTCAATCTTGAGAGCGTCAAAGTCGGATTCGATTTCGCCTCCGCGCGCTCGGGCATCGATCTGGAAAGCTGCCTTGTCAGGCACGTAAATCTGGATATCGCTGTTCCGATTGCTTACTTGCATGCTACCCATCTTGTTCATGTGAATTTCGACGGCGCCGTTTTCGTTTTCCAGGCGTACATCGCCATTGACTCCCGACATTCGGATGTCTTTGGACCGGGTCAGAAGACGAAACGGGCCGCTCAGATCATTGGCCCGCATGTCTCCAGAGTCCATGTCGAGGTCGCCTTCAAGTTTGGAAAATTCCATGTCGGTGCGGCCTGACTTGAACCTGACGGCTCCGGCGATTTGGGAAAGCTTGACCTCGTCAAATTCGCCATCCAGGCGAGTGGCGCCTTTAACGTCCGCGACGGAAACATCATCAGCACGCCCCTGGACGGACACATCGCTAGAAATTTGGGAAATTCTTGACGATCCGCCCGAGAGATTCAAAGTTAGCTTCCCGTTGATATCGGTCGCAGCCACATCGCCGTGCTGGCTGGAAATTTCCACATCGCCGTCCCGACCCAGCACGCTGACATCGCCACGCCGGGACGTGATCACGACTGCGGCCTTTCGAGGAACGCTAACGTCTAAATCCGTGGCAACGGAGTGGTCGCCGGCGCCCTGGGTGTTTGCATTCAGGGTGACAACATGGTCGCCATTCGAAATGACAGGTTTGGTCTTGGGATTGAACTTGTCGGCTTCTTCCTGATTGTCGGCGTTAATTCGTTTGTGCGCAGTAACCCTGATCTGGTTGGTTTCGGAGACGGTAAGGTTCACGGTACCGTGGTCGTTTACGATACGCAGGCTGGCCCCCGATGGGAAGTCCTGCTCACTCTGGTCTTCGTAGTCGTAGGTGTGTCCGAAGAGTTGAAAATCATTATCGCCCATATTAATGTGCTCGCGGAGCGCATCAAAGTTGAGCCGCGAAGCGGAAGTCGCCGACATACCAAAAACAATCAGAAACACCAGCAGCAGGATTCCGCCAGCCCCGATCCCGGAAGGGCGCACACCTTCCTTCTGCGCTTGTTGATACTCCACCAGTTTGATGACACCCCAGAGAATGATGAAAGCCGGCCAGTAGGTTCCGAACCAACGCAGGAGCGGCTCCGGATGTAGTACGTGCATGGTGGTCAGCAGAAGCACAACGCCCAGCAGGATCAGGATGACTGGACCAGCGATCGACCTGCGCCGCCTTTGGGGTTGTTGTTGCTGCTGTTGCCACACTGGGGGTGGAGTTTGAACTGGGCTAGCCATTCTTCACCTCGGGCTTCGCCTCCGGATAGGGGGCCTGCACTTCACCTGTTACCACGCCGGATGGCGGTCCTCCACTCTGAGCGGAGGGTGGCTCCGGAAGGGTTTCCGGAGGGGCGGTACTCTCAAAGATCTTTACCAACCCAATCACGATCAACAGCAAGGGCAGGGTCCGGCCGAATCGGATGATGCCCATGTTTTCAAGAAGGAACTGGAGCCCTAGTGTGAGCAGGATGACCGGGCCCATCAAACCTCGCCGGCAATAGCGACCGCGACCCAATCCGCGGGGGGCTTGTCCGAGAACACCCAACCGCCGCAGCAAAAGAAAGCCACCGATGCCGATCAGAATGAGCGGCCACACGCGCTGCGGACTGAACTCCCAGATATCGAGCGTGTGCAGCAGAAAGAGCACGCCCAAGCCAATGAGGATGAGAGCTCCGACCGGGACTTTGCTGGCATCGATGCGGTCACCGCCAGTGCCAAAGGTCGTCCCCAGTCCGAATGGATCGGGCGCCGGCTGGCCAAGTTGTATAGCTCGAGCTGAACGGACGGAATCGATGATCTGATAGATATAGAATCCCGCGAAACCGACTCCGCAAACTATGCCCATGGTGTCGCCACCACTGCTCGCTCCGAGGACGAGCAAGGTGAAAATCACCAAATGAGCCAGCCCCTTGGCGTATTGCCCGGTATAAACCGCACCCACGCCGAAGGGAAACATTCCGGCCAGAACGCCAGCTAGGGCTGGATTCGGACCTGCTACCGTGGCGCCCATGGGAGTGGCAGGAACGAAACCGGCGGCCGGCGGTCGTGGCGGTGGCTGTACTCCTTCCAATCGCGCCGCCAGGCACGTCTCGCAATAAATCACTCCATGCACCGAACGAGTGCAATTGGTACAAAGCGGTTTTCCGCAAGTACGGCAAAAGGCCACCGACGGTATGTCGGGATGATTGGCGCAGTTCATGAAATCCTCCTGTAAGTGGTCGCGGTGCCTACAGGCGGAACATTCGGGAGGGAAGCGAGCGCGGGCTGGTTTTCTCCCTGGCTGTAGTTGCGTTCCTGTCTTGGTTCAGGTTCTCCACTGGTGTCGTTGTTTTTCGGTTGCTTGGTTTGCTCTCGGGAAGTCGAGTCGGCGGGCGCGGTTACTCGCTTGAGCTCCCGCATCCGCGATTCGATTTCATACACGAAGCGAATATTTTCGTAATACTTCACTACCCGGCCCGAAGTTTCGTAATAGGTTCGTTTGATTGCACTCGGCCGCAGATCGACCTGCCGAACGTCGCTCAATTTGACTCCTCCCAGGCTGAGCGAAATTGAAAGAGAGAAGAACGCCATTCCAAATGACATGGCGAAGCGTGGCTGGCGCGCCAGAGCAAACACCGGAGAAAACACCGGCCGGAACCCAGCAGTCAATCTATCAATCCACGAAGATCCAGATTGCCCGTGAGTGGCAAGACCTTTGCTCTCATGCCCGCTAGTAGCGACCAGGATGTTGTGCACCAGGTTGGTTGGGGGCTCGACTTCGTCCAGCGATTTTAGCCAGCGCATCCCAGCATCGGCATCAGCCAGCAAGGGGCCGCATAGTGCACAAATCCGGGCGTGAGCCTGAAAACTCTCCAGCTTGGGCCCGGTTAGGGTCGAATCCAGGGCATCATTCAGCAGGGCGTCGAATTCGCCGCACTGCATACCGTTTTTAGGTTCGCCTGGCATCAGATCACCTGCCTATATGTACGTTGTAGCAGGCGTGCAAGTTCCGCACGCCCGCGATTTATCCTTGATTTCACTGTGCCCTCTGGGACCCTCAGTACGGTGGCAATGTCCTTGTAATCCATATCCTGCAAGTCCCGCAGAATGACGGCTTCGCGCAGCTCTGGTGAAAGCTTCTGCAATGCCCGGTGGACCAATTCCCGGGTCTCCCTGCCTTGAACGCTCACATCGGCCGAGGGCCCCGTGTCCTCGATCCTGTCGCTCAGAGGCATCGCGTCTTCGTGCTCCGAGGGTGCGGCATCGAGTGAGTCGGTCATGCGATCCTGCTTGCTCTTCCGGAAGTGATCCACCAACAGATTGCGAGTGATGGTCGTAACCCAAGTCATGAAGGCACCGCGCTCGACGTCGTAGGAACTGAGTGTGCGGAACATCTTGATGAAAACTTCTTGAGTCAGATCCTGAGCTTCGTCGCCAGAACCGGCAAAACGATAGCAAATGTTGTAAATGCGACGGTTATAGCGCTGCACAATTTCCTCCCAAGCCACGACGTCGCCGGCAACGCAACGACGGACCAACATGGCAACGGCTTGGGCGTCTTCCAACCTGCACTCCCTGGAACTCCTGGTCTGCTGCGCCGGGCACAGCTCCGCCCAAGCCATAACACCACAATACAGATACGTTTTTGTGGTTCCAAAAGTTCTACGATTCCATTACGGCAAGGCATTGTAACAGGGCGGGAAAATTAAGAGCGAAGAAAAGGGGAAAATCGCAAGGCAGGCGGGGCTGGACAGGGCAGAGCACCGGGAAAATATTTGGGGTTTACTCGCTGGTGAAGTAATCCACCGTTACCGGATTTTCGAAGAGGGAATAGTCGCGAGTCACCACCGTGATTCCGCTCTCCGTGACAAAATATCGCTGGCGGTCCGCCTCAATGTCGTATCCGATAGTAGTTCCTTCCGGGATGTGTACGTCGCGATCAATGATTGCCTTGCGGATACGGCAATGGCGGCCTACATTGACGTGAGAAAAGAGAATGCTGCTGTCGACTTCGCTGTAGGAATTCACCCGCACATCAGGAGACAGAACGCTGCCCTTCACCAAACTGCCGGAGACGATGCAACCCGCGGAGACGATTGAGTCTACGGCTGTTCCAGTGCGACCCGATTCGGCGAACACAAATTTAGCCGGCGGGTACTGGCGTTGATGAGTGCGAATCGGCCAGTCAGAGTCGTACAAATTGAACACCGGCGAGACCGCCACGATGTCCATGTTAGCTTCGTAATAGGCTTCCAGAGTTCCCACGTCTCGCCAGTAGAGAGCTTCCTTTTTATTTTCATCGACAAAGTCGTAAGCATATACGCGATAGTCGTCCGCCATTTTTGGCAGAATGTCCTTGCCAAAATCGTGGCTGGAAGCGGGATCTTCCGCGTCTTTCAGAAGCACCGGAATGAGCACATCGGTATTGAACAGGTAAATGCCCATGGAGGCGGAAACCTTGTCGGGATTCGAAGGCGAGCGCAGCTTGGTAGTTTTTGGTTTCTCCTCGAAGCCGACCACTCGGTGATCGCGGTCTACGTCGACGACCCCAAAGCGGGAAACCTCGTTAGGGTCGATCTGGATCGTTGCCAGAGTGACATCAGCCCCGGAATCGTTATGACCTTGCAACATCAGGCCATAGTTCATCTTGTAAATGTGATCGCCGGACAAGATGAGTACGTGTTTCGGCTGTTCAGAACCAATCGAATAAATGTTCTGATACACCGCGTCGGCCGTGCCTTGATACCACTGGTCGCTCACCCGCTTCATGGGGGGCAACACTTCCACGAACTCGCCCAGTTCCACGCCCATGATGTTCCAGCCTTCGCGAACGTGACGATTGAGGGAAAGGGCTTTGTATTGAGTGAGGATGTATACCCGGCGCAGATCCGAGTTGATGCAATTAGAAAGGGTGACGTCGATAATTCGATAGATTCCGCCGAAGGTGACGGCGGGTTTGGCGCGGTCGCGAGTCAGAGGATAAAGGCGCTCACCCGCACCTCCCGCTAACAAGACCCCTAGTGTGTCTTTCATAGCCATAGCGTTTCGGCTTTGATGTCGTGCGCAGACCCAGGGAAGCCTGGCAGTTCGGTGTTTCACGCCCTGCAGACGCGACAGTGTACCAGAAGGCGGGCGTTGATCGTCGGTCGGGTCGTCAGCAGGGGTAGGAGTCTACTGTCCTCTTGAGCCTGGGATCAAGGGGCGATCAGGCGCGTGACCAAGGAGCGAAGAGGGGACATCCAAGACTGATAACTGACCGCTGGTTATGCAGCGTCGTTCTCAATCTTGATGCGCAGGGACTTCAAGAACTTGAGGTCTTGATCGCTGATTTTGAGTTCAGGATTCGTGGTCAGTGTGGTAACCATGGAGGTCTTGTCGTCGGATTTTTCGCCCGGCTTACTAACTCCGATCGTGGCTTCCAGCACCAGGAAGATGTCGTATCCGCCGTCTTTGATTTTGGACACAACCTCCGCAATCTGCTCGCTATCGGCCAGCGACTCGTTGATTGCTTCGCCCAGTTCTTTCATCAGCTGCTTAAGTTGCTGGTCCACATTCCCCCCTGGAAAGAATGTCGGTGATCTACCGACCCTCTCTTGCTTAGATGCCATAACCGGTTACCCGGTTCGGAGAGGTTACGCGGTCATTGTAACCCTGAACACTGCTAAAATCGACGCCGATGACCAAGCTTTCCACGATCCGCAAATTGACGGTCCTTTCGCGGGTTGTCAGCCAATCTGCGGGGCGCAATCGCACCATCAACGCAGTCTTTCAAGGCGTGCGCACCACCGCAAATCATTTCGGCCGGGTTTTGCATCAGCTGTGGCTTGAGGTGACGGGCTTTGTTTTCCTTGCTTTAGCATTTATTGGGGTGGTCGCATTCTTCCGCGAACTGGCTCGCTACCAGGCTGGCCAGGCGACAAGCAGCCGGCTCGCGATTGCAATTATTTTCACTCTTACTTTCATCTGGTTCGGCGCTACATCGTTCTGGCGAGTTTGGAAGAAGAGCTAAGGGACAAGCCTTCAGTCTTTTAAGTGGTTAGTCGTCAGAGAATCCGATCGAGTGTGGGGAGTGAACACTTTCGCATGACCAAAGACCGAAAGACCGAAAATGCGACCTCCGCCGATCCGGAAACCTCGTCGCACATCCCCATCCGAGCCTTATATTCGTCTTCAAATCTGGAGGATAGGAATCTAGAAAAGGATCTCGCCTTTCCTGGCGAATACCCGTTTACGCGGGGCATCCAGCCGACGATGTATCGCGGCCGGCTGTGGACCATGCGCCAGTACGCGGGCATGGGTGATGCTGACGAGTCCAATAAACGTTACAAATATCTTTTGGCGAACGGTACGACCGGGCTCTCGGTTGCATTCGACTTGCCCACGCAGATCGGCCTCGATTCTGATCATCCCCTCGCGGTCGGCGAGGTTGGAAAAGTCGGCGTGGCCATCGATTCCGTCGAGGACATGCAACGCCTCTTCGATGGCATCAAACTGACCTCCATTTCCACTTCCATGACCATCAATGCGACAGCAGCCATTCTTCTGGCACTCTATGTCGCCGTCGCACGGCGTCAGGGAGCGGACATTCGCAAGCTTTCCGGCACCGTGCAAAACGATGTTCTCAAGGAATACATCGCCAGGGGCACTTACATTTATCCGCCGGAACAGGCCATGCGCATTATCACCGACGTATTTGCCTGGGCCAACGAAAACGTACCGGAGTGGAATACGATTTCTATCTCTGGGTACCACATGCGCGAGGCGGGATCGACCGCCGTACAAGAGGTAGCGTTCACTTTGGGCAACGGAGTCGCCTACGTGCAGGCGGCAGTCGATGCTGGACTCGACATCGATCAATTCGCTCCTCGGATTTCTTTTTTCTTCAACGCGCACAACAATTTCCTCGAAGAAGTCGCCAAGTTTCGCGCCGCCCGCCGCATGTGGGCGCGCATCATGCGAGAACATTTCAAAGCAAAAAGTCCCCGCTCCTGGATGTTGCGGTTCCACACTCAAACTGCGGGAAGTACGCTCACAGCTCAGCAGCCGGAAAATAATATCGTGCGAACCGCACTGCAGGCCCTGGCTGCCGTGCTCGGAGGAACGCAATCGCTGCATACAAATTCTTATGATGAAGCTCTCGCTCTGCCTACCGAAGCGGCGGCGCGCATTGCCCTCCGAACCCAGCAGATCGTGGCTTACGAATCCGGCGTTCCACAAACAATTGATCCACTGGCTGGCTCGTATTACATAGAAACGTTAACCAATGAAATTGAAACTCGAGCGAATGCTTACCTAGAAAAGATCGATACTCTCGGTGGCATGATCAAAGCGTTGGAACGCGGGTATATACAACAGGAAATCCAGAACGCCGCTTACGAATACCAGCAGCAAATTGATGGCGAGCAGGCGGTAGTCGTCGGCGTAAATCGCTTTATTGTAGACGAAGAAAAGCCCATCCCGATCCAGCGAATTGACGAATCGCTTGAGCGCAGGCAGGTGGAGCGTCTGACAGCCTTCCGCTTACGACGAAATTCGGCTTCATGGCGCGCCGCACTACAGCAAATCGAAGATGCAGCCCGCACGGGCGAAAACCTGATGTCGCGTATTGTAGCCGCCGTCGAAGCCAACGCAACGGTCGGTGAGATCTCCGACACCATGAGGAAAGTGTTCGGGGAGTATCACGAAGCTGTCGTTATCTAGTGGTCTGCGACACTGACCAATGAGCCGGCCAAGTAGCCCTCCGCGACACTGCTGGCGCCAGCCGCATATTTGCTGAGGAACGTGAAACCTGGCGGGGGTATTTCTTTTCGCAGGGGTCGCCGTCAAAACACCCTCTCATCTCTGCTTTTGTTTTTCACAGGTTTCTGGATGTGACAGTCCAGCCAGCGCGATGGACCGAGATGGCTCCCGGCTGCGGCTACCCATGCGATTTCTTTGGTCACGATGTTCGTGAAATACAACGTGGGCGTACGCCACGTGATGGTGGTGTTTCTCTTGATGGCAGTCATTGCCGGTGCAGGTTGCCGATTTTTTGGAGCTGACAGGACAAAAAGCAAATTTGGGGACGCTTATTGCTGGTCCTGATGCCGGTGTGGCAGTGTGTTTCCAGTTGCAAGACTGGGCCTGACTACTTAGCCACCCCGTCCCCTAAGTTCATGTTTGCATCGTGGCGCACTCTGTCTACAATGGCTCTGCACCCTAGAGGACAAATGAACAGCCCTGTACTTCATCCCCGTCGTTGGACGGTGATTGCTTCCGGCCTGCTTTGCGGAGCCCTGGCCCTCATCGTGTTGTTCACCAACCGGGGCGCATTTTTCAGTCCGCTCGCGGTGGTTGTTATGGGAGCGGTCGGGCTGGCCGCTGTTCTGTTGCAACTACGGCTGCAGGACGGCACGCAGACGGAGTCCTCGCGGTCTCCGGCATGGCTGAATGTTCTGGGAATTATCTTCGCCTTGGGAGCGTTCTTCGGAGATATGCTCCACTTTCGCCCGCAGCTTATTGAGGCTCTCGCTCTGGGAGCAGTTGCAAGTTTTGGGGTAAGCGGCGTAATTATTCTGCGAAGCTTCCGCAAAAAGGTTGCCGCAAAATAAACTTCCTGCGCATTCCCGGCTACAGCTGCTTTTTCACCTGTATTCCTAAATCCCTGAGCTGAGCTTCGCTCACCGGAGTGGGCGCATCCACCATCAGGTCGACTGCACGAGCCGTCTTGGGGAACGGAATCACTTCGCGCAGGCTGTCGGCACCAGCCAGGATCATTACGATACGATCGAGCCCCAGCGCGATTCCTCCGTGGGGGGGCGTGCCGTAATCCAGTGCCTCCAGGAAAAAGCCGAAGCGCGAGCGAGCTTCGTCTTCGGTCATACCCAGGGCACGGAAAATCTTGCTCTGAATATCCTGGCGGTGAACACGGATTGACCCTGAGCCGAGTTCCGTGCCGTTCAGCACGACGTCGTATGCCAGGGCACGGATCTCGCCCAACGGAGATTTGGGGTCGTGTATGGAGTCGAAGCTGGTTTCGAGCTTGGCCATGTCTTCGTCGTGAAGCGAAGTGAAAGGATGATGCGCAGCGTTCCAGCGCTTGCTCTCAGTGTCCCATTCGAACATGGGGAAGTCCGTAACCCAAAGAAACCGATAATCCTGTGCGGGATCGCCGGTCTTTGCGAAAGCCCCGTGCTTCGCCGAATATTTTTGCGCAAGATCGAGCCTTAGCTGCCCGCAGGTCTGGAAAAACTGATGCAGGGATTGCTTTGAGTCCGCCTTGCGAACCGCCAGCAGCCACAAATCGCCCACCTCGACTTGTGCGGCGTTTAGAATCTTTTCTAGCGAATTGGGATAATCCTTGCCAAAGCGGTTCGGGTCGGTCATCAGGCTAACCGACGATGTTCCCTGCGCGTGAGCAAAGGCTCCGTACGTTCCGATCGTTCGCCGCTCGGTGCCGGACATTTCCCCGGATTTCGGAATTCGAATGAGCAGGGGAGCAACATCCTGTCCAACTTTGAAAGCCGCCTGGAATTTTTCCAGATCTTCGCTGGTAAATGCGTCTCGCACGTTCACCATGGCTGGCAAGCGCATGTCTGGCTTGTCGCTGCCATACAAGCGAACTGCCTCGTCGTAACTCATGCGCGGAAACGGCGTCTTGATCTCGCTTCCGGCGGACTTGAACGCGGCCGTCAGAAATCCTTCAACAACTTCCCAGACTCTTTCGGGCTGCGGATAGGACATCTCCAAATCGATCTGGGTAAATTCCGGTTGCCTGTCGGCGCGCAGGTCTTCGTCCCGGAAGCAGCGCACGATCTGGAAATATTTATCAAAGCCCGAAATCATCAAAATCTGTTTGAACAGTTGTGGCGACTGTGGCAACGCGTAGAAACTTCCCGGCTGCACCCGGCTGGGCACCAGGTAGTCGCGCGCGCCCTCGGGCGTGGAGCGCGTCATGAATGGCGTTTCAATTTCAAAAAATCCCTGCGCGGAAAGATAGATGCGAATCGCGAGCGCGACCTTGTGGCGCAGTTCAATGTTGAACTGCATGGCGTCGCGGCGCAGATCGATATAGCGATATTTGAGCCGCATCTCCTCGTTGGGGAGCACAGTTTCACTGGGAAGAAACGGTGGCTGCCTGGCTTCGTTGAGGATGCGTAGCTCCTCCGCGATCACTTCCACCTCGCCGGTCGCGATATTCTGGTTTACCGTGTCGGGCACGCGCTGTTTTACAGTCCCTGTCACGGCGATGACGTACTCATTGCGGAGAGCCTCCGCCTTTTGATGGACCGCGGGATCTCGTTCCTTATTGAACACGACTTGTGTAACGCCGCTGCGATCGCGAATATCAATGAAAATCAGGTTGCCAAGATCGCGCCGCCGGTTTACCCATCCCATAAGTACGGCCTTTTTGCCCGAATCATTCGGACGCAGAGCGCCGCACATGTGGGTACGTCTGAGATCGCCTAGAAAATCGAGCAAGTTGGGCCCTTTAAACTGGGATATGCGGCGTTAGCCGGATTGCTGTGAGCGAATGAAAGATTATAAATGCAGGCACGGGCGTCCGCTCGAGCAGTGTGAGCAACGGCTAGTCAACCGGCCGCGCCGCCGTTGCTTGCTGGAACCGCAGCCGCCACTGATCGTCCTGTCTAACCCACAAATCGGATATATGCTGATAACGTGGCGCCATACCCGGAGCGTCGCCTTCGGGCATGTGAATGACGCAATCGTAGGTGACGATGGCGGCCTCGTCGTTAACTGGCACGACGCGCAAATTGTACGCATAATAGTCCTTCAGTTCGCCATCGTGCGCGCCGGCTAGAACTTCTTCCTTGTCGTGAAGGTGGCCCTCGCTGCCCACCGCCAGGAAGTCATGGGTCAAGGCGCGCTTGAGAAACGCCACATCCTTGGTTTTCTGAGCTTCGGGAATGGCTTTGGTGTTGGAAAACAGCGTCTGTTCCAGCGGGGTCAGAGGCTTCGCGTTGTTTCCTGAACTCTGAGCCAGAGTGAAAATTGAAAAACAGAATAGAAAGCTCATGGAGACGACGTATTTCATAATCCTCCGCGAAATCCTGTTCTTATATCGGACTCAGCATGCGTTCCCGATCGTCTTCGCAAGATCAGAGCGCGGAACCGAAACCTGCTGACCGGTTTCCAGGTTCTTAAGCGCGAATGAGCCTGATCTTGCTTCGTTTTCCCCGACGATCAAGGCAAACCGCGCTCCGATCTTGCTGGCCGTTTCAAGTGACTTCTTCAGTCTGAAACTTTCGTCGCCCAGCTCGACCACTACGTCATGACGGCGTAATTCACGCGCCAGGCTGGCTGCTTCCCGATCCATGCCGGTTCCCAGGGGAGCAATATAAACATCGGGCTTGCGCTCCACCGCGTCGGCCGACTCCCGCAGCGCCAGCACCAGCCGGTCTTCGCCGATGGCAAAGCCGATGCCGGGAGCCTGCGGACCGCCGAGCGACTCTGACAAACCGTCGTACCGTCCACCGCCGAGAATCGCGTTCTGCGCGCCCAGAGCGCCGTGGGTAAATTCGAACGCCGTCCGCGTGTAGTAATCAAGCCCGCGTACCAGGCGATCGTTAAGTTTGAAAGGAACTTCCACCGCGGTCAGGATCGCCTGCACCTGTTCAAAATGTTTACGGCAACCGTCATCGAGGAACTGGCTGATGCGTGGTAACTTCTCAATGATGGGCTGGTCCTCGGGCACTTTGCAATCAAACACGCGCAGCGGGTTGGTCACCGCGCGCCGTCTGCAATCCTCGCACATACCGGAAACCACAGGCTGCAGCGCTTTGCGCAAGGCTTCGTTGTACGCCGCCCGATCGTTAGCACAACCAACTGAATTCAGCTCGAGCGTCCAATCCTTTATGCCAAGCCGGTCAAGCAGGGTCGCTAAGAGTTCCAACACCTCCGCATCGCGCGCCGGCGATTCGCTGCCTGCACTGGTCGGCCCGATGACTTCCGCTCCAATCTGGTAGAACTGGCGATAGCGTCCTTTTTGTGGCCGTTCGCGGCGAAACTGCGGACCAATGTAGTAGAGCTTCTGCAGTCCGCGTTCCCACAACTTGTGCTCGATGTAGGCACGCACCACGCTGGCGGTGTTTTCCGGACGAAGGGTAAGGGATTGGCCTTTATCGCTCTGCGCCCGCCCGCGGTCTTCCCATGTATACATCTCTTTCGCGACGACATCGGTTTCCTCACCGACTCCGCGGGCGAAAAGCTCCGTCGACTCGAAAATCGGCGTGCGAATCTCATGAAAGTTGTAGGCACGGAACATATCGCGCACGGCCGCCTCGACAAAGTTCCACAACGCCGTCTCCGGCGGAAGAAGATCGCGAGTCCCTCGAACTGCTTTGATCATGGTCGTTGGTCGTCAGTCGTTAGTACTTGGCCATCCCCTCAACCCCCCGGTCATCCCCCCGCTCAGGATGACCGGGGCTGGCGCGTTATTTCCACTCCTTCAGGTACGATTCCTTATACCCCAGATAATTATTGGCATACCGCATGATGGTCTCGTGGTCGCGTTCGTCAAGTTTTCGACGGAACTTTCCTGGCGATCCCATCCACAGCGAATTGGGCTCGATGAAGGTTTTTTCCGGAATTAACGTACCTGCCGCGATGATGGAACCCGCGCCGATGCGGGCGCCATTCAGGATGATCGACCCCATGCCGATCAGGCAGCGGTCTTCAATCACACAGCCGTGCAAGGTTACTGAATGACCCACCGTTACATACTCACCCAGCGCGACGTCGTACTGCTCTTTCATGCCGTGCAACACACTACAATCCTGAATGTTCGAATGCGCGCCCACGCGAATAGAATGAACGTCACCGCGCAGCACGGCGTTCATCCAAACGCTGGCATGTTCGCCTAGTACCACCTCTCCAATGATTTGAGCCGATTCGTCCACGTAACAAGACTTTGGAATCACCGGCGTTTTTCCCTGATAAGAGCGAATCATGTTGGAAGCGGAATTAGCCCCTTAATTTAGAAGAAAATTGAACATAACACGGGCGCGGCTGGGGAAGTAAGGGCTGATCTCTACGACACAAACACACCTGAAAAAGAAAACAGCGGGAAAGCCAGGCTTTCCCGCTGAAACATTCCTCCACGTACGAGGGCGCGCCTACAGGGCACAGCAGACTGATTTCACCTCGGTATATAGCTCTAATACTTCATGCCCCATTTCGCGGCCCCAACCGGATTGCTTGTACCCGCCAAATGGCAGCGCGGCATCGAACACGTTAAAGCAGTTGACCCACACCGTTCCGGCACGGAGTTGCGAAGCCAGGCGGTGCGCTTTGCCGATATCGCGAGTCCAAATACCGGCAGCCAGGCCGTACACCGTGTTGTTAGCCTGCTTCACCACGTCGTCATAATCGGTGAAAGGAGTTGCGGAAACTACAGGACCGAAAATTTCTTCGCGAACCACTTTCATATTTTCGTTGGTATCAACCAGCACGGTAGGTTCGACAAAATATCCTTTGTCGCCATGCCGATTGCCTCCCACGACTGCTCGCGCCCCTTCGGAGCGTCCCGACTCAAGGTAGCCGCAAACCCGGTTGAGCTGCTCTTCGGACACGAGAGGCCCCATATCGCTGGATGCCTCCCATCCCGGACCGACGTTGATCTTCTTGGCTTTGGCGGAAACACCTTCGATCACTTCGTCGAAAATGCTTTTTTCCACGTAGAGCCGAGAACCGGCGCAGCAAGTCTGACCCTGATTGAAAAAGATGGCGCTTGCTGATCCGGATATTGCCGTTTTCAAGTCGCCATCGCCGAAAACAACGTTGGGAGACTTGCCGCCCAATTCCAGCGAAACCTTTTTCAGATTTCCTGCAGCGGCTTGAAGAATCAGTTTGCCCACCTCCGTCGACCCGGTGAAAGCGACCTTGTCGACATCGGGATGCGCCGCCAGTGCGGCGCCAGCGGTTTCGCCATATCCAGGGACGATATTCACCACGCCATCGGGAATGCCCGCTTCCTGAACCAGTTCACCCAAACGCAAGCACGATAGAGGAGTTTGTTCCGCGGGCTTGATTACCACGGTGCATCCCGTTGCCAATGCTGGTCCTAGCTTCCAGGCAGCCATCAGCAGCGGAAAATTCCAGGGAATAATCTGACCGATCACTCCGACTGGTTGACGTAACGTGTAAGCCAGAAACCTCGTGCCCGCGGAAATCGGGATGGTGTTGCCTTCGACTTTGGTCGCCCATCCCGCCATGTAGCGGAAAAGATCAATGGCTAACGGAAGGTCAGCCGCGCGCGCGACCTTCAGCGGTTTTCCATTGTCGAGCATTTCCAGCTCGGCAAACTCCTCCAGATTTTGTTCCAGCAGATCCCCCAGCTTCCAGATCGCGCGTCCTCGCTCGGAAGGAGTCATCTTCGACCACGGCCCGATTTCGAACGCTGTCCGAGCCGCCTTGACGGCGCGGTCGATGTCCTCGCGATCTCCCTCGGCCACTCGAGCCAGGACTTCGCCGGTGGCGGGATTATAAGTCGGAAAGGTCTTGCCAGAAGCGGCTTCTACCCACTTGCCGTTGATGAGCATTTTGCGATTTTTGGTAACGTAATTTGCGGCTTTCTCGCCTAGCGGAACGCTTGATACTGCGGTAGCCATAATTGCCTCCTGTTGACCTCTGGGAATTGTAGTCCTTTCACGTGCAACAGAAGTAGTGCAGACGCCTGACTGCGGGTGGTAAGAAAATCAGCCGGTACCGGGTGGGAAAGTCCGAAAGGCTTGAGCCTTAGAAGGCTAAGTTTGAAGAACTACAGGTCGATCAGTTAGATCGAGCGAGGTTGTAGTGGGCTAAGGAAAATGTAGTCTAGTCTGAAACTTTGTACCCGCACGCCTGCCGGCAGGGCGGGCAATAATAGAGACCGTCGCCGCAGAGACGGATATCAATTTGTCCCTGGCAGGAGCAGCAATATCTTTCGCAATCGCATTTTTCTTCCGGCATCTCGCATTGCATGCATCGATATTTGCTTTTAGCAGGAGAAGTGGCCATGAGTGGACTTTAGCGCGGCCTTAAGAACGGGGAAAGTTCCGTTGGTAACCGCCAGTTGAAGCCATTGCCGAGTGCGTGGTAGGGTAATCAGTCTCACCATTTCAGCAGCCCAATCACTGCTTTTGATCGAGGTTTCCTTGCCCGCTGTTGAGGCGACAACACCGGCCATTCGCAAAACCGCGCTTAACCCTGTTCATCGGCAGATGGGCGCCAAAATGGTTGAATTTAACGGCTGGGAGATGCCTGTTGAGTATCCTTCGGCGGGTGGCATCATCGCCGAACACAACGCCGTGCGGACGGGTGTCGGGATCTTCGATGTTAGCCACATGGGCGACATACGACTGGCTGGATCGCGGGCTCTGGCTGCGGTGCAGCACATTTCGATGAACGATGCTTCGCGGCTTGCCGTAGGCCAGGCCCAATATTCGGCTCTCCTTTATCCTCAGGGCACGTTCGTTGACGACGTGGTCGTTCACCGTCTCGGCGAGAACGAATATCTGCTGGTGATCAATGCCGGCACCCGCGAAAAAGATTTCAATTGGGTGCGCGACAATACAAGTGAGTTCAACTGTGCGGTCGAAAATCTTTCGGATGACTTTACTCAGATCGCGATCCAAGGTCCCAAGGCAATAAATCTTCTGCAGAAACTCACAGATGCTGACCTCGGCGTGGTGAAGTTCTATTGGGTGACCCGAGGCGCGGTCTGTGATTTGAAAGATATCCTGATCGCACGTACGGGCTATACCGGGGAAGACGGATTCGAAATTTACGTCCCCAACGACGATCAGACTAGCGCCCAGGTTTGGAATGCAGTCCTGGAAGCCGGGAAAGAGTTTGCCGTAGCTCCCTGCGGCCTGGGCGCCCGCAATACGCTAAGGCTGGAGGCCAAACTGCCCCTGTACGGCCACGAGATTTCTGACACAATCAACGTTTGGGAAGCCGGCCTGGATCGATTTTGCAAAATGGAAAAGCCGGAATTTATCGGTCGAGGCGCTTTGGAAAAGACCAAGGCCGGCGGATTGAAGCGCACATTGGTGGGCCTGGAAATGCTCGAGCGTGGGATCGCGCGCGATGGTTACAGAATGTTGGATAACGCTGGGAGCGAAATCGGCTATGTAACCAGCGGCTCCCCGGCTCCGTTTCTTAAGAAAAATATCGCTCTGGCTTATGTGCCGCCCGAGTTCGCGGGGCTCGGAACAGAATTGAAAGTAGAAATTCGCTCCCAGGGGGTGAAAGCCATGATCGTACCAACTCCGTTTTATAAGCGGCCCAAGAAAGCCTGAGGTTACAGGATCGGCTCAACGAAATTCATAGGTGAGTCCCAGGAGTCACATGTCCTACCCAACCGATTACAAGTACACCAAAGAGCACGAATGGATCAAAGTCGACGGCAAAAATGCGACCGTCGGCATTACTGATTACGCCCAGCAATCGCTGGGAGACATTGTCTTTGTCGATCTGCCGAAGGTTGGTTCTGAAATCAGTTCCCGCAAATCGTTCGGCTCGGTCGAATCGGTGAAAGCTGTTTCGGATCTATACGCGCCGGTGACCGGCACCGTCATCGAACTCAATGCTGATTTGGCGACCGCACCAGAAAAGATCAATAAAGACGCAAATAACGCCTGGATGATCAAAATCACCCTGAAGGATCCAGCCGAACTTAATTCATTGTTGTCGGCAGCCGATTACGAGAAGTTTGTTGCCGAGGAGGGATAACCTCCGGGTACCAACTTCCCGACAGCGAAACCGTTCGCCGCCTCATAAATCAAACTGGCCTCGAGAAACATCTAAAAAAAACCATGCGTTATTTACCCAAATCGCCCGCCGACCGAAAAGCCATCTTGCAGGCGATCGGTTCTCGTTCGATCGACGACTTGTTCGCGCCGATACCTACGGAATATCGATTGGAGCGGGATCTAAACGTGCCGCGCCAGATGGCTGAATCTGAGATCGTGGACTGGTTCCGTGAGCGCTCGCGCGAAAACGGTGACCGGTACGCGACTTTCCTTGGAGCAGGAGCTTATTACCACTATCGCCCAGTCATTATCGATTCCCTCATCTCCCGCGGCGAGTTTCTGACTGCATATACCCCCTACCAGGCCGAGATTTCGCAGGGGACATTGCAGGCCATCTTCGAATTCCAGACGATGATCTGCGAATTAACGGGCATGGAAGTCGCGAACGCTTCCATGTACGACGGTTCCACGGCCGCTGCTGAGGCCGTGATGATGGCGGTGCGAGTCACCGGCCGGAGATCCGTGGTCATTGGTAAGAGCGTCCATCCGGAATACCGCGAAGTTCTGACCACCTATGCGCACCATCAAAACCTCCCGCTGTCCGAGTGTCCGTTCGACGACACCGGGCGGGTGGATTTGGAGAAGCTGGAAAAATCTACCACCGCGGAAACGGCTTGCGTCCTCATCCAATCGCCGAACTTCTTTGGGACGATTGAGGATGCCAATGCGGTTGCTGATATTGCGCACCGCAAGGGTGCAATGCTGGTCGTGTCGATCGCCGAGGCTGTTTCGCTTGGCATCGTGGAGCCGCCGCGACAGGCCGACATCATTGCCATGGAGGCTCAATCGTTCGGCGTACCTTTGGGCTTTGGCGGTCCGTACTGCGGCGTCATCGCCACCCGCGAGCAATTTGTGCGACAGATGCCGGGTCGTCTGGCTGGCCAAACCACAGATCGCAACGGAAAACGTGGCTTTGTGTTGACCCTCGCCACCCGCGAGCAACATATCCGCCGCGAGAAAGCAACTTCCAACATTTGCACCAACCAAGCCCTGGAGGCACTGATGGTCAATATC
>Ga0207693_10000186_pt1 | contig 56666 bp, 53 predicted proteins | sample LARL81metaG_FD_184347 | JGI IMG/M metagenome (GOLD analysis project Ga0207693, IMG submission 184347) | Corn, switchgrass and miscanthus rhizosphere microbial communities from Kellogg Biological Station, Michigan, USA - LAR L8-1 metaG... | ecosystem: Host-associated > Plants > Roots >... | reverse complement strand
TGCGGGTGCAGCTGGTAGCGGCTGGCGGCGGTCTTCTTCCGGCCCTTGGACTCAGGCATCGCGGCTCGATGGTACCTGCGCCGGTCGCAGGGTGAGCGTTGCCACGGCGGGTGTTCCGAACCCGGCCGGCCGGGCCTCCCCACCGGCGTAGAGCGGAGCCTGATCGGCCCAGTGTGGCGACGCGGGGTTGCCGCTGACCCCGCTCGGGACGACGGCGACGCTCCGCTCGAGGTCGGCGAGATCCCAGACCGCCCGCCACGAGGGGATCACCGCCGGGGTGTGGCCGCGCAGTGGGTCCATCGCTCCCTGGCAGATCGTGGACTCGTCCCCGCCGTAGGGGATCGTGGCCGCGACGAAGAGGTGGTCGAGGCCGGGGATGCGCGCGAGGGGATGCGCGAGCCGGAGCGCGTGGACCTCGCCCCAGGTGCGGCCGTCGGCGACCTCGATCGCCTCTTGGAGAGCCTGGCGGAGCGCCTCGGGGTCGACCCGGTCGGTGCTGTGGGCGAGCATGGCGGGCAAGGTCTCGCCGATGAAGATCTCGCGGAACCCGCTGTAGGCCGTGAAGAGCTCGTCGCCGATCCGCTCGCCGACGAGCCGCCGCATGATGGCGCTGAGCCACAGTTCGTAGATGGCCGCTTCTTCCGAGTCGGGTGCGAGGTCGCCGTTCCAGCTTGCCAAGCGGTCGAGCATCTCGCGCTGATCGTCGTCGCCGGGGTGGAGCTTCAACAGACCGGGCAATACCTCGTCGACCGTGAGCGAGACGGTGTCGGTCTGCATCGTGCGCATGGACGTCACATCGTGGCCGTCGCGCTCGGTGACCAGCTCGACGATCCGGTCCCGTCTCACCGGCCGGTGGAAGTCGGCGCCGATCAGATGCGGGTACTCGGGCGGTTGGATGTCGTTGTTGGCCGTAGCGAGCCATCCGCGATCGGGGTCGACCTCATACGGGAGCTCGTTGGCGGTGATCCAACCGGTCCACTCGTGTTCGCCGTCCCACCCGGGGACGGGTCGCGTGCCGTCCCCTTGGGCCCGGACGGGGAACCGGCCCGTGCACTGATAGGCGATGGCGCCGTCGACGTCCGCGTAGACGAAGTTCTGGCCCGGGCACGCGATCTGCAGCACGGCGTCGCGGAACTCGTCGGCGTTGGTCACCCGCGCGGCTTCGAGGGTGAGCGACGGACGGAGCGTGGCGTCGTGGCCCGTCCATCGGAGCGCGTAGGTGCGTGCGATGGGGCGATACACCGTCTGTGACACGCCGCCGATGCCGTGCGTGAGGATCGGTCCGTGCCGTGATTGGCGAACCTCGAGGATCCGCGGTTCCGACTCGCCGCGCACGAGGATCGGCTCCTTGTGGATGGTCAGCGGTTCCCACTCGTCGCGGAACCTCGCCGCGGTCCCGTCGTCGTTCAGCCGCTCCTCGAACAGGTCTTGCGAGTCGCCGGTCACGTTGGTCGCCGTCCATGCGTGGTGCGGCGTCGCGCCGAGGATGATCCCCGGCAGGAAGGGGAGCGCGACGCCGCGGGCGTCGTAGCCGGGGGCTCGTAAGTGGAGCTCAACCCAGGTGCCGGGTTGGGTGACGAGGAGGTGCGGGTCGCCGGCGAGCAGGGGCTTGCCGCTCGCGGTGCGCGTGCCCGCGACCGCCCAGTTGTTCGACCCCACCCCGCCGCGCGATGACGACGGCAAGAGCAGGTCGGTGGTCGCGTGGTGGATCGTGTCGTCGAGCTCGGCGCGGAGGAGCTCGGCGTCCCAGTTGCTCGACAGGTTCCACGCGAGGAGCGCGATCGCGGCGCCGTAGGGCGCGGGATCATCGGGGATCGCCGGCTCGAGGTCCAGCAGTTGGTACTCGATGGGCTTGGCCGGCATCTGGTCGATCCACGCCGCGATGCCCGCGCGGAAGCGCGCGTGCATGGCGTGGTCCGTTTCGCTCCAGTCCTGAACGTGCTTCGCGCCGGCGCGGTTCAGGCCGATCGTGCGCATGAAGATGTCGTCCTGGTAGGTCAGCTCGCTGAAGATCTCGGAGAGCCGGCCGGTGGCAAGACGCAGCGCGAGCTCGAGTTGGAAGAGGCGCTCGCCTGCGGTCACGAAGCCCTGCGCGAACCACAGGTCGTCGAGTGATCCGGCGGCGATCCGCGGGATGCCGTATGCGTCGCGCTCGACCGTGACGGTGTCGGTCAGGCCCGGCGCGCTGAGCTCGCCGTCCAGCGGGAAGAGTGCGGCCTCGGCCATCGCGCGCATCGGGTCCGACATGGTCGAGCGAGCCTAGCGTGCGTCCGCGATCTCGGTCGCGGCTAGCCAGACGGTGTGCTTCGGGTGCGGATCGCCATGCCCGGTAGTCTTCGTCAACAGGCATGTTTCGATGTCGAACGCGAAGAGTTCCTGCGTATCGAAGTGGTCCGGCGGTTCCGTCCACTCCCGCTCATGAAGGAACCGAGTGGCGACCGAGTCCCACGCGCTGCGATCGCTCACAGCGGCCGCGGAGCCGGTGACGGAGAAGGCGTCTTCGTTGTCATCGGCTGGGAAGCTGTGCAGCGCGTATCGCCCGTCACGATGAAGGTCGTCGCGTTTCGGCGAGGGGATCAGCAAGGCGTACAGCCCATCGCCATCGATCACGGGACACACGGGGTGGAGGCGTGGTCCGCCGTCGGGTCGAACGGTCGCGAGGAACGCGAGCCCGACACCGAACTGATAGAAGCGGGCGCGGCCCGCCGCCTCGAGGTCAGGCCGCATCTCGCGGAGCTCGCCCCAGGAGACCATCCGGTCGCTCCTTCCAAGCCGACGCCGTCAGCCTAGGCAATAGGGGTGACGCCGGGAGACCGTGCGGCTACGCGGCGCCGTCTTCGCGGACGTTGCCGAGCCAGGAGCCGTAGAGCACCGCGTACGTTCCGTCACCGGCGGCCAGCTCGGAGTGCGTACCCTCCTCGACCAGCCGCCCGGCGTCGAACACGAACACCTTGTCCGCGCCTTCTGCCGTCGAGAGCCGGTGGGCGATCGTGATCACCGTGCGGCCGGCCGACAGCCGCCGGAGCGCCTCGGTGATCCGCCGCTCCGTCGCCGGGTCGACCGCCGACGTCGCCTCGTCAAGGATCAACAGCCCGGGGTTCCCGAGCTGCGCGCGCACCAGCGCGACCAGCTGGCGCTCGCCGACCGACAGCGCTTCGCCGCGCTCACCCACCTTCGTGTCGAGCCCTTCGGGCAGCGTGTCGACCCAGTCGCCGAGGCCGAGCTCCTCGAACGCCGTTTCGACGTCGCGGTCGCTCGCGCCCTCGCGCCCCATCCGCACGTTGTCGCGCACGGTCGTGTCGAACAGGAAGCCGTCCTGCGGGACCATCCGGATGTGCGTGCGGCGCGCCGTTGGCTCGACCTGCCGGAGGTCGATCCCGTCGACCAGCAGCGAGCCCTCCGTCGGGTCGGCGAGCCGCGAGACCACCTTCACGAAGGTGCTCTTGCCGCAGCCGGTCTCGCCCACGATCGCGACGTGCCCGCCCGCCGGCACCGACAGCGAGATCCCGTGCAGCACCTCCGGCCCTTCGCGATACGTGAAGTGGATGTCCTTCGCCTCGACCGACAGCGCGCCGCGCGGCAGCTCGACCCCGTCCACCGGCTCGACGATCTCGATCGGCATGTCGTGGACCGCGAGGATCTTGCGCCAGGCCGCGATCGCGTTCTGCGTCTCGGAGTAGACCTCGGGCAGGTCGGTGAACACGTGCAGGAACACGTCGGCCAGGAACAGGAACGCGACGACCTGGCCGAACGACATACCCCACTTCGGTCCGTAGAACGCGCCGAGGATCACGACGGTCGACAGCGACATCGCGTAGAACACCGACGACAGGGGCCACAGGGTCGCCGCCCGGAAGTGCGCCATGATCTCCGCGCGGTAGCGCTGATCGATCGCACGCTTGACCTTGCGGTCGGTGTGCTCGTCGAGCCCGTAGGCGCGGACCACAGCCGCGCCCATCACCGACTCGGAGACCTCCGACAGCATCTCGCCGACCCGTGTGCGGGCGGTGTTGAACGCGAGCGTCAGCTTCGCTTGCATCGACCACACGATCAACAGCAGTGGCACGATCAGGATGCAGATCCCGAGCGTCAGTTGCCACGCATAGATGAGCATCAGGATCAGCGCGCCGATCACCTGCGTGATCGAGATGATCCACGCGATCCCGCCCCACTCCATGAACTGCTGCAGCGCGTCGATGTCGGCGGTCACGCGCGCGACGAAGACGCCGCGCTTCTCCTCGGACTGGTCGGCGATCGACAGCGCGTGGATGTGCGAGAACGTGAAGACGCGGAGCTGCATCATCGCGTTCTCGGCGGCGACCACCAGCCGTCGGCCGGCGATCCTTGCCGCGAGGAACGCGATGATCACCAGCACGAATCCGATCGCGCAGATCGTGTACGTGTACTTCGCGTTGAACGGGTTGAGTCCGTGGTCGAACACCTTCTGGAGCAGGATCGGCGTGACGAGCGACACGACCGTCACGCCGAGCGAAACCACGACGGTCAGACCGAGGCCGCGCCGAAGCTCGGTGCTCTCGCCGACGCCGCGCTTCAGGACCGCCCAGGCGCCCTGCAGCTCTTCGGGGACCGGCAGCGCGTCATCATCCGTTTGGAAGGAGGCGAGCTCAGCGCTCATCGAGCACCTCCTCCACGGTGCGGCGCTCGTAGGCGCGGATGATCGACGCGTAGCCGCGCTGGGTGGCGAGCAGCTCGTCGTGCGTCCCGGTGCCCGCGACCTTGCCGCCCTCCAGGTAGATCACGCGGTCCGCGAGCTTGATCGTCGACAGCCGGTACGCCACGACGATCAGCGTGGTGTCCAGCTCGCGGCGGAGCGCGTGCAGGATGTTCGCCTCGATCGTCGGGTCAACCGATGACGTCGCGTCGTCGAGGATCAGGATCCGCGGCTTGCGAGCCAGCGCGCGGGCGAGGGCGACACGCTGCCGCTGGCCGCCCGACACGGTGTGGCCACGCTCACCGACGACGGTGTCGTAGCCGTTTGGCAGCTCGCGGATGAACCGGTCGGCCGACGCGATCATCGCCGAGCGCACGACCTCGTCGGCGTCGACAGTGTCGTCCAGCGCGATGTTCTCCCGGACGCTCGCAGCAAACAGGAAGCTCTCCTGGAACACGATCGATGCCGCCGCGCGGAGGTCGAGCGGGTCCAGCTCCCGCACGTCGATCCCGCCGACGGTCACGGTGCCCTGGTCCGGGTCGGCGAGGCGCACCAGCAGCTGCACCAGGGTCGACTTGCCCACGCCGGTCGAGCCGACGATCGCGACCGACTCGCCCGGGTCGACGTCGAAACTGACGCCGTTCAGAACGGGGAGTCCGTCGTAGACGAGCTTCACATCCTTGACCGACACGCCGAGCGGTCCTTGCGGCAGCGGCACGGGGTGCTCGGGCGGCGTCACGGTCACCTGCTCCGCGAACACGGTCTGCAGCCGGTCGTGCCCGACCACGGCGCGCGGCAGCTCGGCGAGGATCCAGCCGATGAACCGCATCGGCCATGACAGCAGCCCGAACAGGGCGACGAACCCGACGAGCTCCCCGCTGTTGATCGCGCCTTGATGGATCCGCCACGCCCCGACCGCGATCAGGACAACCGTCGCGAGCGTGGGGAGCGCGTCGAGCGCCGCTTCGAACGTCGCGCGCACGTACCCGCCGCGCACCCGGTCGTTGCGGAGGGTGCGTGCCGCGTCCTGGAGCTTGTCGGTCTCGCGCTGCTCACGGCCGAGCGTCTTCACGACGAGCGCGCCGTCGATCGACTCGTGGGCGACCGCCGAGACGACCCCGATGTCCTCTTGCGCCATCCGGGCCGGCTCTTCCATGCGCTTGGCGAAGCTGTGGTTCATCAGCGCGAGGGCCGGGAACAGCATGGCCCCGACCAACGCGAGCCACGGATCGACATGGAGCATCTGGATCATCGCGAGCACGACGAGGGCGATCACGCCGAACGCGAACGGCACCGGCCAGAACACGTCGACGGCCGCCTTCACGTCGGCTTCCATGTGGGCGAGCAGCTCGCCGGTCGGCGTCTCGCGGTGGTACTGGAGCTGGAGCTCGCGGTAGCGGTCCGAGACCCTGCGGCGCAGCGTCGCCATCACGCGCTCGCCCGCGACGCCCGAGTAGTAGCGCCGAACCATGATGCCGAGCGCGCGCCCGCAGCCGAAGACCATCAGCGCGAGGACCGAGAGCCACACGGCCCTCGACGTGAACTGGATGGTGGTCGAGGAGGGGTCGAGCGCCGGCTGCAGCACGTTGTTGGTGGCGCGCGCGAGCGCATCGGTCAGCAGGATCGACGACACGGCGAACAGCAGGGCACCCGCCAGCGACACGGCGAATGGCTTGGGGTGCAACTTGATGTAGTCCCAGACCAGGCGCATCCCAGCCATGAACAGGCTGCCCTGGCGCTCCTCGGTCGAGGGCGCGTTCGTGTCCTGCAGGGTCGTCGCCATGCCGCATATCATGCCGCGCATGAGCGAGGAACGACCCTGGCTGTCGACGTACCCCGCCGACGTGCCCCATTCGATCGCTCCGTTGCCCGCGGAAAGCGTGTTCGGGCTGCTGGAATCGGCGGCCGGCCGGTTCCCCGACCGGCCCGCGATCGCCTGGTTCGGCAAGCACCTCAGCTACCGCCAGTTGCTGCACGAGGTGGAGCTCTGCAGCGCGATGCTGGCCGGTCTCGGCATCCGCAAGGGCGACCGGGTCGCGCTGATCATGCCCAACTCGCCGCCGTTCACGATCGCCTTCTACGCATGCATGCGGATCGGCGCGGTGGCGGTCGGCAACAACCCGGTGTACAGCGCCCGCGAGATGGAACATCAGCTCCGCGACGCCGACGTCAACGTCGTGCTCGTCGCAGACCTCATGTACGCGGACTTCGCCGACGTGTTCGCCTCGGTTGGGATCGAGCACGTCGTCGTCACACGGCTCAACGACTACATGCCCGGCGTCAAGAAGCTCCTCGCACCGGCGTTGAAGTTCAAGAAGCAACAGCGCGCGGCCGGCAAGCCGTGGCCGCCGGTGCCCAAGGACGCGCAGGTCCGCCGGTGGCACCAGGAGATGGCGTCAACGGGACCGATCCCACCGGTCGCCACCGTCCAACCGAGAGAAGACACCGCGGTCCTGATCTACACCGGCGGCACGACCGGCATCGCGAAGGGCGCGATGCTCTCGCACGCGAATCTCTCCGCCAACGCCCGCCAAGCATGGGCCTGGATCACGACGATCGAGGAGGGGCACGACGCGGTGCTCGCGGCGCTGCCGTTCTTCCATTCGTACGGGTTGCTCGCGATGGTGCTCACCGGGTTGATCGCCGCCAAGCTCGTGCCGGTGCCTAACCCGCGCGACATCCACCTGATCCTCGAGATCTCGCAGGAAGAGAAGCCGACGTTCTTCCCGGGGGTGCCGCGGCTGTACGTCGCGATCAACGAGTTCCCGGACGTGCAGAAGTTCGACCTGAAGTCGGTGAAGGCATGCGTGTCGGGCGCGGCTCCGTTGCCGCAGGCGGTCGCGAAGCGCTTCGCCGAGGTGAGCGAGGGCGCGGTCCTGGTCGAGGGCTACGGCCTGACCGAGTGCTCGCCGGTGACGCACGTGAACCCGCTCGACGGACGTGGACGGCCCGGCTCGATCGGCATGCCGATCCCCGACACCGACGTGCGGATCATCTCGCTCGAGGACCCGGACAAAGAGATGCCGCAGGGCGAGCCGGGCGAGCTCTGTATCAAGGGACCGCAGGTGATGCTCGGCTACTGGCGCCGTCCGGAGGAGACCGCGCTCGCGATCCGCAACGGCTGGTTCCACACCGGCGACGTCGCGATGATGGAGCCCGACGGGTTCTTCCGGATCGTTGACCGGTTGAAGGACATGGTGCTCGTGTCCGGCTTCAACGTGTACCCGAACGAGGTCGAGGACGTGCTCTACCACCACCCGGCCGTCTCGAAGTGCGCGGTGATCGGGGTGCCCGACGATCGGACGGGCGAGCGCGTGAAGGCGTTCGTCGTGCTCAAGGAGGGGCAGCAGCTCACCGCCGAGGAGCTGATCGCCTGGTGCAAGGATCCGGCGCAGGGCCTGACCGGGTATCGCGCGCCCAAGGAGGTCGAGTTCCGCGACACCTTGCCCGAAACGCTCGTCGGCAAGGTGTTGCGGCGGGTCCTCGTCGATGAGGAGCGGTCCAAGCGCGAGGCGGCGACCGCCGCCCCGTGAACCAGATCTACTGGGATCTGGGGGACGGCGTGGTCGTCCGTACCTACACGCTCGACGACGCGCAGGCGCTCTTCGACCTGATCGACGCGAACCGCGACCATCTCCGCCCATGGATGATCTGGGAGGAGACGACCAAGAGCGTCGACGACACGCGCACGTTCATCCAGAGCTGCCTCGACGCGCCCGTCGACATCGAGGGGAACGGGATCTTCGTCGACGGCGCGCTCGCCGGCGGCATCGGTATGGAGATCGACACACTGTCCAACAGCGGCGAGATCGGGTACTGGATCGCGACGCAGTACGAGGGCCGCGGGATCATCACGCGCGCGTGCGAGCGCTTCTTCGACATGGCGTTCAACGAGCTCGGCTTGCATCGGATGGAGTTGCAAGCTGCGTCCGGCAATGCTCGGTCCCGAGCGGTTGCCCGGCGTCTGGGGATGCGTGAGGAAGGGGTCTGGCGCGACGGGATCCGCGTGTCCGACGGCTACCTCGACTCGGTGGGCTACGGCATCCTCGAGGACGAGTGGCGTAGTGTGCGGTCGTGAAACCCGGCCTGCACATCGAGCTCGGCGGTGGCGCGGTTCTACGCCCGTACACGCTCGCTGACGCCGATGCGCTGTTCGCGGTGATCGATGGGAACCGGGTGCGGTTGGCTCGCTGGTTCCACTGGGTCGACGACGCCACAGACGCCTCCTCGCAGACCGCCTACATCGAGTCGCGTGTGGATGACGGCCGATCGCTCGACGGGAACGGCATCTGGGTCGGCGACGACCTCGCCGGCGGGTGTGACTTGATGATCGCGGGGTCGGACGACGTGGGAGAGCTGGGGTTCTGGCTGGACGAGGCGTTCGTCGGCCGCGGCCTCGTCACGCGCGCCGCGCAAGCGTTGGTGACGCGCGGCTACGAGGACGAGGGCCTGCATCGGACCCAGCTCCGGGCCGGCGTCGACAACCTCCGGAGCCGTGCGGTGGCCAAGCGCCTCGGGATGCGCGAAGAGGGCGTGCTCCGCGGCGCCGGCAAGGTCGGCGGCGGACTCTACGTCGACCTCGTCATCTACGGCCAGGTCGTCGACGACTGGCGCAAGACCGTCTGACGTGGCGTTCCGCGCCGTCATCTTCGACCTCTACGGCACGCTCGTCCCCGAGTTTCCGCACGAGGACTTCTACGCGTCGATCGATCACATGGCGTCGGTGTTGGGAGTCGACCCGGTGGCGTTCCGTGACGGCTGGAACGAGACGGTCGTGGAACGGCAGACGGGCGTCTACAAGACGATGGACGAGAACGTGGTGGCGATCTGCGAGGCGATGGGGCTTCCCGAGCCGTCGGCGAACGCGGTGACACAGGCGCTCAAGCGCCGCGACGAGATGTACGGGATGTGGTTCCGGCCGAGAGAAGGCGCCGTCGAGACGCTGACGGAGTTGCGCGCCCGAGGCTTCCAACTCGCGCTGATCTCGATGTGCGCGCCCGACACACCGCCGATGTGGGAGGCGTCGGCGTTCGCGGGCTTGGTCGACGTCGAGGTGTTCTCCAGCGTGGTCGGCTTGCGGAAGCCTGACCCCGCGATCTACCGATACGCCTGCGACGCGCTCGGCGTCGAGCCGTCCGAGTGCTTGTACTGCGGTGATGGCGCGTATCGCGAGCTCACCGGTGCCACGGAGTTCGGTATGACCGCCGTCGAGATCCGCGACCCCGACGTCGACGTGACGACGTTGCTCCATCTCGAAGGCGAGGACTGGACGGGCGCCCGGATCGCCGACCTCCGCGAGATCCTCCAGTTGGTCTGATTTAGGAGCGGTCCTCGAGACGGGTCCTGCGACGCGCGCCTGTATGCCATCAGGGAGCGATCCGGAAGGCTGCTGTGGACGCCGACCTGGGGCATAGACAACATGGATCGCGGCTTCAACTCGAGTCCCGCGATCGCCGATGGCCGCGTCTACATCGGCTGCCGCGACGGCTCGCTCTACGCGTTCGGGATCAGCTGAGCCGAGCTATCGCGTCGCGGTCTGCTGCAGGTCCGCGGTGATGGCCGCTATCCGCTGAGGGATCGCGGCGACCTCGCCGACGATCAAGGTCGCCGGCGGTCCGAGGCTGGCGGCCGCGGCCAACGCCGGCAGGTCGCTGAGCGTGCCGATCACCGTTCGTTCCTCCGGCGTGGTCGCCCACATCACGAGGGCCGCCGGCTCCTCGTGGTCGCGGCCGGCATCGACCAGCGCGCGGCATGTCTCGGCGAGTCGACCGGCCGCCATCAGAAGCACCAGCGTGTCGACCGCAGTCGCGATCCGGCTGAGGTCGGTGGCGTCCGATCCGTGCGCGCTGCCGGCGGTCGAAGCCGTGACCACGGCGAACGACCGAGCGATCCCGCGGTGCGTGACGGGGATGCCGGCTGCCGACGGTGCGGCCACCGCGCTCGTGATCCCCGGGATGACCTCGCACGGGATGCCGGCCTCGGCGCATGCGAGCAGCTCTTCGCCGCCGCGGCCGAAGACGAATGGGTCGCCGCCCTTCAGTCGCACGACGGTGCGGCCGAGCAGCGCCTGCTCGACGAGCACCGCGTCGATCTCGGGCTGCGTCATCGCGTGGCCGCCCGGCTGCTTGCCGACGTAGATCCGCTCCGCGCTTGCCGGCGCGAGTTCCAGCAAGGCCGGCGCGGCGAGACGGTCGTAGACGATGACGTCGGCCTCTTCGAGCGCCTTCGCCCCTTTCACCGTGATCAGATCAGGGTCGCCGGGACCTGCACCCACCAGCACGACGCGGCCGGTCATCGGCGCGCTCCGTCCAGCAGCCGGGATACCAGCCGTCCACGAAGTTCGTCCGCAAAGCCGGCTTGAACCAGCGCCGCTGCTTCGTCGGGATCCAACGCCTCGCGCCAGCGTGCCGAGCGCTCGCGGATGTCGGGCAGCAGCGGCAGCGTCTCCTCGCGAACCTCCCGGAGCACGCGAAGCACCTCGGCCCACTCCGGCCCGTACTCGGCCTCGAGCCGCTCGCGCATCTTGCGCGCGAGCGCCGGCGAGGCGCCGCCGGTGCCGATCGCCAGCAGCAGCTCACCACGGCGCACGATGGCGGGCATCGCCCAGTCGCACGCGGGGATATCGTCAACGACATTGACCAACGCTCCTGCACGCCGCGCGGCCGCAGACAGCCGCGACCGTTCGCCCGGATCCGCGTCGTGCGCGATCACCAAGAACGTGCCGGCGAGGTCGGCCGATGTCCACGCGCGCCGAGCGACGATCACACCTTCGAGCAGCTCGAGCTCCTCCAGATGGTCCTCGGGCTCGGTTGCGATCACCAGCACGTCGGTGGCGCCGCCCGCGAGCAGCGCCTCGACCTTCCCTTCCCGGATCGGCAGCGCACCGATCACCACGCAGCGGCGTCCCGCGAGCTCGAGCAGCACCGGGAAGCCGAACGGCGACATCGTCAGCAGGCCACCGTGTAGTGGTGCGACCGGTAGGGCGGCGGCGACGCGGCCTCGCGGTCCGTCCCCTCGTAGTCGTCGAGGTGCTCGGTGTAGCTGATCCACAGCCGGCCTTCGGGGTCGTACTCGCGCTTGAGGTTCTTCTTCGCGCGGTCGAGGTTCTTCAGCGCCAGCCGCTTCACGGCCGACAGGTCCTCGATCGGCGCGTCCTCGAAGGCGCCCGCTGCCCGAACCCACGCGTCCATGCCGGCGTCGGTGCGGATCAGCACGGTGGACGTGCCGGGCTCGCTGCCGATGTTCCCCACGACCAGGTCGGCGCCGAGCGCGGCGAAGTCGGCGCACTCGTCGCAGCCCTTGAGCGAGGCCTGGTGGAAGTCCTTCACGGGCTTCTTCATCAGCTCTTCGCCCTCGCTGGTCGCGGCGACGAGCTTGCCCTCGCGGATGTCGATCTTCGACACCTTGCCGAGGTTGACGCCCTCGGCCGCCACCATCGGGATCAGCTTCTTGGGGTCGAACGAGCGCGTGCAGAACAACCCGATCGCGAGCGTGACTTTGCTCGCGAGCGTCTCGCGGCGCTCCCACGGGAACTTCTGGATCGCGCGGAGCCCGCTGATCTGGCACGGCGTGCCGACCAGGGCGATCCGCTCGACGCCCTCGGGGCACCGCTCGTTCAACATCGCGAGCGCCTCCGACTGGTGGTAGACGCTGCCGGCGCCGGTGAGCACCTGCTCGACCGTCGTCGCGAGGACGGGCGTGCCGATGAATGCGTCGAGCTTCTGCGTCTGGATCACCGCGTCGATCACGCCGCGCTCCATCAGCGTGGCGAGGAGCGCCGTGACGGCGCCGCCGTCCTGAGCGCCGTCCGGGCGGGCCAGCGCGCGTGCCGACACCGCTTGCTGCATCGGACCGACCGGATCTTCCTCGACCTGCTTGTTGAGCTTCTCGGGGCGGAAGCCGGCCATCGGGCAGTAGTCCCAGCATGCCGAGCAGCCGGTGCACATCCGGACGAGCGTCGGCAGGCCGTCGCTCCCGACGCCGATCGACTTCGAGGGGCACGCCGCGATGCACGCGCCGCAGCCGACGCACCGGTCGGCGTCGATCACGGCGCTCGCTGTCTTGTGGAACCAGATCTTGTCGAGCAGCTCGGGCACACCGTTCGCATCCATGATGTCGTCTCGAACGTCGCGCGCCGGATCGACATGCGGCGGCCCGCCGCCGTCCACTCGGTCGGCCGTATCAACCATTTCCGTTCCCTTCGAAGTAGCGGCCGACACCGGCCGGGGTGAGATCGTCCAGAGAGAGCTCGCCCGCGCAGACCGCGCGGAGGACCTCGGTGATCGAGTCGTAGGCCTCGTCGACGGGCTCCTCGAGCCGCACCCACGCGCCCAGGCGCGAGTGGCCCAGGTCGCCGCCGAGCGAGATGTCGAGGGCCTGTTGGTAGGCCTCCTCGTCCTTGGTCATCGTGGCGCGGACGCCGATATGCGCGGCCTGCACCTGTGCGCACGAGGCCTTGCACCCGCTCATGTGGAGCTTGAGCCCGTCGAGGCGGTCGCGGCCGGCGAGCGGCAGCGTCTCCTGCAGGTGGGCGACGAGCTTGCGCCCATTGGTCTTCATGTCGTCGATCGCGAACTTGCAGAAGGGTGCGCTCGTGCACGCGACGATCGCGCGCTCGAACGGGTCGGGCTCGGGCTTGTAGGTCTGGACGAAGTCCTCGCCCAGCAATGCGTCGACATCGTGGATCCCGGTGAGCAGCAGGTTCTGGCGCTGCGACATGCGGATGCCGCCGTCACCGTGGGCGCGCGCGAGTCGCGCGACCTCGAACCACTCGTCGTCGGTCAGGCGTCCCATCGGGATGCAGAGCCCGACGAAATGCGTGCCCCTCGCGTCCTCGTGCACGCCGAGGTGGTCCTCGGGCTCGCCGGTCCACAGCGACTCGCCGGCCCCGGTCGTCTCGCTCTCGACGCGCGAACGGATCTCTTCGGTCACCTTGTCGGGCCCGAGCTGGTGCACGAGTACGCGGAACCGGTTCACTGCCTTCATGTCGAAGTCGCCGAACTCCCGGTAGACCTGCAGCGTCGCCCGGACGGTGTCGGTGACCTGGTCGGGCCGCACGAACAGGTCGAGCTCGTCGGCGATGCGCGGCGAATCGCTCAGCCCGCCGCCGGCATGCACGTTGAACCCGAGCGTGCCGTCGGCGGCGCGAGCCGGCGTGAAGGCCAGGCAATGCAGCTTCACGACCGCGCAGTCGGTCGGGCAGCCGGTCACGACGACCTTCCACTTGCGTGGCAGGAACGCCGTCAGCTTCTCCTCGTTCTTCGAGAAGGTCCGGAACTCCTCGATCAGCGGCGTGACCGGGAGATAGCCACGCGGGTCGGCGCCGTCGGCGGGGCACGCCGTCGGGTTCCGCATCGAGTCGCCGCACGCCTGCGCGGTGGTCATGCCGACCGCGTCGAAGCGTCGCCAGATCTCGGGTAGCTGGGTGAACTCCACCCAGTGCACCTGGATGTCCTGTCGGGTGGTGATCTCGCCGAAGCGGTCGGGCTCTGTGTGGCCGTCCCACCCGTTGCCGAAGTCTCGGATCACTCCGGCGACCGTTTCGAGCTGGTCGGCGTTGATCTGTCCGCCCGGGATCCGGATCCGCAGCATGAACCGGTTGCGCTGCCGGTCGTCGTAGACGCCCATCAGGCGCATCCGGCCGACGGCGAGCGGGCCCTCGGCCTCCTCGATCGCTTCCCAGGGGTCGACGTCGTTCTCGGCCACCTGTTGCTGCACCGCGGCGCGCACCTCGGTCGGTCCTTGCGTCCGGTCGAAGACCTGCTCGCTCACGTCCGCACTTCCTTCATCTGAGCCGAGGAAGCCTCGGCGGCCTTCTCGCTGTCGGACTTCGACCCGAGCAGCTGGACGGAGCAGTGGATGCCGCACTCTTTATCGGTGTCCTGCTCCCACCACCAGCGGCCGGCGCGCTCGGGCTCGCCCGGGAGCACCGCGCGGGTGCACGGCGCGCAGCCGATCGACGTGTAGCCGTGGTCGAAGAGCTCGTGATACGGGACCTCGTTCGCTCGGATGTAGTCCCACACCCGGTCGAGGGTCCAGTCGGCGAGCGGGTTCAGCTTGACGATGCCGCCGTGCTCACGGTCGAGCTCGACCTTCGCGATGTTGCGGCGGCTGACCCACTGCTCACGCCGCAAACCGGCGATCCACGCGTCGAGGGTCGCGAGCTTGCGTTTCAGCGGCTCGACCTTGCGGATCGTGCAGCAGGTGGTGCGGAGGTCGAGGCTGCGGTACATCGCGTTCGGCCCGTTGGCGGTCTGGAACGAGGCGACCGCGGCCGCGTCGGGAACCTCGAACTCGACGTCGATGCCGTAGCGATCGCGCACCTCCTCGAACAGGGTGGAGGTCTCCAGCGGCAGGCGGCCGGTGTCGAGGGTGAACACCCGGATGCTCGGGTCGATGCGCCAGGCCATGTCGACGAGCGCCATGCCGTCGACGCCGCCCGCGGCGCTGATCGCGAGGCGCGGGTGGAAGGTCTCGATCGCCCAGGCGAGCAGATCCCCGGCGCTCGCGTTCTCGAACCGGTCTGCCGCGTCGTGGACCCACGACCATTCCTCGTCGACCACGGCGAGCGCCGGCTCGTGGATCGGTTGGATCGGGTCTCGGTCTGCCATCGGTTCCTCGGTCCGGTCGATGTGTGGCTTCGAAGGATCCAGGTACGGGAAAGGCCGCCGGAGCGGCGGCCTCGGGTGGTGCGTGGACGGGTGTTCGGCTACCGCAGGCGGTGACGTGCGGGCATCCCCATGCCCGCGGCGCCGCGACAGCACAGACGTGACGGCACCATGGCCGCGACCTCCCCGGCAGCGCGTGTCTGGATCACAGAGCCTCCATCGGCAGATATCTGCCCGTCTTGCAGGTGCAACAGGGTATCGGCAGCCTTCGAGACACGTCAAGGATGCGCCCCGCCGATTGGGCTGCAGCGATTCTCCTGCTACCAGGGAGTCTGCCGGAACTCCTTCGGGGCCTCGACGGGCTCCGGTAGCCCCTCGCCGGCGTCTTCGACGTGCACCACGGGCGTCTCGTCGTCGGCGCCGGCCTGAAGGAACGCCAGGGCCATCAGCCCGAGCGCGCCCACGGCGAGCGACCCGAGACCTCCGACCATGAGCGCTTGCTTGCCGCCCACGCCGACGACCAGCGCGCCGCCGAGCGCGGTCGCGATGATCTGCGTGCTGCTGACGAGGCCCATGTACGCGGCGAAGACGCGACCGTGGAGCACCGAGGGCACGCGGCCGTGGATGAGCGTGCGCGCCGAAACGTTCTCGATGCCGTTCCCGAGACCGGCGACGACGAACAGGGTCGCAGCCGGGACCAGCGCCGCCGACAACGCGCCGATGACGAGGGCGCCGCCGCCCAGGATCGCGCCGCCGAAGATCCATATCGGCGCCCGGCGCGAGTCGGCTCGCCGCGCGAGCAGCGCGCCGACCACCATCCCGACCGTCCAGGTTGAGGCCAAGACCCCGTACCCGATCGCCGGCTGGTTGAGCGTGTCGCTCGCGAAGAAGACCTCCGCGACGTTGTCGGTCGCCGCGAACAGCACGATCCCCGCCATCGCGATGAACATCAGCAACAGCAAACGGTCGTTCGCCACGTAGGCGAACCCCGCGCGTGCGCCGTCGACGTCGGTTGCCTCGCCGGTGACGGGGAGGCGGCGGATGCTCATCCCGAGCGTCGCGAGCGCGAGCACGAGGAACGTGAGCGCGTCGATCGCCAGCGGCGCGGCGGTGCCGCTCTGGTGGGCTACGAGGCCGGCGACCAGTGGCCCGGAGATCCAGCCGACGTACTTGGCGATCTCGATCTTGGCGTTCGTGTTCGAGGTATCGCCGTCCTCGTCGAGGAGCGGCACGAGGGCGAACACCGACGGACCGGTGACGCTCGCGAGCGCCCCGAGCGTGAATGCGAGGACGAAGACCACCGGCAGACCGACCGCGAACGCCAGGGCCGTCGCCACCACGGCTTGCGCGAGGGAGCACCAACGCAGCGTCTGGACGGTTTCCCTGCGATCGGTGAGCCAGCCCGAGACCGGCGCGAACAGCACGTGCGGCAACGCCGACACGATGAACAGGAGCGCGACCATCCCCGCGGAACCGGTGAGGTCCTCCACGCGGAGGGCGAGGGCGACGATCGCGAGCTCGTCGCCGAAGGACGAGAGGCCGATCGCGGCGATCAGCGCTCTGCGGTCACGCGTGCGATGCATCGGGCGCCAGGGTTACCCAAAACACCCACGGTGTCGAGCCGCCCAACGGGCGACCCCTGGTCGCCTCCCCTGCGGTAGGTCTCAGGCTAGGAAGCGTGCGACCAGATCGTCCAAGTCTGTGGAGAAGTTGGCGTAGCCCACAACGGTGGGTTTCCCCCTCCACATGGCCACCCATCCTCCCGATGACGAGATGCCGGTATGCGCGTATCCACTGCCTCCGAACGGAAGGTCGAGTGTGCCGTTGGGGTTGAGCTTGAGGACCGTGGCTTCTGCCGAACCGAACGTGAATGTCGCTGCGATGTAGATGTTCCCGTGCGCGTCGGTCACGGCGTCGCGCGGGTCGTCGTTGGTCTGGAGGTCGATCAGCTCCGTGCCGTCCCCAGACCAGGTCTTGTTCAGCGTCCCATTCTCGCTGACGGCGAACAGCAAGAAGTCCGAGCCCACCGTACCGAAGGCTTGCTCGGCGACGATGGACCCGCTCCCGTGCGCGATCAACGCGCGCGCGTCGTCGTCGCCCGAGGCGAGGTTGAAGAACGCTTCGCCGTCGCCGGAGAAGGTCTTGTCCAGCCTCCCCGTGTGCGTGAACCGCACCATCGCGACGCGCTCGTCCTTGCTGCCGACGTGTGAATGCGCGAGCAGCGTGAGCCGATCTCGTCCGTCCAGCATCGCGTCACTGATCCACGCATCGTCATCGATCGGCAGCGCGACGATGCCGTCGCCGGAGAACGAGCCGTCGAGCTTGCCACCGGATGTGAACACCAGGACGAAGAGCTTGTCGTGGGTCGACCCGTTCCCGCAGTCGCCGACGACGGCGATCGATCCGTCGGAGCGCACGAACACGTTCGTCTCGTACGCGGTGGTCCCGCACATCGTTTCCTTGACGAGGCCGTTGGTGCCGAACGATGTGTCGTGGTTCCCGTTCGGGCGGTAGCGGGCGAGGAAGACGTTCTGCGCGTGGGAGCCGTCGTTCCCGGCGACCAGGATCTTGCCGTTGGCCTGGGCTGCGACTGCGTTGGTCGGGCGGGTCGCAGCGCCGCCGAACTGCACCGTTCCGCCGCCGAACGCGGTGTCGACGCCTCCGGCCGGCTTGACCAGCGTCACGGCGAGGTTGGACGGGTAGTTGAAGTTGCCGACGACGAGGTCGCCCGTTGTTGGGTCGACCGCGACGCCGCTGGCTCCTTCTTCTGCAGGGTTCGCCAGGCCCCACGTGAAGATGCCGTCGCCATCGAAGCCGGTGTCGAGGTCACCGCTCGAGGCGTGCGCAGGCACGGCGACTGTCAGCACGGCAAGGCAGATGGACGCGATGAACAGCGCTTTGGGCTTCGTCATCCGCGGAGCGTACCCCGCGTTGTGCTCAGAACTGGTCTGCTTCGGTGCTTCCTTCGAGCGCGAGCGTCGACGACGTGCCCTGCGTGATCGTCTGGCTCACCTGGTCGAACCAGCCGGTCCCGACCTCGGCTTGGTGCTTCGCGGCCGTGTAGCCGTCGGGCTCCATCGCGAACTCCTGCTGCTGGAGCTTGACGTAGGCGGTCATGCCCTCGGTGGCGTAGCCCTTGGCCAGGTCGAACATGCTCGCGTTCAGCGCGTGGAAGCCCGCCAGCGTGATGAACTGGAACCGGTACCCCATCGCGCCGAGTTCCTTCTGGAACGTCGCGATCTGCGCGTCGTCGAGCGTCTTCTTCCAGTTGAACGACGGCGAGCAGTTGTAGGCGAGCAGCTTGCCGGGGAACTCCTTGTGGACCGCTTCGGCGAACGTCTTCGCCTCGTCCATGTCGGGGGTCGAGGTCTCGCACCACAGCATGTCGGCGTACGGCGCGTAGCTGATCGCGCGCGCGATCGCGGCGTCGATGCCTTCCTGCGTGTGGAAGAAGCCTTCCCCGGTGCGCTCGCCGGTGGTGAACCGCCGGTCGCGCTCGTCGATGTCGCTCGTGAGCAGCGTCGCGGCGAGCGCGTCGGTGCGCGCGACGAGGACCGTCGGCACGTCGAGCACGTCGGCGGCGAGGCGAGCGGCAGTGAGCGTGCGGATGAAGTGCGGCGTCGGGATCAGCACCTTGCCGCCGAGGTGGCCGCACTTCTTCTCGGAGCTGAGCTGGTCCTCGAAGTGCACGCCGGCGGCGCCGGCCTTGATCATCGAGCTCATCAGCTCGAAGGCGTTGAGCGGGCCGCCGAAGCCGGCCTCGGCGTCGGCGACGATCGGCGCGAGGAAGTCCGCCTCGCGGCCGGTGGACCACGCGATCTGGTCGGCGCGGCGGAGCGCGTTGTTGATCCGCTGGACCACGGCCGGCACGGAGTTGGCGGGATAGAGCGACTGGTCGGGGTAGGTCTGGCCGGAGAGGTTGGCATCGGCGGCGACCTGCCAGCCCGAGAGGTAGATCGCGTGGAGGCCGGCCTTCACGCACTCGACGGCCTGGTTGCCGGTGAGGCAGCCGAGCGCCGCGATGAAGTCCTCGGTGGTGATCAGGTTCCAGAGCTTGTCGGCGGCCTGGGTCGCGAACGACTGGGTCTCGCGGATCCGGCCGCGGAGGCGGATGACCTCTTCGGCGGTGTAGGGGCGCTCGATGCCGGTCCAGCGCGTCTCGGAATCCCAGCGCTGTTGCAGGGCAGCGGCTTCCGTCTTGATCTGCTCCGCGATCTCCATCGGATAGTCCTTCCTCAAACGCTCGGTTGGGAAACGAAAGACCTCCCGGCTGGGCCGAGAGGTCGTCTGCGCGCGTGCGGCGTCGGGCCGCGGCGCGCGGTTAGCTACCTACGTACCGGTGCGCGGTCTTGAACGACCGTTCAAACATGCTCTGCATGGTGCCAGAAAGCACACCACGAGGTCAAGCCCGGCGCCATCGGTCCTTCGATGTCAGATCCGTGACAACGTGACTTTGGGTCGCGCGGTCTGGCGGCAAGGGGTCAGCGATGGCGCAGCAGGTAGATGAACGCGACGAGCCCCGCGATGGCCACGGTCACGGACACGAGGAGCAGGATCGGGTTCGCCATGGGTTCCTAGTCTCCAATCCACTAGGTCAGGATCCGGGCCAGGGCGAAGCGCGGGACGCCGTCGCGCCAGGACTGGCCGGCGATGACGAGTTTCCCGTTGGGCTGCAGCAGGCCGTCGGCGGCCGCGTCGGTCGAGCCGGCGACGTCGATGCGCAGGATCCCGTCGCCACTGAACGAGGTATCCAGCGCGCCGCCGGCCCTCAACCGGATCACCCCCATATCGTCGTGGGTTCCGCGGATCCGGCCGACCAGGTACGCCTTCGCGCCGTCGCGCACGATGTCGGCCGCCTCCTCGAACGCGTTCGCGAGCTTCACGACGACGCGCGCGTGGTTGCCGTAGCTCTGGTCGGGGATGCCGTGCGGCGTGAGGGCGAGCACGGCTGGATCGGCGTTCGTCCCGGCGTAGCCCGCTAAGAGGTAGTCACCGTTCGCGGCGATGATCAGCGCGTTGGCGACGTCGGGGCCTGGCGCGACGTCGACCGTCGAGCTCCCGTCGTCGGCGGTCCCGAAGGTGGTGTTGAGCTTCCCGTCGCTGCGGACCTCGAGGATGCTGAACCTCGGGTTCTGTCCGTTCTCGGCGTCGCCGCACGCGACGATCGAGCCGCCCGGCAGGACGCGCACGTCGTTGATCTCCTCCGCGCCCGACCCGAGGTCGAAGCTCACCATCCCGTCGCCGCCGAAGCCCTTGTCCAGCATGCCGAGCGGCGATAGGCGCGCGAGCGCCGAGCGCGCTCCGATGCCGTTGGAGGTGTAGCCACCGATGACGATCCTGCCCTGCGAGGTGAGCGCGACCGCGTTGGCACTCTGCAGCGGCTTGCCGAAGTCGATCAGCTTGACGCCGTGATCGCCGAAGCTCGGTTGCCGTGTGCCGTCGGGCCGAAGGCGGAGCACGAACATCTTGTCGTGCTTCTTCGACGTCCGCCCGACGACGACGATCCCGCCGTTAGCGATCACCGCGGCATCGAACGCGTAGTCGGCGCCACCGAGGTCATAGCTCCGATGGCCGTGCGCGCCGAACGACGTGTCGGGCGAACCGTCGGGCTCGAAGCGCGCGACCGCGACGTCGACGTGCTTGCCGGTCGTGTAGCCGACCGCGACGATCCTGTGTTGACCGTCGATCCCGATCGCGGTGGCGACCCCACCGTTGGGGTACGCCGTGACGATGCCATCGCCGCCGAACACCGGGTCGAGCAACGACGCGGCGTGCGCGGGCAGCGCGACGAGCGCGAGCAGCACGGCGAGAACGAGCGCGGGGAAGCGACGCATCGGAGCCCGAGGGTACCCCCGGCCCGCGCCGCTCAGGGGACGATCTTCGAGATCGGGAGCTCGAGGATGTCGGTGGCGCCGGCCGCCTTGAGCTGCGGGATCAGGCGGTTCACCCCGCGCTTGTCCACGACCGTCTCGATCGCGAAGCCACCCTCGGCGAGCGGGGACACGGTCGGCGCCTTCATCGACGGCACGACGGCGAGCACCGCGTCCAGGTGCTCCTGCGTGACGTTGAGCTTGATCAACACGCGGCCCTCGGCCTCGATCGCGCCGCGGAGCAGCGTGACGATGTCGTCCATCGCGGCGCGCTTCGCCGGGTCGGCCGCGGCCTCACGGTTCGCGACCAGCACCGGGTCCGACGTCAGCAACGTTTCGATGATCTTCATGCCGTGTGCTCGGAGCGTGGATCCGGTCTCGGTGACATCGACGATCGCGTCGACGATCTCGGGGACTTTCGCCTCGGTGGCGCCGAACGACCAGCTCACCTTGACGTCGATCCCCAGGTCCGCGAACGCCTTCTTCGTGAGCTCGACGAACTCGGTCGAGATCCGCGTGCCGGGCGGGATCTCCTTCGCACTGTTCGCGGGGTGCTCCTTCGGGACCGCAAGCACGACCTTCGTGCCGTGGCCGGTGCCGGTCTTCGCGTAGGTGAGGGTCGTGAGAACCTCGAGGTCGGCGCCGGTCTCGGCGATCCAGTCCTGGCCGGTGATCCCGAGGTCGAACAGCCCGTCCTGCACGTAGAGCGGTATCTCTTGCGGCCGCAGGATCGAGACGCGCTCGATCCGATCGTCGTCGATCGTGCCGTGGTAGTCGCGCTCGGAGCCGCGACGGACGCGCAGGTCGGCTTCCTCGAACAGGCGCAGCGTCTGCGCTTCGAGCGAACCTTTCGGGATGACGAGCTTCAACATGGAGCGGCGAGTGTACCGGCGGACCGTCGCCGGCCGTTCACTCCTTGATTCACTGGGAGATGCGGATCAACCCGGCGACGCCGAAGAGGTAGAACAGCAGCACGATCCATGAGTCGGTGCCGAGGCCGAGGAGCTTGCGCGGCGGACGCACGACCAGGCCGAGCGCGTAGACGGCGGTGACGATGATCCCGATGCCGCCGAGCCATGCCGAGCCCGTCGTCACCGTCTGCAGGACCGGCTTGCCGGCAAGGATGTCCGCCATCAGGAACAGCGTCATCTGCACCTGGTTGCCGCCGAAGATGTCGCCCATCGCGAGCCCGACGCGTCCCAGGCGTACGGCGCGGATCCCGGTGCTGATCTCGGGGAGCGCGGTGACGGCCGCCAGGATCGTCGCGCCGAAGACGACCCCGTTCACGCCCCAGGCGTCGGCGATGGCGTTGCCCGATCGTTCGAGCGCGACGCCGGCGAGGAGCGTCACGGCCGCGGCGACGACGAAGCCGGCGATCGTGAGCGCGGTCGTCTTGCCCTCGAAGCGGTTCGGGCGAACCCGCTCGGCCGGCTTCGGCGCGGGCAGGGTCATGTGCGGTGCGACCGCCGCCGCAGCCGCCTGCCAGCGTTCTGACTTCTTCGTTCGATCGAGCACGATCAGCCCGCCGACCCACACGAGCACGAGGACGATCGAGATCGGGCTGACCGGGCCGATCGCGACGGTCGACGGCAGCAGCGGACCGAGCAGCGCGATCGACACGAGCAGGATCACGAATTGGGCCTCGATGATCGGTTCGAGCACGCGCGACATCGAGCTGAGCGGCGTGTCGCTCCGCGAGGTCAGATCCATCAGCACGAGGACGAGGGTCTGCATGGCGATCCCGCCGAGGAGGTTGCCGACCGCGATGCTGAGGTTGCCGCTGATGGCGGCCGACGCGGTGATCGCGATCTCGGGAAGCGTCCCGGCGATCCCGAGCAGGATCAGTCCGCCGATCGCCTCACCCAGGTGGAGCCGGTCGTCGAGGACGTCGGTGCTGTCGGCGAGGTACAGCCCTGCGAACCACGTGGCCGCCGTGGCGATCAGGAAGACGACGCCGACGGCCGGCGTGCTGAGCCCGCCCACGGCGGGAGCCTATGCCTGCGACCCCTCCAAACCGCGGAAGAAGCAGGTGCGTTCGCCGGTGTGACAGGCCGCGCCATCTTGGTGGACACGAGCGAGGACGACGTCGGCATCGCAGTCGACGCGGAGCTCCTCGACGTGCTGGGCATGTCCGCTGGTGTCGCCCTTGCGCCAGAGCTCCTGCCGCGAGCGCGACCAGTAGACCATCCGGCCCTCGTGCAGGGTGCGCTCGAGCGCGTCGCGGTTGGCCCACGCGAGCATCAGCACGTCGCCGTTCTCAGCATCCTGCGCGATCACGGGGATCAGCCCGCGCTCGTCGAAGGTGAGCTCGTCGAGGTTCAGGCGTTCGAGGCTCATCGGCGCACCGGGATCCCATCTGCGGCGAGGTGGTCCTTCACCTGGCCGATCGTGAGGTCGCCGTCGTGGAAGCGGCTGGCGGCGAGAACCGCGTCGGCCACGCGCAGCCCGTCAGTGAAGTGCGCGAGCGTGCCGGCGCCGCCGCTCGCGATGAGGGGCACGTTGGTCGCGTCGCGGACCGCCTCGAGCAGCTCGAGGTCGTAGCCGTCGCCGGTGCCGTCGCGATCCATCGACGTGAGGAGGATCTCGCCGGCGCCGCGCTTCACGGTCGCTTCTTCGGCCCAGGCGACCGCGTCACGGCCCGTCGGCGTTCGTCCCGCGTCGACGAAGACCTCCCAGCCGCCGTCGCGGCGCGCGGCGTCGATCGCGATCACGATGCATTGCGCGCCGTAGGTGTCGGAGGCTCGTGACAGCAGCGCGGGGTCGCGCACCGCCGCGCTGTTGCACGCGACCTTGTCGGCCCCCGCTCGGAGCAGTCGTCGCACGTCGTCGGGCTCGCGGACGCCGCCGCCGACCGTGAGTGGGATGAAGACCTGCTCGGCCGTTCGCGCGATCACGTCGTCCATCGCGTCGCGAACTTCGACCGTCGCGGTGATGTCGAGGAACACGAGTTCGTCGGCGCCGTCGGCGTCATAGCGCGCCGCGAGCTCCACCGGGTCGCCGGCGTCACGGAGGTTCTGGAACCGCACGCCCTTCACCACGCGGCCGGCGTCGACGTCGAGGCAGGGGATGATCCGTTTCGCGAGCACGCCGCCGCCCTCAGCCCCGGATGACCTGCGCCAGCTTGAGCGTCTTCTCGTACAGCGCCTTGCCGGTGACGGCGGCCTCGCAGCCTTCGTCGCGGAGCGCCCAGATGTCGTCGGCGGTGCGGACGCCACCGCTCGCGATCACCGGCCGTTGGGTCAGCGCGAGCACCTGCTTGTACAAGCGGAGGTCGGGCCCGTCGAGCGTGCCGTCGCGCGCGATCGCGGTGACGAGGTAGCGCGGGGCGCCTGCATCGTCGAGCGCGGCGATCGTCGCCTCCAGCTCGGGGCCTTCCTCCTGCCAGCCCTTCACCATCAGGTGACCGCCGCGGACGTCGATCGCGACGAGCACGCGCTCGGCGAACTCCTCGACCGCGCGAGCCACGAAGGCCGGGTCGAGCGCAGCGGTGGTGCCGAGGATCGCGCGCGAGGCGCCCAGGTCGAGCACCGCCTGGATGTCGGGCATGGCCCGAACGCCCCCGCCGATCTGCACCGGGATCGCGACCGCCTGACAGATCTCGCGGAGGACGTCGCGGTTCTCGCCCTGCTCGAGCGCCGCGTCGAGGTCGACCAGATGCAGCCGCCGCGCTCCTTCTTCTTGGAAACGCGACGCGACCTCGACCGGGTCGTCGGCGTAGGACGTCTCGGCGGTGGGGTCGCCGCGGAGCAGCCGAACCGCGCGTCCGCCACGCAGGTCGATCGCCGGGATCACGATCATGCGGCGACCTCCCGCACGATGTTGGCGTACAGCTGCAGCCCGGCCTCACCGGACTTCTCCGGGTGGAACTGCGTGGCGAACACGTTCTCGCGGGCGACCACGGCCGCGAACGTGCGTCCGTGCTCGGTCGCGCCGACGGCATGGACGCCGAGGTCCGGAGCGTAGGAGTGCACGAAGTAGAACGACGTCTGGTCGGGGATGTCGGCGACGAACGGGTGCCGGCGACCCGCCCACGCGACCGTGTTCCAGCCCATGTGCGGCACGCGAACCGTCTCGGGCAGCTTGCGGACCGCGCCGGGCAGGACGCCGAGGCCCGGCTCATCGTCCTCTTCGCTCGCGTCGAACAGGATCTGCATCCCCACGCACACGCCGATCACCGGCCGGCCGTCCTCGACCGCCGCGCGGATCGGCGCCTCGAAGCCGGCCGCGCGCAACGCCCGCGCGCACTGGCCGAAGTGGCCGACGCCGGGGATCAGCACCGCGTCTCCGACGACGTCGGACGGCCGGTCGACGACATGCACGTCCGCGCCGACATGTGCCAGCGCGCGGGAGACCGAATGCAGGTTCCCGCTGCCGTAATCGAGCACGGCGACCCTCGCGGACATCAGCCCGACAGCGTTCCCTTGGTGGAGGGCACACCGCCGCGGCCGGTCAGCGCACACGCGTCGCCGAGCGCCTTCGCGAGCGCCTTGAACGTCGCCTCGCAGATGTGGTGCGGCGAGCGCCCGTACCGCAGGTGCGCGTGGATCGTGAGCTCGGCGCTCTGCGCGAACGCACGGATGAAGTCCTCGAGCAGCCCGGTGTCGAACCCGTTGATCGTCTCGTAGGGGACGGGCACCTCGTACACGACGAACGTCCGGCCGGCGAGGTCCAGCGCGACCTCGACCGCGGCTTCGTCGAGCGGCACGACGATCGAGGCGAACCGGCGGACGCCGGCCTTGTCGCCGAGCGCCTCCTTCAACGCTTCGCCCAGCGCGATCCCGCAGTCCTCGACGGTGTGGTGGCCGTCGACCTCGAGGTCGCCCTTGCATGTGACCGAGAGGTCGAAACCGGCGTGCTTGCCCAGCTGCTGCAGCATGTGGTCGAAGAACGGGATGCCGGTGTCGGCGACGGCGTTGCCCGATCCGTCGAGCGCGAGCTCCACGGTGAGGTCGGTCTCCTTCGTCGCGCGCGAGATCGTCGCGGTGCGGCTCATGCGGCCAGGACCTCCTTGATCGCGGACAGGAACTGGTCGGTCTCGTGCTCGGTCCCGGCGGTGACGCGCAGGGCGTTCGGCACGACGGCGCTCAGATCGCGGACCAGCACCCCGCGGTCGAGCAGCCCCTGCCACACCGCTCCGGCGTCGACCGGCGGGACGAACAGCACGAAGTTGGCGTCGCTCGGGTACACGGTCACGTGTGGGATCGTGCGGAGCTCGCGGCTGATCCGGTCGCGCTGGACGCGGATCGCGCCCAGCAAGGCCGACGCCTCCTCGCGGTGGTGCAGCGCGACGATCCCGGCGGTCTGGGTGAGCGCCGACAGGTGGTAGGGGAGTCGCACGCGTTCGATATCGGCGATCACCTCGGGCGTCGACAGCAGGTAGCCGATCCGTGCCCCGGCCAGCGCGAACGCCTTCGAGAACGTCCGCGTGATCGCGATGTTCGGGTTCGTCGCGATCAGAGCTTGCGCCGACGCGGCGGGGGCGAACTCGCCGTAGGCCTCGTCGACGATCACCAGCGCGTCCGGCAGGCCCTGCGCGATGCCGACGATCGCCGAGAGCGGCTGCGCGTTGCCCGTCGGATTGTTGGGCGAGCAGACGAACACGACGTTGGGCGCCGACGCGATCACGGCCGCGACCTCGGCATCGCCGAGCACGAAGTCGCCGGGCAGCGCGAGGCGCTCGACCTCGGTGTGGGTGAGCCGCGCGAGCCGCGCGTGCACCAGATAGGTGGGTTCGAACACGGCCGCCCGCCGGCCGGGGCCGCCGTAGGCCTGGAGCAGCTCGGTCAGAACCTCGTTGGACCCGTTCGCCGCCCAGATGCCCTCGACCGGATGCATCGACGCCGTGGCGAGCTCCGCACGCAGCCGCCGCATGTGCCCGTCGGGGTATCGGTGCAGCGGCAGGTCGCGGATCGTCGAGGCGAGCTCGGTCATGAAGTCCTCGGGCAACGGGTGCGGGCACTCGTTCGTGTTCAGGCGAACGGGCACGTCGAGCTGCGGCGAGTCGTAGACCTCGATGTCGCGGAGGCCGGGCCGGGGTTCGGCGCCGACCCTCATGCCTCCCCGGCCTCCTCGGCGCGCGCGTCCATCGCCTTCGCGTGGCCGACGAGCCCTTCGGCCCGAGCGATCGCCGAGGTACCGGGGGTGAAGCGGCGAGCCGCCTCGGGGGACATCTGGATCACCGAGCTGACGGTGACGTAGTCCGACGCGCGCAGCCCGCTGGAGAACCGGGCGGTGCCGGCGGTCGGCAAGACGTGGTTCGAGGCGACGCCGTAGTCCCCGTAGGGCACCGCGGTCCAATGCCCGAGGAACACCGCCCCGGCGTTGCGCACCTTCGGGAGCACCTCGTCGACGTCGGACACGAGCAGCAGCACGTGTTCGGCGGCGAGGTCGTTCACCGCGTCGATTGCGTGGTCGAGGTCGCGGACCAAGATCAGCTTGGTGTGCTTGATCGCCTGCTCGACGATCTCGGCGCGGCCGGCCTGCGGGAGCTCCTGTTCGAACGCGGCGTTGATCTTCTCGATCAGCGCTTGGTCCGGCGTCAAGAAGTAGGTGCATGCGTGCGGGTCGTGCTCGGCCTGCGCGATCAGGTCGAGGGCCGCCATCCGCGGGTCGACGTCGCCGTCGGCGACGATCGCGAGCTCGGAGGGCCCGGCCAATCCGTCGATGCCTACGAACCCGGCCACCTGCCGCTTGGCCTCGGTCACGTACACGTTTCCCGGACCGACGATCCGGTCGACCGCGGGGATCGACTCGGTCCCGTAGGCCATCGCCGCGACGGCTTGGGCGCCGCCGGTGCGCGCGACGTGTGTGGCGCCCGCGCGTTTCGCCGCGTACAGCACCGCCGAAGGCACCGACCCGTCGGTCTGCGGCGGCGTGCAGACGACGATCTCCTCGACGCCGGCTACCACCGCAGGAACGACCGTCATCGCCACCGTCGACGGATAGCGCGCGCGGCCACCCGGGACATAGCAGCCGATGGTGCGCAGCGGCCGGACGATCTCGCCGAACCGGACGCCGTCGCGTTCGTGCCACCACTCGCGCGGCGTCTGGCGCTCGGCCAGATCGCGGAGCCGGTCGATCAGGTCGTCGAGCGCCCGCTTCAGGTCCTCGGGCGTCTCCCGCTCCGCGCGGGCGAAGTCTTCGTCGCCGACGAGGATGCCGACGTCGGTCAGGTCGGCCTGGTCGAACTCGGCGGCGAGCTCGACCAGCACCTCGTCGCCCTCGACGAAGACACGCTGGAGGATCTCGCGGACGGTTTCGGCCGTGGCGGGATCGATCTCGAGCTTGGTGGGTTCGAGCCGCCCGCCCCGCTCACGCAGGTCGAGGAGCGTGAGCATCACGAGTCCTCGGGTACGCCCGGATGCTCGTGCGTGTCGGCAGCGGCGCTCGTGGGCCGGGTGCGGGACCACATGATCCACCCGCAGACGCCCACAGCGCACGCGGCGACCGCGAAGGTCACCAGGGACAAGAGGAAGGTCGCGTCGCGGTCCATCGGAAGGGTTCAGCGTACCGAAACACTCCTGTCGCCGACCCTTCGGACCCGGAGGGCTCTCTATCACCCCAACGGGGTGCCCACGCGTGCCGTGCGGCCGCTCGAAGCCGCGCCCGCCTAGGCGACGCCGTCGAACGTCTCGTCGGCGTGCGGCGCCGCCGGATCCATCGCGTCGCCCAGAACCTTGTCGGCCAACGCGAACGCATCGGCGCTCACGTCGCCGGTCTCGCCGTTCGCCAGGATGATCACCGTGGTGCGCTCGGTCGGGAACCGCACCATCTTCGACGTCCACCCGGGGAAGCTGCCGCCGTGGCTGTGGATGGGCAGCCCTCGGTGCGTGCGGATCGACAGCCCCCATCCGTAGTGGATCGGCGTCCCGTCGTCGAGCGCTCCGCGAGCCACGAGCCGCGAGGCGACCGAGCCCTCGTCGTAGAACGCGGCATCCCACCTTGCGAGGTCGTCCACCGTCGTCCAGAGCCCGCCGGCGCCGACCGCATGGAACCGCGCAGGCTCGACGTAGATCCCGCCGTCGCTCGCGAGGAAGTGCCCGCGCGCCGCCTCGGGCGGCAGGGCTGTCTCCTGATCCCGGAAGAACGACGTCGTCATGTCGAGCGGCGCGAACAGCCGCTCCTCCGCCAACAGCGGCAGCGACCTGCCGCCGACCGCGGCAACCACCTGTCCGAGCAGCTGATACCCGCGGTTCGAGTACGCGTATCGCGTGCCCGGTTCGAACGCGGTCGTCTCGAGCGAACGGATGTCGGCCATGACGTCGTCGTTGCCGATCGCGCGGACGCCGCGCGGCGGTGGGGGCGGCCCGCCGCGATCGCGGTCCGAGATGCCGGAGGTGTGATGGACCAGGTGACGGACCCGGACGTCGTCGCCCCAACGCGGCAGGTCCGCGATGGACGCAGACACGGGAGTCTCGGGGTCCAATACCGACCGATCCACCAACGATCGAGCGCACGCAGCCACGAACTGCTTCGCGAGCGACCCGACGTAGAACCGAGACGTCCGCTCGAGCGGCTCACCGGTGTCGGCGCACGCGATCCCCTCGACCTCGACGCGGTCCATCACGCCGTCGCGGATCACCGCGGTGACGCGCCCCGAGGGATCTGCGCCTGCGATCACGCGTGCGCGGGCGCCTCGGCCGCCTCGAGGTCGGGGAGCACGATGGGCTCGGGCTCGCGCTCGATCGGGAGCAGCACCAGCAGCACGAGCATCGCGAGCACGAACGCGTTCTCTGCCACGATGCGGAACGGGCCGAGCGGGACGCCCGCACGACCCCAGAGCGGAACGTCGGCAAGGAACAGCAGCATCGTGGCGCCCCACGCGACCCAGCGCCCGCGCGTTCGTCCGTCGCCGAGCAACACGCCGGTGACCGGCACGATCCACACCGCGTGGTGCACCCACGAGATCGGAGAGACAAGCACGCCGGCGAGCGCGACGAGCGAGACCGCCGCCTGCTCGTCGCCGCTCACATGTGCCTCACGTGCCCGCCAGAGCCCGACCACCAGCACGATCGCCGCAAGCACGGCCCAGACGGCGCTCGATGACGATCCGATCCGCTGCAGCATCCCGTTCAACGATTGGTTGAACACGTCGGACGCATCGCCGGCACGTTCCGGGTGGATCGCGATCTGGAACCAGTACGTGCTCGAGGTGCTCGGCCGCAACGCGGCCGTCACCGCCCACAGCCCGATCGCGGTTGCGCTCGCGATGATCGCGGCCCGCCACCGTTTCGTGACCGCCCAGTACAGGACGAACACGCCCGGCAGCAGCTTGATCGCCGTCGCGATGCCGACCAGCACTCCGCGTGGCAGCCGCGTCGTCCGCGGCAGCGTGTCGGCGAGCACGAGCGCCATCAGGATGATCCCGAGCTGTCCGAGGTCGAACACCGACAGCACCGGTGCGGTCAGGCCGCACACGGCGATCAGGCATGCCCACGCGATCCATCGCCGCTCGCCGAGTCGCCCGAGGAACCGCGCGTACGAGATCCGCACGACCCACACCAGGAGCGCCAGGTCAACGAGCGTCCACACCACATCGATCGCCCGCCACGGCAGCCACGCGACGAGCGTCATCGCCGCCGCCCACATCGGTGGATACGTGTACGGCAAGGGGGTCGGCAGCGCCTGGCCGAAGTGTTCGCCGTAGAGCGTCGCCCCTGCGCCGAACCGGCGCCCCGCGAGCAGGTACACCTCGAGGTCCTTCATCGTGCCCACGCCGGGCGCGATCGTCAGGATGACGGCCGACGCCGCGACGACGATCGCGCAGGCGATGAGCGCGTTGCGTCGCTCCGTGCGAGACAGGTTCGGGGAACGCACCCTTCGAGGATAGGCGCGTCGAGCGAGCGGGCTAGGTCCGCTGGGCCTTGCGCTTTCGCTCGGTCCGCCGCTCCGCCTCAAGGCGCTCCAGATCGATGTCCTCGTAGGACATATGCGTGAACGCCGCGCCGATCGCGGGGTGCACGCCCGAGATCTGTCGGTGCATCTCCTGCGCGACCTCGCGGTACACGGGATGCCCGGTCGGCTGCGACCGCAGCTCCGTGAGATGCATCGCCTCGCGCGCGGTCATCTGCATCACGAACCGGATCCGGTAGGCCATCGACACGGCGTACTGCGCCACGTCGGGCAGACCCGCGGCCGCGATCGCCTCGTACGTCTCGCGCGAGCGCGCCATCACGTGATCCCACGGGTCGGCCAGTCCGGCCTCGGTGATCGCCTCGGGCATGTCGTAGCCGAACGCCGGCGTCAGCCGTTGCCACTCGAGCGTGAGCGGGCGGTGGCGCTGCAGGTCGCGATACGCGCCGTAGTCACAGAGCACATCGAACCGGTACTGCGTCCGCTCCCATGCCCGGCCGGGCTTGTGCCGGCGGTTCCCCCGATCGCCCACGCTCGCCGCCAGGATCTCGGCGCGCTCCTCGTCGGTCATCGCGCGCACGACGTCGAGCAGCTGGTCGTCGGGAAGCGCGCTGTTCGCGTAGAGCACCGCGGCGGTGACCTTGAGCTCGCCCTCCTCATCATAGTCAACTAGGTTGACCAACCCACGAGGCTTGGGCTCGATGTCGCCCACGAGCTTGTGTGTTAGCTCGTCGGTGCGTTCGCGCACCGTCTTCCAGTAGTCGGTCCACGCGACGCCTCGCTCGGTCTGATCGACGCGCTTCAAGAACTCGGGGATCACCGTGCGGAGCTCGGTAAGCATCAGGTCGCCGTAGTCGCGCATCTCCGCGAGCGGGTGCTGCGCGAGGCGCATCAGCAGCTGTTCGTAGGACTGTCCCGTCGCGTAGATGCCGAGGTTCGAACGCGTGCCCGCCGGCAGCAGCATCCGCAGCGTGTCGCAGGTCTTGGCGAGCATCGTCTGGCGGTAGACGAAGTCGGTGTCGTCGGGCTGCTTGGGGAAGCGCTCCTTGAACCACGGCTCGAGCTGCTCGTACAGCTCGCCGTAGATGGTGAACGCGTCGTCGAGGAACGCGGCGTACGTGTCGGCCAGCGGCGTGTGCTCCAGCTCCGAGGGCACGGTCGCGCGCCAGTTCCCGCCGGGCTTGTCGTCGTAGCGCATGTACCGCGTCGACTGCTCGAGGTACGCGGCGAGGCGTCCCCATTCGAGCGCCTTGGCCAGCAGCTGCGACGACTGCTCGCACGCGAGATGCACGCCGCCGAGCTGCGCCACCGAGTCGTCGCCGTACTCGACGAACACCCGCTCGTAGATCCCGGCCGCGCGTTCGGACCGGCCGCGCGCCTCCGCGGTGCCCAAACGCAAGACGTCGTCGGCGAACTCGTCGAGGAACAGCCGCCGGAGCGACTTCGTCGTGCGCGAGTACCGAGCGAACATCGCGCCTTTCACGGCCTCGGGCAGGTTGGTCAGCGCGAACACCGGCCCGTCGAGGTTCGACACGAACGGCTCGAGGGTGGCTTGCTCTTGCGGGGTGAACTGCTCGCTCACGTACTCGGTCACGGCGACGCACTCCCGGTCGGCGACGGGCTCGCCTCAGAGCCCGTGTAGAGGCCCACGGTACTGCCGACCGGGACGACGGTCCCGGCGGCTGGATCCTGCATCGCGACGAAGTTCGTATTCGGGCACTGCGCGAGCGGCGTCGTCGTTCCACGGAAGGCCGGAACCAAGCCGAGCTTGTTCAGCTGGCTCTTCGCCTTGCCGAACGTGAGACACGTGTAGTCGCCCAGCGTGACGGTGGCCGGCGTCGCCGGGTTGAGCGTCACGTCGACGAGCGTCCCCGGCTGGACCGAGTCGCCCGCAGCAGGGCTTTGATCGATGATCTGTCCGGGCTGACAGGCCGTATCAGCGGTCGCTGCGGTTGCCTTCGCTCCGATGGTGAGCCCGACGGCCGACAGCGCGTCCTGAGCTTGGGACAACGAGTAGCAGTGGAGGCTCGGAACTGAGACCGCCGCCGGCTTCTGGGCGACCGTGAGGACCACAGCGGTCCCCGGCTCGACCGGGTCGTTCGGGTTGATGCTCTGGGCGAGCACGGTCCCGGGGAGTTGCCCTTGGGTCGTCTTGGGCGCCTTCGTCACCGATAAGCCGTACTGGTTCACGAGGATCGACTGGGCTTCGGTGTACGACTTGCCGACCACGTTGGGCATCGGCTTGCTGGTCGCCTGGTTGCTATCCAGGCTCTGCGCCAACAGGTATCCGCCGACCCCGAGCAGCGCCACGATCAGCGCGCCGATCAGGACGCCCAGCCATACACGCTTCGAGGATTGCTCGGGCTCGGGCGGCGGCATCACCTCGGTGGGTTGCCGCGCGATCACCTGCGTCGCCGTCGCGTCGCCGACCACCGGGAGCAACGGCGTCGCCTCGACGTCGATCCCTTGGCGGACGCGCTCGAGGTCGGCGATCAACTCGCCGGCGGTCTGATAGCGGTTCGCCGGGTTCTTCGCCAGGCACTTCATCACGACGGCGTCGAGGCGTGGTGGCACGTCGGGGTTGGAGGCCGAGGGCGGCGGCGGCGTTTCGTTCACCTGCTTGTAGGCGATCGCGACCGGTGTGTCGCCGGTGAACGCTTGATGGTGCGCGAGCATCTCGTACAGCACGCAGCCGAGCGAGTAGATGTCGGAACGCGCGTCGACCGGCTGGCCCTGCGCCTGCTCGGGGGAGAAGTACGCGGGCGTGCCGATCACCGACGACGTCTGCGGCGCGGTGGCGTCGCTCTGCAGACGTGCGATGCCGAAGTCCATCACCTTCACCGCGCCCGAGCGCGTCACCATCACGTTCGCCGGCTTGATGTCGCGGTGGATGATCCCGTGCTCGTGCGCGGTTTGGAGCGCCGAGGCCACCTTCTCGGTGAGCTCCACCGCCTGCATCGGTGTCGGGTGGCCGCCACCACCGAGGAACGACGCGAGCGTGCGCCCCTCGATGTACTCCATGACGATGTATTGCGTGTCGCCGTCGGCGCCCGCGTCGTAGACGCCGACGATGTTCGGGTGGTTGAGCCGCGCGGCGGCCTGCGCCTCTCGGCGGAACCGCGTCACGAACCCGGCGTCACGGTCGAACGGGTGTCCGAGCACTTTGATCGCGACGGTCCGGTCCAGCTGCGGGTCAAACCCGCGGAAGACCTCGGCCATCCCGCCTTGCCCGATGCGGGCTTCGACGGTGTAGCGCTCGCCGATCGTCTGCTGTTCCACCCAGTGGATCCCCTCTGCGTCAGCCGTGCTGTAGGTAGGACTCGATGACCTGCTTCGCGATCGGTGCCGCCACCTGGCCGCCGGTCGCCTCGTTCCCGAGGTCGCCGCCGTCGAGCACGATAACCCCCACGGCGATGCGCGCCGTCTGCCCCTGCCCGGCGGGTGCGAACGACGTGAACCACGCGTTCGGCGGCCCGTGGGTGTTCGCAGATGTGCCCGTCTTGCCTGCGACCGTCACACCGGGGATCTGCGCGAGATAGCCGGTGCCGTTCTGCACGACGTTGACCATCATCTGGCGGAGCTCGGTCGCCGACGTCGACGTCAACGGATGGCTGTACTCCTGTGGGTTGAACGTCGTGATCGTCTGGCCGGTGGTCGCGTCGCGCACCTCGGTCACGAGCCGCGGTTCGTACAGCGTCCCGCCGTTCGCGATCGCCGAGGCGATCAGCGCGATGTGCAGCGGGTTCAGCAGGTCGTTGTCCAGCCCGATCGAGGATCGCGCGAGCGCCGGCTCGTTGTTGTCGAAGTACGGGGCCTCGGGGAACCGCCCCGTCTGCCACGGCAGGATGAACGGGATCGTGTCGTTCAGGCACGGCGCCGGCTGTCCCTCGACGGGCGCGATCTTGCACAGGCCATACGCCTGCGCCTGAGCGGTCATCTTGTCGGCTCCGAGCGCCATACCGATCTCGGCGAACGTGACGTTGCACGACTCGGTGAACGCCTCTTCCATGGTGACGGTCGACGAGCCGCCGTTGCAGAGCTCGTTGCCGAAGTTCTGGATGTTGCTCGTCGTCTGCGGCAGGTCGAGCTGATGCGGGTTCTTCCACGTCTTCTCGGGCGGCCAGTTGTTCTCGAGCGCCGCGCTCGCGGTGATCGTCTTGAAGGTCGAGCCCGGCAGGTAGAGGTCCTGGAACGCGTGCGAGACGAGCGGATGCTCCGGATCGGAGATCAGCTGTTGCCACGCCTTCTGGATCTGCTGGTCGCTGCCGGTCGACAGCACGTTCGGGTCGAACCCGGGGTTCGAGTACATCGCGAGGATGTCGCCGTTGCTCGGGTCGATGGCAACGACCGCGCCCTGGTGAGTGCCGAGCGCCTTTCGGGCGGTCGCCTGCACCTGCGGGTCCAGCGTGGTGATGACCGTGCCGCCCTTCTTGGGCCGGCCGAGGAGGATGTCGGTCAGGTTCTGCGTCGCGAACTCCGGTGCGGTCCCGGCGAGATAGCTGTTCATCGCCTGTTCCAGCCCGGTTCGGCCGTAGATCCGCGAGTAGTACCCCGTCAGCTGACCCCAGAGCTCTCCGTTCGGGTACTCGCGCAGGTACTTGTACGGCGACGATGTGTCCGGATTCGGCTTGGAATCGGCCAAGACCGTCGTGTGGTTCGCGGCGAGGATCTGCCCGCGCTCGACCGCGTACTCGGCCTTGATCTGCCGCGGCGCGTTGGCGGGTTCGTTCGCGATCCGGTCGGCGGCGACCACCTGCACATAGGCGACCTGCCCGAACAGCACGGCGAACAGCGCGACGAACGCGATCCCGAGGCGGCGGATCTGCCGGTCCATCTAGACGGCCACCTGGGTGTCGTCGTCCGCGGTCTTGGCACGCATGCGTCGTTTGCGGAAGTACGGACCCGCCGACGTTCGCAGCAGCAGCGCGATCGCCACCGCGGAGGCCACCCGGCTCGTTCCGCCGTAGCTGACGAGGGGTAACGGGACGCCGGTGAGCGGGATCAGACGCAGGACTCCCGCGGCGATCACGAACACCTGCAGGCCTAGCACCGTCGTGACCCCGACCGCGAGCAGCTTCTCGAAGCTGTCGTGCCGCTCGACCGCGATCCGCAGCCCGCGGCCGACGATCACCAGATACAGGAGGAGCACGGCGGCGACGCCGAGCATGCCGAGCTCCTCGCCGAACGCGGCGAGGATGAAGTCGCTGCCGACGTAGGGGATCAACGTCGGCGAGCCGAGCCCGAGGCCGGTGCCGACCATGCCGCCGGACGCGAGCGCGAACCATCCCTGCGACAGCTGATACCCCTCGTCGTTCACCTTGCCGGGGTCCATCGCGTGGAGCCACGCGTCGACGCGAACCTGCACATGCGAGAACGCGAGGTAGCCGATGTACGCGCCGATCGCGAACAGGATCAACCCGAGCACCAGGTACGCCCATCGGCCGGTCGCGACCCAGAGCATCACGATGAACACGCCGAACAGCAGGAGCGACGCGCCCATGTCTCGTTCGAGGAACAACACGAGCAGGGACGCGCCCCATGCGAGCATGATCGGGCCGAGGTCCTTCACGCGAGGCAGACCGAATCGGCCGACGCCGGTCGCGAGCAGCTCGCGTCGCTGGCCGAGATAGCTCGCGAGGAAGATCACGATCAGGATGCGTCCGGCTTCGGCGGGCTGGAACGTGATGAACCCGAGGTTCACCCACAGGCGCGCGCCGTTGATCTCGGTGCCGATCTTCGGCACGATCGGCAACAAGAGGAGCACGATGCCCAGCAGGCCGATCGTGTACGTGTACGCGTCGAGTTGCCGGACGTCCCGGACCAACGCGAGCGTGGCGACCAGCACGCCGAGCCCGATCGCGAGCCACACCGCCTGTTCGGTCGCGAACTCGGGGTGCTCGCGCGCCGTCATCAGCCGGTAGAGCATCGCCAGGCCCAGCCCGCCGAGCAGCACCGCCGTTGGGTACAGGATCGGGTCCGCGTCGCGCGCGAGCCGGCGGACGGCGTACCACCCGCCGAGGGCGAGCACCGCGAACACCACTCCGTACGTGACGAGGTTGGCCGGTGTCTGGCCGTCGAGCCCGAGGCCCTGCAGGGCATAGGCGAGCACGCTGGCGATGACCGCGACGATCGTCGACGTCAGCCCGGTCCGGGTGCGGATCCGCCGGGTTCGTGCGGTCGGGGTGGCCGCGACGGCGCTCATCCGCCGCCCCCTCCGGCGCCGTTCTTGTTGTTGTGGTGGTGCTGTTGCTGTTGTTGGGCCGTCCGCAGGTCGGCCTGCATCTGCGCGACGGTCTGCAGGGCACTCTCACGGCTGGTGTAGGTGATCCCTTGGTCGAGCCCCTGATAGCTGGGGAACTTCGCGACCGCGGTCACGTCGATACCGGTGTCGAGGTCGACGTGCGAGAGGTGGATGCCGAACGGCGCCGCGGGGATGCCCTGGTAGAGCGCCACATGCCCGTCGCTCACGCCGAGGTACCACTGCCGGTCCAGGTACGAGCGGAACACGGTGTATGCGACCAGCAGCAGCACGATCGTCGTCAGCACGACGGTGATCGCGCGCCACGGGACGCGGCGTTCTGACGCCGGCGAACCGGTCTGCGCCTCGGCCACCGTGCCTGCGTCTGGGTCGCCCGGCTCGATCTCCAGCACGATCGCCGTGATGTTGTCGATGCCGCCGGCCCGGTTCGCCGCGCGGACCAACCGGTCGGCAGCGTCCTGGGGCGCCCCGCGCGCGATGTCGAGGATCGCGCCGATCTGTTCCTCGGTCACCATGTCGTGCAGCCCGTCGGAGCAGATCAACACCTGGTCGCCCTCGAGCAGGCCGAGGTCGAGCGCCTCGACATCGACCTTCGGCTCGGTGCCGAGCGCCCGGATCAACACGTTGCGGTGGGGGTGGACGTCGGCCTCGTCGCGGCTGATCTCGCCGGCCTCGACCATGCGATCGACCAACGTGTGGTCGCGTGTGAGCTGGCGAAGCGAACCGGCGCGGAGCAGATACGCGCGGCTGTCCCCGACGTGCACCAGGTGGAGCGCGTTGGCCGACGCCAGCGCGGCGGTCACCGTGGTACCCATCCCTGCGAACTTCGCGTCCTCGCCGGAGCGCGCGAACACGACGCGGTTCGCTTCGCGCACCTCGTCGTCGAGGGTGGTCTCGCCCGCGCGCTGCATGTCGCCGATCGTCTCGAGCGCGAGCTGCGACGCAACCTCGCCCGCGTTCGCGCCGCCCATCCCGTCCGCGATCGCATAGAGCGGCGGCTCGACGATGTACGCGTCCTCGTTATGGTCGCGCACGCGGCCCGTGTCGGTGGCGACGCCGGCGACGATCCTCATCGGCGGAGCTCCACGAGCGTCCGCCCGACGCGGATCTTGTCGCCGGGCGTGAGCATCGCCGGCGCGACGAGCTTCTGTTCGTTCACGAAGGTGCCGTTGGTCGAACCGAGATCCTCGACGTACCAGTTCCCGCTGCGGTCGAAGATGCGGGCGTGCTGCTGCGAGACGTAGGTGTCGTCCAGCCGCAGCTCACATTCGACCGAACGGCCGATCGTGGTCGACGCGTCGAGCCGAACCGACCGCGGCTTCTGTCCGTCGGAGGACACCATCAGCATGCTCGGGCGCGCGGGGGAGTCAGACGCGGGCGCGCCGCCGGTCGCGACCCCGGGTGGCGTGCGGTCAACGTTGAGGCCGCGCACGACCCATCGCATCGAACGCCAGACGAACAGGAACAACAACGCGAGCAGCCCGTACTTCAGCGCCGAGAGCGCGAACGGCTCGACCGCCGCCAGCATCACGCGCTCCGGTATTCGATCTGCGTCGCTCCCACCGTGATGCGGTCGCCGTCGGACAGCGGCGCCGACTGGATATCGCGCCCGTTGACCTTGGTTCCGTTGGTCGAACCGAGGTCGGTGACGGTCGAGACACCGTCGGCCGTGCGGATCTGCGCATGCCGCCGCGACGCGCCCGAGTCGTTGACGACGATGTCGCATTCGGACAGGCGGCCGATCGTCATGAGCTCCTTGTCCACCGGGATCGCGCGGACCGTGCCTTCCTCTTGGATACGCAGCTGCGCGCGCTTCTGCGGTTCGGGCGCGGGCTTCGGGATCTCGACCGGCTGATCGCCCTGGACGAGTGAGCCCTCGACCTGTAGGTCGCCGCGCTTCAGCTTGTTGTCGACGAAGAACTCGACCTCGGGCGGACCGACCAGACCCCAGCCGCGCTCGCCGGCGTTGTCCAGGATCACCGTCTTGAGCTCGGCCACCAGGGCGGTCTCGATCTGCTGGAACTTCGGACCGTCCTCGCCGGAGAGCGAGATCTCGAAGTGGTTGGGCGCCCAGACCTCGCTGACGGCGACCTGCTTGCCGTCGTCCATCGCCCGCACGACGCGCTTGGCGATCTCGACCGGCTGGACGCCGGACCGGAACGTCTTCGAGAAGAGGCCCTCGACCAGGCCCCCCAATCGACGCTCGAAGTTCCGGAGGTTCGGCACGGTGTTGGTTGGCGGGGAAGGTCGCTCGTCCGCTCAGGGGTCATCCTACCCCGCAGGGTGTTGCGGACCCGTGACTACACCTTGACGACGATGGTGCCCGCGATCTTGTCGTGAAGGGTCTGACTCTGCTTGTCCCACACCATCCAGAGGTAGTCGAGGGCTCGGGCGATGCCCAGGACGCTGAGCCGGGGCAGATCGAGGGCGGCCTGGAGCAGCGGCCGGAGCGCAGCCTCGCGCCAGCCGGCCGGCGACCCGTCGACCTTGCGAACCCTGATCCCGACGGCGAACTTCCCGAGCGTCGCGTTCCACTTCCCGATCATCACGAAGGCATAGAGGTATGCGATCGCGATGGTCAGCAGGGTCCACCCGTAGAAGATGTGGACGGGCGGCTGGCGCACGCCCGTGCTGATCGTCTCCTGGAGTGAATGCCAGACCGGCCGCCAGACGAACGGGACGAACAGCGGCGCCTCGATCGCGGCCAGGACGAACCCGTCGATCAGCAGCGCGACCGCCCGGATCCAGAAGCCGGCGTAGACGGGCGCCGGGGGAGCGGGCGGCGGCGGCAACGGGAGCGGTTCGATCACGTGCCGCAGCGTAGGGTGCCGCGACCACCACTGCTACGATTCCCGTCCCCACGGGCGAGTGGCGGAATTGGCAGACGCGCAGGATTCAGGTTCCTGTGTCCGAAAGGACGTGGGGGTTCAACTCCCCCCTCGCCCACTTCCAAGCGGATCGACCCCGGTGGCGGGTTCGCGCGGGATACGCTCGCTCGTCCGAGGGTGTGAGGAGCATGGGTGGATCGTCACGCGGGCTTCTGGGATCCACTCCGCGTCCGTGACGTTCGCCTGCTGATCGCCGGGCTCGGGCTGTCGCAGATCGGTGACTGGCTCTACAACGTCGCGCTGATCGTCTTCGTGCTCGAACGCACAGGCTCTGCCGCGTGGGTCGCGGCGGCCGGCGTCATCCGGTTGTTGCCGTACGTGCTCTTCGGTCCGATCGGGGGCTGGATCGCCGACCACCGATCTCGTCGATCCACGATGGTGGCGTCGGACCTGATCAGGTGCGCGGCCATGCTGGTCCTCGCCATGGTCACGGCACGCGACGGCGCACCGGCGGCGGCGCTCGGGCTGGCCGCCGTCGCGACGATCTTCTCGGTCGCGTACAGCCCGTGCGTGAACGCCGCGATCCCACGGATGGTGTCCGAGGACGACCTGTCGGCCGTCAACACGTTGTCGGCAACGGTGACGAACCTCAGCTACGCCCTTGGTCCGGCGCTCGGCGGGTTGCTGCTGATCTTCGGCTCGCCGACCGCTGCGTTCGTCGTGAACGGCGTCACGTTCTTGTCCTCGGCCGTGCTGACGCTGTTGATCCGCACGGAGCTGGGCCCCGACGTCGAGGCCGAAGCCCCGGTGGCGGCGCCGACGGACGAGCCGGCAACGGGCTCCGGGTACATGTCGGGGTTCCGCGTGTTGGCATCGTCGCCGTTCGTGCTCGCACTGGTTCTGACCCAGGTTGCCACGTGCGTGCTGTACGGCCTGGAGACGGTGCTGTACGCGCTCGTCACGACCGCTCGGCTCGGGATGACCGTAGACGGCGTGGCCTTCCTGTACGCGGCGATCGGTGTCGGCGGGCTGGCCGCAGCGGGGCTCGCGCGCCGCCTCGCCGATCGGACCGAGGCTGGCCTCGTCCTCGCGGCGGCCGCCCTGCTGTGCGGCGTCCCGATGGCGACGCTCGCCGTCCTCACGCTGCCGAGCGCCGCGCTCGCGGTGCTGCTGATCGAGGGCGCGGCGATGATCGTCGTCGACGTGATGGTCGCGACCTCCCTCCAACGGGTGCTCGGCGCGGACGTCCTGGGGCGAGCGTTCGGCGCGCTCGACGCGTCGATCACGGCCGGGATGCTCTTGGGCATGCTCGTCGCGCCGGTCGCCGTGTCGGCCCTCGGTTTGACGACGGCGCTGGTCGTCGGCGGCGCATTGATGGCGCTCGCCGGTGTCGGCGTGTGGAGTCAGCGACGCGCGATCGATGCGTCGGTCGCCGCGTACTCAGGTCCGCTGCAGGACAAGGTCGCGGTGCTCCGGCGCTTGTCGATCCTTCGTGGCGCCAGCCGGGCGACGCTCGAGCATCTCGCCGAGGCGCTCACCGAGGAGGACGTCGACGCCGGCGTCCCGGTGATCCGACAAGGAGACGAACCGGACGACCTGTTCGTCGTGGTGCGGGGTGCGCTCACGGTGACGGTGGCGGGGCACGACGGTTCCGATCGCGTGGTCGGTGATCTCGCGTCGGGCGACTACTTCGGTGAGGTGGGGCTGTTGCACCGGATCCCGCGGACGGCGACCGTCCGGACGGCCGTCCCATGTCACCTGTACCGGGTGCCCGGGCAGGAGTTCCTGGACATCGTGACGCAGGGCTCGGTTCGCTCGAGGACGCTTGCGCGAACCACCAGAGCGCGGGTCGCCTCGGTCGGTCCCATGGGGGGCCTGGCCGACTGACCTTCGACCGATTTCCGGCTCATGACTTCTGCACTAGGGTCACGAACCATGCGGATCGCATTCACCTACAACGTGCGCCATCTCGGGGGCGGCCTGGATGCGGCGGCACAGGAGCAAGCCGAGTTCGACGAGCCCGAGACGATCGCCGCGATCCACGACGCGATCGAGGCCAACGGGCACGACTGCACCGATGTCGAGGCCGATGACGACTGCGTCGCGACCTTGATCGAGCTGAAGCCCTCGATCGACTTCGTCTTCAACATCGCCGAGGGTCGTCGCGGTGAGGCTCGTGAAGCCCAGATCCCGACGATGCTCGAGATGCTCGGCATCCCCTACTCCCACTCGGGTGCGCTGACCCAGGCGATCGGGCTCGACAAGGCGCTCACGAAGAAGGTTTGGCGCTTCCACGGGCTTCCGACGCCGCGGTTCGTGCTGTTCGGTGCGGATCTGCGCCAGCACACGGTCGAAGCGCTGCGCTTCCCGGTCTTGGTGAAGCCCAACAGCGAGGGGTCGAGCAAGGGACTGTTCGACGGGAACCTGATCGAGGACCCGTCCAAGCTGATGAGCAAGGTCGAGGAGATCCAGGCACTCGTCGGGGGCTCGGTGCTCGTCGAGGAGTTCCTCCCGGGGCGTGAATTCACGGTTTCCGTGCTGGGCAATCCGGGATACGGGAACGGGCTCATGGCGCTCCCGATCGCCGAACAGGACTACACGGCGTTCCCCCCGGACCTCCAGCACTTCGCCTCCTACGAGGTGAAGTGGTTCTTCGAGGACTCGGCCGCCGGACACGATGCGTGCGTGTGCCCAGCCGACCTCACGCCCTCGTTACAGGAGGAGATCGAAGCGCTCGCGTTCGATGCCTTCACGACGATGGATGCGCGCGACGTGGCGCGCCTGGACATCCGGATGGACGCCGACGGACGGCCGCAACTGATCGAGATCAACACCCTGCCCGGGATGCACCACGATCCCGAGCTGACGTCGTACCTGCCCGTCTCCGCCCGCGCCGTCGGGTGGGACTACCAGCGGCTCATCGGCGAGATCCTCGATCGGACGATCGCTCGCGTCAAAGGCGGACCGAGGGAGGGACCCCTGATCGTCGTTCCCGAACTCGTCCCGATGGCGGATCCTGCGCAGCTCATCTCTTGGTGAGAAGCGGCCGGGCGTCGCCCGGCCGCTTTCACCGTCTGCTAGGGCTTGGGTAGATCGGAGAACAACGGCGCTCGCGCGAACAGGTGCGTGATCCCGTTGTGGTCCACCCGGATGATCCGGTTGCACGCCGAGACGTACAGCTCTCCATCGGGTCCGATCGTGAACGCCCCCTCCGGCATGTGACTCACGTCGGTGCCGATGACGTTTCTGCAGGGGTGGTGTTTCCGCTGTTGTGCGAGCGTCGTGATCGTGCCGTCCGGTGCGATCGCACGGAGGTTGTGGCACTCGTTGTCGTTGACCAACATCGTGCCGTCCGGCTCGAACGCGATCTTGTTCGGATCCCTGATGGACGCGTCGACCGCCGGGCCACCGTCGCCTCCGCACCCGTTGTCCCCGTTCCCGACGACGGTCGTGATGACGCCGGTGGTGTGATCGACCCTGCGGATCCGATGGTTGTTCTCGTCGGCGATGTACATGTTGTTCGCCGCGTCGAAGGTCACATACAGGGGGCGTGCGATCTTGGCTTGTGTGGCGGGACCGCCGTCTCCGCTGAACCCCCGGATCCCTGTTCCGGCCACGGTGGTGATGATCCCGTTGGTGTCGACCTTCCGGATCGCATCGTGGTCCCGGTCGGCGATGTACAGGTTCCCGTGGGAGTCGAACGCAACGCCTTGCGGTTCTTCGAGCACGGAATGCGTGGCGAGATTGCCGTCGCCCGCGGCGGGCCCGACGCCGGGGGTATGCACGCCCCAGTTCGTCCCACCCCAGCCGGTTCCCGCGACCGTCGACACGAACCCGCCGGTCGAGAGCTCACGGATGCGGCTGTTCAGGTGATCCGCGATGAACATGTTCCCCGCGGCATCGAAGGTCAGGTCCAAGGGAGCGCTGAACAACGCATCTGTGCCCCGTTGTCCGTCGCCACCATAGGCGCCAACGGGGATCCATCCGTAGTTATGGATGAGTTCGAAGTGCTGATAGGGAGGATTGCGGGGCAGTCCGGGACCGGCACCCGCGATGACCTTCGTCTGGCCCTGGGGGCCTTTGCTGGTCACCTTGTACACGCGGTTGTTCGCCCCGTCGACCGAGTACAGCGTGCCGTCCGGAGAGAACGCGATGTCCCAATACCCGGGTCGCCCGCTCAGGCCCCACGTCGGCGGCTTGGCATGGATCGCGTCGGTGGCGTGGGTCGTCGAGATCATCGACGGCGCGAACGGCTCCTGCGACCGGTGGTGCGCTTGCGCGACCGCAGTCAGGCTCATCCCCACGGCCATCACGACGGCGATCGTGATCCATCTGCGCATGATGTGTTCCCCCTTCAGGTTGCGGCCCGTTCGCAACCGGTCCCTGAACGCCACAGGTGTGCAGACCGTTACACCGTTGACGAACTTTCCCGAAGAAGATCTGGACGGATCAGGCGTCAGGCGGAGCCGGGTTCCAAGCGCTGTTGAGGTCGCTCGATGCCTGAGGGCCACCCACGCCGCCGAGTCGGTGGACCGTTCCGTCGAGGCCCACCGTCACGAGTTCGCCGTTGTCGACGCCGGCTATGGACCTGCCGTCGGGCGAGAAGGTGATCGACCACGGGTTGATCCCGTCGGGCGTGACGCGGCGAAGACCGGTGCCGTCGGCGTTGACGACGAACGCCGCCGCTTCGACGCTCCCGCTCGGCAGCTTGTTGCTTACGGCCATGATCGCCAGGCGCGACCCGTCAGGCGACCACGCCTCTGCATCGATGCTCTCCAGCCCGACATCACCGAACGTGTTGGCGAATGCCGAGGTGGAGATCAACTTCTGCGGGCCGGATCCGTCGAGGTGCATCAACCAGACCTGGCCATCGCGGAGGTTCGCGGGCGGGATGGGCCCGTACGCGATCACGCCCTTACTCGAGACCTGTCCTCCCCTGAAGAACGGGAAGAGGTAACCCTGGTCATTCTGTGGATCACCCTTCGCGATCACGGTTGGCTCTCCACCGTCGATGGGAACCTGCAGGATCGACCAGCCCAGCTCATAGATGACGGCGTTCCCATCCGGTGTGAAGGAGCCACCCGCCGGGATCTCGTTCCCCTTCAGATCGGTGACGATCGACTCCGTTCCGTCGCTCGAGAGCACGACTAGGTTCGAGCCGCGAAGCACGAGCAGCTTCGAGCCGTCGGGCGACCATGCGAGTGGCGAACCGCCCGTCGGCCACAGCACGCGGTTCGGGCTCTGGTCGGTCGGATCGACCGCGGTGATCTGATCGGTACCGCCGACCGCGATCCAGCCGTGCATACCGGCAAACGCATCCGGAGCGGGAGCGGGCTTGATCTCCGTCGGGTTGCGGAGGAACAACGCAGCCGCAGCGGCGATCGCACCGACGATCACCGCGGCGACGATGGCCGCCGCGAGTCGTCGGTTGCGCTCGTGCCGCTCACGCCGGGCGATGAACCGCTCCAACGCGTCGGCCGGGGGGTCGAACTGCGCTGCAGACCGCTCGAAGAGGTCGCCCTCGTCGATCATGCCGGATCACCTGCCCTCTGGCGCATCGACTCGCGCGCCCTCGAGGCCAACACACGCACCGTCGATGGAGCGACCCCGAGCATCGTGCCGGCCTCTTCGGATGAGTAGCCGAGGAGCCCGGTCAAGACGATCGCCGCTCGTTGCTGGGGGATGAGCTCGCGCAGCGCGCGGATCACGACGTCACGGTTCTCGACTCCCACGAACGCGTCGTCGGGCTCGCCGGGCGTGAACGCGCGCCGGGCCATGCGCGCCGTCCGCCGGTACCGCGAACGGAACTCGTTCATCGCGACGCGGTAGAGATAGCCCTGCGGGTTGTCCATCGCAGCGACCCGGTCCCATCGTTCGAAGACCTTCATGAACGCCACCTGGAGCACGTCCTCGGCTTCCTGTCGGCTCCCAGTGATCATGGTCACGGCTCGGTACAGGCGGTCGTACTCCGTCCGGAAGAAGTCCTCGAACGTCGCCAGCTGGCCCGTGACGGGCTCGTCGTCGCTGGGAACCGCGTGCAGCGAGGCGCTCACGTTGCCATGAACGCCCGTACGCCTGCATCCGTTTACAGGGGAGCGTGAGGAGCCGAGCGCCATCTTTGCCGGGCCGCAGGGGGGTCCGACCTCGTCGATATCGTGGCGGCGTGCCGTTGCAGAACCGGATGACGCCGCTAGGGGAGCCGATCGCCGTCAAGGCCAGAGGGCTCGTCTACGCGAACCGCGGCAACATGCATGACGCGCGGAAGCGCATCCGGCGACCGTACGGCGTGAAGCGATGGATCGCCTGCCAGCTCGAGTTCCGCGGGTGGCGTCGCGCGCCGCTGATGCGGCCCGGGCGGTTCACGGAGCTGTTCTTCCTCGACGAGGCGACGGCGTTCGCGGCCGGGCATCGTCCGTGCAGGCTGTGTCGCTACGCGGACTACGAGGCGTTCGTCGACACATGGACGACGATCCACCGTCGCGCGGCGACCAACGCCGATGCGATCGACGAGGCGTTGCACCGCGAGCGATGGGATCCGGCCGAGCGCCGGCAGCGGCATCATGAGGCGCCGCTCCGAGAGCTGCCGGATGGCGCCTTCGTGCTCGGTGAGGACGGCGAGCCGTGGCTCGTGCTCGGTTCCCACCTGTTGCGTTGGACGTCTGCCGGCTACACAGACCGCGCGCTGAGGAAGCCGCGCGCCACGGCGACCGTCATCACGCCGCCCTCACTGGTGAAGGTCCTCGCGACCGAACGAACGCCGCTTGTGCCGTTCCTGCATCCATCGGCGTTCGACTGACCTCAACGGTCGGTCGCGAGCCGGGACCAGATCTCCGAGTCCTCCCAGCGCCCCGGAGCCACGAACAAGGACCGCATCGTTCCCTCGTAGTGGTAGCCGTTGTGTTCGGCGACCCGCTTCGACGCCTTGTTGTCGACCGAGATGAGCAACTCGAGCCGCACGGCGTCGAGCTCGCTGAACCCCCACGCCGTGAGCCGCTCCAGCGCGACGGTCGCGATCCCACGTCGCCGCGCGTCGGGATGGACCACGTACCCGAGCTCGGCGGTGCGCTCATCTCGGCGGATCGACGGCGCGACCGCGACCCCGAGGAATCGTCCGTCGCCGGGATCTTCGATCGTGAACGCCTCGCGCGTGCCGTCGGCTCGGCCCGCTTCGTATCCCTGGAGCCAGGTCTCGACGAAATCGTCCGGCGGCGGAGAGGGGATCCTTGTGAACCGAAGCACCTCGGGGTCGCTGATGAGGTCCTGCATGCCCGCGGCGTGCGACATGCTCGCCGGGACCAGACGGATCGGCGGTGTCGACACCGCTACACGCCGAGACCGCTGTCGAACAACCCGGATGCGATCACGGCCAACCCCTTGCGGCGCATATGAGAAGCCAATCATAGGTCCCGCGTGCCGCGCTACGGCCGTTTAGGGTGAGCCGACACGCTATGGCGATGATCGAGATCGAAGGGCTCCGCAAGGAGTACAGGCGTCTGCGCGGCGGCCACACGGTTGCGGTCGCCGGCCTGGACCTCAGCGTGCCGGAAGGTGGGGTGTTCGGGTTCCTCGGGCCCAACGGCGCGGGCAAGACGACGACGATCCGGTGTCTGCTCGGGTTGGTCCGTCCGAGCGCCGGCCGCCTCTCGCTGCTCGGCGCCGACGTCGGCCACGCGCTCCCGAGCGTGATCGGCCGTGTCGGCTCGATCGTCGAGGCGCCCGCGATGTTCCCGCGCTTCACCGGCCGGCGGAACCTCGAGATCCTCGCGCGTATCCACGGCGAGGGCGACGCCGCGATCGACGCGTCGCTCGAGCGCGTCGGGCTTCGCGACCGGGCGAAGGATCCGGTGCGGACCTACTCGCTCGGGATGAAGCAGCGGCTCGCGATCGCCGCGACGCTGCTGCGCGATCCGTCGCTGCTGATCCTCGACGAGCCGGCGAACGGTCTGGACCCCGCGGGTATCGTCGAGGTTCGCGAGCTGCTCCGCTCGCTCGGTGCCGAGGGTCGAACCGTGTTCGTGTCGAGCCACATCCTGTCCGAGGTCCAGCAGACCGCCGACCACGTCGCGATCGTCGCGAAGGGGAAGCTGATCAAGGCCGGCGCGGTGAACGAGGTGCTCGCGACCACCGGGACCAGCGGCGTGATCGTGAAGCTCGCCGATCTCGAGGCCGGCCGCCGTGCGCTTGCCGACGCGAACATCCCCTCGACGATCGAGGCCGGCGCGATCCGCGCCGATGTGCCCGCGGACCAGAGCGAACGGATCAGCCGCACGCTCGCGCAGGCTGGGCTCTACGTGACCGAGCTCCGGCCGGACACGGTCGATCTCGAGACCGTGTTCCTCGAGCTCACGAAAGACCAAGGGGTGGCCGACTGATGCGGCTGCTTCGGTCTGAGTTCTTGCGCGCACGTTCGCGCCGCGTGGTCCCGATGGTCATCATCGGCGGCTTGATCGGGATCGTGATCGGCTTGGGGATCGCGGCGGCGTACAACCACAAGCCGTCACCGGAGCAGATCGCAGCGGCCCAATCGCAGTATCAGGTGGCATATCAGCGCTGCCTGAACGGGAAGTTCCTCGGACCCAACCAGCTGATCGATGCCAGGTACACCTCGATCGAGGACGTCTGCAACGCCGCGGTGGCGCCGGATCTCAGCACCATCATGCTTCGTGATGTCGGAGTGATCCTCGAGCACATCTCGACGTTCGTGATCTTGCTCGGTGCGCTGCTCGGCGCCTCGCTCGGCGGCGCGGACTGGACGAGCAACACGATGGGGACCCTGCTCACCTGGGAACCGCGTCGCCTGCGCGTCTTCCTGGAGCGTGCGCTCGTGGTCGCGGCCGTCGTCGTCGTCGTGACCCTCTTCCTGCAGATCGCGTTCGCCTTGGTCTACTGGGGCGTCACGTCCGTGCGAGGCGTGACCACGTTCCTGCCGCCCAACCTGCTCGGGGACGTCGCCGGCACGATGCTCCGGGTGTCGGCGATGGCGATCGCGTTCGCCCTCGTGGCCTACGTCCTAGCGATGATCGGTCGTTCGACCGTCTCGTCGCTCGGCGTGCTGTTCGGGTATCTGATCTTGTTCGAAGGCGTCATCGCCGGGTTCCGGCCGTCCATCATGGGGAGCCTCTTCGTGCGTGCCGCCGTCGTGGTGATCGGACGGCAGCCGATCCTGATGGAGCCGGGGAACGTTTCGGGTCCCGCCGGCGGGCAGCCGATCGTGCTGATGGATGTCACGAAGGCCTGGGTCGTGGTCGCGATCTACGTCGTGGTGCTCGGTGTGGTCTCGGTGGTGCAGTTCCAGCGCCGCGACGTGACCTGAGCGGCTGGAACGGTCGGGCTATACTGCCCACTTCCTCGCAGAATCGTTCGTGCGCTGCATGTTCCGGCGTCGAAGGACAACACGATGACCCTGTCGGATCGCACCTTGACCCTGATCGCGATCATCGCGATCGGCCTGTCGCTGCTCGCGATCGTGTTCGTGATCCTCGGCGGCGCCAAGGGCGGCGACCGGGCGTCGAACCTGAGCGGCGACGACGCGGTCGGCGCCCTGCTCGGCAAGATCGACCGGCTCGAGCAGGCGGTGCGCACGCTGAACGCGACCGACAAGCGCCAGCAGGTCCAGATCGAGGGGAGCGTCCGGCGCGTCGGGGTCCTCCGGTACGACGCCTTCGAGGACGTCGGCGGGCGCCTGTCCTTCTCCTGTGCGCTGCTGGACGACCACGGCACCGGTGTGGTCTTGACCTCGATCAACGGCCGGCAAGAGACTCGGGTCTACGCGAAGCCGGTCACGACCGGGCAGAGCTCCTACAACCTGTCTCAGGAAGAGGCGGAGGCGATCCGACAGGCGATGCACACCGATGAGCGGACGGCGGCCGCGCGATGATCTGGCGCAAGGACGAGGCCGAGGCGGCGGGCGGCGAGCACATGGCGCCGCCTGCGCGCGAGCGAAAGGACAAGCAGATGGCGGACAACAGCAGTGAGGTCACGATCGTCGGCGCGGGCGCACGCCTGGAGGGCAACGTGGTGTCCGCCGGGAGTCTGCGGATCGACGGCCAGGTCAAGGGCCAGATCAACGCCGACGGCGACGTCACGCTGTCGCCGCAGAGCCAGGTCGAGGCGGACATCCGCGCCCAGAACGTGAGCGTGGCCGGCCGCTTCAACGGCAACATCGTCGTGAAGGACCGCGCGCACCTCGCGAAGGGCGGCCGGATCGACGGCAACATCACCTCGAAGACCCTCGTGGTCGAAGAGGGCGGCGTCTTCCACGGCCAGAGCATCATGGACGCCGGCGCCTCCTCGGGTTCCCGATCGTCCGGACAGGCCGGCTCGTCGTCGACGGGTTCGGCCGGGACGGACACGAAGGAACCCGATCACGTGAAGGTGTGAGGTAGATGCTCGATATCAAACGACTCCGGGAGGACCCGGAGCCCTACCGCGCTGGGCTGACACGGCGCGGGATGCCCGAGGCGGTCGACGAACTGCTCGCCGCCGACGAGAACCGGCGCAAGCTCACGACGCGCGTCGAAGAACTGCGCGCGACACAGAACCAGGCGTCCAAGGCGATCGGCAAGGCAGACGGCGACGAGAAGCAGCGGCTGATCGCCGAGGTCGGCGCGGTCAGCGCCGAGCTGAAGGAGCTCGAGCCGCAGCTGGCCGACGCCGAGGCGACGCTGACCGGCCTGCTCGCATCGACGCCCAACCTGCCCGACCCGAGCGCGCCCGACGGCGGCGAGGACGATGCGGTCGAGATCAAGCGGAACCACGATCAGCCGCCGGTGTTCGACTTCGAGGTGCGCGACCACGCCGCGCTCGGGGAGCTCCTCGGCGTGCTCGACACCGAGCGCGGCGCGCGGACCAGCGGTTCGCGCTTCGTGTACCTGCTCGGGGACATCGTGCTCTTGCAGTTCGCGCTGGTCCGCAACGCGATGGACATCCTCACGCAGGAGGACTTCACGCCGGTGATCCCGCCGGTGCTCGTGCGCGAGGAGGCGATGTACGGCACGGGGTTCCTGCCTGCGGAGGCGGTGAACATCTACCGCACCGACGAGGACGAGCTGTACCTGGTCGGGACGGCCGAGGTGCCGCTCGCCGCGCTCCACATGGGCGAGATCATCGACGAAGATCAGCTCCCGCTCCGCTACGCCGGCTATTCGACGTGTTTCCGGCGCGAGGCGGGCAGCTACGGCAAGGACCTCGGCGGCATGTTCCGTGTGCACCAGTTCGACAAGGTCGAGATGTTCATGTTCACGACCCCCGAACAGGGGGCGGAGGCGCATGAGTTCCTGCTGAGCGTCGAGGAGAAGATCCTCGGCAAGCTCGAGATCCCGTACCGCGTGGTCAACATCGCGGTCGGCGATCTGGGCGCGCCCGCCACCAAGAAGTACGACATCGAGGGATGGCTGCCGGGCCAGCAGAAGTACCGCGAGCTCACGAGCTGCTCGAACACGACCGACTACCAGGCGAGGCGGTTGCAGACCCGCGTGCGGCGTGCCGACGGGTCGCTCGAGACGCTCCACACGCTGAACGGCACGGCGACGGCGATCGGCCGCACGCTGATCGCGATCCTCGAGAACCACCAGCGCGCGGACGGCTCGGTCGAGATCCCCGAGCACCTGTGGCAGTACCTGCCCGACCGCGTGCGCGTGTTGCGGCCGAAGGCGAGCTAGACGGGGGGCGCGAGCCCGGCGTCGCGGGCGGCGTCCGCCGCCTGCGACGCCTCCACCCGCGCCGTGACGTCGATGCCCACGCCGTGCCAGACCATCGTCCCCGGTGGCGAGTCGAGCGAGCGCTTGCCGAGCGAGTGCAGCCACCGCACCGAGCCGTCGCGGTGGATCACGCGGTATACCCCGTCCCAGATGCCGGTTTCGTTGGCCTCGGCGGACAGCGCGTCGACGAACGCCATATCGTCGGGATGGACGAGACGATCGAAGTGCTCCCGTTCGTCGAGCAGTTCCTCGGCTGTGTACCCGACGAGCTGGAAGCACCCGGGCGACATGTAGGTGTATCGCGCCGCGCCGGTGAGCAGGTCGGTGACCTCGGTCCACAACGCTGCAGGCGCGTTCGATTCGACCGCCCAAAGAGTGTCGAGCCGCCGGGCGAGATCTTCGCGTTCGTTCCGCGCGTCCGTGACATCGAGGATCGTCCCGATGAATCGGTGTGGACGGCCTTCGGCATCGCGCTGGACACAGCGCATCCGGTCGGCGAGCCACACGATGGACCCGTCGGTGCTGATCACTCGGTACTCGCCGATCAGATCCGCCCCGGTCGCCCACGCGTGTTCGACGGCGGACTCGACCTTCGTGCGATCGTCCGGGTGGATCGCGTCGAACCATCGCCGAGGCTCCGCGAGCGACAACGGGTCGTTCATCCCAAGGTAGGAGCCGAGCTTCGGGCTGACGTAGACGACACGTGGCGCATGGTCGGCTTCGCCGCCGAGCTCGTAGCAGTACATCGCGGCCGTCCCGAGGTCGAGCAGTTCGGCGAGTTGTCCGGTCGCGGTCTGGGCTGCGGATTCCGCCTCGCGTTGGGCGGTGACATCGATCATCACGCCCTCGAAGAGCAGCGGCTCGCCAGCGTCGTTCCGCATCACGAGTGCAGCTCGGTCGATCACCCACACCACCCGTCCGTCGCGTGCGAGGTAGCGGTACTCCATCTGGAACGGAACGCCGTTGTCGATGCTTGCCTGCGCGGCCTCTTCGACACGGATCCGGTCGTGGGGATGGATGCGTTCGCGCCAGTTCGAGTCGTTCCACTCCTCCGGCGTATAGCCGAGCATGGACGCGATCTCTTCGCCGACGTAGGTGAACCACTTGCCGTCGTCGCGCGCGCGCGCCTGCCACAGATAGATCACGGCGGGCACGTTCTCGAGGAGGCGTCCGAGACTGCCCGACGCGCGGTCGCGCTCGTCTTCGGCGCGATGGCGCTCCGCGATCTCCAGGCCCATCGCCTCGTTCGCCTGCTGGAGCTGCGCGGTGCGAGCGCGCACCCGGAACTCGAGCTCGTCGTTGGCGCGCTCGATCGCCCGCTGCGCTTCCTTCTCGGCGGTGATGTCCATCATCACCCCTTGCCAATGCAGCGGCTCGCCGTCGGCGTCGCGCATCAGCGTCGCGTGGTCGCGGACCCACACGACCTGGCCGTCGGCGCCGATCAGCCGGTACTCGCGCCGCCACGGGTCGCCCGTTTCGGAGTGCAGGTCGTGCGCGGCGAGCTCGACCTCCCGGTCGTCCGGGTGCAGGACTTCCATCCAGATGTCCTGTTGATCGAGCCACTCCTCCATCGTGTAGCCGAGGAGCTCCTCGATCTTGCGGTTCACGTAGCGCGAGCGTCGGTCGTCGTCGGGCACCATCTCGTAGACGACGGCCGGGAGGTTCTCGAGGAGCACCGCGTACTGGGCCGCCGAGGCGTCGGCCGACTGCTCGGCCTCCACCCGCTGAGTGATGTCCTCCATCACGCCTTGCCACACCTGCGAGATCCCGTCGTGGCTCATCACGGGCATCGCCCGGTCGCGGACCCAGACGACCCGCCCGTCGGGATGCAGGAACCGGTACTCCATGTCGAACGGCTCACCCGCCGCTCGGGTCCGGGTATAGCGCTCCGTCAACGGGGCGACGTCGTCCGGGTGCATCAGCGAGGTCCAATCCTCGCCCAGCGCGAGGAACACCTCTGCTCCATAGCCGAGCATCTGCTCGACGTTGGGGGTCATATAGATGGTGCTGGCGGCCGGCTCCGCGTCGGTGGCCACGTACACCACCACGGGCAGGTGCTCGACGATCTCCTGATAGGGGATCTGTGGGTCTTCGTGCCGGCCAGACATCTCGCCAAGGTTATCGGCGCGCGGCTGTCCACGGAAGACCGCGTGTCTGGAATCGACAAGACCCATCCCGACGCCCGGTACCGGCGCGCCGAAGGCGCTGCGCTGAGCGAGTCGGCACGCCCGGCGTATCCTCGCGCCATGGCGTTCCTCGTTGCGGTGGTGATCGGCTTGCTGTTCGGTGCGTTCGATCAGTACCTCGGCTCGGTGCACGTCACGTCCCATCTCGGATGGTGGACCATCACGGTCAGCGGCATGTCGGCGCCCTGGCTGATCCTGCCGTTCCTCGCCGGGATGACCCAGGAGCGTGCCAAGCGCGCGGTGGCGATCGGCGTTGTCGTGGTGCTGGCGGCGTTGGCCGGCTACTTCGCGATGTCGAACAGCGTGTTCGAGAGCGTCCCGGTCGCGCACTTCTGGCCGCGAACCGTCCGGATGGCAACCACCGACGCCAACCTCTTGTGGATCGCCGGCGGCCTGATCACCGGTCCGATCTACGCGTACTTCGGTCATCGCTGGCGCGTCGCGCGCTCGTGGGTCGGCGCCGCGCTCGTGACGCTTGCGCTCTGCCTCGAGCCGCTCGCCAGGTCGATCGTCGGAACCGGGTTCGTCGGTGGTGGTCTGAGCGGCTCGCGGGTGGTGTGGGGCTCGGAGGTCGCGATCGGCCTCGTTGCTGCGGTGGTGTTCAGCTGGATGCTGCTTCTTCAGCGCCGGAACGTTCGCCGCACGCCCTGAACCCGTCGTTGTCACCGATCGTCGATAGTCTGGGTCCTCATGGCAGGGGGGCCGATCATCCGTACCGAGGCGCTCGAACGCCGTTTCGGCGACGTCGAGGCGTTGAAGGGCATCGACCTCGAGGTCGACGCCGGTTCCGTGCGAGGTCTGTTGGGGCCCAACGGTGCCGGTAAGACCACGTCCGTTCGCATCCTGACCACGCTCCTGCTACCGACTGCCGGTCGCGCCGAGGTCGACGGCCTCGACGTGGTGAAGGACGCCGAGGAGCTCCGCTACCGGATCGGACTGGCGGGCCAGAGCGCCGCGGTCGACGAGAACCTGACCGGTCTCGAGAACCTCGAGATGGTGGGACGTCTCTACGGGCTGCCGAAGGACGAAGCGCGCAAGCGCAGCGGCGAGATCCTGGAGCGGTTCCAGCTCTCCGACGCCAGCGACCGCCAGGCGAAGACGTACTCCGGTGGTATGCGCCGGCGCCTCGACGTGGCGTCGAGCCTCGTCGGGCGGCCCGACATCCTGTTCCTCGACGAGCCGACCACCGGTCTCGATCCGCGGAGCCGCGTCGACGTGTGGGCGTTCGTCCGCGAACTGCAGGCAGACGGCACGACCATCCTGCTCACCACGCAGTACCTCGAGGAGGCCGATCAGCTGGCCGACCAGATCACGGTGGTCGACGTCGGCAAGATCATCGCCGAGGGCACGTCGGATCAGCTGAAGGATCAGATCGGCGGCGAGGTGCTCGAGCTGACCGTCGAGGACACCGCCCAGACGTGGGCCGCGGCCGAGGCGCTCACGGGCATCGGGACCGGCGCGCCGAAGGTCGACGTCGACGAGGGTCGCATCCGCGTCCCCGTCGGCAACGAGGGCGCCGAAGCGCTCCGCGACAGCTCACGCCGACTCGACGAGCAGAAGATCAAGCTGTCCGGCTTCGCGGTGCACCGCCCAACCCTCGACGACGTGTTCATGGCGTTGACCGGGCACGCTGCCGAGGACGGACAGGAGCCCGAACAACCGGAGAAGAAGAAGCGTGGCCGGCGTGGTCGAAAGGACAGGGAGATGGAGAGCGCATGAGCGCGACGATCGCTCGTTCCTCCACCGCTCGTCGCGCCCCATCGGGCGTTGGCGCGCGCTCTGCGCGCGCCATCAACAACGGGCTGCTCCTTGCGCGCCGCAACATCGTGACGATCACGCGCGTCCCGACCGTCTTCATCTTCGAACTCGTGCAGCCGATCATGTTCGTGCTGCTGTTCCGGTTCATCTACGCGAACAACATCGCGAACCTGCCCAACGGCTTCCCGTACGTGTTGTTCCTGATGCCGGGCATCTTCATCCAGAACGCGATCTTCGGCTCGACCACGACCGCGATCGGTCTGGCCGAAGACATGAAGGAAGGCATCATCGACCGGTTCCGGTCGTTGCCGATGGCACGGTCGGCCGTTCTCGTGGGGCGGACGACGTTCGACCTCGCGAAGAACCTGATCCTCGTCGCGATCGTCGTCGTGATCGGCTACCTGGTCGGGTTCCGATTCTCGAACGGGTTCATCAATGCGCTCTGGATGCTGCTGCTGGTGATGGCGGTCGGGTTCACGTTCTCGTGGATCTGCGCCTGCGTCGGGTTGTCGCTCAAGAAGGTCGAGGCCGTCCAGGCGGCGACGTTCACGATGATCTTCCCGATCGTGTTCGTGAGCTCGGCGTTCGTGCCGGTCGTCGGCATGGCGTCGGGCCTCCAGGTGATCGCGCGCAACAACCCGATCACCCACTGGTGCAACCTCGCTCGCTATCTCGCGGTTGGGCCGGGCGCGATCGTCGACCCGCAGACGCACGTCGCAGTGAACACCTTCCACGAGTTGGTGGTTCTGTCGGTGGGCTGGATCGTTCTGCTACTGGTGATCTTCGTGCCGCTTGCCAACCGCCTCTACCGCCGGCTCACATAGCGCTCGCTCAGCCGAACGGATCGGTGACCGGAACGGTTCCCGGCGGCCAGTCTGGGAAGTTCGACGGGTAGTTGTAGGGATCGCCGAACGTCTTCGCCCGCTGCGTGAACA
>Ga0207693_10000185_pt1 | contig 56784 bp, 48 predicted proteins | sample LARL81metaG_FD_184347 | JGI IMG/M metagenome (GOLD analysis project Ga0207693, IMG submission 184347) | Corn, switchgrass and miscanthus rhizosphere microbial communities from Kellogg Biological Station, Michigan, USA - LAR L8-1 metaG... | ecosystem: Host-associated > Plants > Roots >... | reverse complement strand
GAGGCGCTCGGCGCGCGCGCGACGACAATCGTGCACCTCGGCACGGACCTGCCGCCGGCGCCGCTCGGCCCCCCCGCCCGCGGGCCCGGTCCGGCGCCGCCCGGCGAGCCGGGCGGGCTGCCGCCCGGCGCAGCCGCCCGCGGGCCTGCTCCAGCGCCGCCGGGCGCGGCCGCCGGGCCGCCGCGCCGCCCGGCCGATCGCCCTCCGACGCTCGTCACCGTCGGCCACCTCGTCGCGCGCAAGCGCCACGCCGACGTGCTGCGCGCGCTCGCGCGGCTCGCGCCCGCGCACCCGGACCTGCGCTACGTCGTCGTCGGCGACGGCCCCGAGCGCGAGCCGCTGCGCGCGCTCGCCGTCCAGCTCGGGATCGCGCAGCGCGTCGAGTTCGCGGGCCAGCTCCGGCCCGCGCAGGCCCGCGAGCGCGCCCGCGAGGCGGACCTGTTCGTGCTGCCGAGCGTCGACGAGGCGTTCGGCGTCGCGTACGTCGAGGCGATGGCGGGCGGCGTGCCGGCGATCGGCTGCGCGGGCGAGGACGGGCCGGAGGAGATCGCCGCCGCCGGCGAGGGTCTCGTCCGCGTCCCCCCGCGCGACCCGGCCGCGCTGGCACAGGAGATCGACCGGCTGCTCGCGGACGACGCCGCCCGCGCCGCGCTCGCGGCCGCGGCGCGCGCGACCGTCGAGCGCGCCTTCACCTGGGAGCGCTGTGGCGCGGCGACGCTCGCCGCCTACGCCCGCGCGCTCGGCTGACGCTGCGCGTTTCCGCGCTCGCGAGGGGCGGGTAGCACCGCTGCAGGTGCCCTCCCGGTTCGGCGCGCCTCGGGCCGGGAGCGGCGCCCCGCCGCGCTGGTCCTGGTCGGCGGGGGCCATCCCCGGTCCCGGGCTCCCGCCGCCAGCGCGGCCGCGCGTGCCGCGCCGCCATCGCGTGCGGCACGCGCGCGCATGCACGGGCTTCGCCCCGCAACTTCCCCGCAAGCCGGCCGTTTGAGGGATCGGCGGCGCGCCTTGCTAGCGTTGCCGCCACGCCACGGGGGGCCCTCCGCCACCCGCGACCGACCGGCCATGCGAACCACCGCCATCCGCACCGCGATCCTCGTCCTGCTGCTCGCAGGCGCGCTGCCCGCGACCGCCGCCGCGAACGCCACGAGCGACCGCATCTACAGCGACTGCGAGCACTCCGCCTCGGGCAACCTGACCGGCACCTACACGAAGGCCCAGCTGCGCGCCGCGCTGCAGAGCATGCCCGGCGACGTGGCCGAGTACAGCGGCTGCTCGGACGCGATCAACCAGGCGCTGCTGGCCGGCGGCCACCACGGATCCGGCCCGGGCGGCGGCACCGGCGGCGGCGTCGGGGGCGGCGGATCTGGCACAGGCGGCTCCTCCGCGAGCGGCGGCGCCGGCGGGGGCGCCGCGGCGGCCACCGGCGGCGGGACCAGCGGCGCGAACGGCCCGCTCGCGCACGCGAGCGGCTCGCAGGCGCCGGTCACGCTCGCCGGCAGCCCGGTCCAGCCGGGCATCGTGCCGTCGATCGGCAAGGACTCGTCGGCGCTGCCGACGCCGCTGACGGTCCTCCTCGTCCTGCTCGGCGCCGGGGCGATCGCGCTCGGCGCGACGACCCTCGGGCGACGTGTCATCGCTCGTCGCAGAGTCTGAACGAGCCGCCCCGGCGCCCGCGTTCGCGGCGCCGGCGACGCGGACGATCCGGCGCCGCGGGATCAGCCCGGACCTGCTCGTCGCGCTCGGCCTGGCAGCGCTGCTGGTCGCGGTCGCGTTCGTCGCGCGCGGCGGCGCGGCGCTCCCCGGCACGACGCGCGCCTCGATCGGCCTGACGCTGCTCGGCACGGCCGCGACGGCCGCGGCCGCGCTCGCCGCGCCGGCGGGACGGCGGCTGTGGGGCGGCGTCACGCTCGCGCTGCTCGGCGCGCTGACCGTCCTGACGGCGGTCTCGATCAGCTGGTCGATCGCGCCCGACGACTCGTGGCGCAACGCGAACGTCGTGCTCGGCTACCTCGCCGCGTTCGCCGGGACGATGGCGCTCGCGCGGCTCGCGGCGCAGCGCTGGGCGGCCGTGATCGGCGGCGTCGTGCTGGCCGCCGTCGTGCTGTCGGGCTACGCGCTGCTGGCGAAGGTCTTCCCCTCGATCAGCCCGCTCGACCTCTACTCGCGCCTGCGCGAGCCGTTCGACTACTGGAACGCGGTCGGCGCGATGGCGGCGATGGGGATCCCGGGCGCGCTGTGGCTCGGCGCGCGCCGCGACGGCCCCGGTGTGCTGAGCGCGCTCGCGCTGCCTGCCCTCGGACTGCTGCTCGTCACGCTGCTGATGGCCGAGGGCCGCGGGCCGCTGCTGGCGGCGGCGGTCGCCTGCGCGTGCTGGTTCGCGGCCGTCCCGCTGCGGCTGCGCGGCGTCGCCGTGCTCGCGAGTGCTGCGGCCGGCGCCGCAACCGTATGTGTCTGGGCGTTCGCCCAGCCGGCGCTGACGACCGACGGCACGCCGGGCGCCGAGCGCGCCTCCGCCGGCCACTCGCTCGGCCTGCTGCTGCTCGCCGTGCTGATCGTGCTCGCGCTCGCCGGCCTGGCGCTCGAGTTCGCGATGGCGCGCGCGACGCTCACGCGGCAGGGTCGCAGGCAACTCGGCGCGACCCTGCTCGTCGCGCTCGCGCTGGTCCCGCTCGCCGGGATCGGGGCGCTCGCCGCCTCGCACCGCGGGCTGACGGGATCGATCTCCCACGGCTGGCACCGGCTGACGGATCCCAACGCCCAGCAGCCGAGCAACACCCCGGGCCGGCTGACCTCCGTCGGGGGCGTGCGCGCGCGCTATTGGGACAACGGCTTCACGATCTGGCGGAGAGCGCGCTGGACGGGCGTCGGCGCCGACGGCTACGCGACCGCGCGCGAGCAGATCCAGCCCGACCGCCTGATCGTCCGCCACGCCCACGGCTACGTCCCGCAGACGCTCGCCGACCTCGGGCTCGCCGGGCTCGGGGTCAGCCTCGCGCTGCTGATCGCCTGGCTCGCCGCGGCCGCGCGCGCGACCGGCGTGCGCCCGCGCCGCCGCTGGGGCGCGTGGCTCGTCGCGCTCGCGCGCACGCGCGACCTCGGCGTGCAGCCCGAGCGCCGGCCGTCCGAGCCGGTGACGCCGGAGCGGATCGGGCTGACGACGCTCGCGGCGATCGCGATCGCGTTCGGCGTGCACTCGACCGTCGACTGGACCTGGTTCGTGCCGGGCGTCGCCGTCTGCGGCCTGATGTGCGCCGCGTGGGTCGCGGCGCGCGGCCCGGTCGCCGATCCGCCCGGCCGCCCGGCCTTCCCGCGCGGGCGCGCGGCCTGGGGCGCCGCCCGCGGGCGGATCGGGATCGCCGCCGCGGTCGTCGTCACCGGGCTCGCCGCCAGCTGGGCGATCTGGCAGCCGCAGCGCGCCGCCGACGCGAACGACGACGCGCTCGCCGCGCTCGACGCCAACCGGCTCCCGCAGGCCGAGGCCCGCGCGCGCGACGCGCAGCGGATCGACCCGCTGTCGCTCGACCCGCGCTTCACGCTCGCCGCGATCCAGGCGCAGGCCGGCCGGCGCGACGCCGCGCGCGCGACGCTCGAGCACGCCGTGCACCTCCAGCCGGCCAACCCCGCGCCGTGGCTGCGCCTCGGCCAACTCGAGCTCGACGAGGGCGACGCGCGCGCCGCGCTGCCGGTGCTGCGCGCCGCGGTCTACCTCGACCCGCAGTCGCCGCAGGTCCAGTCCGCCTACGCCCAGGCGGGGCAACAGGCGGGGGCGGGCTGAGCGGCTAGAACGCCCCGCGCCGCGTCAGCACGGCCGGGATCGTCTTGAGCAGGATCACGAGGTCGAGCGCGACCGACCAGCGCTCGAGGTAGAGGAAGTCGAGCCGCACGAGGTCGTCGAAGTCGAGCTCGGCGCGGCCCGAGACCTGCCACAGCCCGGTGATGCCGGGCAGCACGAGGTAGCGCTTCTTGTGCCAGTCCGCCAGCCGCTCGAAGTCGCGCAGCGGCAGCGGCCGCGGGCCGACCAGCGACATCTCCCCGCGCACGACGTTGACGAGCTGCGGCAGCTCGTCGAGCGAGAAGCGCCGCAGCAGGCGCCCGACCGCCGTCAGGCGCGGGTCCTCGCGGATCTTGAAGAGCGCGCCGTCGAGCTCGTTGAGCTCCTCCAGGTGCTCCTGCGCGGCCTCGGCGTCGTCGCGCATCGTGCGGAACTTCAGGCACGCGAACGGCGCGCCGCCCATCCCGGGCCGCGGCGAGCGGTACAGCACCGGCCCGCGCGAGCTGAGCTTGACCGCAAGCGCGATCGCCAGCAGCAGTGGCGACAGCAGCGCGAGCAGCAGCGCCGCCCCGAGCACGTCGAACGTGCGCTTGACGGCGAAGTCGATCCCCTCGAACACCGGCGGGCGCAGCGTGAACAGCGGCACCGACTGGCCGGGGACGAATTCGGCGCGCTGGATCAGGATCTCCATCGTCGAAGGCGCGACGTGCACCTCGACGCCGCGCTGGTGGCAGACGTCGACCAGCTCGACCGCCCGCTCCTGCGGGAAGTCGGCGTCGGCGATGATGACCTCCTGCACGCGCTGCTCGGCGAGCACCTCCGGCAGGTCCTCGAGCGAGCCGAGCGAGCGCAGCCCGTTGTCCGGCCGCGGCGTCAGCGAGAGGTAGCCGATCGGCTCGAGCTCGCCGCGCGGCGAGTCGGCGAGCGCGTGCGCGACCTGGTCGATGTGCTTGCCGCTGCCGACCAGCAGTGCACGGCGGCGGTAGCCGGCCTGTGCGAGCAGCCAGCCGGTCAGGCGCGTGTGAGCGGCGCGCAGCAGCGAGATCGACACGATCGCGAGCGCGAGCGAGCCGTAGAAGACGTAGTAGCTGGAGAAGTGGTGGCCCGTCGCGAGCGCGAACACGAGCGCGACGACGGTCACCTGGAACAGCGCCGTAACGATGCGCGTCAGCCCGGGGCGCCGCGCGCGCTCGGCGTAGAGGTCCGAGCGCGCGAACAGCAGGACCGTCAGCAGGTAGGCGAACGCGATGTAGCCATGCGTCTGGCCGGCGGCGAAGTGCGCCGCCTGCGAGAGCCCGAAGCCGCCCTTCAGCAACGCCTTGAGAAGCAGCGCGCTGAAGAGCGCGAGCCACAGGCCGGCGAAGTCGAGCGCCAGCAGCGAGGCGATCCGCAGCAGCGTGCGCAGCGTCGCGAGGCGCAGCAGCAACGACAGCGCCGGCGGGCGCTTGCGGCGCACGTCGACGTCCGGCAGCGCCAGCGCGGCCTGCCGCGTCTCCTGCTGCTCTTGTCGAAGGTCCAGGGCGCCGTTCGCCACCGATGACTACCTCCCGCGCACTTCAACGCGCGCCGGGCCCAGATGTTCCGGAATACCCCCTGCCGACGGGGTCCGACACCGGCGCAAGCTATCTTGCGGCGCCGACGAGGGCCTCGACGCCCGCTTCGTCGATCGTGCGGCGCAGGCCCTCGCGCAGCTCGATCTCCGGCTCCCAGCCGAGCAGCTCGCGCGCGAGCGCGATGTCGGGCTGGCGCTGCTGGGGGTCGTCAGTCGGCAGCGCCTCGTAGACGATCTCGGACTTCGACTCGGTCACCTCGACGACCGCCTCCGCCAGTTCCAGCAGCGTGAACTCGTGCGGGTTGCCGATGTTGACCGGCAGGTGGTAGCCGGACTCGGCGAGCGCGATCATGCCGCGGATCAGGTCGGAGACGAAGCAGAACGAGCGCGTCTGCGAGCCGTCGCCGAAGACGGTGATCGGGCGGTCCTGCAGCGCCTGGCGCAGGAAGGTCGGGATCGCGCGCCCGTCGTGCGGGCGCATGCGCGGGCCGTAGGTGTTGAAGATCCGCATGATCGCGGTGTCGACGCCCTGCTGGCGGTGGTAGGCCATCGTCAGCGCCTCGGCGTAGCGCTTGGCCTCGTCGTAGACGCCGCGCGGCCCGATCGGGTTGACGTGGCCCCAGTAGGTCTCCTGCTGGGGATGGACCTGCGGATCGCCGTAGACCTCGCTCGTGGAGGCGATCAGGAAGCGCGCGCGGTGCTTCTTGGCGAGCCCGAGCGTGTGGTGCGTGCCGTAGGAGCCGACCTTCAGCGTGTGCAGCGGCAGGCGCAGGTAGTCGATCGGCGAGGCCGGGGAGGCGAGGTGGTAGACGAAGTCGACCGGCTCGTCGACCTCGTACGGGTCGATGATGTCGACGTTGAGGTGGGCGAACTCGGGCACGCGGATGTGATGGATGTTCGCGAGCGAGCCGGTCTCGAGGTTGTCGACGCAGATGACGCGGTGACCGCGCCGCAGCAGCTCGTCGCACAGGTGGGAGCCGAGGAAGCCGGCGCCGCCGGTGACGAGACAGGTCGACATGGCGGGGCACAATACTCCGTTCAGGCACCCGCCCCCACCGTTTCCGTCGGCGACCCCAGGAGATGCGTCCATGCCAGCCACCGGCTTCGTCGAGCGCCTCAACGAGCAGATCGCCTATGAGTTCGCCGCCTCCCAGCAGTACGTCGCCAACGCCGTCTGGTACGAGGCGGAGGCGCTGCCGCGCCTGGCGGCCTTCTTCTACGCGCAGGCGCTCGAGGAGCGCAACCATGCGCTGATGATGGTCAAGTACCTGCTCGACGCCGACGCGGAGGTGAGGATCCCGGGCGTCGCGGCGCCGGAGTCGAGCTTCGCCGACGTCGTCGCGCCGGTCGCGCTCGCGCTCGACCAGGAGCGCCGCGTCAGCGACCAGATCGCCCGCCTGGCGGGCGTCGCGCGCGAGGAGGGCGACTTCCAGTCCGAGCAGTTCGTGCAGTGGTTCCTCAAGGAGCAGGTCGAGGAGGTGTCCTCGATGTCGGAGCTGCTGAAGATCGTCGAGCGCGCCGCCGACTCGCCGCTCGCGATCGAGGAGTACCTGGCCCGCGAGCGCTCCGCCCCCGCCGCCCCCGACCCGACCGCCCCCGCCGCAGCCGGCGGCGCGGTCTGACACGGACGACGAGACCGCGGAGGACCACCATCTGCGCTTCGACGCGGATGGGAACCTGCTCAGCCTGATGATCTGCAACGCGCGGTGGCTGCTCGACCGAGACGGCGCCATCGAGGTCACCCTGCACGCCGACGGTCCCATGACACGGCTGGAGCGGGATGTGATCGAGCCGCTGCTCGTCGACACGCCGGTGTCACGCAAGCTGGACGGCTGGGACTAAACGCCGTCCGGCCGCGTGCCGGGGACCCAGGCGCCTGGGGCGCCGGCGGGGTGCTCCTGCTTCCAGATCGGCGCGAGCGCCTTGATGCGGTCGATGATCTCGCGGGCGCCCGCGAACGCCTCGGTGCGGTGGGGCGCGGAGGCGGCGACGATCACCGACGGCTCTGACAGCGGGACACGGCCGACGCGGTGCTCGGCGGCGGCCGCGCACAGGCCGTGGCGGTCGATCGCCTCGGCGACGATCGCGCGCATCCGCTCGCCCGCCATCTCGGCGTACGCCTCGTAGACGAGCGCGTCGACCTCGCGCGTGACGCCGCTGAACGTCACGACCGCCCCAGCCCGCGAATCGCGCACGCGCGCGACGAGCGCGTCGAGCGAAAGCGGCTCGTCGCGCACGGCGACGTGGAGGCGGTCGGCCGCGGTCGGTTCGCCGGGGGCGCCCGCGCGGGGCCTCCGGCCGGTGCCGGCGCCAGGCGCGCCGTCGGCGCCCGCGCCCGGCTCGCGCGGCGGTGACGCGTCCGCCGCGCCCCCCGACACCGGCGGGATCAGCGCGAGCTCGTCGCCGGGCGCCAGCGGCGCGTCGTCGTCGGCGTACTCGCGGTTGACCGCCATCACGAGCGGCAGCCCGCCGGCGAGCGCCGCGACCGCGGGCGAGGCGAGCGCGTCGCGCACGCGCGCGCCGTCGGGCAGCTCGAGCTCCAGCTCGCTCGCACCCGCGCGCTCGCGCAGCATCGCGAACAGCCGGACCCGGACGCGCATCGCACCAGCGTACGCGAGGCCAGCGCGCGACCGGCAGCGCCCTCGCTCGGCGCGCACGCGACCACGATGCGCGGACCGGCGATGCGCGCCGCGCCGAGGCGCACCGCTAACCTTCGCGCCCCCGTGAGCGCCACCGAGGACCACCGCTTCATCGCGCCGATCGTCGGCCCCGACGACCCGCGCCACTTCACCGACTCGGGCATCGAGATCGAGGCGCTCTACGCGGAGGACGACCTTCCGCAGGACCTCGACCTCGGCGAGCCGGGCGCCTATCCCTACACGCGCGGCGTCCACCCGGACATGTACCGCAAGCAGCTGTGGACGATGCGCCAGTACGCCGGCTACGCGTCCGCGAAGGAGTCCAACGAGCGCTACAAGTACCTGCTCCAGCACGGCTCGACCGGCCTCTCGATGGCCTTCGACCTGCCGACCCAGCTCGGCCTCGACTCCGACGACCCGCGCTGCCTCGGCGAGGTCGGCCGCACGGGCGTCGCGATCGACACGATCGACGACATGCGCACCGCGTTCGACGGGATCCCGCTCGACCAGGTCTCCACCTCGATGACGATCAACGCGCCCGCGAGCGTGCTGCTCTCGCTCTACCAGCTCGTCGGCGAGGAGCAGGGCGTCGACCCCGCGCAGCTGCGCGGCACGACCCAGAACGACATCCTCAAGGAGTACATCGCGCGCGGGAACTTCATCTACCCGCCCGAGGGCTCGATGCGCCTCACGACCGACCTGTTCGCGTACTGCCGGCAGCACGTCCCGAAGTGGAACACGGTCTCGATCTCCGGCTACCACTTCCGCGAGAAGGGCTGCTCGGCCGTGCAGGAGGTCGCCTTCACGCTGAGCAGCGGGATCGCGTACGTGCAGGCCGCGCTCGACGCCGGCCTGCAGGTCGACGACTTCGCCCCCCGCCTCGCGTTCTTCTTCAACGGCCACAACAACGTCTTCCAGGAGGTCGCCAAGTTCCGGGCGGCCCGCAAGATGTGGGCGCAGATCATGCGCGAGCGCTTCGGCGCGACCGACGAGCGCAGCATGAAGCTGCGCTTCCACACGCAGACCGGCGGCGTGACGCTCACGGCCCAGCAGCCGGAGAACAACATCGTGCGCGTCGCGCTGCAGGGCTTCGCCGCCGTCTGCGGCGGGACGCAGTCGCTGCACACCAACGGCTTCGACGAGGCGCTCGCGCTGCCGACCGAGCGCGCCGCCAAGATCGCGCTGCGCACCCAGCAGATCATCGGCCACGAGTCGGGCGCGGCCGACACGGTCGATCCGTTCGCCGGCTCCTACTACGTCGAGGCGCTCACCGCCGAGATCGAGCAGCGCGCGAGCGAGCTGATCGCGAAGGTCGACGAGCTCGGCGGCTCGGTCAACGCGATCGCGTTCATCAAGAACGAGATCGAGGAGTCGGCCTGGGGCTATCAGGAGCGCTACAAGTCCGGCCAGGACGTCGTCGTCGGCGTCAACAAGTACGTCGACGAGGCGCTGGAGGTGCCGGACCTGCTGCGCGTCGATCCCGAGTCCGAGCGCGAGCAGGTCGAGCGCCTGCAGGCGTTCAAGGCGAACCGGGATCAGGAGCTCGCGGCGAGCCGGCTGGAGGAGCTGCGCGGCGCGGCTCGCGGCTCCGACAACCTCCTGCCCTTCATCCGCCAGGCCTTGAAGGATCGCTGCTCCATGGGCGAGGTCTGCGGCGCGCTGCGCGACGTGTTCGGCGCCTACCAGCCGGACATCTAGCCCCCGTCGCACCCGATCGCCTGCGCGCCCGTTTGCATCTGCAAGCCGCCGGGAAGTACGCTCTGCAGAGCAGGAGTCGAGGTCGCGATGGGAGGACATATGTGCCGGTTTCGGGGGCGCGCACTCGCCGCGTCGTTGGTGACGGCTGCACTTGCCCTGCTCGCGCCCGCAGGGGCGGGAGCATTCTCCATCGAGCGAGTCACCGTGACACCGCAAGCGCCGGTCGGCGGGCCGCTGCCAGCGTCCGGGCCCGCCGCCGCCGGAGCGCATCCGAACCTCGCCGTGAAGATCGACTTCGCCGCCGCCGCTCCGACCGACAGCGTCAAGGACCTCTCGCTGCACCTGGCCCCAGGGATCGTCGCCTTCGTCAACCACGCGACCAAGTGCTCGGCCGCCGAGTTCGACCAGAGCAGCGGCTCGTCGCCACACTGCCCCGCCGACTCGATCGTCGGCTCCACCTCGACGGACGCGACCGTGGACGAGGGAGCCGTCCACTTCACGATCGCCAACCTTGCCGGCACGATCTACGACCTCGACCCGCCGGCGGGCGCTCCGGCGGCGCTGGCGATCGACATTCCCGGGGTCCTCCCCACGCTCCCTGACATCAAGCTGATCGCGACGATCGGCGTCGATCCGCACGACCTCGGGCTGACCGCCACGATCCACGACCTCCCGAATCAGATCTCGAACGGACTCGTCACGGCCCACCTGCACATCGACAGCATCACGCAGACGCTGTCCGGCTACCTGGGCAACGGCCAATCGTTCTTCACGAACCCGACCGCGTGCATCCCGGCCGCGATCGGCGTCAGCGGGACCTCGTACACCGGCGGCTCGGCCTCGAACGCGGGCTCCTACACGCCGACCGACTGCGGCAGCGAGCCGTTCTCGACGTCGCTCGCGATCTCCGCCAACCCGCCGATCACCGACTCGCCGTCGGAGATCTCGGCGGACGTCAAGCCCGGCCCGGCCGACATCCCGCGCGTCAGCTCGCACGTCAAGTCCGACACGGTGACGCTGCCCGACGGCGTGCTCATCAACCCTGCGCTGGCTGCCCGCCTCGACGCCTGCACCGACGCGCAGTTCGCCCAGAGCGATACGTCGGTGCCGGCCGCCTGCCCGCCCTCGTCGGCGGTCGGCGACATCACGTTCGTCTCGCCGATCCTCGGCGCCTTTCCGGGAAAGGCCTACTTCGGCACGCAGACGCCGACCGACCGCTTGCGCCTGTTCCTCGACGTGCCGCTGTTCGGCGCCCACATCAAGGTCTCCGCGCACGTCCACCCCTCGTTCACGACCGGCCAGATCACGACCGTCTTCGACCAGCTGCCGCAGATCGCGTTCACCGACTTCCAGCTGACGTTCCACGGCGGGCCGCAGTCCGCCCTCGTGACGCCGACGACGTGCGGCTCCCACACCGCCGTCGCGACCGTCTTCCCGTGGTCGGGCGGACCGCCGAGCGACTCGTCGGCGTCGTTCACGACCTCCTACGACGGCAAGGGGGCGCCCTGTCAGAGCGTCTTCGTCCCGGCACTGCGCGCCTCCGTGCGGGACGCGCGCTCGGGCGCCTCCTCGCCGTTCACGCTCGTCGTCGATCGCCCCGACCGCAACGTCCCGATCGGGCGCATGCGCTTCTCGCTGCCGGCCGGCCTGATCGGCGACCTCGCGCTGCGCGGCCTCACGCGCTGCCCGCTCGCGCAGGCGGCCGCCGGCAGCTGCCCGGCGTCGAGCCGCATCGGCCCGGTCGCGGCGGTCGCCGGCTCGGGGTCCGAGCCGCCGACGTTGCCCGGCGACGTATACCTGACCGAGCCGAAGGTCCACGGCGATCCCGCCGGCCTGTCGGTGAAGGTCCCGGCGCGCCTCGGCCCGGTCGACGCGGGCGTCGTGATCGTCGGCGTGCGCCTGCAGCTGCGCTCCGACGGCGGGCTGGACGCGACGAGCGACCCGATCCCGGCGCTGCAGCAGGGGATCCCGCTCGCGCTGCGCGAGCTGCGCGTGACGCTCGACCGCGCCGGCTTCATGCGCAACCCGACGAGCTGCGGGCGCAAGACGCTGCTCGGCAGCTTCGACTCGCTGCTCAGCCAGACGGCGGGCGCGAGCGCGGCGCTGAGCTTCGCCGACTGCGGGCGGCTGCCGTTCGCGCCGCGCCTCACCACGCGCGTCGGCGTCAAGGGCGCCTACCGGCAGGGCGGGCACCCGACGTTCCGCGCGCTCGTCAAGCAGCGTCGCGGCGAGGCCGGGATCGCCGGCGCGCGCGTCGTGCTGCCGACGGCGCTGGCGGCGAACCTGCGCGCCGTCGCCGCGGCCTGCCAGCCGGCCGACCTCGCCGCCGGACGCTGCTCGCAGCACGCGCTCGCCGGCACGGCGGCGGCCGTCAGCCCGTTCGTGGCCGGCAAGCTGACGGGTCCCGTCTGGTTCGTCTCGCAGGGGAGCGGGAAGCTGCCGAAGCTCGTCGTGCAGTTGCGCGGCCCGCTCAGCTTCCAGTTCGAGGGGACCGTGAAGATCGGCTCGGGCAGCAACATCGCGACCACGTTCACGGCGCCCGACCTGCCGATCGACGCGTTCTCGCTCACCTTTCACGGCGGCGCCTACGGCGCGCTGACAGCCAGCCGCAACCTGTGCACGAAACGGCTGGTGCTGCGCCAGCAGTTCACCGGCCAGAACGGCCGCACGACCCGCTCCGTCCGCCAGCAGATCGCGGTCAGCGGCTGTCCGAAGCGTCACACGCGTACGCGCCAATCGCCGCAGCGCTGAGTGTCTGCGCCCCCGATTCTCGGGTACCCATGAATCGAGTTGGCGCGGCGCAGTGCGCCTCGTCGTGTTCAAGGAGGAAGTGTGATGAGGATCGTCCCCCCGCGCTACGTCGCCGCAGCGCTCGCCGCCGTCGCCCTGCTCGTGCTCGCAGGAGCCGCGCCCGCGCTCGGCGCCTTCTCGGTCTCGAACGTGACCGTCACGCCGTCGACCACGGCCGCGGGGGCTCATCCGAACCTCACGATCTCGACCGACTTCAGCGGCACGACCGCCAACGACACGCCCCGCGTCGTCACGACGCACTTCGGCCCGGGCATCATCGGCAATCCGCAGGCCGCTCCCCGCTGCCCGGTCGCGACGTTCCTGGCCAGCACGCCGACGAGCCCGTGTCCCGCGAACACGGTCGTGGGCACGAGCGCGACGACGATCTTCGGCATCGGCACGCTTGCGGGGGTCGTCTTCAACGTCGAGACCGACAGCCCGAACCAGGCCGCGCTCCTGGGCGTGATGACGCCGACGAGCCCGACGACCGCGTCGCACACGCGCATCGCGGCGACGATCTCACCGCTCGACGCGGGCACCGACAACACGACGCTCGACGACCTCACCGGACCGCCCGCGCGCATCACGAACCTGACGCTCACACTGCTCGGCGCGCTGCCGAGCGGCCGCTTCTTCATGACGAACCCCACATCGTGCATCCCGGTCGCCGTCAACGCGACCGCGACCTCCTACGGCGGCGACACGTCGGCCGCGAGCGGCGGCTACACGCCGACCGACTGCGCGAACGTGCCGTTCTCGACGAGCGTCGCGAGCGCGTTCGAGACGAGCCGGACCGACACGCCCGCCTCGCTCTCCGTTCGCATCAGCGTGCCGGGTGACGAGAGCCCGCGCCGCAACGCGCACGTGCTCGCCTCGACGACGGTGCTGCCCGTCGGCGTGACGCTCAACCCGTCGCTCGGCTCGGTGCTGCAGGCGTGCAGCGACGCCCAGTTCGCCGCGACCGACCTCGTGCACGCGGCGACCTGCCCGGCCGCCTCGCGGATCGCGACGGCGACGTTCGTCTCGCCGCTGTTCGCCCAGCCGTTCACGGGCGCCGTCTACTACGGGTCGCCGGAGTCAGCCGGCGAGTTCAACCGCCTGCTCGTGGACGTGCCGGTGCCGGGCGTGCACCTCAAGCTGGTCGGCCACACGAGCGTCAACCCGGCCAACGGACAGATCACGAATTTGTTCGACCGCCAGGCCCAGCAGCCGTTCACCGACTTCACGCTGACGTTCAACGGCGGCCCGCACTCGGTCTTCGTCACGCCGCAGGCGTGCGGCACGCACACGACCACGGCCGACCAGGTCCCCTACACGCGCCTGACGAGCCCGACGCCCCCGGACTCGGTCGTCACCAACACGTTCACCACCTCCTTCGACGGCGCGGGCGCCGCCTGCCAGGCGGTGTTCAAGCCGTGGATGCGGACGAGCCTGTCGAACTCGACATCCGGCGGAACGGGATCGTTCACTCTGCACTTCGAGCGGCCCGATCGCAATTCACGCATTGCCAGAGCGACGTTCAGCCTGACTCCGGGCCTCGTCGGCAACCTCGCGCTCAAGGGCCTGACGCAGTGCCATCTGGAGAGCGCCGCGAAGGCCGCCTGCCCGTCGTCGAGCCACGTCGGCCACGTCTCGGTGCAGGTCGGCTCGGGCCCGTCGCCGGCGACGCTGCCGGGCGACGTGTTCCTGACGACGCCGAAGGTCTCCGGCGACCCGGCCGGGCTCTCGTTCGTCGTGCCCGGCCGGGTCGGTCCGGTCGACGTCGGGACCATCATCGTCGGCACGCGGCTGCAGCTGCGCGCCAACGGCGGGCTGACCGCGACGACCGACCCGCTGCCGCAGCTGCAGCGCGGCGTGCCGGCCGCGATCCGCGCGGCGACCGTCACGATCGACCGCAAGGACTTCATGCGCTTCCCGTCGCGCTGCGGCTCGCAACGTTCGAGCAGCACGTACGACGCGGTCGGCGGCGGCAGCGCGACCGCGGCCGCGCGCCTGTCGCTGACCGGCTGCGGCAAGCTGGCGTTCAAGCCGAAGCTGAGCGCGGTGCTCGGCGCGAAGGGCGCGACGAAGCCGGGCAAGCACCCGTCGCTCAAGACGGTGCTCACGCAGCACAGCAACGAGGCGGCGCCGCGGCGCGTGCGCGTCGTGCTGCCGCCGACGCTGTCGGCGAACCTGCGCGCGCTCAACAACGCCTGCACGCGGGCGGCGTACGACGCCGGCAAGTGCGGCAGCAAGGCGAAGGCCGGCACCGCATCGGCCACGAGCTCGCTCGTCAACGGCCGGCTGAGCGGCTCGGCGTTCTTCGTCAAGACGAGCCCCGGCCATCTGCCGAACCTCGTCGTTCAATTGAGAGGCCCGCTGTCGATCGACGTCACCGGCCGGCTGAGCACCGGCAAGAACGGTCAGCTGGCGACGACGTTCAACCCGCCCGACCTGCCGGTCCTGCGCTTCGCGCTGTCGCTGCGCGGCGGCAGCGGCGGGATCCTGATCGTCAACCGCAACCTCTGCTCCAAGACGCTCTTCACGCGCGTCGAGTCGCAGGGGCAGAACGGCAAGAAGACGACCCAGCGGGTGCGCACGGGCGTGTCGGGCTGCCCCAAACCGAAGCATTGATTTCAGGTCGGCCGAAAAGGCCAAGCGCCCCCCGGCGCTTTGGCCTTTTCGTGCTCGGTTTACACCCCGTATACTCGCCTCTCGGTCGCCGGCGCCCATTGAATTGGGCGTCGCAATGAGAGGGAGTGAGAATGAAGCGCGTCGCCCTGCGGTGCCTCACGGCGGGAATCGCCGTACTCGTCCTGCTGCTCAGCGCCTCCTCGGCGCTCGCGTTCAGCGTTGCCAACGTGACGGTCACGCCGCGCGCACCCGTCGCCGGCGAGCCGACGTTCGGCCTGCCGGCTCCGGTCCAGACGGGCCTGTACGGCCCGGGCGCCTTCGACCCGTTCGCGTCCGGCGCGCATCCGGTGATGGACATCACGACGCAGTTCGACGTCACGGGCAACGCCGGCCCGACGACGGCCAAGCAGGTCGTCCAGCACCTCGGCCCGGGCATCGTCTCGAACCCGAACGCGACGCTGACGGCGACCGGACAGCCCACGAAGTGCACGCGGGCTGCCTTCGCCGCGAACGATCCCACGACCGCCGCCGCGTGCACGCTGCCGACCCTCGTCGCGGGCGTGGTGCAGACGAGCTCCGGCCAGCAGATCGGCACGACCGACGTGACGATCGCGACCGGGCCGGCGACGACTGTGACGCTGCACGGCAAGCTCTTCAACCTCGTGCCCGACCCCCAGGCCGACGGCAACCCGCTCGAGATCGCCGCGATCGGCTCCGACCTCGACGCGACGGGCATCGGCGCCGGCCACATCAAGTCGGTGACCCCGGTCACCCTCTCCGGCGTGGACCTCGGGCTCGACTCGACGTCGGAGTTCGGCAACGCCGCCCCGATCGTGCAGGTCAAGCAGTCGCTGTGGGGCTACGAGCTGACGGGCGCGCCGTTCGGCCAGCCGCCGAGCGACCCGCCGCCCCCGCCACCCGTGGTGCCGAACTTCACCAACCCGACCGCCTGCGCCTCCTCGTCGGTCACGGTCACGGCGACCGCCTTCGACGGCGAGACGAGCACGAAGGCCGGCAGCTACACGCCGACCGACTGCGCCAACGCGCCGTTCAACAACCCGGCCGCGCCCGCCTCGGTGACGATCGACGCCGAGCCGGTCACCGACACCCCCGAGCAGGTCGCGGTCACGATCGGCACGTCGCCGATCTTTGTGCCGCGCTTCGGCTCGTACGTGAAGAAGACGAGGGTCGTGCTGCCGCCCGGCTTCTTCCTCAACCCGTCGCGCCCGGATGGCCTCCCGCTGTGCACGGACGACGAGTTCAAGCGCAATGACGGGACCGTCGCGGCCGCCTGCCGGCCTGAGTCGAAGATCGGCGAGGTGAGCTTCAAGTCCCAGGCGCTCGGCGAGAAGAGCGGGACCGTCTACATCAGCGATGGCGGCGGCGTCCCCGGCGACGTCGTGCGGCTGATGGTCGACGTCGAGCTGACCCCGACCGCGCACGTCAAGCTGCTCGGCGACGTGCAGCCGGACCCGGTCACCGGTCAGGTCACGACCGTCTTCGACAACCTGCCGCAGACGCAGTTCGACGAGTTCAAGCTGACGTTCGACGGCGGGCCGCACGCGTCGCTCTCGACGCCGGCGGCCTGCGCCACCGGCACCGTGGCGGCGAGTCTGTCGCCGTTCTCGGGCAACCCGGACCTGACCGTCACGACGCCGTTCACGCCGTCGTTCGACGGCCACGGAGCGGCGTGCCCGAACCTGTTCCGCCCGACGTTCGGCGTCTCGCTGTCGAACCCCAACGCGGGCCAGACGACGAACTACACGCTGACGTTCACCCGCCCGGACCGCGACCAGCTGATCGACCACGCGACGTTCTCGCTGCCCGCGGGCCTCGTCGGCAACCTGGCGCTGCCGGGCCTGACGATGTGCTCGCTCGCCGACGCGGCCAACTCGACGTGCGCGGCGTCGAGCCGTGTCGGGTCCGCGTCTGTCCAGATAGGCGCCGGCCCCGGTCCGGTGACGCTGTCCGGCGAGGCGTTCCTGACGGTCGCGCAGGCGCCGGGCGATCCGGCCGGCCTGACGATCTCCGTGCCGGCGAAGGTCGGTGGGATCGACCTCGGCAGGACGGTCGTCAACGTGCGGCTGCGGCTGCGGCCCGACGGCGGCCTGACGGCCACGACGACGTCGCTGCCGCTGTTCGTCAAGGGCGTGCCGTCCCAGATCCGCCTCGCCTCGGTGACGATCGACCGCAGCGGGTTCGTCGTCACGCCGACGAGCTGCGGGGCCCAGCCCTACGGCGCGACGTTCACGTCGGTCGGCGGCGCGAGCGCGTCGTCGTCGTTCAGCGGCAACCTCGCCAACTGCGCGAGGCTGCGCTTCACCCCGAAGCTGGCCCCGACGATCGGCGCCAGGAAGGCGTTCAGGACGGGCCAGCACCCGTCCTTCACGACGGTCCTGACGCAGCCGAGGGGCCAGGCGAACCCGCGCACCGTGCGGGTCGTCCTGCCGGCCTCGATGTCGACCGACCTGAAGGCGCTCAACGCGGCCTGCACGCAGGCGGCGTACGACGCCGGCAGGTGCGGCGCCAAGGCGAGGACCGGCACCGCCGTCGCGACGAGCCCGCTGCTCAAGACGACGCTGCGCGGATCGGCGTACTTCGTCAAGGTCGGCCCCGGCAAGCTGCCGAAGCTCGTGATCGCGCTGCGCGGCGCGCTGTCGCTGGACGTCACGGGCGCGACGAACGTCGCCCGCAACGGTCAGCTGACGACGACGATCACCGCGCCCGACGTGCCGGTGTCGCGCTTCGCGCTCACCGTGCACGGCGGCCGCGGCGGCGTGCTGCTCAACAACCGCAACGTCTGCACGGCGCCGAAGAAGCGGTTGGTGACGATCGTGCAGTCGACCGGCCAGAACGGCAAGAAGACGACGCAGCGCGCCGCGACGAAGGTGACGGGCTGCCCGAAGCCCAAGCAGCCGAAGAAGAAGAAGGCCAGGAAGCACCACCGCTGAGCGTTCAGCGGCCGACGTTCGCGGAAGGCCCGGCGGGGCCGCCAAGTCCTGGCCGGGCCTTCCCGTAAGGCGTCAGACGTCGTATACTCCCTGAGACAGTTTCGTTTCTGAGGCTGTCGGGTCGCAAGGTCGCTGGGGCTCCGCAGCGGGGGTCTCGTCAAGAGAGGGAGTCAGAGATGAAGCGCGTCACCGTTCGGTGCCTGACCGCGGGCATCGCCGTACTCGCCCTGCTGGCCGGCGCCTCCTCGGCGCTTGCGTTCGGCGTCACCAGCGTCACCGTGACACCGCGCGCGATCGCAGCGGGCGAGCCCGGCTTCGGTCTCGCAGGACTCGTGCCCGACGATCCGTTCGCTTCAGGCGCGCACCCGGCGCTGGACATCGGGATCCAGTTCGACGACAAAGCCGGCGGCGACATCCCGGACACCGCCGTCACGGACTTCCAGTCGTTCACGGAGCACCTGGGACCGGGCATCGTCGCCAACCCGCACGCGACCGCGGCGTGCTCGCAGGCCGACTTCGACAGCGAAGCCCCCGGCTTCCCGGGCATCTCGTCGTTCGCGCCGCTCTGCAATTCCGCCACCCAGGTGGGCAGCAGCACCGTGACGCTGCTCATCCCGGCGGCCGACGACGGTGGCAACATCACCTTCCAGCCGCAGGACTTCCCGGGCCAGGTGTACAACCTCGCACCCGAGCCGGGGGAGGCCGCCAGGCTCGGCATCACGACGGTTCTCAGCCCGCCCGACCCCAGCGACCCGAACCACTCTGGGTTCATCATCAAGCTCGTCGCGCCGATCACGGTCGATCCGAAGGACTTCGGGCTCAACACGACGGTCACGGATCCGCTCGCGGCCTTTCCGGTCGCGGGCATCAAGCTGTCCCTCTGGGGCTATGCCGCGCCCGGCTTGTCGGGTGGGACTCAGCAGCTCGCCCCCTTCTTCACCAACCCGACGACCTGCGCTCCGGCGACGGTCAGCGTGACGGCGACCAGCATCACGACGGCCAGCGACCCCAACACCGGGTCGACGTTCCTGCTGCACCCCGAGACGAGCACCAACAGCGGCAGCTACACCCCGACCGACTGCGCCCACGAGCCGTTCGACTCGTCGGTGTCGCTGGCGGCGGGCCCGGCGAGCACGGACACACCGGCGGAGGTCACCGTCCACGTCGACCCGGCGGCGCCGGCCGACACGCAGCGCGTGACCTCCTATGTCAAGCGCACGTCCGTCACGCTGCCGCCGGGCATGTTCCTGAACCCCGTCCGCGCCGACGGCACCGACGTCTGCATCGCCGACCAGTTCGACGCCCACGATCGCGCGGCGGGAGCCGACTGCCCGGCCTCGTCGCAGATCGGCACGGCGAGCTTCGTCTCGCCGCAGCTCGGCGAGTTCTCCGGCAACGTGTACCTGAGCACGGGCAACGCGGACGACGTGATCCGCCTGTTCGTCGACGTGCCGGTGCTGAACGGCAGCCTGCACGTCAAGCTCGTCGGCGACGTGCGGCACGATCCGGTCACCGGCCAGGTGACGACGGTCTTCGACAACCTGCCGCCGACCGCGTTCACCGACGTCACGCTCAAGCTGGCGGGCGGCTCGCACGCCGGCCTCATCACGCCGGCGGCGTGCGGCACGGGCAACGTCACGGCCAGTCTGACCCCGTTCAACGGCCAGCCCGACAGCACGCCATCGGCGCCGTTCACGACGTCGTTCGACGGCAACGGGGCCGGCTGCCCGAGCCTCTTCCGGCCCACGCTGAGCGCCGCGCTGTCGAACCCGACGGCCGGGCAGACGACGAGCTACTCGCTCACGTTCAGCCGTCCCGACCGCGACCGGCACTTCGACACGGCGACGATCAAGCTGCCGGCGGGGCTCGTCGGGAACCTCGCGCTGCCGGGCCTGACGCAGTGCGCGCTGGAGGCCGCCGACGCGGGCGCGTGCCGTCCCTCGAGCCGGGTCGGCTCGGCGCAGGTCCGGCTCGGAGCGGCGGGCAGCCAGACGACGCTCGGCGGCGACGTGTTCCTCACGCAGGCGCGCGTGGCGGGCGATCCGGCCGGGCTGCTGGTCGTGGTGCCGGCGAAGATCGGCGCGATCGACCTCGGCCGCACGATCATCCCGGTGCGGCTCCAGCTGCGCCCGGACGGCGGCCTGACGGCCAGCACCCAGCTGCCGCAGTTCCAGGACGGCGTGCCGACCGAGATCGACAGCACGACGATCGCGATCGACCGGCCGGGCTTCATGGTCACGCCGACGCGCTGCGGCGCGCAGCTGTACTTCGCGACGTTCACCGCACTCGGCGGCGGCAGCGCGCCGGCGGGCTTCAGCGGCTCGCTCGGCGGCTGCGAGAAGCTGCCGTTCGCGCCGAAGCTCGGCGTGACGCTCGGCGCGAAGGGCGCGACCGCCAAGGGCCGGCAGCCGTCGATCTCGACGGTGCTCACCCAGCGCAGGGGCGAGGCCGGCCTGCGCCGCGTGCACGTCGTGCTGCCGGCGGCGATGTCGACGAACCTGAAGGCGCTCAACGCGGCCTGCACGCAGGCGGCGTACGACGCCGGCAGGTGCGGCGCCGGCGCCAGGGCGGGCAGCGCCTCGGCGGTCAGCCCGCTGATCGCGGCCACGCTCAGTGGCTCGGCGTACTTCGTCAAGACGACCGCCGGCAAGCTGCCGAAGCTCGTGATCGCGCTGCGCGGCCCGCTGGCGATCGACGTCACGGGCACCCTGAGCGTCGCGCGCAACGGGCAGCTCGCGACGACGATCGCCGCGCCGGACCTGCCGGTCTCGCGCTTCGCGCTCGCGCTGCGCGGCGGGCGCGGCGGCGTGCTCATCAACAACCGGAGCGTCTGCGCGAAGCGGCTCGTGACGCTCGTGCAGTCGACCGGCCAGAACGGGAAGAAGACGACCCAGCGTGCGGCGACGGCCGTCACGGGTTGCGTGAAGGCGAAGCAGAAGGCCAAGTCGCGCCGCTGACGCGCCCGTCGTCCGCATACGCACCGATGGACCTGTAGTCATCGGGATGGCCGGATAGCGTTCGTCGCATGAACGCTCCCGGTCATTTCGACTTCTACACCGCGATCCTGTTCTTCCACATCCTGTCGGCGATCGTCGCGTTCGGCGCGACGTTCGCGTATCCGCTGATCGACGCGGTCACCCGGCGCGTCGACGTGCGCGCGCTGCCGACGTGGGACGAGGTCCGCCGCCAGATCGGCCTGCGCATCATCACGCCGGCCGCGATCGTGCTGCTCGGGACGGGCATCTACATGGCCGCCGACCGCTGGAAGGACGGCAGCGGCTGGTTCACGGCCGCGGGGATCATCGTGATCGTCCTGCTCGGCCTCGGCCACGGCGTGCTCAGCCCGACGGCGCGCAAGATGCGCGACCAGGGCCGCGCCGACATCGAGGCCGGGACGATGCGCGACGGCCGGCTCAGCGAGGCGTACGAGGCGCTCGCGAAGCGCGAGATGATCCTCGGGCTGCTCGCGACGCTGCTCGTGGTCGTGGCGCTGTTCCTCATGGTCGTGAAACCCGGGGCCTAGTAGGAGGGCTTGGCGAAACCCTCGCGGCGTCTGGCGGCGTGTGACGCTGCGCGGATGCTGCGTCCTCGGTCGGCGCAAGAGCGCTGCTCTTGCTGCCTCCCTGCGTCCTTGCCCCGCTTGGTCGCACATCCGCCAGCCAGTCACGCGGGTTCCCTAATCCCTCCTAGCCGCGGGAGGAGGGCGCGGGTTTGCGGCGAACCCTTCGCTGATGCCCGAGCTTCAAGCGCAGCGGCGGCTCGTCAAGTCGCCGCCCGAGCTGTGGGCCGAGGTGAGCGACGCGGCGTCGCTCGCGCGCCACCTCGGCGAGGTCGGCGAGATCACGATCACCCGGGTCGAGCCCGAGAGCACCGTCGCCTGGGAGGGCGAGCACGCGAGCGGCACGGTGCAGCTCGAGCCGGCCGGCTGGGGCACGCGCGTCACGCTGACGGCGCAGCCGAGCGACGGCGCGCCCGCGGAAGCCGCGGCGCCCGAGCCTGCGCCGGAGGCGGCCGCGCCCGCGCCGGAGGCGGCTGCCGCGCCGGAGCCCGGGTCGGAGGCGGCCGCCGCGCCGGAGCCCGGGTCGCAGCCGACCGCGCCCGCTGCGGAGCCGGCCGCCGCGCCGGAGCCCGGGTCGCAGTCGACCGCGCCCGCGCCGAAGGCGCCCGCGCCGGAGCCGCCCGCCGCCGAGCCGCAGGCCCCCGTCCGCCCGTCGTTCCTGCGGCGCCTCTTCGCCCGCCGCGTGCCGGAGCCGGTCGTCGCCGCCAGCGCGCACGAGCCGCCGCAGTCGGCCGCAGCCGAGCCGCCGACGCCCGTCGCCGCCGCGCCCGCACCGGAGCCGACCGTCGCCGAGTCATCGTCGCCCGCCGCCCCCGTCGGCGAGACGCCCGCCGCCGCGGAGCCGGCGCCGAGCGCGCCGGACGCGGCCGGCGACGGCCTCCAGGCCGCGCTCACCGCCGCGCTCGACTCGCTCGGCGCCGCCCACCACCGCCCCTTCTCGCGCGGCTGACGCACCGCGGCGGCGGGTAACATCCGCCGCCGCATGCGTCAGCGGGCCCCGGAAACGTTCGACGAGAAGCTCGGCCAGCTCAACGAGCTGCGCGAGGAGGCGATCCACTCCGCCTCCGCCGCCGCGGTCGAGAAGCAGCACGCGAAGGGCAAGTACACCGCCCGCGAGCGCGTCGAGAAGCTGCTCGACCCGGGCTCCTTCCAGGAGCTGGACACGTTCGTGCGCCACCGCACCTACGACTTCGACATGCAGAAGAACCGCCCGTGGGGCGACGCGGTCGTCACCGGCCACGGCACGATCGAGGGCCGTCGCGTGTGCGTCTTCAGCCAGGACTTCACCGTCGTCGGCGGCTCGCTCGGCGAGGTGATGGCCGAGAAGATGTGCAAGATCATGGACCTGGCGGCCAAGATCGGCTGCCCCGTGATCGGCATCAACGACTCCGGCGGCGCGCGTATCCAGGAGGGCGTCGTGTCGCTCGGCGCCTACGGCGACGTGTTCCTGCGCAACGTCCGCTGCTCCGGCGTGATCCCGCAGATCTCGCTCATCATGGGCCCCTGCGCGGGCGGCGCCGTCTACTCGCCCGCGATCACCGACTTCATCTTCATGGTGAAGGAGACGTCGCACATGTTCATCACCGGTCCCGACGTCATCAAGACGGTGACGGGCGAGGAGCCGACATTCGAGGAGCTGGGCGGCGCGATGACGCACAACACGAAGTCCGGCGTCGCGCACTTCGCCTCCGACGACGAGGACGCCTGCCTGGAGGACGCGCGCTACCTGTTCAGCTTCCTGCCGTCGAACAACCTCGAGCAGCCGCCGCGCGTCCACCCGACCGACGACGCCGACCGGATGGACCCGGAGCTGGACAGCGTCGTCCCGGACGCGCCGAACAAGCCCTACGACATGCGCGACGTGATCCGTCTCGTCGTCGACGACGGGGAGTTCCTCGAGGTGCACGAGCACTTCGCGACGAACATCGTGTGCGGACTGGCGCGCCTGGACGGGTTCGCGGTCGGGATCGTCGGCAACCAGCCGTCCTCGCTGGCGGGCGTGCTTGACATCAACGCCTCCGAGAAGGCGGCGCGGTTCGTGCGCACCTGCGACGCGTTCAACGTCCCGCTCGTGACGTTCTGCGACGTGCCGGGCTTCCTGCCGGGGACCGCGCAGGAGTGGGGCGGGATCATCCGCCACGGCGCGAAGCTGCTGTACGCGTTCGCGGAGGCGACGGTGCCGAAGATCACGGTCATCACGCGCAAGGCGTACGGCGGCGCGTACGACGTCATGGCCTCCAAGCACCTCGCGGCCGACTTCAACTTCGCCTGGCCGCAGGCGGAGGTCGCGGTGATGGGTCCCGAGGGCGCGGTCAACATCATCTACCGCCGCGACATCGCGTCGAGCCCGACGCCCGACGAGCGCCGCTCGAAGCTGATGGAGGACTACAAGGCCCGCTTCGCCAACCCGTACTCGGCGGCCGAGCGCGGCTACATCGATGACGTGATCGTCCCTCACGAGACGCGCCCGAAGCTGATCGCCGCGCTCCACACGCTCCAGACCAAGCGCGAGCCCGGCCCGAAGCGCAAGCACGGCAACATCCCGCTCTGACGCGCCGCCCCGTCGCTCCGCTGCTGGCCTTGGCGACGCTCGCCGCCGCGGCGCTGCGGGTGCCGTTCCTGGCGACGCAGAGCTTCTGGTTCGACGAGACGTACACGGTGCACGTCGTCGGCGCCGGGTCGCTGGGGGAGCTGTGGCACCGGATCGGCGCGACCGAGTCGACGCCACCGCTGTTCTACCTGCTGACGTGGGGCTGGACCCGCCTGATCGGCAGCCACGGCGAGGCCGCGCTGCGGACGCTGCCGGCGCTCGCGACGATCGCCGCGGTGCCGGTCGCGTACCTCGCGCTGCGGCGGCTGGCCGGCCAGCGCGCCGGGGTCGCGGCGGCCGCGATCGTCGCCGTCTCGCCGCTGCTCGTCAGCTACGCGCTCGACGCGCGTGCGTACGGGCTGCTCGTGCTCGCCGGCCTGCTGAGCGCGTGGGCGTGCGGCGCCGCGCTGGAGGCGCCGACGGCGCGGCGCCTGGCGCTGTGGGCGCTCGCCGCCGCGGCCGCGATCTGGACCCACTGGTTCGCCGGCTTCCTCGTGCTCGGCGAGGCGGTCGCGCTGCTGTGGCTGGCGCCAAACGCGTGGCGGCGTGTGGCGCTTGCGTCGGTCGCCGTGCTCGCGGCGATCGCGCCGCTCGCCGGGCTGCTGAGCGAGCAGACGAGCGACGCGCGCGCCGGCTACATCGGCGGCAGCGGCCTCGGTGGCCGGATCGAGCAGCTCGTCCGCCAGTTTGCCGCCGGCCCGAACGTTCCGCGGACGTGGCTGGAGGCGGCGTGCCTCGCGCTGTTCGCCGCCGCGCTCGCGCTCGGGGCCGTGTTGACCGGTGAGCGTGCGCTCGGCGAGCGACATGCGGCGGCCGGCGGATCCGAGCTGGCCACGCGGGGCGCCGCCGAGCCCGCGGACTCCGCCGCGCCCGGCGATCCGGCGTCCTGCACCGCCCTCTCGCCCCGCGACGGCGCCCGCGCCCTGCTGGCGATCGCGCTCGTCGCGCTGCTCGTCCCGCTCGCGCTCGCCGCGACTGGCGTCTACGACCGCTTCAACCTGCGCAACGTCCTGTTCCTCGCGCCGCTCGCCGCCGCGCTCGCGGCGCCCGCGCTGCTGCGCGCCCGCGCGGCGCCGCTCGTGGCGTACCTTGCGCTGTGCGGCGCGACGACGCTGTGGGCCCAGACCGACTGGCGCTACGAGAACACCGACTGGCGCGGCGCGATCCGCCGCGTCGAGACGACCGCGCCCGGCCTGCCGGTGATCGCGGTCACGCCGCTCGGCGAGCCCGTCGCCGCGCTCTACCTCCACCGCCCGCCGGCGACCGCGGCGATCAGGACCCGCCGCGCCTGGCTCGTCGTCGAGCCCGCCCGCACCCCCGGCCACCGCGACCTGATCCCGCAGGACCCGCCCCAGATCGCCGCCCTCCTCGCCGCCTTCCCGTCTCACCGCGAGCAGCGCCTGCACGGCTTTCGCCTGATCGCGCTGTCGGCGCCCTCCCGCCGACCGCTCAACGGCGTCGGGCGGCAAGCCGTCGTCTTCGCGCCCCGAGATCGTCCGATCCCGTAGCGCACTGACCCCGAGAGCAGCGAGCTCGGCCGCGCCGGCTACGCTCTCGCCATGGCGCATGACGTCGCCCCGCTCGCCCCCGCCGAGGCCGCCGCGCTGCTGCGCGAGCAGCCGGGCTGGCAGGTGCTCGACGTGCGTCTTGAGGAGGAGCGCGACGAAGGGCGGCTCGCGGGTGACGTGCACATCGAGCTGACCGAGCTGAGCGCGCGGGCGGCGCAGGAGATCGACCCGGCGCGCCCGGTGCTCGTCTACTGCCGCAGCGGCAGCCGCTCGGCGATGGCCGTCGCCGCCCTGCGCACCGCCGGCTACGACGCCCGCAACCTCCAGGGCGGGATGCTCGCGTGGGTCGAGGCCGGCCTTCCGACCGACCGGCCTCGCTGACGATCCGAGCTAGGAGGCCTGCGCGCGCGCCGACTCGAGCGCCGCGGCGAAGTCCTTCGCGCCGGCGGCGGCGTTCGCCTCGAGCGTGATCTCCGAGCCGCGCACGCTCAGCTTGATCTTGAAGCCGAGCGCGAGCCGGCTGACCTGGATGTCGTCGATCTCCTCGATCGGCACCGCGCTCATCAGCTCCTTCACAGCGCCGCCGATCCCGAGGCCGATCGGCGTGCCGATCTTCAGCGTGAGCAGGCGGCGCTGGGTCAGCACGACGCCCATCGGCGACGCGACCGCGATCCCCGCCTCGCGTGCCGCCGCGTGCTGCTTGCCGGTCTGGCGGGAGCCGAGCTGCAGCGATCCCGCCATCGCCTGCGTGTGGCCGCGCGCGGCGGCGACCATCGCGGCGACGACCTGCTCGCCGGGCTCAAGGTACTGCTGCGCTCCGCTCGCCACCTTGCGAGCCTGACGTGAAGCCATCTGGTTCCTCTTTCTCTCGCGATCGCGACCACCGCGGATGACGTGTGCAAGCCTAGCGATCGCTACGACGCCCGCGGACGGCTCGCAAATACCCGTAAACAGACTCGGCTTTGCTACCTTTGCCCCTTCCGCACGCCCAACGGAGGAACTGACGCGCATGGAGCCCACCTCGGTCCAAGAGAAGAGCACGCACCACGGCGGGAAGGCCGGCTCGCTCGACAACCCCGAGGTCGTCCAGGACGTCCCGGGACACGTGATCCCGATCCTCGAGCGCGAGTTCGACGACTTCGACACCGAGTCGCAGCGCTTCCTGCGCGGCGAGCTGCAGGAGGAGGAGTTCATCAAGTTCCGCCTCAAGCAGGGCGTCTACGGCCAGCGCCAGCCCGACGTGCAGATGATCCGCGTCAAGCTGCCGTGGGGCGGCGTCAGCCCCGAGCAGCTCGAGACGTTCGCCGACGCGATCGAGCGGTACGTGCCGCTCAAGAAGGGCCACGTCACGACGCGCCAGAACATCCAGGTCCACCACGTCCCGCTGCCCGACGCGGCCGAGTACATCCGCATGATCTCCGAGGCCGGGCTGTCCAGCCGCGAGGGCTGCGGCAACACGATGCGCAACGTCACCGGCGACCCGTGGGCCGGCGTCCACCCCGACGAGGTCTTCGACCCGACCCCCTACGCCGGCGCCTACGTGCGCTACTTCGTGCGCCACCCCACGACCCAGGCGATGCCGCGCAAGGTCAAGACCTCGTTCACCAGCTCCGACGCCGACCGCGCGATCAGCGGCATCCACGACGTCGCGTTCATCGCCAAGGAGCGCGACGGGGTGCGCGGCTTCGAGATGCGCGTCGGCGGCGGCACGTCGATCATGGCGCGCGTCGCGCCGACCCTCTACGACTTCGTCGGCGCGGACGACGGCGAGTACATCAAGGTCACCGAGGCCGTCCTGCGGATCTTCGACCGCCAGGAGTGGCTGCGCGTCAACCGCGCCCGCGCGCGCATCAAGGTCTTCGTCGACAAGTACGGGATCGACGAGCTGCGCGCCCAGGTCGAGGAGGAGCTGAAGGGCGACTGGGTCGCAGAGCGCGACTTCGACCCGCAGCCGCGCCTGTTCGTCCACGACGAGCAGGCCAACGCGCCCGCGCCGCCGGCCTCCTACGGCTCGCCGAACGGCGACGGGTCCGAGTTCGAGCGCTTCCGCACCGCCAACGTGATGGCCCAGCGTCAGCCGGGCTTCTCGACGGTGCAGGTGAAGATCACGCGCGGCGACCTGACGCCCGAGCAGTTCCGCGGCCTCGCGGCGATCATGCGCGAGTTCACCGGCGGCTACGCGCGCACGACCGTCCACCAGAACCTGCTGCTGCGCTGGGTGCGCGACGAGTCCGTTTACGACGTCTGGACCCGCCTGAAGGCGCTCGACCTCGGCGACGCCGGCTCCGACGAGATCTCCGACGTCGTCTCCTGCCCCGGCACCGACTCCTGCAAGCTCGGCATCACCAGCTCGATGGGGCTCAACGCCGCCGTCAAGGAGCGGATCGACGCGATGGGGATCGAGGACCCGCTGACGCGGCGGATCCACATCAAGATGTCCGGCTGCCCGAACGGCTGCAGCCAGCACCACATCGCGAACATCGGCTTCTACGGCGCCTCGATCAAGGTCGGCGACAAGACGATCCCCGCCTCGATCGCGCACATCGGTGGCCGCTACGAGGGCGGCGAGGTCGTCTACGGCGCGCGGCTGAAGGCGCGCATCCCGTCCAAGCGCGTGCCCGAGGCGGTCGAGCGCTGGATCCGCTTCTACGAGGCCGACCGCAACGACGGCGAGGAGTTCAACGACTTCGCCGCACGCGTCGGCACGGCCGCGTTCGAAGCGCAGATCAAGGACCTCGCGATGCCCGCCGAGTTCAGCCTCGAGAACATGAACCTGTTCATCGACTGGACGAAGAACACCCCGTTCGAGGTGATCCGCGGCGAGGGCGAGTGCGCCGTCTGACCGCGTCTCGGGCCCGCTCGCTGCGTCCTCGGTCACTCGTCTACGAAGTAGGCCATGTTCCCTGCGTCCTTGCCAGCGGACCCGATCCGCGGCCAGACGGACGCGGCAGGCGGGCCGATCTCGGAGCGCCGCAGTGACTCAGCCGCGCTTGGCGTACTCGTCGATCTCGCCGAAGTCGAGCAGGATGCAGGGCTCGTCGCCGATCACCTCGGCGTCGTGGCCGGGCGGGATCGCGACGACCTGACCGGGGCCGACCTCGCCCTCGCTGCCGTCGTCCATGTAGACGCGCATGCGCCCGGAGACGCAGTAGCCGAGATGCGAGACCTGGCACGAGTCGGTGCCGGCGATCGGCTTGACGTTCTCAGACCAGCGCCAGCCCGGCTCGAAGACGCCCCGGCCAATCGCCCGGCCGGCGACGTTGACGATGTTCGCCTGCCCGCGCCCCTCGAACGACCGGACCTCGTCCGGTGCGTCGAAGCTCTTGACCTCGATCGATGCCATCGTCGCTCCTCTCTTGGACGTCTGGACGGACGGACGCTACGCCCGACGCGACGCACTTGCAACCGGAGCGCTGAGTGATCCGCGGCGAGGGTGCGTCGCGGGCATAGGGAAACGCCCGATGTAAAGCCGGCCGGGGTCTCCTAGCGTGGTGTCTCCATCCTCGAAGGAGATTCCATGGTCGCTCGCATCCGGGCGCGGCTGAGCTACGGCAACGTCGTGGCGACGCTCGCGCTGTTCATCGCGCTCGGCGGTACGTCGTACGCGGCACTCAAGCTGCCGCGCAACTCGGTCGGCAGCGCGCAGCTCCGCAGCAACGCGGTCACGTCCTCGAAGGTCCAGGACGGCTCGCTGCTGCTGCAGGACTTCAGCACAGCCCAGCGGGCTGCGCTGCATGGCGCATCTGGCTCGCAGGGGGCGCAGGGTCCTCAGGGGCCGAAGGGCGACGCGGGACCGAAGGGGGACGCGGGACCGAAGGGGGACCCGGGACCGAAGGGGGACCAGGGCCTTCAGGGGGCGCAGGGGCTTCAGGGGTTGCAGGGACCCCCAGGCGCGCCCGGAGCCACGAACGTCGTCGTCCACACCCACGACTTCGGGCAGCTCCTCCCGAAGGCGACGGTGACGACCACCGTCGCGTGCGGCACCGGTGAGCATGCGATCGCGGGCGGGGCCAGCGCCGCCGACGACTTCCTGACCGTCAGGCAGAGCTTCCCGGCGGGAGTCGCCGTGGACGGCGCAAGCCCGACCGGCTGGAGCACCCTCGTCCTCAACTCGAGCGGCACGACCCCCACCGACGTGACCGGCTACGTCGTCTGCGCCCAGCCCTGATCCGCAGTACGCTGCGGCCGATGAACCGCCGGCCGCAGCTGACGATCGTCGCGCCGGCCGCCTCCCCCGAGGAGGCGGCCGCGGTCGTTGCGGCGCTCGAGCGCTTCATGCGCGAGACGGCGCGGGCCGCGGTCGAGGCGGCGCCCGCGGTCGACCGCTGGACGCGCACCGCGCTGCTGGAGGGCGTCGGGCGCGAGCAGGAGGCGCTCGCCGGGTGGGGCGACCCGCACCCCTGGGGTCGCTGAGCGACCCCGCGGCGGCGCGCCCGTGATCGACGCGGTCATCTTCGATTCCGACGGCGTGCTCGTCGACAGCGAGCCGGTCGCGAACGCGATCCTCGCGCAGCTGCTGACCGAGCTGGGCCTGCCGACCACGACCGAGCAGTCGATGCAGGCGTTCATGGGCCGCCCGTTCGTCCATACCGAGGCGGTCGTCGCCCAGCGGACGGGCCGGCCGGCGCCGCCCGGGCTGCGCGAGCGCTACTACGCGCGCGTGTTCACCGCCTTCGAGCGCGACGGACTGGCCCCCGTCCCCGGGATCGAGCAGGCGCTCGACGCGATCCCCCTCCCGCGCTGCGTCGCGTCCAGCGGCCCGCGCGAGAAGGTCCGCCGCGCGCTGGGCGCCGCCGGCCTGCTCCACCGCTTCCCCGACGGAACGCGCTTCGGCGCCGAGGACGTCGTCCACGGCAAGCCCGCGCCCGACCTCTTCTTGCACGCGGCGGCGACGATGGGCTTCGACCCTGCCGCCACCGCGGTCGTCGAGGACAGCCCGGCCGGCGTCGCGGCCGGAAGGGCCGCCGGGATGGTCGTGCTCGGCTACGCTGGACGCACGCCCGCCCCGCTGCTGCGAGCGGCCGGCGCGACGACCGTCTTCACGCAGATGGGGGAGCTGCCGGACCTGCTCGCGGCACGCGTCGCATGACCCAGGGAAATCATCCGAAATCCACTCGGGTTTTGCTATTTTTGTCGTCCGCATGAGCACGGCGAGCACACCGATCGACGAGCAGCTCACGGGGGACGCCGAGTCGCTGTCCGCCGAGCAGGTGATCGAGCGGATGATCGAGCGCTTCCATCCGCGCCTGTTCCTCGCCTGCTCCTTCCAGCAGGAGGAGTCGGTCCTGATCGACCTGCTGCTGAAGGCCGAGCCGAGCGCGCGCATCTTCACGCTCGACACCGGCGTTCTGTTCCCCGAGACGTACGAGACGTGGAAGCGGATGGAGCAGCGCTTCGGCATGCAGATCGAGGCGTTCCGCGGCATCTCGCTCGAACAGCAGGCGATCGAGCACGGCGACGAGCTGTGGAAGCGCGCGCCCGACCAGTGCTGCGGGATCCGCAAGGTCGTCCCGCTCAAGGAGGCGCTGAGCCAGGTCGACGCCTGGATCGTCGGCGTCCGCCGCGACCAGTCGCCCACGCGCGCCGGGACGCCCAAGATCGGCTGGGACGCCAAGCACGGCATCTGGAAGGCCGCCCCGCTCGCCGACTGGAGCGAGCAGGACGTCTGGCGCCACATCCACGCCAACGACCTGCCGTACAACCCGCTGCACGACCGCGGCTACGCCTCGATCGGCTGCACGCACTGCACGGTCCCCGCGGCCGACCGCAGCGGCCGCTGGGCCGGCTCGGACAAGCTCGAGTGCGGGCTGCACGGCTGAGATGGACTGGCCGCTGATCATCGCGTTCGGGTTCGGCGTCGGCGTGCTCGTCGGCACGACCGGCGTCGGCGGCGGGTCGCTGATGACGCCCGCGCTGATCCTCGTCTTCGGCACCGCGCCGGTGACCGCGATCGGGACCGACCTCGCCTACGCCGCCGTCACGAAGACGGTCGGCGGCTGGCGCCACTGGCGCAAGGGCACGGTCGACCTGACGATCGCGCTGTGGCTGGCGGTCGGCAGCGTGCCCGGCGCGCTCGGCGGGGTCTACGTGCTGCACCTCCTGGAGCGCGCGCTGGGCCACAAGTCGTTCGACGACACGCTGCTCGTGCTCGTCGCCGGCGCGCTGCTGATCACCGGCGTCGCGGTGCTCGCGCGGGCGCTGTTCCTGCGCGTCACGCGCGAGCGCGAGCACGTCGAGTTCGAGCTGCGCCACAAGGTCGCGGCGGTCGCGATCGGCCTGTCGGTCGGCTTCGTGCTGGGGCTCACCTCGGCCGGCAGCGGCGCGCTGATCGCCGTCGGGCTGATCCTCGTCTACCGCCTGACGCCGCGCCGCGTCGTCGGGACCGACGTCTTCCACGCCGCGATCCTGCTGTGGATCGCGGCGCTCGCGCACCTGATCTCCGGCAACGTCGACCTCGCGCTCGCCGGCAACATCCTGATCGGCTCGATCCCCGGCGTGTGGGTCGGCTCGGGGCTCGCGACGCGCCTGCCCGACGCGGCGCTGCGTCCGGCGCTCGGCGTCGTGCTGCTCGCGGCCGGCCTCGCGCTGCTGAACAAGTCCGGCGTGCACTTCCCGATCGCGGTCATCTTCATCGCGCCCGCGGGCGTCGCGCTGGCGGCCGCCGCGCTGCACCTGCTGCGCGCCCGCGCCGCGGCCCGCACGGCGCTGCACGCGCCGCGGCCGGCGACGACCGAACAGCCGGCATGAGCGCGACCGCGACCCCCACCGAGCTGTCGCACCTCGACGCGCTCGAGGCCGAGGCGATCCACATCATGCGCGAGGTCGCCGCCGAGCTGGAGCGTCCGGTGCTGCTGTTCTCCGGCGGCAAGGACTCGATCGTGCTGCTGCGCCTCGCCGAGAAGGCGTTCCGGCCGGCGCGCTTCCCGTTCCCGGTGATGCACGTCGACACGGGCCACAACTTCCCCGAGGTGATCGCGTTCCGCGACCGGCTGGTCGGGCAGATCGGCGAGCGCCTGATCGTCGCCTCCGTGCAGGAGTCGATCGACCGGGGCCGGGTCGTCGAGGAGACCGGTCCGCGTGCCTCGCGCAACCGCCTGCAGACGACGACGCTGCTCGACGCGATCGCCGAGCACCAGTTCGACGCGGCCTTCGGCGGCGCGCGCCGCGACGAGGAGCGCGCCCGCGCGAAGGAGCGGATCTTCTCCTTCCGCGACGACTTCGGCCAGTGGGACCCGAAGGCGCAGCGACCCGAGCTGTGGGCGCTCTACAACGGGCGCGTGCGCAAGGGCGAGCACGTTCGCGTCTTCCCGATCTCCAACTGGACCGAGCTCGACGTGTGGCAGTACATCGAGCGCGAGCGCCTGGAGCTGCCGTCGATCTACTTCGCGCACGAGCGCGAGGTGTTCGCGCGCGACGGGATGCTGTACGCCGCGAGCGAGTTCGTGGAGCTGATGGAAGGCGAGGAGGTCTTCACCGAGTCGGTTCGCTACCGCACGGTGGGGGACATGACGTGCACCGGCGCGGTCGCCTCGACCGCCGCGACGCTCGACGAGGTCGTCGCCGAGATCGCCGCGACCGACCTCACCGAGCGCGGCCAGACGCGCGCCGACGACCGCGTCACGGAGGCGGCGATGGAGGACCGCAAGCGGGAGGGCTACTTCTAGATGAGCGCCACGGTGGAGCAGGGCGACCACGTCGTCGAGGAGCTGGCCGCCACCGAGCTGCTGCGCTTCGCGACGGCCGGCTCGGTCGACGACGGCAAGTCGACGCTGATCGGGCGCCTGCTGCACGACGCGAAGTCGATCCTCGCCGACCAGCTCGCGCACGTGAAGGAGACGAGCGAGCGCCGCGGCGACGGCGAGCTGAACCTGGCGCTGCTGACGGACGGCCTGCGCGCCGAGCGCGAGCAGGGGATCACGATCGACGTCGCCTACCGCTCCTTCCAGACCGGCAAGCGCCGCTTCATCATCGCCGACTGCCCCGGCCACGAGCAGTACACGCGCAACATGGTCACCGGCGCGTCGACCGCCGACCTCGCGCTCGTGCTGGTCGACGCGCGCAACGGGCTCGTGCGCCAGTCGCGCCGGCACGCCGCGATCAGCGCGCTGCTGCGCACGCCCCACCTCGTCGTCGCGGTCAACAAGATGGACCTCGTCGGCTACGACGAGACGGTCTTCGACGCGATCGTCGCCGACTTCCGCGCCTGGTCGGCGGGGCTGGACTTCGTCGAGGCGACGTTCATTCCGATCTCGGCGCTGCGCGGGGACAACGTGGTCGAGTCGTCTCCGAACATGCCGTGGTACCAGGGCCCGACGCTGCTGCACCACCTCGAGACGGTGCGGATCGCCGGCGACCGCAACCTGACCGACTGGCGCTTCCCCGTCCAATGGGTGGTCCGCCCGCAGAACGACGACCGCCACCACGACTACCGCGGCTACGCCGGCCAGGTCGCCGGCGGCGTGCTGCGCGCAGGCGAGGAGGTCGTCGTGCTGCCGTCCGGGCGCACGACCCGGATCGCCGGGATCGATACGTTCGACGGGCCGCTGGCGGAGGCGTCCCCGCCGCAGTCGGTGACACTGCTGCTGGAGGACGACCTCGACGTCTCGCGCGGCGACCTGATCGCGCGCGCCGGCGAGGCGAGCCCGCCGACGGTCGCGCGCGAGCTCGACGCGATCGTCTGCTGGATGGCGGACGCGCCGCTGCGCGCCGGCGCGCGCTACGCGATCAAGCACACGACGCGCGCCGTGCGCGGGGTCGTCGAGGCGGTCGACTGGCACCTCGACGTCGAAACGCTGCAGCGCGTCGACAACGAGGACGGCCTGGCGCTCAACGAGATCGGCCACGTGCGGCTGCGGCTGTCCGGCCCGCTCGCGTTCGATCCCTACGAGCGCAACCGCGACATGGGCAGCTTCGTCCTGATCGACGAGGCCTCCAACGACACCGTCGGCGCGGGCCTGATCGTCGCGCCTGGAAGCTGAGCGGCGCGCGGCGTCGGCGGTCGGCTCGGCGGTATCCTTCCGCGCCGTCATGTTCTCGAAGGTCCTGATCGCCAACCGCGGCGAGATCGCGGTCCGCGTCATCCGCGCGTGCGAGGAGCTCGGCGTCGCGTCGGTCGCGGTCTACTCGGAGCTGGACCGCGACGCGCTGCACGTCGCGCGCGCCGACGAGGCGTACCTGATCGGTCCAGGGCCGGCGGCCGAGTCGTATCTGGTGATCGAGAAGATCCTCGACGTCGCGAAGCGGTCCGGCGCGGAGGCGATCCACCCGGGCTACGGCTTCCTGGCCGAGAACGCCGCGTTTGCCGCCGCCTGCGAGCAGGCCGGAATCGTCTTCATCGGCCCGCCCGCGAGCGCGATCGAGGCGATGGGCTCCAAGACGGCGGCGCGCGAGCTGATGCAGAAGGCGGGCGTGCCGATCGTGCCCGGCACGACCGAGCCGGTCGCCGACGTCGCCGCGGCGCGCAAGGTCATCAAGGACACGATCGGCTTCCCGGTCGCGGTCAAGGCGGCGGGCGGCGGCGGCGGCAAGGGCTTCCGCGTCGCGCTGACCGACGACGAGCTGGAGAGCGCGTTCGAGGGCGCCTCGCGCGAGGGCGAGAAGTTCTTCTCCGACCCGACCGTGTACCTGGAGCGCTACCTGCCCGACCCGCGCCACGTCGAGGTGCAGGTGCTCGCCGACACGCACGGCAACGTGATCCACCTCGGCGAGCGCGACTGCTCGGTCCAGCGCCGCCACCAGAAGCTGATCGAGGAGTCGCCCGCGCCGGCCGTCGACGAGGAGCTGCGCGCGAGGATCGGCACGATCGCGACCGACGCCGCGGCGGCCGTGAACTACGTCGGCGCCGGCACGATCGAGGGCCTGCTGCAGGACGGCGAGTACTACTTCCTCGAGATGAACACGCGCGTGCAGGTCGAGCACTGCGTGACCGAGATGACGACCGGGATCGACATCGTCAAGGAGGGGATGCGCGCCGCCGCCGGCGAGCCGCTGTCGATCTCCCAGGACGACGTCGTGCTGCGCGGCCACGCGATCGAGTGCCGCATCAACGCCGAGGACGCGTCGAGGAACTTCGCGCCCGCGCCCGGCAGGATCGGCGCCTACAAGGAGCCGTCCGGCCCGGGCGTGCGCGTCGACTCGGGCGTCGGCCCCGGCGGCGAGGTCTCGCCGATGTACGACCCGATGGTCGCCAAGCTGATCGTGTGGGACGTCGACCGCGCGAGCGCGACGTCGCGGATGCTGCGCGCGCTGTCCGAGTACGAGATCGGCGAGCTCAAGACGCTGATCCCGTTCCACACCGCGCTGCTCGCCACGGAGCAGTGGGCCAACGCGGAGACGTGCCGCGACCTCGTCGAGGACAAGGCGTGGCTGAAGGCGCTCGCGTTCCCGGCCGTCGCGCCGGCGGACGGCGACGAGGACACCGCGAAGGTCGAGCAGGCCTACACGGTCGAGGTCTCCGGGCGGCGCTTCGACGTGAAGGTGATCGGCCCGCCGGCCTCCGGCGGCGGCGCGCCCGCGCTGAACGGCACCGCGCCGGCCGCCGCGCCGCGCAAGCCGCGCCGCGAGCGCAAGAGCGGCGGCAGCGCGGTCGGCGGCGACACGCTGCCCTCGCCGCTGCAGGGCAACATGTGGAAGGTGCTCGTCAAGCAGGGCGACGCGGTCGAGGAGGGCCAGCTGCTCTGCATCATCGAGGCGATGAAGATGGAGAACGAGATCACCGCCCACAAGGCCGGCACGATCGCCGAGCTGCCGATCTCCGAGGGCGCCGCGATCGGCGCGGGCGACACGATCGCGGTCATCACGTCCTGAGCGGCGCTCGGCGAGCGCCTACGCGCCAGTACCGAGCCGATCCCGCACCTACGGGAAGGTTGCCGGGTTCAAAGTCGTCCGCAGAGGTACTGACCAAGACTTGCCAAGCGCAAAGGAGGTCGCTCATGTACGTGATCCGCTCTCGACAAGCCCTCGGAGCCGCGCTCGCTGCGCTCGCTCTGTTCGTGCTCGCCGGAGCCGGCGTCGCCGCCGCGCACGGGAATCCGCACGGCGACAACCACGGCAACCACGGAAACCATGGCCATCATGGAAACCATGGCCACCACGGCCATCAGCCCGGCAACGGGCACCACGGCCACCACGGGGCGCTCAGCAACCGCGGCGGCGTCTACACGCAGCGCAATCTCGTCTCCGACCAGCCCGGCCACGCCCAGCTGACGGATCCCAACCTCGTCAACGCCTGGGGCCTGGCGGCCGGTCCGACGAGCCCGCTGTGGGTTGCCGACAACGGCAAGGACCTCTCGACCACGTACGTCGGCGCGGTGCACGGCAGCCCGGTCGCGCTCGGCCCGTTCGTCGTGAGCATCCCGGGCGGCGCGCCGACCGGCGTCGTCTTCAACCCGACGAGCGACTTCCAGCTCCAGCCCGGCAACGCCACCACGGCGGCGCGCTTCGTGTTCGCCTCCGAGGCCGGCGACATCACCGCCTGGAGCCCGAACGTGGCGCCGACGTCCGCGGCGCAGACGGAGTTCTCGTCCTCGAACGGCGCGGTCTACAAGGGCATCGCGCTCGCGCAGACCGCGCAGGGGTCGCGGCTGTACGCCGCCGACTTCCACAACGCACGCATCGACGTATTCGACGGCGGCTTCGCGCCGGTGACGCTCCCGCCGGGGGCGTTCACCGATCCGAGCCTGCCGGCGGGCTACGCGCCGTTCAACGTCCAGCTGCTCGGCGCGCGCCTGTACGTGACGTATGCCCAGCAGGACGCGACCGCGCACGATGATGTCCCCGGCGCCGGCAAGGGCTTCGTCGACGTCTACGACACGAGCGGGCACCTGCTGCGGCGGCTCGTCTCGGGCGGGGCGCTCAACGCCCCGTGGGGCCTGGTGGTCGCGCCGAGCGGCTTCGGCAAGTTCGGCCGTGACCTGATCGTCGGCAACTTCGGCGACGGGCGCATCCACGCCTACCGGCTGCGCAGCGGCCGCTTCGACGGCACGCTGCTGAGCGGGCGCCGCACGCCGATCACGATCGACGGCCTGTGGGCCCTGCGGTTCGGCAACGGCACGTTCGCGGACGCGCGCGCGATGGTCTTCAGCGCGGGCCCGGACGACGAGCAGCACGGCCTGCTCGGCACGATCACGAAGGGTCGCGGCCACCGCTAATCCTGGCGCCAGCGGATCGCGGGGGGCGGGACGCCCTCCGCGATCCGGCGCCTGAGCGGCGCCTCACGCCCGCTGGCGGCGTCCTCGGTCACTCGCCTGCGGAGCAGGCCACGTTCCCTGCGTCCTGGCCAGCGGCCGCGATCCGGCGCTCAGGCCAGCCAGTCGGTCGCGCCGCCGGCCGGCGGCTCCCAGTCGAGCAGCGAGTCGGCGACGGTGCGCGGGCCGAAGTGGTAGTCGCCGAAGGCGGCGTCGCGGGCGGCGATCGTGGCCGCCAGATCCTGCTCGGCGCGCGCCGAGAAGGCGGCGCCCTCAGGGGTGTGCCGGGCGGAGCCGTCGAGCAGCGTGCCGATCACCTGCGTCGTCGTGAGACCCATCTGCTCGATCGCGCTGTTGACGAGCAGCTTCATCATCCGCAACTGGTTGGCGGGGATCAGCGCGATCCGCTGACACAGCTTCATCGCGGCCTCGTCGAGCCGTTGGGCCGGGACCGCGGCCGACGCGAAGCCCCACTCGACGGCGGTGCGTCCGTCCATCGGGTCGCCGGTCAGCAGCAGGCGCTTGGCGCGCTCGAGGCCGAGACGGTGCAGCCACATCGCGGTCGTCGGCGAGCCCCACACGCGCGCGGGCGGGTAGCCGATGCGGCAGTCCTCCGCGCACACGATCAGGTCGCTGCAGAGCGCGAGGTCCGAGCCGCCGCCGACGCAGACGCCCTGCACCTGCGCGACGACCGGCTTCGGCGAGCGCCACAGCGACATGTACGTCTCGACGCAGGCGGACAGGTTCGCGTAGTCCTCCATCGCGTCCCACGGCCCTGAGCGGTCGATCGTCGCCATCTGCTCGGAGGCCCAGTCGAGGTCGTAGCCGGCGCAGAACGCGCGCCCCGCCCCGCGCAGCCGGATCGCGCGCACCTCCGGGTCCGCGTTCGCACGCTTCACCGCGTCGGCGAGCGCCTGCACCATCGCCGGCGTCACGGCGTTCAGCCGCCGCGGACGGTTGAGCGTCAGCGTCGCGACCGCCCCGTCGCGCTCGTACAGCAGCGGGTCGTCCTCGTCAGCCATCGTCGTCTCCTCGATCGCGAGCTCGGAGCCGGCAGCGCATCACGTCGCGCCACCGGGTGCGCCGGTTCCCTCGCCGAGCAGCGCGAGGTTCGCCGCGTGGATGCGGCGGTTGCCGCCGGTGCGGCGGGCGAGCGGGAGGGGGGCGGCGGGGCCGTCGGCGCGCAGGGCCTCGAGGTAGGCGGCGTCCTCGCGCAGGATCGCGGTGGCGCGCGGGCCGTCGAGCGGCTCGCCGTGGCCGGGGACGACGACGTCCGCCTGCGCGACGAGCGGCTCGAGGCGCGCGAGCGTCGCGAGGTAGGCGTCGATCGCGCCGCCTTCCCCGAACTCCGGGATCGCGGCCGGCGAGAGGTAGTCGCCGACGACGAGCACGCGCGCCCACGGCGCCCACACCGCCATCCCGTCGCCCGTGTGGCCGTCGGCCGCGTGCAGCTCCAGCTCCCGCTCCCCGAGCGAGCAGCGACCCGGCACCGGCAGCGTCTGCACGTCGCCGAGCGACAGCGGGCCGGGGCGCGGGATCAGGTAGTCCTCGTCGAACTCGCGCAGCTCGCGCTGCGCCGCGCCCGGCTCGGCCGCCAGCCGCGCGGCGGTCGTCTCGCCGACCCCGAGCGCCGCCGCCGGGAACGGGTAGCGCCCGAGCAGGTGGTCCCAGTCGGCGTGCGTCGCGAGCAGCCCGGCGACCGCGAAGCCGGCCTGCTCGCACAGCGCCGGCAGCGCGTCGAGCTCGTCCGGCAGCACCGGCGAGTCGATCAGGAACGCCTCGTCGCCGGCGCGCACGAGCGTCGCGGTCGTCTGCCAGATCGCGCTCGTGACGACGACCACGTCCGCGTGAACGCCGACTGCGCGCACGAGCCAGAGTCCCCCGGATCCCCCGCCGGCCCCGCTACGAGACGCCGAGCAGCTTGAGCGCCTCGCGCAGGTTCGGGACCTCCGCGTCGGGCTTCTTCTGGCCCTGCTCGAGCTGCTGCTTGGTGCGGTTGACCCAGATCACGGGGACCTTCAGCTTCACGCACGGCTCGACGTCGTGGTGGTAGCTGGAGGCGACGTGGACCCAGCCCTTCTTGCCGCCGACGCGCCGCTCGCACTCCTTGAAGTGCGCCGGGTCGGGCTTGTAGGAGCGCACCTGCTGGGCGGTCACGACGAGGTCGAAGTCGTGCGGGATGTGGCGGCGCGTCAGGCCGAGCAGCTTGTCGTCGATGTTCGCGATCAGGCCGAGCTTCAGGCCCGCCTTGTGCAGCTTCTGCAAGGCCGGGTTGGCCTCCTTGAAGGCCGGCCAGCGCTGCACCGAGTCGGGCAGGAAGCCCGAGCGCGACGGCTCCAGCGGCCAGCCGAGGTCCTGCGAGATCTGGACGGCGGTGCGTCGCAGCACCTCCGCGTAGAGCTCGTAGGAGCCGGCCTGGATCTGCTGCTGGATCGAGTGGAACAGCGGCAGCAGCGTGTCGCGCTCGATCGTGAAGCCGTCCCGGGAGGCCTCCCGCTCGAACGCGTCGAAGGCGCCCGTGTCCCAGTCGACGAGCGTGCCGTAGACGTCGAAGGTGACGAATGTGACGTTCTTCGGAATCGTCATGCGGCCGCGCATTATGCCGGGCGAGGGCGCTTCGAGGCGTCATGCAGCAAGCGTTGCAGCGTCCGCACGACGCGCGGCGCCGGCCCTCAGCTATTGTGCCGCGCCGCGATGGATCTGCTCGAGTACCAGGGCAAGCAGCTGTTCGCCCGCCACGGGATCCCGGTCCCCTCCGGCAAGCCGGCCGCGACGGTCGAGGACGCCGTGGCGGCGGCCGATGCGATCGGCTACCCGTGCGTCGTCAAGGCGCAGGTGCTGATCGGCGGGCGCGGCAAGGCCGGCGGCATCAAGCTCGCCAAGGACCGTGCCGAGGCCGAGCAGCACGCGCAGGCGATCCTCGGGATGGACATCCGCGGCTTCACGGTCCACGAGCTGTGGATCGAGGCGGCGTCGGACATCGCGCTCGAGTACTACGCCTCGATCGTGTTCGACCGCTCGGCGAAGGCCCCGCTGGTGATGCTCTCGACGAAGGGCGGGATGGACATCGAGCAGGTCGCCGAGGAGGACCCGGCGGCGATCGCGAAGCTGCATGTCGACCCGCTGCTCGGCTTCCAGGACTTCCACGGCCGGCGGCTCGCGTTCGAGGCCGGCGTCGACGCCGACGTGGTGCGCCCGGTCGGCGCGCTGCTCGCCAAGCTCTACGAGGCGTTCGTCGCGGAGGAGGCGATGCTGGTCGAGGTCAACCCGCTGATCGTGACGGGCGACCGCGACGTGCGCGCGCTCGACGCGAAGGTCACGCTCGACGGCAACGCGCTCCACCGTCATCCCGACAACGCGGCGCTGCGCAACCCGTCGCAGGAGGACGAGCAGGAGCAGATGGCGCACGAGCGCGGCCTGACGTACGTCAAGCTCGACGGCGACATCGGGATCCTCGGCAACGGCGCCGGACTCGTGATGTCGACGCTCGACGTCGTCGCGCAGGCGGGCGGCGCGCCGGCGAACTTCCTCGACGCGGGCGGCGGCTCGAAGGCCGACGCGATCGTCTCCGCCGTCGAGGTGATCCTGTCGGACGCCAAGGTGAAGGCGGTCCTCTTCAACATCTTCGGCGGCATCACGCGCTGCGACGAGGTCGCCAAGGGCCTGATCGAGGCGTTCGACGTCGTCAAGCCGACGGTCCCGTTCGTCGTGCGGCTCGACGGCACGAACGACGTCGCCGGGCGCCAGCTGCTCGCGGACGCGAGCCTGCCGAACGTGCACGTCGAGGCGACGATGCTGGGCGCCGCGCAGCGCGTCGTCGAGCTGGCGGCCGCACAAGGCGCGCCGGCATGAGCGTCCTCGTCGGCAAGGACACGCGCCTGGTGGTGACCGGCCTCACCGGCCGCGAGGGCACGTTCCACGCCTTGAACAACCGCACCTACGGCACGCAGGTCGTCGCGGGCGTGACGCCCGGCAAGGGTGGTCAGGATGTTGAAGGGATCCCGGTCTTCGACACGGTGCACGATGCTGTCGAGAAGGCGGGCGCGAACACGGCGATGATCTTCGTCCCGCCGCGCTTCGCGGCAGATTCCATCCTGGAGGCGGAAGACGCGGGGGTCTCGCTGATCGTCGCGATCACGGAGGGGATCCCGGCCCACGACGAGTTGCGCGTCTACACCCAGCTGCAGCGCAACCCGAACGTGCGCCTCGTCGGCCCCAACTGCCCCGGGATCCTGTCGCCCGGCAAGGCGAACGTCGGGATCATCCCGGCCGCGTTCTTCAAGGAGGGCAACGTCGGCGTCGTCTCGCGCTCGGGCACGCTGACCTACCAGATCGGCAACGAGCTGGCCCAGCGCGGCTTCGGCAACAGCTCGATCGTCGGGATCGGCGGCGACCCCGTCCCCGGCTCCTCGTTCATCGACGTGATCGCGCTGTTCCAGGACGACCCGGAGACCGAGATCATCGTGATGAGCGGCGAGATCGGCGGCTCGGCCGAGGAGGAGGCCGCCGAGTACATCGCCGCGAACGTGACGAAGCCGGTGGTGGGCTACATCGCCGGCTTCACCGCGCCGCCCGGCAAGACGATGGGCCACGCCGGCGCGATCGTGTCCGGCACCGCCGGCACGGCGAAGGCGAAGGCCGAGGCGCTCGAGGCGCGCGGCGTGCGCGTCGGGCGCACGCCGACCGAGACGGCCGAGATCGCGGCCGAGCTGCTCTCGGCCTGACAGCCTGACGTCGCCGCCCGGCCGCGTCGCGTACCCTGCGCGCATGGCCCCCGATCCCGCTCCGATCTCGTTCGCGCGCGGCGCCCCGTCGCTCGACATCGTCGACGTCGACGGCCTGCGCGCCGCCGCCGAGCGGGCGTTCGCCAACGATCCCGCCGGCACGACGGCCTACGGCACGTCGATCGGCTACCCGCCGCTGCGGGCGTGGATCGCCGAGCAGCACGGCGTCGCGCCGGAGCAGGTGATCGTCACGAACGGCTCGATGCAGGCGGACGCGTTCCTGTTCGAGGCGCTCGTCGAGGACGGCGACGTGGTCGTCGTCGAGCAGCCGACATACGACCGCACGCTGCTGTCGCTGCGCTCGCGCGGCGCCGACCTGCGGCCGGTCGAGCTGCAGGACGACGGCGTCGACGTCGCCGGGATCGAGGCGCTGATCGGCGCGGGGACCGTGCCGCGCCTCGCGCACGTGATCCCCAACTTCCAGAACCCCGGCGGCTGCACGCTGTCGCGCGCCAAGCGCGAGCGGCTCGTGACGCTCGCCGGCGAGCACGGGATGACGATCTTCGAGGACGACCCCTACGTCGACGTGCGCTTCAGCGGCGAGCCGCTGCCGACGATGCTGTCGCTCGACCGCGCCGACCGCGTCGTCTACGCCTCGTCGTTCTCCAAGACCGTCTGTCCGGGGATCCGCGTCGGCTACCTCGTCGGGCCCGAGAAGCTGATCGCGCGGATCGCCAAGCTCGCGACCAACACGTACATCTCGCCGAACATGGTCGCCCAGTCGATCGTGAACGAGTTCTGCCGCAGCGGGCAGATCGAGCGCTCGATCGAGACGGTGAAGGCGGCGCTGAAGGAGCGCGCCGACCGCATGTGCGCGGCGCTCGCGCGCGAGCTGCCCGAGGCGCGCTTCGTTGCGCCCGAGGGCGGCTACTTCCTGTGGGTCGATCTGCCGGAGGGCAGCGACGGCGACGCGCTGTTCCGCGCCGCCGCCGAGCGCGGCGTCGCGATCGTCAAGGGCACCGACTTCCTGCTCGAGGGCGGCGAGAGCGCCTTCCGCCTCGCCTACTCCGGCGTCACGCCCGAGCAGATCGACGAGGGGATCGCCCGCCTCGCCGAGGCGGCGCGGTCGCTCGGCGTGCCTGCCTGACGCTCTGACGGATGCCGGCGCGGGCCAGGCAAGGACGCAGCCGGTGAAGTGTGCTTCGCACATGAGCCGGCGAGGACGCTGCCTGGCACGATGCCGGCGCCGTCAGCGGCCATAGCGGCCGCCGAGGACCAGCTGCGCCGGCAGCGCGGTGCGCGGCGGGGGCGAGGGGTCGGCGAGGACGGTGACGGTCTCGGCGACGCTGCGCGTGATCGTGCGCTCGTCGGTCCCGCCGTCCGCGACGACCGTCACGCCGTCGTCCCCGCTGGCGGCGACCGTGCCGGTCAGGCCCGGCTCGACGCCCGCGTCCTTGAGGTAGTGCAGCAGGTCCTCGGCCTCGTTCTCGAGCCGCAGGATCGTCACCGACGCGCCGACGGCGCAGTCGGCGAGCGGCACGCCGTCGATCCGCTCGCCGAGCCGGATCGGATGGCCGTGCGGGCAGGTCCTCGCGTCGCCGACGGCGGCGCGCACGTACGCCTCGAAGCGCGGCGACATCGCGTGCTCGAGGTGCTCGGCCTCCTCGTGCACGTCGTCCCACGGGACGCCGACGACGTCGGTCAGGAAGCGCTCGATCAGGCGGTGGCGGCTCGTGATCTCCTCCGCGTGGCGCCGGCCCTGCTCGGTGAAGGAGATCGCGCGGTCGGGCCCGCGCGTGACGTAGCCGTCCTTCTCCAGCCGCCCGAGCATCTCGTGGACCGTCGGGGCCGACAGCTGCATCGCGCGTGCGAGGTTCGCGCCGGTCATCGGCAGCCCGGCCTCGAACAGCCAGTAGAGCATCTGCAGGTACTCCTCCTCGGCGACCGTGGCGTGCTCGTGCGACACGCCTTGGATCGTAGTGGGCGGCGCGCGTCAGGCGCCGTCCGCGTGGCGCGGTCGCGCGCGCCCGGGGCTGCGATGATCGGGGGCCGATGACGCTGCCGCTCTCGCCCCCGATCGCTCCGCAGCTCGCGCGCGGACGCCCGGAGCTGCCCGGCGATGACGGCTGGGCGTACGAGCCGAAGTTCGACGGCTTCCGCGCGCTGGCGTTCGTCGACGGCGCCGAGGTCGCGCTGCAGTCGCGCGCCGGCCGGCCGCTGGAGCGCTACTTCCCCGAGTTGTCGTTCCCCGCCGGGCGCTACGTGCTCGACGGCGAGATCGTGATCGACGGCGCCGGCGGGCTGCAGGACTTCGACGCGCTCTCGCAGCGCATACACCCGGCCGCGTCGCGGATCGAGAAGCTGTCGGTGCAGACGCCGGCTCGCTTCGTCGCGTTCGACCTGCTCGCGCGCGAGGACGAGGTGCTGATGGAGCGGCCGTTCGAGGAGCGGCGAGCGGCGCTGGAGGCGCTCGTCAGCGCGCCGGTCGACCTCGCGCCGCTCGTGCGGTCGGTCGCGGACGCCGAGGGCTGGCTGCACAGCGCCGAGGGCGTCGTCGCCAAGCGGCTCGACGCCGCCTACGCGCCCGGCAAGCGCACCGCGATGGTGAAGGTCAAGCGGCTGCGCACGAGCGACTGCGTCGTCGTCGGCTGGCGGCCGGGCAAGGAGGAGGGCACCGTCGGATCGCTGATCCTGGGGTTGTACGACGGGGAGGAGCTGGTCGTCGTCGGCCACACGTCAGGCATACGCCCGGCCGAGAAGCGCGCGCTGCGCGAGCGCCTGGCCCCGTACGAGACAGGCGAGCGCGGCAGCGCCGACGCGAGTCGCTGGAAGAGCGACAAGGAGCTCGAGTGGATCGCGCTGCGTCCCGAGCTCGTCGTCGAGATCGCCTGGGAGCAGGTCAGCGGCCGCCGCATCCGCCACGGCACGAAGCTGCTGCGCTGGCGCGACGACAAGCCCCCGCGCGAGTGCACGATCGACCAGCTGGCGGGGTGAGGGCGCCGTACGTGGCGCCGAAAGTATTCTGTTCAATTTGTTTGGCTGAGACCGAACAAAATCGGATTTCGTTCTGTACAGTTTCTCTGTGGCCGTTCCGAACAAAAGCCGAGGGCGCGGCGGGCGCCCGTCGCGCTCGGCGCTCTACAAGCGCCTGTACCAGGCGATCGGCGAGTTGCACTCGAACCTCGGCGGCCTGCCGACACCGGCCGAAGCCGAGAGCATCTGGCACGGCATCTGGCTCGAGGAAGCGCACAACTCGACGGCGATCGAGGGCAACACGCTCGTCCTGAGGCAGGTCGAGCGCCTGCTCGACGAAGGCCGTGCGGTGGGCAACAAGGACCTGGGCGAGTACATGGAGGTACGCGGCTACGCCAACGCCGCGGAGTGGGTCTATCGCCAGGCGAGCGGATCGGAGCCCTGGACCGGCGCGCCGCTGATCACGCTCACCGAGGTGCGCAACGTGCACGCGCTCGCGCTCGGACCCGTGTGGGAGGTCGCTCCTCACCCGGACGCGGACGAGCAAGAGGCGCCCGGCTCGTTCCGGCGTCACGACATCGAGCCGTTCCCGGAGGGCATGCGACCGCCGCCATGGCCGGACGTCCGGATGCACGTCGACGACTGGGTCCGCGACGCGCGCAAGCTCGTGCGAACCGAGCTGATCGACCTGCCTGAGGCGCTCGCACGGCTCCACGTTCGCTTCGAGCAGATCCACCCCTTTCTCGACGGCAACGGCCGGACCGGGCGACTGCTGACGAACCTGCTGCTCGTGCGGCTCGCGTTTCCGCCCGCGCTGATCACCACCCGCGTACGCGAGCGCTACCTGCGGGCGCTGCGGCGAGCCGACCAGGGAGACCACGGCCCCCTCGGCGAGCTGATCGCGCGGGCAATCCTCGACAACCTCTACAAGTTCATCGTGCCGGCTGTGGCCGGCCCGGCGCGGCTCGTCCCGTTGCAGGCGCTCGCCCAGAAGGGTCGGTCGGTGGACGCGCTGCGGGTCGCCGCGACGCGCGGGCGCCTGCGCGCGGTCAAGGCCGACGACGGCAGCTGGCGCAGCTCGCGCGCGTGGGTCGACGAGTACGTCGCGGCGCGCTATAAGCGGGAGTGACGCGTCACTGCTTGCGCGCGCGGCTGGGCTGGACGCGCTTGGGCTCGCCGCGCTGCTTGGCGAAGTGGGGCGGCCAGGGGGCGTCGCCCAGGCCGCCCTCCTCGTCGCGGCGGGCAAGGTCGAGCAGCCGGTCGAGCGAGCCGGCGTGCTCGTCGATGCGGGCGTGCGGGTCGCCGTCGCGAGCGAGCAGGTCCGGCACTGTCGCAAGCGTGTAGTCGGCCGGCTCGACGGCAGGCACCTGTTCCCACCGCAGCGGCATCGAGACGCGCGCGTCTGGCGTGGGGCGCACGGACCACGCGGAGGCGACCGTGCGGTCGCGCGCGTTCTGGTTGTAGTCGACGAACACGCCGTGGCGCTCCTCCTTCCACCACTTGCTCGTCGCCAGCTCGGGCACGCGCCGCTCGACCTCGCGCGCGAGCGCGAGCGCCGCGCGGCGGACCTCCGTGAAGCCGTGCTCGGGCACGATCCGCACGTTGACGTGGATCCCGCGCGAGCCCGACGTCTTCGGCCAGCCGACGAGGCCGTGATCGTCGAGCACCGACTGCACGCACAGCGCGACCTGGCGCACGTCGTCCCAGCTCGCTTCGGGCGTCGGGTCGAGGTCGACGCGCAGCTCGTCGGGGCAGTCGAGGTCGGAGCGGCGCACCGGCCACGGGTTGAAGTCGATCACGCCGAGGTTGACCGCCCACACGAGGTGCGCCGCGTCGTTGACGACCAGCTCGCGCGCCGAGCGCCCGGACGGGAACGTGACGGTCGCCGTCTCCAGCCAGTCGGGCGCCGTCTCGGGCACGCGCTTCTGGAAGAACGGCTCGCCGGCCGCGCCGTCGACGTAGCGCTTGAGCACGGTCGGCCGCTCGCGCAGGTGGACCAGGGCGGCGTCCGCGACCGCCAGGTAGTACCGCACGAGGTCGAGCTTCGTGTGACCCGTCTCGGGAAAGAAGACCTTGCTCGGGCTCGAGACGCGCAGCTCGCGCCCGGCCGCCTCGACCGTCGTCTGCTCCTTCGCCATCGTCGCAGGAGGGTGACACGCCGTGCGCGCCCGCGCGAGCCGGGGCGCTCGGCCGCGCCGTGACAGGATGAGTCGGGTGACCCCGACTGTCGCCCGCGCCCCCGTCCTGATCGCGCCCGCCGCCTTCGACGGCACGCTGCGCGCGCTCGAGGTCGCCGCCGCGCTCGCGCGCGGGCTGGAGGCCGGCGGGTGGCCGGTCGACCCGTGCCCGGTCGCGGACGGCGGGGCGGGGACGCTCGACGTGCTGCTGCCGGCGCTCGGCGGCGAGCCGGCCGCCGTCGAAGTGCGCGGGCGGGAGGTCCCGATCGGGCTGCTCGATGGCGGGAAGCGCGTGCTGGTCGAGCTGCGCACGGTGCTCGGGCCGATGGCTGGCGACGCGGGCGGCGCCGGACGGCGCCCGGGCGCGGCCCGGCCCGGCGTCCCGGCGACGATCAGCTCCAGCGCGCCCGCTGGCGAGCTGCTGCTGGCCGCCGCCGCGACCGGCGCGGAGACGCTGCTCGCCGGCGCCGGCGACGTGCTCGCGTCTGACGGCGGTGCCGGCATGCTGCACGCGATCGAGCAGGGCGGCGGCCTGCGCGCGCAGCTCGTCGTGCTGTGCGACGTGCGCACGACGGTGGAGCGCGCGGGGGAGGCGCTGGCGGGCGAGGGCGCGCTGCCGCGCGACCGCGCTCGCTCGCTCGCGCGGCGGCTGGACGCGGTCGCCGCGGAGCTGCCGCGCGACCCGCGCAGAGTCGCGTTCGGCGGCAGCGGCGGCGGGATCGCCGGCGCGCTGTGGGCGGCGTGCGGCGCGCGGCTGGAGGCCGGCGCGCCGTTCGTGCTCGACGCGCTCGCGTTCGATGCGCGCATGCGCGCCGCGCGGGCGGTGATCGTCGGCGAGGGCCGGCTGGATCTCGGCACGCTCGCCGGCAAGGCGCCCGGCGAGATCGCGACCCGCGCGCGCCAAGCCGGCGTGCCGTGCTTCGCGGCCGTCGGCGCGCGCACGCTCGACGCGTTCGGCGCGCGAATCCTCGACCTGCAGGCGGTGCTGGAGGCGCCCGACGCGCGGCGCCTGGAGGCGGCCGGGCGGCGGCTGGCGACGCTCGTGTGAGGGCAGAGCGCGAGCCGAGCGCCCTGCGCGCCGGCACGCCGGGCCGCGGCCGCCGCGCGCCGGTCGCTAGGCTCGGCCGCCCGTGGCCCCGCCGCCTTCCCCGCTCCCGCTCGCCGCCGCGCGTCGCCGCACGGCCGTCGTGCTCGGCGCCGGCTCGTTCGGCACGGCGGTCGCGGTCCTGCTCGCGCGCGGCGGGATGCGCACGACGCTGCAGACCCGCGGCGCCGAGCAGGCGGTCCTGCTCGCGGACGCGCGCGAGAACGCCGTCTACCTGCCCGGCGTCGAGCTGCCGCGCGAGCTGCGGATCGAGCCGGCGAGCGCGAGCCTGGCGCGCGCCGACCTCGTCTTCCTGGCGGTCCCCTCGCTCGGCCTCGGGGAGGTGATCGAGGGGCTGGAGGCGGCGGGGCTGCATCGGCGCGCCGCCGTCGTCTCGCTCGCGAAGGGACTCGTGCCGCCGCACGGCGCGCCGCCGACCGTGCTGCTGCGCGCGCGCTTGGGCGCCGAGCGCGTCGCCTGCGTCGGCGGCCCCGCGCACGCGCAGGAGATGGTGCGCGACGGCGCCGGGCTCGTCGCGGCCTCGGCCTCCGAGTCGCTCGCCCAGCAGCTCGCGGCGATCTTCATCCGCGCCGGCGTCGTGTGCGAGGAGGCCGACGACCCGGTCGGCGTCGAGCTGGCCGGTGCGGCCAAGAACGCCGCCGCGCTCGCCGCCGGTGCGACCGAGACGCAGGGCCTCAACGCGGCCGGGGCGGCCGCCGGCCACATCTTCGCCGAGGTCTGGAGCTGGGCTCAGACGCTCGGCGCGCGGCCCGAGTCGATGATCGGGCTGGCCGGGACGGGGGACCTCGTCGCGACCGCGCTCGCGCCCCAGAGCCGCAACCGCCGCGCCGGGGAGCTGCTCGCGCAGGGCGTGCCGGCGGCGCAGATCCCCGAGCGTGTCGGCCAGGCGGTCGAGGCGCTCGAGTCGGTCCCGCTGCTCGCCCGCGCGCTCGCCGTCGCCGGCGTCGAGGCGCCCGTCACGACCGCGCTCGGCCGCCTGATCGCGGGCGAGCTGCCGCTCGACGACTGGGTCGCGCTCGTGCGCGCGACCGTGCCGCGCCCCGCGCGCTGGCGACGCGCCCGGCGTGATCGCGCCGAGGGCGGGTGGCGGGCCGCGTGGGCGCGGCTGCGCGGCCGCTTCGGTCGCGGTCGCGCGTGACGGCGGGTGCTCCGCGCGCGCCAAAGCCGCCAGCGGTCCGCTGCCGCAGCCGCGCGGCGGCCCGTTACCCGCGCGCCTGCGCGAGCGTCGTGACGACCGCCTCGTAGACGCCGGCGCCATACGCGGCCTCCGCGACATGCACGTTCTCGTGCCCGGCGAGCACCTCGCGCAGCGACGGGTCGCGCTCCAGCGCGTTGGCGACGAACCAGAAGCTCCCCACGACGGCGGCCGAGCCGAGATCCTCGCGCGAATCGCCGATCGCGATGCACTCCTCGCGCGCGTAGCCGCGCGCCTGCATGTGGCGCGCGACCGCGTTCGCCTTCGAGGCGGCGGCCGGGACGAGGTGGTAGGCGCGCACGAGCGGCAGCTCGGCGAGCGCGGCCGAGCGCGAGCGCACGACGCCGTTGTCGACGAGCCGCAGCGTCTCGTGGCCGCGCTCGCGCAGCAGCGCGTCGGCCTCGGCGACGTCGATCAGGCCCCGGAACAGGTGGGAGACGTCGCGTTCGAGGTGCCAGGGCTCGTGGTACTCGAGCCGGCCGACGTAGTGGTCGAGCAGCAGCCGCGGTGCGCCGCTGGCGTCGATCAGCTCGGCGATCGTGCGGCCGTCGACCGGCACGAGCCCGCCGGTCAGCCACTCCAGCTCGCCGTCGATCACGAGCCCGGAGCCGGCCTCGAAGATGTACGCGGTCTGGCCGATCAGCCGCGCGTCCTCCATCACCTGCGCACGGCGCCGCCCCGAGTAGATGACGACCTCGGCGTCGGCGCGATGGCACGCCTCCAGCGCCCGCACGCCGAGCAGCTCGAACCCGCCCTCGGCGTCGCGCAGCAGCGACGCGCCCGGGCCGAGCAGAGTGCCGTCGAGGTCGACGTAGACGCAGCGGAGCATGAAGTCCCGCAGTCTGCCGGTTCGCCGGGGCGGGCGCGTCGCGCCGGGCGCTGATAGCGTCGCGCGGGTGCGATTTACCAGAATCGTCGGCGTGCTCCTCGCGCTCGGCGCCGTGCTGGCGGCGAGCGGGATCGTCGCCGGCGGCCCGGGATATTGGATCGAAGGCGCGGTCTTCACGCGTGCGAGCGGCACGCCGCAGTACGGCGGCAGCATGAGCTACGACTTCCACGCCTCCAGCCCGGGGTCCGCCTTCGACGGGAACCTCTGGATCGACGCCGCGCTCGCCTGCCTCGCCGTCGCGGGCGTCGCTGCGATCCGCCCGCGCACGCCTCGCGTGCCGGCTGCCGGCTGACCCGCGAGCCCCGCCGGCGCGCGCGGTGCGTACCATCGACCCGATGGCCGTCACGCGCGCTCCCGGGACCCAGCAGCCGTGGGACGAGCTGCTGGAGCGGGGCCGCGAGCAGGAGCGGCTCGTGCACGAGCACGTCGTGCCGCCCCGCGCCGGGCGGGCGGTCCCGATCCCGCCCGCGCTGCACCACGAGCTGCGCGCCGGGCTGGAGCGCGTCGGGATCGAGGCGCTGCACACCCACCAGGAGGACGCGCTCCACGCGGCGATGGACGGGCCGCTGATCGTCACGACCGGCACCGCCTCCGGCAAGTCGCTGTGCTTCAACCTGCCCGCGCTGCAGCAGCTGCTCGTCGACCCGCGCGCGCGGGCGCTGTACCTGTACCCGACGAAGGCGCTCGCGCAGGACCAGGCGCGCGCGCTCGCGGCGCTCAAGCTCCCCAAGCTCCAGCCGGCGATCTACGACGGCGACACGCCGCACGGGGAGCGGTCGGCGATCCGCCGCCGCGCGAACGTCGTGCTGACGAACCCCGACATGCTGCACCTCGGGATCCTGCCCAACCACCGCGCGTGGGGGGACTTCCTGTCGAATCTCGCGGTCGTGGTCGTCGACGAGGCGCACGTCTACCGCGGCGTGTTCGGCTCGCACGTCGGCAACGTGCTGCGGCGGTTGCGGCGGATCGCGGCCGCATACGGGACCGAGCCGCGCTTCCTGCTCGCCAGCGCGACGGTCGCCAACCCGGTCGAGCTGGCCGAAAGGCTCACCGGCCTCGAGGACATCGCGCTGATCGACGCCGACGGCGCGCCCGCCGCCGAGCGGCGGATCGCGATCTGGAACCCGCCGCTGCTCGACGAGGCGCTCGGCGTGCGCGCGTCGGCGCTGAGCGAGGCGGCCGACCTGTTCGCCGACCTCGTGCTGGCCGGCGCACGCACGATCTGCTTCATCAAGTCGCGCAAGGCGGTCGAGGTGATCCTGCGCAGCGCGCAGACGCGCTTGCGCGGCGGCGAGCGCTCGGACCTCGCCGAGCGGATCGCCCCCTACCGCGCCGGCTACACATCCCAGCAGCGCCGCGAGCTGGAGGAGCGTCTCGCGCGCGGCGAGCTGCTCGGCGTCGTCGCGACCGACGCGCTCGAGCTGGGGATCGACATCGGCGACCTCGACGCGGCGATCTGCGTGACGTTCCCCGGCACGGTCGCGTCGCTGCGACAGATGTGGGGCCGGGCGGGGCGGCGCTCCGACGGTCTGGCGGTCTACGTCGGCGGCGAGGACGCGCTCGACCAGTTCTTCTGCCGCCACCCCGACGAGTTCCTCGAGCGACCCGTCGAGGCGGCGATCCTCGACCACGAGAGCGAGCAGATCCACGCCGCGCACCTGCTGTGCGCCGCGCACGAGGGGCCGCTGGCGCCGGGCGAGGCGGACGTGCTGGGACCGGCGTGGCAGCAGCAGGCGCAGCGGCTCGTGAGCGCCGGGCTGCTGGTGGAGCGCCGCGGCGCCTTCCAGCTGCGCGCGCCGGAGGACTACCCGGCCGCGCGCGTGCCGCTGCGCTCCTCGTCGGTCGACGTCTTCTCGCTGATCGACGTCGCGTCCGGGGAGATGATCGGGACCGTGGAGGCGGCGCGCGCGTTCTCGACCGCGCACGAGGGCGCCGTGTACCTGCATCTCGGGCGTGCGTACGAGGTCTCGCAGCTCGACCTCGCCGGCCGCCGCGCGCTGCTGGAGCCGTTCGACGGCGACTGGTTCACGCAGCCCAAGCGCGAGACGAACACGGCGATCGAGCGGCTGATCGAGCGGCGCGAGGCGATGGGGGTGACGCTGTCGTTCGGGAACGTCGTCGTGACCGACGTCGTGATCGGCTTCCAGCGCAAGTCGCTCGCCGACCACCAGCAGATCGACTTCCAGGCGCTGGATCTCCCCGAGACCGCGTTCACGACGCAGGCGCTGTGGTACGAGCTGGACGACATCGTGCTCGGTCCAGACGCGCTCGGCCTGGAGCGCCTGCTGGGCGCCCTGCACGCGACCGAGCACGCGCAGATCGCCGTGCTGCCGCTGCTGGCGATGTGCGATCGCTGGGACATCGGCGGCCTGTCGACGAACGCGCACGCGCAGACCGGCCGCCCGACGATCTTCATCTACGACGGGCATCCCGGCGGGGTCGGGATCACGCGCGCCGGCTACCGCGGCTTCGAGCGGCTGGTCGCCGACGCGCACCGCCTGATCGCCGAGTGCCGCTGCCGGCGCGGCTGCCCCTCGTGCGTGCAGTCGCCGAAGTGCGGGAACCTCAACGAGCCGCTGTCGAAGGGCGGCGCGCAGGCGCTGCTGGGGGAGTTGCTCGCGGCGGCCACCTCATAGCTCCTGTTTCCGTATGAAAGCGGTGCAAGATCTCTTGCACCGCTCGCGTGCTCGCAGGAGATTGGCCGATCCTGCGACGGATGGCCCGACTCGTTCGAGCCACTCTCCTCCTCACAGCTCTCGGGGTCGCGTCGCCGGCGCTGACGGCGATAGCCACAGCGGCGAATGCCGGCGGCGCGGCTCCGGGGGGGAGCACGCCCGGGGCGGCCCTCAACGGCGGCGCGGCGCCGGGTGTCCAGCCGCCCGCCGTGGTGCGTGGTCCGCATGCCTCGAGCACGCGGACGGGCGGGGCGATGCCCGGCTCGCGGCCGGCGGTCGCGCGCAAACCTGCGGCGCGGCCGCGGCGCGTGCCGGGTTCGGCGCTGGTGTCGCCGGCGCCCGCCGGCACCGTGCCCGGGCGCTTCCCGGTCGCTGGACCGTGGTCGTTCGGTGGCCCGGACGCCCGCTTCGGGGCGCAGCGCAACGGCCACCTGCACCAGGGCCAGGACGTGCTCGCGGAGAGCGGCACGCCGCTGCTCGCGCCGCTGTCGGCGAACGTGCTGTTCACGGGCGACCAGCCGGCCGGCGCGGGGATCTACGCGGTGCTGCACGGGCGCGACGGGCGCGACTACGTGCTCATGCACATCAAGCACGGGACGCTGGGGGTCGCGATCGGCGACGGGGTGCGCGAGGGGGAGCGGATCGCCGCGGTCGGCGCTACGGGCGACGCGACCGGGCCGCACCTGCACTTCGAGATCTGGATCGGCGGCTGGGGGACGCGGACCGGCCGCCCGATCGACCCGCTGCCGCAGCTGCAGCGCTGGGCGCGCGGGGCGGGCTGAGCTGAGCGCGTGCCGCCGGACGCGCGTGCGCCGGGGCGCTGGGCCGAGCGGCCGGCGCGCGCGCTAGTCGAGCGTGCGCGCGAGCCGCAGCTGCGTCGCGATCGCGCCGCCCGCGAGCGCGACGATCGCGAGGCGCCCCTTGGCGGGGACGGCCCGGCCGGCCGCGAAGGTGGCGACGAGGTCGACCGCGTCGGCGAGCGTCGCGCCGAGCAGCCACGGGCGCAGCTTCCCGCCGGTCCGCAGCGCGCCGAGCGTGCCGAGCGCGAGCGCCATGTCGCGCGCACCGACGGAGCGGAAGAGCATCGCGGAGGCGGGGCGTTCGGACTCGTCGGACCCGAGCCAGCCGGGGCCGAAGGTCTTGGCGGGAGAGGACGTCAGGCCGGCGCCGATCGCAAGGCGCCCGAGCGCCGTGGCGGCAAGCATCGTACGAGGGTTCATGACGGACGATGCTAACCGGACCTCCGCCACTGCGCGCCGGGTCGGCAGACCGGCGCGAACTCGCTACCATCGCGGACCGCGGCGAGATAGCTCAGTTGGTAGAGCACACGACTGAAAATCGTGGTGTCCCCGGTTCGAGTCCGGGTCTCGCCATCCTCCGAACGCGCTGCAAGCGGGCGCTTTCCTCAACGACACTTCCAGCGCCGAAACGAGCGCCGACGCGACATCTTTAGGTTCCGTGGCCAATTCGTGGCCAAAACCCTGAGCCCTGGAGGGCCGGGGGCGGTCATGACCCTGGCCTCGCGGCTTCTCGAAGCCGCCGCATCGACCTAGCGTCTGCGTCACACAGACACGGTGCGAGGTGGCCCCGGCGGCGTTGGAGCGCCCCGGGGCCTGGCACCGAAGGGGTTATCTTCGATGCGGTACGGATTGTTCCCGGGCGCGAGCTCGGATGCCAGCCCTGCGCCGGCGGTCGGACATGGCGGCCGGTGACTCCAAGCCAGTCGAGCTGGTCGCGCTCGGGCGCGCGGTGCGCGAGCTGCGCGCTCGCCGCGGGATCTCACAGGAGACGCTCGCGCACCGCAGCTACCTGCACCGCAACTACGTCGGCGCGATCGAGCGCGGCGAGATCAACCCGACCTTTCGCATCCTGCTCGAGCTCGAAAACGGGCTGTGGCTCCCGCTCACCGAGCTGATCTACACCTACGAGCGCCAGCGCCGGGCGCTCGTCACGACCGCGCCGAGCGTGCCATGGCACACGCGGCACCAAGCCGCCGGTCCACCCAGTCCCCCTGGTGAGACCGGCCCGGCTCAGTGGGCGGGCGCCCCCTGTCCCCCCGAGGCGACCCGTCCGCTGAGCCCCCACCCGACCCCGAGCGTCCGACCGGTCTCGTTCGCAGCCATCGTCTCGCGTGACGGGCGTCGCGTTGGCGCATCGGGGGTACGCCCGACCTCAGGGAAGCAGGCATGACCGCGCTCATCAGCATTGCCGCGATCATCGCGCTCGGGGCGCTCGCGTTCTGGGTTGTCGGGTCGATCGCGCTGCGCATTCTCGGCGTGCTGTTCATCTTCCTGGGGCTGTTCGGCCTCGCCGACCGACTCGGCGTCTTCGTGAGCGTGCTCGTGCTCGTCGTCGGTCTGATCGCCTGGCTGTCCGGTCACTGGCTCTACGCCTTCCGCGAGCACGAATACGCCGGCTCGCTGGTGGAGCGCATCTTCTTCCAAGTGCTGCCACGCCGCGTCGACCCGACACGCGGCTGGGGCTTCCCGGTGCACCACACCCATACTGTTCACCACCACCATCACGCGCCGCCCCTGCAGCGCCTCGCCTGATCCCGACGCGGGCTTCCGCTACCCGCGATGCTTCTTGGCGTGCTGCCGGCGCGACCCCCGGCGCCCGGACGACTTCAGCGTCCGCCCCGGCACAGCAGCCCTCATCGCGGCCTGCATTCCCGCACGAGCCGCTCGGTTCGCCGCGCGCAGCTGCACATGAGCCTGAGCCGCCTGCCGCGCCGGGAGAACAGTCGCTTCTCGGGTCGGTCCGTGAGCAGCAGGACGTGGGGCGATGAGGGGAGTCGTCGACGTGCCTCCGACCATTGCATCGCACAGGGCGTAGATGTGGAGCGCCGCCTTCTTGGCTGCCTCGGGCGCGCCCGCGAGGATGATGTTGGTGACCCGTTCGACCTCATCCTCGCAAGCCAGTGGCGGGCCGCCGGTTTTCGCATCACACGCTCGGAAGGCCAACCACGCGCCCCATGTCGCAGGATCGTTCGGCCCCTGCTGATCGACTGCGTCCAAGACGTTAACGACGGCCCCCGCGCACGCTTCCGATGCGCCGGGCCTCGGCCCGAAGGCATCCACCCCGCTTATCGCATCGACATAAGGATTCGTCGGATCGATCTTGACCGGCGGGTCCCCCGAACCTTCAGCGTCACCGACGCAGTCGGACGCTCCATCGCAGTCGACATAAGGA
>Ga0207693_10000184_pt1 | contig 57100 bp, 50 predicted proteins | sample LARL81metaG_FD_184347 | JGI IMG/M metagenome (GOLD analysis project Ga0207693, IMG submission 184347) | Corn, switchgrass and miscanthus rhizosphere microbial communities from Kellogg Biological Station, Michigan, USA - LAR L8-1 metaG... | ecosystem: Host-associated > Plants > Roots >... | reverse complement strand
CCGCCCTTTACGCCTCCGCAGGTGGAGGCCAACAATGTGGCGACCGGGACGGGATATAGCACGGAGTCGGCATTTAGTTCGGCGGCTCCTCCCGCAGGCAATCCTTTTGTCGGAGCTACCCTGTTTGCCTGGAGCGGGACCGTCCAGCCGGCAGTTGCCGACCAATGGAACGTCTCAGTCCAGCACGAGGTTGCCAACCAGACGACTGTTCAGGTTGCCTACCTGGGACAGCGCACAACTCACTTGATGGTTCCGGAGTGGTTGGCTCAAGGCAATCTGCACGCAAATGGCTCAATCACCTACCCTTTTATCGGTGGGAAGAATGATCCGGCGTCAGGGTTGACTGGATTCGGTCCGAATCAGTTAGGCAACGTGAAGAACACAGCTTCCGTCGGCAATATGAACTACAACGCCCTGCAGGCGGTGTTGCTGAAGCGCTATGGCAACGGATTGCAGGGCCAGATTTCGTACACCTATGAAAAGTGCATGACCAATGACGACGGGTACTTCGGCACCTGGAGCGCCGCCAAACAAGCTACGCCTTCCGGGAACTACTGGCAAAACCTCTACAACCCCAACGGCGACTACGCCCGATGCTATTGGGATTCAACTCACGTTCTGAGCGCATACGCCGTGTATGAGCTACCGATTGGACGAGGTAAGCGATTTGGGCACGACCTGCCAAAGGCCGTGAATGCCGCGGTGGGCGATTGGTCGATCAATCCGATTATTTCGTGGCATACCGGTTTCCCGCTTTCTCTCTACGGAGCCGACAACTCCGGAACGGTCAGTCCGGAAAATCGTCCGAATTGCAACAGTCCCGTAACCTACCCCAAGACGGTAAGTGATCAAGGCATACAGTGGTTTAGCCCGGGCTCGTTCGCGGATGCTGCTCCCGGCACATTCGGAAGTTGTCCCGCTCAAGGTCCAGTCATCGGCCCGGGATACGTCGATGCCGACATCAGCGTACAAAAGAATTTCCCGATTACTGAAACCATGCGACTGCAATTTCGCGCGGACTTCCTGAACGCGTTCAACCACCCGAACTTCGCGGCGCCCAACGTGAGTTGTTGCGGTGGAACCTTCGGAGTCAGCAACGTCACTCAGGACGCGCGGCAACTGCAGTTTGACTTAAAGTTCTACTTTTGACGGGCCTTACACAGAAAATGGCAGGTGGCGCTGTTGGCTGCCTGCCGTTTTCATTTATCATCAAAGGCATACATGCGGCGGCCTGGTCTGGCGATTTGCGGGTTTCTTATCTCCGGGATGGCTTCGGTTTGTGCTGCGCAGCCCGGACAGCACGCCCAGCCTGATTCCTCTTCGCTTGTACACCATGCTGTGAAGCTGGCCGAAACCGGTCATTGTGCGGAAGCGCTGCCTTCGTTGAAGAAAAGCCTTGCCCAGGTTACGGACAAGGAGTTGAAGCGCGACGTGGGCATCAATGGCGTGCACTGTGCCATGAGCCTGAGCCAGCCAGATGCGGCATTGGCTTTCCTGCAAGTCATCACTCGTGATTTTCCGCGCGATCCGGCGGTCCTTTACCTGGCCGTCCATGCCTATTCCGATCTTTCAACCCGCGCCGCGCAAGAGTTGGCACAGAACGCACGATCATCCTATCAGGCGCACGAGCTGAACGCCGAAGCCCTGGAAGGGCAGGGGAAGTGGGATCAAGCGGCCAGGGAGTATCGCGCGGTATTGCAGCAAAATCCAACCTTGCCCGGCATCCACTTCCGTCTTGGCCGACTGCTGCTCTCCAAGCCCAACCCTGGCCCTACGGTGGCCGAGGACGCGAAAAAGGAGATGGAACAGGAAATCGAGATCGATCCCTCGAACGCCGGCGCAGAATATGTCCTGGCCGAATTGGCACGCCAGGCTGGACAGTGGCCTGATGCGGTTGAGCATTTTTCGCGTGCGTCAAAACTTGATGCGGGCTTTGGAGACGCATTCCTGGGACTGGGTAGCTCCCTCCTGTCTGAAAAAAAATTTCCTGAAGCCATTACGCCATTGGAAACCGCGGTCAAGCTGGAACCAGCCAATCCAGCGGCACACTACAATCTGGCAGTTGCCTACACTCGCTCCGGTCGCAAGCAAGAAGGCGACAAGGAATTCGCCATTCACCGTCAGCTGCTGCAAAACAGCCAGCCAGGCGGAAGTAACGGTCAGGAACCGCAAGCAGGAGCTGCGCAGCCTCAAGATTCCCCGCGTTAGGAGCGTCTGCAATAGCGGAGATGTCAACGGCGGATTTGTGACAAGCCTCAGTCGAAGCGCTTCAAGCCATGTGTGTCAGTCTTCCCGCCGAAATTTTCTACGGGCACTGGCCGGAAATGCTCTTTATGCCGGCATTTCGCGCATCGCGACCGCTCTGCCGCAATCCCCCTTTTCCTCTAACTATCCGTTTGTCGAAGTCTCGCCCGCCGAAAGCGGAATTGCCTGGGTACACACCGCGGGAAAGTCCGCTGAGCACTATCTTCCCGAAACTACCGGTGCAGGTTGTGCCTTTCTTGATTACGATAACGATGGCTGGATGGACATCTTTCTGGTCAATAGCGGTAAGTGCGACTTTTTCAATCCTGACCCTCCTCTCCGCAACGCGCTTTACCGCAACAATCGTGACGGTACGTTTACCGATGTGACGGCCAAGGCAGGAGTCGCAGGAGGCGGATACGGCCAGGGCGTGGCGGTGGGGGACTACGACGGAGACGGCTTTCCCGACATTTACCTTACTCAATACGGACGTAGCATTCTCTATCACAATAACGGTGAGGGCACTTTCACCGACGTAACAGAAAAGGCCGGCGTCGCCGCGCCGGGTTGGTCTTCAAGCGCGGTGTGGTTCGATTATGACAACGACGGCAGGCTTGATCTATTCGTTTGCCAATTCGTGGAGTTCTCGAAGGCGCAAAGTAAAGACTGTCGCGCAGGGGAGGATGCCAAGCGGGGGTACTGCATTCCTCATCTTTACAAACCGACTTCCAGTTGGCTATTTCACAACAACGGCGATGGGACATTCACCGATGTCAGCAAGACTTCCGGAATCGCCGAATCTAAAGGAAAGGCCTGGGGCGTGGTGGCTACCGATATTAATAACGATGGGAATATGGATCTTTTCGTTGCTAACGACACGGTCGCCAACTTTCTTTTCGTCAATAAAGCGGGAAAATTCGAGGAGATTGGCGAACCAGCAGGAGTGGCCTATAGCGCCGAAGGGCGTCCGCGTTCGGGAATGGGCGTGGATTCTGTAGATTTCGATCAGGATGGTTGGATGGATCTGTTTGTGGCCAACATCGATCACGAAATCTACTCTCTCTATCGAAACAACAAAGACGAAACCTTCGATGACGAAGCAATGCCGAGCGGGATTGGGTCCGCGACCCGTCTGATGAGTGGCTGGGGGTTGAAATTCTTCGACTACGACAACGATGGAAACGACGATCTTTTTCTGGCAAACGGAAATCCCGACGACCTCATCGAGTCTCTTCATCCCGGCGTAACCTACCGTGAGCCGCTCATCCTGTTCCATCACACCGGCAAGCAGTTTCAAAACGTCAGCCAGCAAAGTGGTTCGGTATTTGCCAAGCCCGTTTCCGCGCGTGGGATGGCGGTCGGCGACTTTAATAACGACGGCGCTCTGGATGTTCTTGTTTCAGTAAACGATGGAGCTCCTCTTCTGCTTCGCAACGAACTTGGAAGTCAGAATCACTGGCTGGGTATAAATCTTCGGGGAAAGAAATCGAATCCGGATGGCATCGGCGCACGCGTTACTTATCAGTCTGGGGACTTAAAGCGCACTCGGGTGAAAGTAGGTGGCGGAAGTTACCTTTCGTCTCACGATCCGCGTATGGTGTTAGGTGTGGGAAAAAGATCCAAACTTGATTGGATCGAAGTAACCTGGCCGGCGCCGGGCGGTCCGAAGCAGCGCTTCACTAATTTGCCGATTGATCGCTACATTACGATTGTCGAAGGACAGGACTCGTGGAAATAGCGGCAACCGGTTCGGCAGAAGCGCAAAACGAATATACACTGTCCTCACACGGCGTACGGTTTGAGTTCGCCCACTACGAACCAGTACGCGAGTAGTCCTGCCAACAGAACGATTGATGCAAGCTCAAACCCCGGAGCGTAAGATCCGCTCTGTTTAATGGCCACTCCAACCGCCAATGGCGCTATGATTCCCGCCAGATTGCCGGCAAAGTTTTCAGCTCCCGTCCATATCCCGATTTTTTCAAACGGAGCACAACACTGAAGAATTGCCAGCAGATTTCCCGTGGCAAGCCCCACCAGCGATGCTCCGATCAACAATCCGATCGCGATCTGCGTATTTGATGTGCGCATCGCCACGATCAAGAGCAGGCTCATGGAGAAGGCTCCGGTGGCGATACCCTTACGTGTGCGGGTTTCGTTCCAGCCACGCCGGATTAAGCTGTCGGCGATCCAGCCACCGAGTGGCTCGCTAACTCCGAAAGTAAAAAATGCAAGAGAAGCGTAGAAACCGGCTTGCAAGATGCTGAGGTGCCGGACTGTCACCAGGTAGTCGGGAAGCCAGGTGACCAACACGTACCAGTAGTAGTCGAAGCAAAAAAATCCAAGACAGATGCCTAGCAGGTTGCGATTGACAAATGCGCTCCATCGGAATGGGGAAGATATCGACGCCACCGCTACAGGCGATGTTTTCTTCAGCCCCTCCATCCGCCGGGGAGCAAGCCAAAGCCACGGAATTATCCAAAGCAGCCCGGCGAGACCCAGGAGTAAGAAAGTGTGTCGCCATCCATGGCGCACCAGAAGCCACGGAACCAGAACGCCCTCCAGAACCAAACCAGTTCGAGTGCCGAAATCGAAGAGACCGGACGGAAGACCACGCTCTCCCGCAATAAATAACACGCTGACGATTTTTGTCCCGCCGGGCAGATAGATGGATTCGCCGATGCCGAGGAGAATACGAAAGCTAATTAAGACTGCGAGACTGTCCGCCAGCCCCGTTAGTCCTTGTGCCAGTGACCAGATGACGAAAGCTGTTGCATAAAGCCAGCGCAAATTAAACCGGTCGGCGCACCAGCCGATTGGAATCTGCATCAAGGAATACGACCAGAAGAAAGATGATAGCAGCATGCCTTTAGTTTCTGGCGTGAGATGGAAATCTCTGGAAATCAGCGGCAGAGCGAATGAGATTGCGGCACGGTCCAGATAATTGATAACCGACGCCGTAAACAGCAGGCCTACCACGGTCCAGCGCCGTCGGTTGGATATGCTCTTCAGGTCCATCCCGGGATCCCTTTCGCTAAATGTGGCAAGAAGACGTACGTCTGCGACAAATAAAAACGAGTTTTCTTAACAGAACGCGAGGTTGCGAAGGACAAGATTCGGACGATGGTCTCGCACACCGATTGAATGGTATAACGACTACCGTAGCAGCAGTGATGTTTTGAATGTGTCATCAGGCAAAACTGAATGGGGAGGGATCGTGAAGGAGTTGCTAGCTGAGACAGCTCTTCGAGCGGCAAGATATGCGGACGAAATCGGCAACCGTCGAGTGACGCCCCGCGCCGAGGACATCGCTCGTCTGGAAGAACTCGGTGGACCCCTACCGCGGAAAGGCCTGGATCCTGCTCAACTACTGTCACTTCTCGACGAGATAGGATCGCCGGCGACTGTGGCCACCACTGCAGGACGCTATTTCGGATTTGTAATCGGCGGGACCCTGCCCGCGGCACTGGCGGCAAACTGGCTGGCGGGAGCATGGGATCAAAATGCTTGCCTTTACGTAATGTCTCCGGTGGCAGCAAAGATCGAAGAAATTGTACTGGCATGGATGATTGATGCGTTTGGTTTACCGTCGACCTGTGGCGCTGGATTCGTAACCGGCACAACCATGGCCAACTTCACCGCTCTGGCTGCGGCCCGCGCCGCTCTTCTCCAGCGCAAAGGTTGGGATGTCGAGGAAAATGGACTGTTCGGTGCTCCGCCGTTGAGCGTCATCGTGGGCGACGAAGTTCATGTTTCCTTACTGAAAGCGTTGGCACTGCTTGGCCTTGGCCGTTCGCGCGTCACCCGTGTTCCCACCGACAATCAGGGCCGGATGAGGTCTGACGCTCTTCCTTCAATTGACGACAGCACGCTGGTGTGCGTCCAAGCCGGAAATGTGAACAGCGGAGCTTTCGATCCCGCCAGCGAGATCTGCGTACGCGCTCACGACGCTGGGGCTTGGGTTCACGTGGACGGTGCTTTCGGGCTTTGGGCGGCCGTTTCGCCTCTTTACTCTTATCTGTTGCATGGCGCACAAAGCGCGGATTCATGGGCGATTGACTGTCACAAGTGGCTGAACGTGCCGTACGATTCCGGCATCGCGGTAGTTCGAGAGGAAGAGCATCTGCGAAAAGCGATGACCTTGAGCGCCGCGTATCTGCAAACCAGTGGGTGGCGTGAGCCCGGCCATTACGCTCCTGAGGCTTCACGACGCGCGCGAGGTATAGACACGTGGGCGGCCATGCGGGCGCTCGGGCGGGACGGTCTAAGGGATTTGGTCGAGCGAAACTGCCGCCAGGCAAAGATGTTTGCGGATGGTTTGGAGGGCGCGGGATTCCGGGTGTTGAATGACGTCGTTCTGAATCAGGTCCTAGTATCGTTTGGCAGCGACCAGCAGACACTGCGTGTTATCGCTGAAGTGCAAAATGAAGGGACCTGTTGGTGCGGCGGAACTCAGTGGCATGGAGAGGCGGCAATGCGAATCAGCCTTTCCAATTGGGCGACCACTGAGGAAGATGTTCAAAGGAGCTTGGCCGCGATCATCAAAAGCGCAAGCTCCGTTAGGGGCGACTGACGCAGGTGGCTAGAGTTTGGGAGTCAATGCCTTAGCGCTGTGTTCGTCGCGATTAGAGGCGCGAAACGCAGACCCCACTTCGGCGATTGCGAAATACGACAGCGAGGCAACGCACAGGGTCACTAGCGTCCCGCGAAGATAGATCGCGGTCGACAGTGAAACTCCGAGTCCAGTCCCGACCGCGAGGTAGGCCGCCAGACACAAAGGGCACTTGGGCAAGACCGCAAGCACGGCAGCGGGTATTACATATTTGAAGTTACGCGCAAAGCGCCGCCGCAACGTTGGCGGAGGCGGGCCGCTGACGGCGGTCCGCCCTTCGGCATTTCCACGCCGTGAACTGGCCGAATAAGTTGCGCAGCAAGCGTGGGCTTTCATGACTATTTCCCTTCAGAACAGCAGGAAGCCCCCGATCTTTGGGGAGCTGCATACTGAGCTTTCGGATCGACAGAATAACCTTGAGTGTAACGGTCATGATGTCGGACCCACGACATCGAGAAGGCCAAGCCGTCCTCATCGCGCCCTTTCGCGGTTAGGTCCAGAAAGTTGTAAGTACCAACCAGAATATCGAGACCTCGCGCGTAGGTGGAGTAGGTATGGAAGATGTCGCCCTCCGGATTCTTGTAGAACACGCTTGCTCCTGGGGCTTCCTGGCTAGGGAATTCCACCATGTCATAGTTGTAATCGAGTTTGCCTTTCGCTGCTTCCTCGGTGAAGGAGACATGGTAGTCATAGTTGAAGTCGCTCTCAAAAGAGGAAACCCACCGGAATGCCCAGCCCATGCGCTTTTTGAAAGATTCAATCTGCGAAATCGGCGCGCGCGAAACCACCGCTAGCGTGACATCGCGATTGGCTAAGTGAACCAGACCACCGTCAAAGTGATCGGCCAGATAGGAACAGCTTGGACAACCGGCTTCCCAGTCAGGACCAAGCATGAAGTGATAAATAATCAGTTGGCTCCTACCATCGAACAGATCGGCAAGTGTCACTTTGCCATTCGGCCCATCAAAGGTATACTTCTTGTCAATTTGTTCCCACGGCAATTCGCGACGCCGCCGGCTCAAGTCGTCTCTTAGTTTAGTAAACTCTTTCTCCGTTCGGAGCAATTCCTTTCGCTGTTCAAGCCATTTGCTGGACGAAACCACCTCGTGATTTTCGACCCCAGTACCTGTCACAAGTATTGCCATAACATCCTCCGTCTTTTTATGTTATGTGCTGCCGTTTACGTTGTAGACCGCTGGCGGCGGCCTAGAGCTTCTTTCGTTGCCGCGGGATTCGAGGGTTGTTTTGCTCTCCCCGTTCTTCAGCCAGGTCTTTTATTCTTAGTAGTTCGCTCGACCAAAGCTCCTGAAACGGGCCAACCCATCTTTCATATATCTGCCGGATGGGCACCACATTGAGTGAGTTCACGCGCTGCCTTCCCGCCTCTTTCGTCCGAATCAATTGGGCGTTCCGGAGCACATCAATATGCTTCATCACGCCGAACCGGCTTAAGTGAGGAAACGCCTCTACAATTTCCGTCGTCGTGTGAGAACGATCTCGTAAATAATCCAGAATCGCACGCCGAGTAGGGTCCGAGAGCGCCTTCCAGACCGGATCGAGTCCGTCCGTGATGTCAACAGCACTTTTCAGCACCCGTTACTCGCAATCTCTTTTCATGTTGGCAAGCATATGAGCCCACCCGCCATTGACGCCCTTGCGGTGCTCGGGGTCGATCATACCTAGTGCGCGATGTCGAAGAGAAATCTTGCTACCTCCTCCGGCAGGCGTGATCTTTACTTCAATGTGGTTGCTGACTGGGTACGACATAAACAGCGGTCCGCTCAGTTCCAATAGATCGGGAGCCTTGATGACCTGCACGAATCCCCAGAAATGTCCGATCCCGTTCCCCCGATCCCGGTACCAGCGGCCTCCCACTTTCGGTTCGAGAATCAGATCCAGAGACTGGCCATCGGGCCTGGTGTTTCCTTTCCCCAGGCGGTGTAAAACGGCTGCAAACGCTTTCTCCGGTGCGGCTTTTACCTCTACGTGTTGTTCAACGTCGAGCGTTAAATCTTCTAGGTTCATCGCCGTCTCCTTAAATGAAGTAAATTCACGGTTCAAATATTACGTGACCACAATATAACGTGACCAAAAAGTCACGTCAAGAGAAAAGTTTACTTTTGTATTTTCGGTTCGGGTTGGCGATTATGCTGGGAACGAGTCTTCGCCGGCTACGATTTCGTTTTCAAGCCAACCGAGGATGGAGTCGTACCTTCGGCAAGATAGGCTGATTCACGCGCTTTGAGGTGTCTCAAGGCCGCGATACTTGAGCAGCGGTTCAATAGTCGGTTCGGCGCCAAGCCACGCTGCAAACATTTTTGCCGCATCCTCGCTGTTGCCTCGGGAAAGCACCATTTTTCGAAAACGGTCGCCATTCTCCCGAGTCAGGCCACCATGGCTTTCAAACCAATGGATCGCCTCATGTTCCAGCATTTCGCTCCATAGATAGGCGTAATAGCCTGCACCATAATCTCCGCCCCAAATGTGTGAAAAATAGCTGGAGCGATATCTGGGGGGCACGTAACTGAGAGCCAATCCGGTTTTCTCCAGTGCTTCCTTTTCAAAGGCATCAGGCGATTGAGGCGGAGTGCTGGCTAGGAGTGTGTGCCACTGTAAATCCAGTTGAGCGGCTGCCAGCACTTCCGTGAGGGCATAACCTCCATTGAAGGTCTTAGACTCCTTGATCTTCTTCCCGAGTTCGGAAGGCATCGGCTCGCCAGTCTGGTAATGTTTTGCATAGTGATTGAAAATCGCAGGGTAAGTGGCCCAGTACTCGTTAAACTGCGAAGGCAGTTCGACAAAGTCCCGAGGAACAGCGGTGCCGGAAAGAGTTGGATACTTGGTATCAGCAAGCATTCCGTGCAGGGCGTGACCGAACTCATGAAACATGGTTGTCACGTCGCGGAATGTAATCATGGCTGGTTCGCCGGGAGCCGGTTTGCTGAAATTACACACGTTATAAATGACCGGGACGTTGCCGAGCAGCCGGGACTGGTCAACGAAACTGCCCATCCACGCGCCGCCATTCTTGTTATCGCGCTTGAACCAGTCGCAGTAAAACAGCCCCAGAGTCTCGCGGTCAGCGTCAATCACTTCGAATACGCGTACTTCAGGATGGTAGACAGGGATATCCTTGCGCTCCTTGAAGCTGAGTCCATAGAGTTGGCTTGCGGCATAGAAGACGCCATTTTCAAGCACACTGTTCAATTCGAAGTAGGGCTTAATCTGTTCTTCGTCTAAGTCGTATTTGCTCTTGCGAACGTCTTCCGAAAGATAATTCCAGTCCCAAGGCTGCAATCTGAAACCCCCGTTCCGTTCGGCAACAGCTTGGATATCTTTCGCTTCTTTGACTGCCTTCGCAATAGATCCCGGCACCAGGGCGGCCATGAACTTAAGCGCGGCGTCGGGAGTCTTCGCCATTTGATCCTGCAATTTCCATGCGGCGTAATTAGGAAAACCAAGGACATTCGCCTTCTGAGCGCGAACTTGGGCCAGCCTTGCGACGGTGTCGCGCGTGTCGTTCGGTCCACCACGCTCGGTGCGATTCCATGAGTTCTCGAAAATTGCTCGCCGCGTGGAGCGGTTTTGCAACGTCACCAGGTCGGGTTGTTGCGTAGTGTTCTGCAGCGGTATCAGGTATCCATCCATCTGGCGTTCTTTCGCCGACAGCGCGGCTGCGGTGATTTGCGCACTGCTCAGGCCCGCAAGTGCGTCTTTGTCAGTCGTTACGTAAGCGGCGTCTTTGTTCGCCGCTAATAGCTTGGTGATGAATGTGTTGGACAGAGTCGATTCCTCTTCATTAAGCCTTTTCAATTCCGCCTTTTCAGAGTCAGAAAGGTTCGCGCCCGAATGCACAAATTTCTTGTAATAGAACTCGACTAGACGCAATGCCTCCGGTTCGAGTTGAAGGGTAGCCCGCTCGTCGTAGATTTTGGTGACGCGTTGAAACAGACTGGAATCGAGGAAGATCGCATCCTGATGGGCCGCTAACTTAGCGGCTTCGGCTTCCCGGACTTTTTCCAATACCGGATTCAAGTTCGCCGCGGCAACCGCTCCGAACACTCCAATCACACGAGCAAAGAGCTGTCCCGTCTTTTCCATCGCGACAATGGTGTTCTCGAACGTCGGCCGATTTGGATTGCTGGCAATCGCCTGCATTTCTTCGCGCTGCTGCTCCATGCCAGCTTCAATGGCAGGCTGATAATCGTCGTCGGTAATTCTGTCGAATGGAGGCGCCTGAAAGGGTAAGGCGCTAGGGGCGTAGAACTGATTATTCGGTCCAAAGTCCATAGAGGCATCCAGTGTGGTCTATGTCAGAATTGTAAACGACGCATCGTATCTCAGATGAAGGCGATCCGTGGCGAAAGCTTCCGTTGCCCAGTTTTCGAATGCGTCAGCTCTGCAATCCCCCGATTCATGCGCACAGACTTGACCTAAGGCCTCTGCTACAATTCCTTCCCGAGGGGGGAAACAAATTGGCTAACTTGTCAGGGATAGTGAAACAATTGAAACAGGAACGAGACCGGGTGCAACAGCAACTATCCGGGCTGAACGCCGCACTTGAAGCGTTCGCGCGGGTATACATGAGCGATACGCCGAGCTCACCACGACGCACCATATCGGCAAGAGGTCGGGCTCGTATTGTAGCTGCTCAAAAAGCCCGTTGGGCCAAGATTAGAGGTCAGCAGGCAGGGCCCAAGGCTGGCAAACGAACCATGTCACCTGCGGCCCGTCGCAAAATCGCTGCCGCTCAGCGAGCTCGATGGGCTAGAGTGAAGGCTGGAAAAAAGGGAGCCTGAAGCTAGAAGAGTTTCTGGTTTCCGACGGGTTCAGCCTCGTTGGTTTGGGAAGGTTTTAAACTCATAAAAAGAGGCCTGCCTCTTGAAATCATCTTGAGACAGGCCCATTACCTCACTGTAAAGCAATCTAAAAATTCAATTTTAGAGCTACCTGCATTTGCCGGGCCGAAGTAGTTGTATCGGGACGCTGTACTGTGGAAGTAATAAGTCCGAAGATGGGCGACCCCTGCAAGTTGCCCAGACTGCTGTTCAGGTCACCGGGATTGTTGAAGTGCGGGTGATTGAAGATGTTGTAGCATTCCGCCCGCAGTTCTGCTTCGAAGCGTTCGCCGATCTTAACTCTCTTCGCGAAAGTCATGTCAAAATTGACGAATGCCGGCCCGTAGAAGTGGTTCCGGCCCGTGCTACCGGGCGCCACAAACAGCGGCCCACCATTAGCGTCGGCCCGAGCCGAGAAAGCTGCTGGATTGCTGAAAAAGACTTTGTTGCCGCCCGCGCTCGCGTCGGTATTTGCCCCGGGGGCAAAGGGATCGCCAACCAGATCGGCTCTGCCGCTAACTCCGGTTCGCTCCATATCGGTGTTGGTGAAGATGTCGAACGGATGACCAGTTTGAAGGGTGGTGATGCCAGAAAATTCAATTCCTTCAAAGATTTTTCCGGCCACGCCCTCGTTCAAAAAGCCCTTGCCCTTGCCGATTGGAGCTTCCCAGATATAGCTAATGATTCCGATATGACGAACGTCGTTGTCGGAATTGCCGCGCTCCTCGCCGATATCCCGCGTGTTTCTAGGGAATCCGCGATTGCCTTGCGCGGGGTTCAGGGGATCGTTGGAGTCGTCAATGCCATGGGCGAAAGTGTACGCGCCTTGTAACTGAAGTCCATGGCTCAAGCGATGAGTGATTTTTGCTTGCAAGGAGTGATAGATGGAATTTCCGATAGAACGGTTATAGAAAGGCTGCTCGAGAGCGTTGGATTGAACAGCGTTAAAGGGTAGCCTTCCATCGGTGGCGCCCTCGATAAGGTTGAACTTGGTGACGGTGGCGGGAGTGCAGTTGAAAGCATTTGGCACACTGCAAAACGCGACGAGCTGACCTACTAGTGCAGGATCAGGCGGATTTCCATCCACCTCCCGGAAGATATGAGTTCCCTTCGATCCTACGTAAGCCAAATCGAGAGTGTTGTTCCCGGCGAATTCACGTTGGATACCGAAGTTCCAATTGTTGCTGGAGGAGTTACGGAAATGGGTGTCAAACAACACTGGCGCCAGAAGTGAGCCATCCGGAATAACTGCGGAAGGTATCGTGTCGGGTGGATTGGGCAATACGTAGAGGCCGTTGATATTTCCACCATAAAAATTATTCAGTGTATCGAACGGTTGGGCTAAATAGTCCTGCTCGAATGGTGGATTGCCGCGAGCATTACCGAATAGGTTCCCGAAAACGCGATCGTGAAAAATACCGAAACCTCCCCGAATGGCGGTCTTTCCATTGCTCCATGGATCCCAGGAGAATCCTACGCGGGGCTCGATATTGGAATAGTCACTATTGTAAATCTGATTTCCGGTCCCGGGTCCGACGATGGACATGGTTAGAGGCGCGGGGCCAGCCGGATTGCCGAGCAGGTTAGAAAAATTCGCGTCTTGCTCATAGGGCACGCCATCGAGTTGGTAGCGCAAGCCGAGAGTTAGAGTGATGTTCTGTCTCACCTTCCAGGTGTCCTGACCGAACCAGTCGTACTCATGCTGATGGAACGTCTTACTGTCGGTTGCCTGTCGGACACCGGCTTTGTCGAAGAACTCGGCGTTAAAGTCTCGATACACCAGACCGTAGTATGCATCGGCGGCATCTTCAAGTTGAGTAGAAACATTCTCTACGCCTTGGATCACGCTGAGCCCGGTATTGAAATTGGTTTGCAGGCCGGCTTGGCGGCGCGCAAAGAAATTATTGGGTCCAGTTTCATGGATATTTCGGAAATCGCCACCGAATTTGAAGGTGTGCGCGCCATGTACCCAGCTGATGGTGTCCGTATAACTGTCAGTACCAGTCTTACGATCCTGACCGTCTGCTGCCAAACTAATGCAGCCGAAACTGGCGAACGGGTCGATCAGAAAGTCTGTACCGTTTCCGAAACGATCGACGCCATTAATACTGTCAAGTTCATTCAGTCCGGAACATTTAAATCCTGCGAAGATTCGGTTAAAGCCGAACGTGAAGCTATTCAACAAATTCGGCGTGAGGGTAGAAACCAAGTTCGCCGAGAGAGCCTGAGCCAGCGATTGTTCCGCTGAAGATCCTATTCCTCCAGGCAGGATATCGTCATGAACCGGATTCGGATCGCTCGCGGCATCGTAGCCATAGCGTGCGCTAAAGGTCTGGCGCGGTGTGAAGTGGTGATCGATCTTAAGTACGGTTTGATAACTACGCGTCCGGGAAGCGCTCGGATACAACAGTGTTCCACTGAATCCATCGCCATTATCGAACGTTGGGTTGGGATACAAGTCGAAGATTTTCTTCGTGGTAGGGTCTTGCGGTGCTGGCGGCAGCACGGTCGTGTATCCGAATTGTTGAAGGATTGTGGGAGTGCCATTATTGGCGCCCGTCTGCGTCAAGTCAACGGGAGTAGTGTTGCCCAGGCTGTCGGTATAGTTGAATTGTCCTGTCTTGAATGCCGCGGTGGGAACAGTGGATGCATTGGTTAATGTGGTTACGAAGCGATCGATCTCATGGTTGAAAAAGAAGAAGGTCTTGTCCTTCTTGATCGGTCCACCGATTGAATAGCCAAACTGGTTTCGAACATAGGGGTCTTGTGGGCCCGCATCGGTGCGATTGAACCAGTCGCGCGCGCCTCCAAACCCGTTCCAGCGTCCAAATTCGTAAGCATTCCCATGAAAGCGGTTGGTTCCGCTCTTGGTCACGACATCGATGATCGCGCCGGTATTACGTCCATACTCGGCGTTGAAGTTGTTGGTAATGACCCGGAATTCCTGAGTGGATTCGGGATCCGCGCTCAATACGGTTACCAGACCACCTGGTACGGATGTATCGTTGTTGTCCACCCCATCGAGCAGAAAGTTGTTGTTGCGTTCACGAGAGCCATTGACGGTAATACCACCCAACGAATTCGTTTGTGACGTTCCAGGCGATAGCAAAACGAGTTCATAAGGATTTCGCGTGATCAAAGGCAGATCCTTGATGGCGCGCTCGTCAACCAGATTGCTTACCTGCGACGTCTCCAAGTCGACCGCAGGAATCTGATCGGCGCTTACTTGAACTTCTTCGGTCACCGATCCGGGTTCCAACTGGATATTCAGAGAAAGTGCCTGCGCGACGGAGAGCTGGACGTCCGAGGCGTGGTATGTCTTGAAACTTGCCATCTTCACTGTTATTTCGTACGCACCCACAGGCAAGGTGGGTACGCTATAGGCGCCCGTGCCACTGCTGGCGACTGTTCTGACGGCGTTTGAGCCGACATTTCTGACCATGATTTCCGCGCCCTGCACAACCGCACCAACTGAGTCAGTGACCGTTCCTTGGATAGACCCGGTCTGGGCAAGCGCAAGTGAGGCGGTTAGCGTCAAAATGACGAGGCCTGCAAATAGTCTCAGGCTGGGCATAGTGTCTCCTTAGTGTCGACAGTTCTTACGAACTGCAAAGGTGTGTACAGCACGGAAAGCTTAACTAAGCAACAGCGTGTTCGAGCTAACACACTGTCGGGGATGACTAAGTACTCTGACGAAAAGACTAGTAAACGGTTTAAGCTATAGCTGCGTGTTATGAAGGTTGTCAAGAAAATGTAATGGCGATGTGTAACGTGTGCTGAGTGCATATATGTACAGATAGCTGTTGTAATACGTTTAATAAGATGACTGTCATGAATGTTATGTAATATGTCCTTAATTAACTAGGTAGTGCTTGGTGTTAACATCTACTGACATAGCGCTGTTAATCGATGTTGTGGAGTCGGCTGCGAGCTTTCGTCTTCAAAGCTCGGGTGTTTGTCAGAATCAGTCGGAGCGATGGGCGAGACGCAGGAAACCACCGTTCCCTTCGGGCTGGATTTAGAAGTGCTATCAGGAGGAGAATAAACTCTTATGACTTCCATCACCCGACGCTCTTTCTTGGAGATGGCGGCGGCCCTGGGTGCAACGGCGGCGTGGGCAGGAAAGTCTGCGTTTGCCTCTAGCGTAGATTGGCGCGAGCGCCGCGATCTTTTCCCAGAAGGCGTCGCATCCGGAGACCCGGACAGCAACAGCGTCCTCTTATGGACCCGGCGGGAAGCCGGTAAAACTCATACATCACAGTGTCTGACTGTTGAGGTAGCTGAGGACCAATCTTTCAAACACGTGATCGCGACCGCCTCGGCAACGATCTCCGAGGCGGCAGACTGGACTTGCCGGGTTCTGGTTGCAGGTCTCAAGCCGGCGCATACTTACTGGTATCGCTTCACTGATGAGGCGGGTCTCGGCAGCCGCGTTGGCCGAACCATCACTGCGCCTGCCAACGATGACCCGCGGCCAGTACATTTCGCTTTCGTGAGTTGCCAGAATGCAAACCAGGGCGCGCAGAATGCCTATCGCCGGATGATATTTGAAGACGAACGGGTTCCGGAGCAAGATCGGCTCGGATTCGTACTTCACCTCGGCGACTTTATTTATGAAATCGTCTGGTACCCCGAAGACCGGCCTCAGGGCATGTACGACCGACGTCTTCGCGATATCGTGCGTTATGCGCAGGGTGAAAAGATACAGGACTTCCACATTCCCACTACGGTTGCGGATTATCGTGCAATTTACCGTGCCTATCTGCACGATCCTGATTTACAAGATGCTCGCGCGCGCTGGCCGTTCGTCAATATGTGGGACAACCACGAGTTTAGTTGGCTGGGATGGCAAGCGATACAGAAGTTTGAAGGGACAAACCGTCCCGCCCAAACGCGAAAAGTGGCGGCCAATCAGGCTTTCTTTGAATATCAGCCAGCGCGCATGGTGAAGCCGAGTAGCGCTTCATTGGAGCATTTCGATCCTCCCAACGTAACAGATACTGCTGTCACCAAGTTTGACGAGCACGGACTCGGCCAGGAACCGAACAATCTGGCTGCTATTCACAGTCTGAAAGGCTATAGAGCATTGCGCTGGGGGCCGAATGTCGAACTTATAGTCACCGATCAACGAAGCTATCGTTCAGAAGATCCTGCCGACCGTGGGGAAGCTAAAGTTTTCTCCAGTAAGCAGTTTCCTGAGTTCATGCCAGAGGAGGCAATGGAAATTCTGGATGCCGGGCGCACGTATGACGAAGGGAAGCCACCGCAATCCATCCAATTCGGCAATATTGACGTCGCCAACTTTCAGAAAGACCAGCCATCGCAGACGATACTGGGAGCAGAGCAGCAAGAGTGGTTCCTTGATCGTCTGCGAAGGTCAGAAGCGACTTGGAAGATATGGGGCAATACGGTCGCGACCCTCGATATGCGTGCGGATCCTCAGAATTTACCAACCGGCCTGACCTCACCATGGCCCGGCGCAGGCTATGCCGGTTTCGGGGGCGGCGACTTCGGTAGCGCCTATGTGGAGCGAGGCAAGATTTATGACTTTGTCCGTGAGCACGGCATTACGGGTTTCGCCACCGTGGCCGGCGACCGCCACAGCTTTTGGGCGGGGCTGGCGGCTAAATCCCTTCCGCCGAAGCCTTTCGAACCGGTTGGAATTGCGTTTGTGACCGGTTCGATTTCTGCACCCGGATTGGTCGAAGCTCTGGAGCATAGCTTTCCCAAAGACCATCCTCTTCGGCCGCTTTTTCTCGGTCAAGGTCCTGCCGATCCCCGCCCGTGTCCAACCGTCAACCTAATGCTTCGGCATGGCGTCCGTTCGTGCCTCGAATACGCGCGGACAGGTGACCTCACGAAGGCTCGCTTGCTCTCCAATCCCGATCTGTCGCCGCACTTATCATTCGTCGACATGGGCGGTCATGGCTACACCGTGGTTCATGTCACGAGCCAAAGTTTTGAGGCGGAGTTTGTCTGCATTCCCCGGCCGCTCGAGCGTAGCGATCGTTCCGACGGGGGCCCGCTCGCCTATCGCGTTCGATACCGTACGAACATTTGGCGTAAAGGCGAGGTGCCGAGGTTGGAGGGACAGATCGTGGAGGGAGATCCGCGATTTTCGGTGTAAAGGGTGCGTCAGAAAGTGAAAGAGCGTCAACAATGCCAAGCTCCCGCAAGGCCCGATCGACCAATACGTCGCGAGTCAGCAGGTCGCGGGTCCGGCTAATCGTCCGGACGCCGAATTTCCTCCCATCAATCTTCCCCTCAAACCGACCTATCCTCACTATGGGCGCTAATCGGTTGATCGCATTCCCGATGAAGGTGATTATTTATTCGAACCTAAGTGGGACGGCTTTAGGTGTCTCGTTTTTCGTAGCGGACGTTGTCGAACCTTTGCGCGGGAAGCCAGGTTTTATCGGCAAAGCGCCCGGCGGTCTGAGCCGATGGAGCACCATGCGATCGGGAGAATGGCAATCGCTCCAAGCCAAATTGGTGTGCGAAAATCAGCTACGATCATTTTTCCGGCGGCCGCTCTGCAAAATCTTATAAGGTAGTTCACCGAAGCCAATGGCACATACAGTATTTCCTGTAGAAGTGGGGGAACTGGCAACTCCAGTGGGCCTCCCCACCGCGGACTGACTTCGTCTCCCACCGTTCCGTTCTTCAGGTTCACCAATTCTACGTAACTTACTGTATTGATCACGATGCACAATCAGTCTTGAATATGGGCATGAAAGCACCGTTCTGTCCCCGATGCCTTGCCCGGCTGGTGCTCAGAAAGTCTCGGCTGACGACTTACTTGGCGTGCCCCAATTACCCCTACTGCAAGAGTCCCGTTTGCTTTACCAAACAACCACCTCGCGCTCAGGAGTGTAGAGCTGCTGCGTAAGGTGCGAAACACCGTCCGATAATCCGAGCTCTGATCTGTGGTTCGTGTCTTCACTTGTCTTCGATCTTTCATTTGCCCAGTCGTGACCGTTAATTTCAAACCTAACCGCGCATCTCGTTAGTGTGAACAAGCGAGGCCGAAGAAAGTACTTCGGCCTCGTTTTGACTCATGCTTTACTTACAAGAATCGCTAACCATCTTTACATCTGTTACTTTCAAATGTCCGTGCTCGCTGTTATCTTTCTTCATGCCGCTGTCCTTTGCAGCGTCCTTGGCGTCTTCTTTCATGTTGTGCATTGCCGCATTTGAGACCACGCCAGTCACCGTCACCGTATGACCGACATGCTCGGCGAGATCCACTTTGCTGCTTCGTAGTTCCCAGGTGCTTCCATCGCTGCCGGCGAGGTTGAATTCTTTTGCGCTATCTCCCTTGGACAGGCAGCCCGTGATGTCCCTCACGTCAGTCTTATCCTTGGCCAACCCAAAGCTGCAAAGAGCGGCGAAAATGGCTCCAAACATTAGTAGTGTTTTCATTGTCTCTCCTTTCAGGGATGAGCAATCATGCTGGTTCTAAGATGGTTTCTATGTCTGTATGTTGTACGCGGCCAAGCCTTTTTGTGAGGCTTGCGGTGTGGGCGGGAGGCTTAAGCCAAAGCTACGGGGCTGGTGCCAATCAAATGTAGGAGGGCGGGACCGCCATAAAGAAGGTATGGACCCAGGCTTCGTAATCGAAAAGACTTTAGCGCTTCAAACTCTTAGATAGCAACCAGGGCACAAGCTCAGGTTCCCCGTAAGCCTTGTCCCAGGCATTGTGACCCACCCCAGGGTATTCGGTATACCTAAAGTCGGCCTTGGCCGTTCGGAGAGCTTTAGCCATCTTGCGAGACTCCTCGACAGAAACGATTTCATCCGCCGATCCATGAAACATCCAAATGGGTGTTGACCCTATCCGGCGAGCAGTTTCGGCATAAGGATCGCGGACCTTATGATCGGCGGCCAGCCCGACCAGGTCGTCTGGCACTTTAAATGGCCCGAAAATGCCGCCTGAGATCGGTACATAGGCGGCAAATTTTCCCGGATATTTTGCGATCACATCCCACACGCCGTAGGCGCCCATTGAAAGGCCAGTCAGATATAGCCGCGTGGCGTCCCCATGGAATTCCTTGATTGTATTATCCAGCGCTGACAGGGCTTGCGTTTGCATCTCCGCATTGATCCAGCGTTTGTCCTTGCGGCACTGCGGCATGACCACGATGAAGGGGAAACGAGACGGGTTTTTCCGGATCGCATGAGCAATTCCGATATCGGTTTCCAGCACTCCGTCATCCCCTCTTTCGCTCACACCATGGAAGAAAAGAATCACAGGCCATTTCTGGTGGGGATCGAAATCATCCGGTACAAAAACCTGATAGCGGTAAACCACGCCGTCGACTGTGATAGTCCGGTTCAGAAAACCGGTTTCATGCTTCCGCGCCAGTGCGAGTTGAGGAAGAAACAAACAAACAAAAATGGTCAGAAGAAATATTTTGCACAGTTGTTGCATCTCGGTCAGTTTACAACGGCCCGCCCCCAGGGAGGCCCAACCGCACTCGGGAATATCGGGATGGCCGGTCCTCGGATGAGTGGCTTTGAAACCGACAGATCAAGCACATCCTGTCGCAACCTTCCAGCATCCAAGCAGCCGCGCCAATTGGCATTTCGATCCACATGCGATTTAGCTATTCTCTAGAACGCGCGTTGAGAATCATCATCATCGGTTCTGCCCTGCTGTCCCAATGGGGTTGCTCATCCGCAAGTAGCCCGCGGCCCTCCCCCGCGCCCCCTCCGTCCAATGTCGTGCCGCAGTTTGGTCATATTATTTTGCTGGTTGAGGAAAATCATAGCTACTCCGAAGTGATCGGAAACACATCCATGCCCTATTTGAATAGTCTCGCCGCTCAGTACGGGTTAGCAACTCAATATTTCGCTAATGCGCACCCTTCAATCGGAGACTATTTCATGCTCACGACTGGGCAATTGGTCACGAATGACGATGCGTTTGCCGGGACGGTCGACGTTGACAACATTGTTCGTGAATTGATCTCCGTCGGTAAAACATGGAAATCTTATGCTGAGAGCATTCCCTCCACCGGCTATACGGGAGGCGACGTGTATCCGTACGCGAGACGCCACAATCCTTTTTCGTACTTTAGCGACGTCGTCAACGACAGCAGTCAGGCGGGCAATCTCGTATCGATGACTCAATTTCAGGCAGATTTAGCGAATGACCAGCTGCCCGATTTTTCCTTCATCGTGCCGAACCTTCTCGACGACGCCCACGACGGGTCGCTCCAGGTAGCCGACGCATGGCTGCAGCAGAACATCGGACCGCTTATTTCCAGCCCAATCTTCCAGAAGGATGATTTGCTAGTCATCGTTTTCGATGAGGCCAATACTAGCGATTCGACCGACGGAGGGGGTCGCGTCGCAGCTCTCATTCTCAGTCCGAAGGCAAGGCAGGGTTATCGATCCACCACCTTTTATCAGCACCAAAGCACTCTTCACCTGATCCTGCAAGGCTTGGGAATAACGGCCTACCCCGATGCCGCCAGTTCCGCACCCGCAATGGGAGAGTTCTTCTGATCACAATTTGCCGGCAAGCTCATCGATTCTGTTTGGGTAGGTACGCTACTATAGATGTAACGCTTCGCCTTCGGCGCAGTTCCCGCCACCCCTGTTCGATTTGAAAATTGAGATATTGCGGCGGGATGGCAGGTTGGTTCGTAGTGGCGGTAGCCCCAGCGAATCGATTCGCAGATTGGTCGCCCGCGCATCTTACGTTTCCCAGACGCCAAAAGGTCTGAGGGCCTGATCTCGAGATTGCCAAAAGGAGATTGAACGTACGTCTAGCAAAGACATGGAGAAACACCGCGCCACCATCAAGAAGTTAACAATTCGGGAGCTCCTGAAGCCGCACGTCGCCGCCCTTGCGATGGGATTTATTGCCGTAGTGGGCGAGGGCGTTGCCAACCTGCTTGAGCCCTGGCCCCTGAAGATCGTGCTCGACAGCGTGCTGCGCCCGCGGCCCGTCCATGGCTGGCTCAACCATCTGATTCAGTACACGGCCGGAGACGACAAGTTTGCCATCCTAAAATTCGCCTGTGCGGCGGTGCTCGGAATTGCGATTCTCGATGCCGTCAGTTCATACACCGAAAAATATTTCACCACGAGCGTTGGGCAATGGATAACGCACGATTTGCGGCGAACCCTTTACTCACGCATACAACAGCTCTCACTCGCTTATCACGATGAGAAACGCAGTGGCGATTTGATCAGCCGCGTGACTAGCGACATTGATGCCATCCAGAGCTTTATCAATACCGCGCTCCTGGGAGCGATGATCAATCTGATTACGCTGGTCGGAATGATCGGCGTGATGTTCTATCTTAACTGGCGTTTCACTCTGATTGCTTTGTCCGTGGCGCCGGTTCTTTTTCTGGTGGTCTACACCTATACCCGGCGCATCAAGCAAGCTTCCCGGGAGGTGCGGAAGAAAGAGGGCGAGATCGTTTCCGTCATTGAAGAGGTGCTTTCGTCCATCAGGGTGGTGAAGGCATTCGCGAGAGAAGACTACGAACGCCGTCGCCTTGAAGAAGAGAGCTTGGAGAGCGTTGAAATCGGTCTTCGGGCGCGCGGACTGAAGGCCAAACTTTCGCCTCTTGTGGACATCATCGTGGCCGTAGGCACTTGTCTGGTGCTGTGGTTTGGGGCTCGCCTGGTTCTGAGCGGAAGCCTGTCTCCTGGTTCTTTGGTCGTATTCATCCTGTATCTAGGCAAAATGTACAAGCCGATGCAGGAGCTTTCCAAGATGACGGATACTTATTCAAAAGCGTTAGTCGGGTATGAGCGCATCCAGGAGGTATTGGAAACGGACAAAGAGGTGAAAGACGCTCCACGAGCGATACGAGCTCCCAGGTTCAAGGGCAAGATCGAATTCGAACACGTCGATTTCTACTACACTCCTGAGAATCCCATTCTTAAAGACGTCAGCCTGACCATCGAGCCTGGGAAACTCGTCGCACTCGTGGGGCCGACTGGCGCGGGGAAGACTACGATCATCAGTTTGATTCCGCGCTTCTACGATCCGGTTTCCGGGGTGATCAAGATTGACGGCGCCGACATCAAACGCTTCCGGCAGAAATCATTGCGCCAGCAGATAAGTTTTGTTTTGCAGGAAACCGTGCTGTTCCATGCTCCCATTTGGCAGAACATTGCCTATGGAAAGCCGGAAGCGTCCAAAGATGAAATTCTACGCGCAGCCGAGCAGGCGAATGCGCACGAATTTATCGAGAAACTGCCCGAAGGGTACGACACAATTCTTGGAGAGCGGGGCATGACGCTATCTGGCGGCCAGCGGCAACGAATCGCGATTGCCCGCGCGATCATCCGTGACACGCCCATGCTCATTTTGGACGAACCCACGTCAGGGTTGGATGCTGTTTCCGAAAAACTGGTGTTTGAGGCTCTCGATCGCCTGATGGAAGGGAAGACATCTATCGTGATCGCACATCGCCTGTCGACGATCCGCAAGGCTGATGCTATTTACGTCATCCAGGACGGGGTCATTGTGGAGAGCGGTACACATGAGGAGTTACTGAAGAGTGGAGGACTTTATTCCCAGCTCGACCTGTTACAGCAAGGAGAAGAAAAGGTTGGGCTTGAAAAGACTGTGACAAGCTAAAACCGCCAGCGTTCTGCCTGTTACAGCTTATTTAATTCCGCAATGCGTTCTTGAACTATCCTGCTATACCCTTCAACCTCTTGCGGTGAGAATCCAGCCGAACTGAATGCATCGTGAATCTGCTCCGGTGATAGACGGGAAAGAATCCCCCCCATCCATTTAGCGTCCTCGCGCGGAATGTGCCTTCCGATCCATCGCATGCGAAGCCGTCCGACTAAACCGGGGATATGAAAGAAATACAAAAGATAGGGTCGGGTAGGAACGTTGAAGTCGACAAATTCTGGATCTTCCTTCTTGATGAATTTGGTATGAGTATAGGACTTCAAATTACCTTTCGCCTTCGTCTGAGTCCAGCTATATCCAGTCGTACCAAAAGTGGCCCCCAGATCGCTCACCAGGTAAATTTTCCGAGGCTGCTCATAATCTCGCTCGCGGATCTCGTTGTTCTCGTCTTTCAGATCCCAGCTATTCATCAACGCCATCATGACGCGCAGTCCGTTAAACTCTCTGGTTCCGCTGAACGGATTGTTTCGCCACTTCCACCTGCCGGCCTTCTTGTCATCCTCGAGGTGACGCTTCAACCGAACATTCTCAATTGTCCCGTCAGCATGAATGAGGTTCTGACCACGCTGCAAGTGGGCAGGTATACCTTCCACCTTTAACCTTGGTACGAAGTAATCTTCATCGGTGTAGTAGCCGACTGCCCAAAGCAAGTGAGTGGCGGCGGTCTCGGGCCTGGCCTCCGCTCCCATTTTCGCCGTCCACTTTGCGCCCTGCTGGTCACGCACATAGAACTTCGGATTTGAGCCGTTTTTGTCTTCTTCCGCAAACACCATGGGGCCTTGCGGGCTGTCCTGTTCTCCGCCGCGACCGTACGCAAGATTGCGGGAAGCGATATCGCTGGGTGCGTTCCACAGTGCGCCGCCATCTTTCGTCTCGGCGGTTGCGATGGAAGCGGTGGTCAGAACCATGAAACAGAGGAGAGACAACGCCAGAGATGTGCGTTGCATCCTCAAGCCTTCGCGGAGACACAAGGTGGTTTGGTTAGCCGGTCGACCCGCATGGACGGCAGAGAAGTGAGGTTGTACTTCTACAGGATGCCGCATAATCGTATTCAGGCTCAATCGGTCGACCGCCTGTAGATGCTGCTAGCGGCCGAGTGGTAGCCTGACAAGGCAAATTATCATGCCGCCAGGTTCCTGTAGTGCGCCGTGGCCGAAGACAGGAGAGGATAATTGAAACTTCTTACGCAACCCAATGACGGCATCGGGCCTTTGGTAAAGGCAATCGAGAAGGCCAAGAAAAGCGTCGAAATTGTGATATTCCGTTTCGATCGCATCGAGATCGAGCACGCGCTCGAAGATGCGGTGAAGCGCGGCGTATTCGTCCATGCTCTCATCGCCTACACCAATCGCGGCGGGGAAAAGAATCTACGCAAGCTCGAATTGCGTTTTCTGGCCGCAGGTATAACCGTGGCGCGCACCTCAAATGACCTGGTTCGCTATCACGGCAAGATGATGATCGTGGATGGCAAGTATTTGTACTTGCTTGCCTTCAACCTTACTCGACTGGACATCGATCACAGCCGCAGCTTCGGTATCGTTGCGACAAACCGTCGACTCGTACAAGAAGCCACGAAACTTTTTACAAGCGATACGACGCGCCAGTCGTACACGCCCGGTTCGGCGCATTTTCTGGTCAGTCCTCTAAATGCGCGAAAGCAACTCGCGGCTTTGATTGGGAGCGCGAAAAAAGAATTGCTGATTTACGACATGAAGATTGCGGATCGTGCCATGACGCGCCTTCTGGAAGATCGCGCCAAAGCAGGCGTCGAGATACGGATTATTGGCAAACTGACTCGCAAAACAAGTGGAGTGACGATACGCAAGCTCAACGACATCCGTTTGCATACTCGAACGATCATCGCCGACCGCCGCCAAATGTTTATTGGAAGTCAAAGTCTACGAGAACTCGAATTGGATGCCCGTCGCGAGATCGGAATTGTGGTAACTGACCGGAAGACCATTGGCGCCGTGATTAAAGTGTTCAAGGCCGATTGGAAGGCGACGGACGCTGCTGAAATCGAATATATCGCGGATCCTTCAAAGAATACGGTGAAGCGAACTGCTAGGAAGGTAGCTAAAAGTGTTGCGAAAGATTTGCCGCCAGTCGGGCCGGTGGTCGATCAGGCCATAAGGGAAGTAACTTTAACGGATTCTGATATCGAAGTTGATCATAAAGAAGTGCAGAGCGCGGTGAAAGATGCAGTCCGTGAAGCCGTTGAGGAGGCAGTACAGAGTGTGATGAGAGAAGTAACCGACGGACAAGAACCACCCGGAAAGTGAGGCTGTAGCAAGACTTGCCGGCAAAACCATCTGGCTTGGGGTGTTTCGGCATCTAAGCGGACGATGGTGGAGATGATTTGTAGACGTAAGGAAAGTATTGTGGCGACGTGGATTTTGGCCGTGTCCTGCCTGGTTGGAGCTCAGGATAAGCCTCAGCAAGACCACCCTTCCGTGAATCAGGATTCGTTGGTCATTCAGGATTTCGAGAAGAGAACGAACGACTATGTGAAACTTCGCAAGACCGCCCAATCTGGTTTGCAAGTACCGAAATCGAAAAGTTCAGCTTCGAGTATCAAAGAGTATCAGCAGTCCTTAGCACAAAACATACGCTCGCAACGTTCACAAGCCCGGCCCGGAGACATTTTCACGCCTCCGATAGGGGAAGTGTTCCGGCGATTGCTAGCCGGGACGTTCAAGAGTGGCGATGGTCGCAAGGTGCGAGCGAGTCTGCGGGGGGCCGCGCCGGTGCACGGGCTTGCCTTGCAGGTGAATGAGGAATATCCGAAGACATCGGCTTTGCAGTCCACCCCACCGACTCTTTTATCTGATCTACCCAGGCTCCCTCCGGATCTTCAATACCGGATTGTGGACCGCGAGCTTGTTCTCATGGACGCCGCCGCAAACCTGGTTGTCGATTTTCTACCTGACGCGTTGCCGGTACCTAAGAATGCACGTTGAAGCAATGAGAAATCGCATATCGATTTTCTTTTTCGTCTGCCTTGCACTGTGCGGATGCGCGGTCAGGACCGCTTCAGAAAATCCGCCCGCGACAACCGCTTCAACTCAAAATATTGCCGCAGGACTGAGACTTCCCCTCAAGCCAAGATCGGTACGGTTCGCAGTGATCGGCGACAGCGGAACCGGCGACCGGGCGCAGTACGAGTTGGCTCAGGAGATGGAGGCTTACCGGCAGGTGGTGGGATTCACATTCGTACTAATGCTCGGCGACAATATTTACGGGGGGGATCATCCTCGGGATTTCGTCCGCAAGTTTGAGGAACCGTATAAGCCTTTGCTAGATGCCGGCGTTAATTTCTATGCTTCGCTTGGGAACCACGACAACCCCAACGAGAGCCATTACAAGCTTTTCAATATGGGCGGGAATCGCTATTACAGTTTCAAGAAAAATGAGGTTGCTTTTTTCGTCTTGGACAGCACCTACATGGGCCCAGAACAGATTTCCTGGCTGGAACAACAGCTGCAAAACTCCAGTGCAAACTGGAAGATCTGCTACTTCCACCATCCCTTATTCTCCGACGCAAAATTTCACGGACCGGACTTGGACCTTCGATCTGTTCTCATGCCGCTGTTCCAAAAGTATGGCGTCAACCTTGTCTTGTCCGGCCATGAACATGTTTACGAAAGACTGAAGCCGCAAAATGACATTTACTACTTCATCCTCGGCAACTCCGGCCAACTGAGATACCACAACCTTCGCGCCTCCGATGAGGTACGGGTCGGATTCGACGCCGACCGAAGTTTTATGGTGGTGGAGATCGACGGGGACCAACTCTTCTTTCAGACCGTCTCGCGCACCGGATCTATGATCGACTCAGGCATCCTGCTACGCCAAGGCAAACCGCCAAGCCGGGCGAAGGCTGGACAGTAAGGCGACCTCCCCTTGCCTGTTTCACTCGCCACTCCAGCCTTCGCGGCTAAATACTGGGTCAGCCGCCGAACATCCACTCCGTCTCGCAACTATCGAATGTGGAAGAAGGCGATACTGCCCAGTCCCGCTCCGGTAGCGAAACCGAAGCGCAAACCGCCATAGTGTGGTGTACCCAGAATGCTTACCGATGAAGGGTAGTAATAATTAGGTCCCCAGTTGTAGGACGATGGATTGTCGTAATAATCGTAACCGCCGTTTTGATAGTAAGTGTAAGGCGACCACGGCCCGTACCAATAAGGGTTGTACCACCATGGGTTCCAACCGAACGCCCATCCCGGCGCCCAGTAAGGCCAACCATAGCCCCAACCTCCCCAGCCGAAGCCAAAGCCACGATTAAATCCAAAGCCGCGACCGAACCCGAAACCACGGTTGAAACCGAATCCCCGGTTGAAACCAAGCCCTTGGCCGAATCCAAACCTTGATCCCCTGAAGCTTCCAAAGCCGCGTCCATTCCAGCCGTTAGAAAAGCCTGTGTTAGCAAATGTGGAATTAGTGCCAAAACCGCGGAATGAGTTGAAGTGCCCGCTGTTCAATCCCATTCGTGAATTCGTGAAGGAAGACCCTGAACGACTGAAGCCCGAATTGCTGAAACCGGATCCGCCTACCCTGGAGCTTGCAAAATTGGAGGTGGCTTCCGACCGGCCGAAAGAATGCCAACCGCCGTCGGAGACTCCGCCGCGCTGAGCCGAAAAGGCTGAGTTTCCGCCGAAACTACGTGCCGCACCGGTACGCGCAGAGTTTCCAGAGCTACCGAAAGAATGCCATCGGCCATCGCTGATTGCGGAACGGGTATTCGACGCGCGATTTCCAAATGAACTGAAGTTACGATTCGATTGGAACCCGCTATTCCGTCCACTCATGGTTCGCGAGCCGCCGAATCCACTGAACGAACGGTTGTTCATCCCGTAGCGTTCTGCCGATGCCCCGCCACGAAAGCTACCGTTTTCTGCGCGAAATCCCCCGGTAGGGCCGCTCCGCAAGCTGCCACCGCCGTGGAAACCGCTTCCACTGCCACCACGGAAACCACCTCCCCCACCGCCATGGAAACCACCTCCCCCACCGCCATGGAAACCGCCACCACCTCCATGAAAGCCCCCGCCGCCACCGTGAGAACCTCCTCCACCCCCGCTATGACCTCCACCGCGTTGCGCGAGCACTGGGATCGGAGCAACAGCTAGGGCAAAGAGAGTAACGACCACAAGACTGAATCTGCTCATAATGTGTACCTCCCATAGAACGTGGGCTTCAACCTCATCCCACTCCTGGGACAAACTTCCGATTAAACAGATGCAGGTCAACTGCCAACGGGCGGGAGCTGGCCCTTGAATTCATAACTTCCTTGTTGTTAGTCATCCAGCGATCCTGACGTTTCTAGTCGCGAGATTGTTTGGTGGCCGAATTCCACCAGAGGTGGTGGTTTTCGACCAGCAGCGGGCCCTTGCAGAGCATCATCCGCTTGGGCATCTCATTAATTCAAATGACCTTGGCCAGCGGTCGAAGTTGTAACTCGCGTGGCAGGAGCCATGCAACTCTGATTTGTGAGCCGGGTTGAATCTGGTAACGACACTTGGATGGGAGGAGTCTTGAAAGCAACGCTTTTTTCTCGCATCGGAAAACTTCGTACAAAAGACGGTGGCTTTGTATCATGGAAAACGCTCTTCGCAGGGTTGGTATTGGTTTATGCAGCGGCGTTTATGGCTGGCGCCCAGCGCGTTGCCCTTAGCCCTAATCAAGACGAAAGCGACGGCATCAGTGCCGGCGGACAATGGGCGGAATTTCATTCCGAAGACAAAATGACCGGCTCTAAAAGAGTTCGTTTCGAGCTCGTATCTAACAATTACCTGAGGGAAGATCCGGATTACAAGCCGCGAGTCGAATTAACTTGTACGGATAACAAATACACATCCGCCGAATTCAATCCTGGTATCCGTTTGGGCCCCCCCAATCGTCCGGGTTTCTGGGGACAGCCTCAGATGGAGGTTATGGTGCGTGTTGATGAGGCGCACAGCTATCACGGATGGAACTGGATTCATGACCGTTTCCTCTCCATGGACAAAGGGACCGCGAGAGAGCTAATCGGGGCTCGCATCTTCAACGTGCAAATACCTAGCCGGTATGGGCCCGAAATCGCGGAATTCTCGCCTGCGGGACTTGATCTCGCAAAGATAAGGCAAGTCTGTGACCTGACACCCAAAAGGCCCAGCAAAAACTAGACGGCCTTTAGGTAAGTATTCGTTTTGGAGGCCTCGTTAGCGGCCTGCGGAGGCATTTTCGGCGTACTCTCCCCTTCCTCAACCAGAAGCGGAGCCGCCACCCGAAGTGCCTCGACTTCCTTTCTCAAAACTTTCAGTTCTACTTCTTTCTCTTTTAGAAAGCCTTCGACATTCTTAATTTTGCCTCCTGAGGTTAGTGACATAAACTCCCGAATCCGAGACTGGCCCAGCTCCACGTGTGCACAGTGATTCTCGAACGCGCGAGCCAATACTTCTGTCTCTAAAACAGGGGGCATTATTTCCTCGAAAGGCTTGTCTGGTAAGGCTTTTGAGGTAAGCTGGCCGACGTTGAGACCAGTGGGAGGCAGGGTGATCGTCGGGTATCTCCGTGACCACCCACCTTAAAAACATTAAATTGACAACAGGCGATGAAAAAACGAACGATAGCGTTGAAGCGCGATACGTAAGTCTTCGGTGGAAACGTTGTCACCACGATCCCATTGTGTTTCGAGCGAGGCACGTTCTTCCGCGAAGACCTCCGCCAAGCGCTTCATCGCGGAAGCTACAAGGCCATCAGCCTGCTCGACGGCACGGCGGGGTTCGTCGACAAAAGTTACCTGGACCCCTTGCCAGCGATTTCGCAGGTCGTCGAGTTCTCCTTGGGGAAATAGAGGGGTAACATCCTGCTGACTCCGGATGTCTTGATTTCGAATTTCCTGACTACGAACGTCCTGCCTGGGGAAGTCGAGAGGCGGGTTGCCCCCCGTGGCATTTACTGCGTGCTCGGTGGGGCTGACATCCGGATGGACGGCTTGCGGTCGCAATTCTTCAGATGCGACAGGACGCTTGCCCTGGGCCAGGTCGGCGGTGGTCAATTCTTCATCCAATTTCTCTTTCCTTAGTGGCACATTCATCCTTGTGCCTCCTTTCTTTCGGGGAGCGGGTTCCCCAGTAGCTGATCGAACAGTAAGTGGTAATGGACCATGGCTTTACGCAAATCCTCTGTGCTCGCCTGGCCCCGGCTGTGGTGAAGGGCAATGTCATGCGCTGTACGGTAATTTTCAACTAACACGGGGTGATCAACCGATATGTCAGCGCTACGTTGTTCGAAGTCACCGACCGGATAACCACGTGCTTTCATAACTTCGCTGACGAGTTGATCCGCAAGGGAAACGGCGCCTCTGGGATCATCGACAAAACGCGATTGAATGCCAACCCATCGGCTCATGAAACTGGATCGGTCTGACAGCGTCAGCGCGACGATCGGAAGCTTTTCTCTGCGCTTGGTCCTGAACTGAAGCACGTCCTCGCCCCGGTGCAGATCCCCTGCCTGCTTGACGACTCGATCGTACTCGGGGCCGAAACGCGCGCGAAGATTTTGGCTGCGCCGCTTGTGAATGGCAACAAAGACAATCACCGCGACGACGGCAACGATCACCACGAAAGCAGCGATTATCGTGAGTAGATGCTGATCCATGCTTGCCCCCTGCTTCGTTCGCTGCTGAGATTCTCTCAAGATGTGAGAAGTTGTCTTAGAAACGGGTGCGATGATTAAGTGTTTACGAGTAAGCGGTAAAGAGCTCACGAGGATCTGGTTCAGTTGTGAGCGCCGCGGTTTCTGGTTATTACCCTTCAGGCACTTGGCGCATCGCCAAGAAATGGATAGACTGTGCCGCATTCCCATAACCTGGCATGGCGGTCCGACCATCACAACCTCGAAGTCTGCAGCCTGCAGTTGTTTTTATCCTTGCGCTCCAAGTGGTTGGTATCGTTTGGCTGGAGGGCACTCCGGCCGGATCCGTCCTCATCTATTCGCTTCAGATGACAGCCGCGTGGCTGGCCGCGGCGTATTCCTTCGCTGCCCTCGGTCGCGCCAGCGGAGTCATGCGATATTTTTGGTTTCTGGTCGCTACCGGGTTTTTGATCTACGGAAGTGCGCCTGCCGGTTGGATGATCTACCACGATTGGCTGCAAGTTGCTGTTCCTGACCTTTCGGTCGTGGGATTTCTGCCGTTTGCCTCCGGTGCATTCTTTGCCATGGCATTGTCGTTGGATCAGGAGGGCTCGGAACGCAAAAATTCCGCCCCACTGTCATGGCAGACGTATCTTGAGTTTTTTCAGATCGTTTTCGTGGTCGGTTTTATCTGTTTCACCGCTTATTGGGTTCCTGCCCAAGCCCTAGATTCTCGCGCGGCCGTGGTACGGAATGCGGGGTTGTGGCTTGGCGGCAGCTTGGCGTTACTGCTGATTGCGATCGTGCGATTGAGCCTCAGCCGATCGTCGCATTCTCGAACGCTATTTGGGGGAATGGCGATAAGCCTAGCCGCAGTGACAATTTCATTGACGCTCGCCGCCTACTATATTGTGTTCCGCCCGGATTCGTCGGGAGCGCCGGATGTTGGCTGGCTCGGCCCAGGTTGGTCAAGTCTGGCCTGGACTCTGCCGTTACTAATCGCCAGCAATCTGATTAAGTCTTATCGGGACACCGAGTCTGCTGATCCTTCCGCCAAGGCTTACGCCATAACACTCCCTCGTTTAGCCATCTCCAATCTAGCTGGGTTGCTGATTGCGCTGGCTGTCGCCGAAGAGACGGGGCGCCTGCCCTCGCCGTGGAAGCCTATCGGCTACGCTATTTTCCTGCTAGTGACAGCGTGCTACACAGTTCGCTTAATCACAAATCAATATTTCCTGGCGTCAGCCGCCGAACAAAATCGTGAAGGTCTCGCTCTTCTGCAGGCCGTGATTGAGGGGACAACCGATGCGGTTTTTGTCAAAGACTTAGCCGGGCGCTACGTGATGGTCAACAGCGCCGGCGCCAGGATTTTTGGACGCAGGATTCAAGACGTCATTGGTAAAGACGACTCCGAGCTATTCTCCGCCGGCATAGCGCGACAAATCATGGCCCGTGACCGCAAGGTAATCGAGTTGGGCCAAACCCGGACCCATGAAGAATCGGGAATCTTCGGTGGACCCGAGCGAGTTCACCTGTCCACACTGGGGCCATATCGTAACGCTCGGGGAGAAGTGATGGGGCTCTTAGGAATTTCGCGAGATATTACAGATCACAACCGCGCTGAGCAGCGCTTCCGGACCCTGGTGCAAAGCTCTTCCGACCTGATTATCACTGTCGATGCCGGTGGCGTCATGCGCTATGTAAGTCCATCGGTTGAGCGCGTTCTGGGCTATGGCGCCGAAATGCTTTTCACTCAGAATGTTTTCGGCTATGTCCATCCGAGCGATGCCGGCCGCTTTCGAGCGTTTTTTAGCAACATTCTCCGAAAGCCGGCCAGCAGCGCTCAGGAGGGTTACCGCTTTGGTTGTTCCGATGGATCGTGGGCGGAACTTTGGGTGGTGGGTAGCAATCTCCTTCATGATTCCAGCGTGCAGGGAATCGTAATCAATTGCCGCGATATCACCGCGCAGACCCAGGCTGAAAAAGCGCGTTATGAAGCCGAGACGCGGTATCGCACGCTGGTAGAGCAACTGGCTACGATTACTTACGTGGCGAAGCTCGGCCTGCAGGCTGAGTGGCTTTACGTAAGTCCCCAGATCGAAGCGATACTGGGCTTCACGCCTTCGGAATGGCTAAGTGAACCCGGTATGTGGATCAGCCGGGTCCATCCGGATGATCGCCAGCTTGTAGAACAGACTGAAGCCGCTACCTTTACCGGAAAGCCCTTCCGTGCCGAATATCGCATGTTTCGCCGTGACGGGAACGTGATTTGGGTGAACGATACCGCGGCCGTAGTTCATGATTCTGATGGCAATGTGCTTCTGCACGGCGTGATTCTCGACGTGAGCGAACGCAAACATCTGGAAACTCAACTGCGCCAGGCGCAGAAGATGCAGGCGGTAGGCCGCCTGGCGGGGGGCGTCGCTCACGACTTTAACAATCTGTTGACCGTAATCATGGGTTACACCCACTCTTTGCTCGAACATGGCAGCCTCGCTGAAACCCAGACAGAGGAAGGTCACGCACGGCGTGAACAATTGCGGGAGGAAGAGGTACGTCATAGCGCTGAGCGGATTCGGTCAGCTGCCGAACGGGCTGCGAGTCTTACTCGCCAGTTGCTTGCGTTCGGTCGTCGCCAGATGCTCGAGCCACGCATCCTAAACTTGAATTCCGTGATCTCGGAAATGGATAAAATTGTCCGCCGCCTTATCACAGAGGACATCGAAATCGTTACCAGTCTCGGGGCCGATATCGGCTCGGTGAAAGCGGACCTGGCGCAGGTCGAACAAGTCATCCTTAACCTGGTAATCAACGCACGTGACGCCATGCCACGAGGCGGGGTGCTCACGATTGAGACCGCGAATGTGGAACTCGACCGTGGAAATGCCGGCGAGCACGTTGATGTTCGTCCCGGCCCCTACGTTATGCTGGCGGTTAGTGACACCGGTACCGGCATGGATGCCGAAACTCAGGCGCGTATTTTCGAACCTTTTTTTACCACCAAGGAAACTGGAAAGGGAACGGGACTGGGGCTTTCAACCGTTTACGGCATAGTGGAGCAGAGCGAAGGCTACATTTGGGTGTATAGCGAGCCCGGCCAGGGAAGCAGTTTCAAGGCCTTCTTCCCGCGATTGGATCAGCCGGCAACAGCAGTTCTCCGGCCGGTCGAACTTCCGGCGGTCCGCGGTACCGAGACCATTTTGCTGGTGGAAGATGACCGCATGGTGCGCGATCTGGCGCAATCAATCCTGGAAAATTGCGGCTATTCGGTGATCGCTCCAGAACGGATCGAAAATGTGCAATTAATTTGCCGTCAATATGCCAACCGTGTCGACTTGCTTTTGACCGACGTGGTCATGCCTGGAATCAGTGGGCGTGACCTGGCTCGCCAGATGTCGTCCTACCGTCCCGAGTTAAAGGTTCTGTTCATCTCCGGTTACACCGATAACGCGATTGTGAGCAAGGGAATGCTCGATCCGGGAATCTGGTTCCTGCAAAAACCATTTACCCCGGCGGCTCTTGCTGCTAAAGTTCGTGAGATTCTCGATCACCCTGGAAAGGCCGCATGATAGTAAAAGCCTTTCCCAGTCCGGGATGCACGGGATTGCTAAGCCGCGACCGGGGTTAGTGCTGGCCGTTTCGGGGTAACAATGGAATTTGTGCTTCGGATCCGGGTCTTTCTGTCACTCTCCGCCCTCCTGGCGTTTTCCACCCTTGTTTCAGCCGATACTCTCTACCTTAAGAACGGGATGTACATCGTTGTCAGCAAGGCCACAGAAAAGAACGGCGAGGTCGAATACTGGGTTGGTAGCACAAAATATACGATCTCGAAGGACCTGGTGGCGAAAATCGAAGCTGGCAATGGCCCCTCGCCTTCTATTCATGGAGCTTCTCCGATGAGAGGTTCGGCATCGTCGGTGCGTGATCTCAGCAGGCAGGAAGGGGCACCAGCTACAGGGTCTGCCAACCACGACAAGCTGCAACTTTCAGTCCCTGGTGGACCCAAGCAGCAAGACCCGTACTGGACCGCATTGCGCAACCGCATCATGCAAGGGGACCGGGTGAACGACATGCGGCTGGCCGAAATCGAATTGGATAACGATGCGCGGACGACTTCGAATGCGTATTTGCTTGCTGGAGTTACGGAAATGCAGGATGGTGACCCCGGAAAAGCGAGCGTTTATTTCGAAAATGCCATCCGTGCGACACCGGATCACGCTGATTTGCTTGAGTGGCACGCCATTGCGTTGTGCAGTCAAGGCCGGTACGCGGACGCTGTCTCCGATCTTGAACGCGCCACGGCCTTGAAACCGGATTCCGTACACTTGCTTCAGCAATTAGGACTGGCGCGCTACGATGCCGACCGGACGAGCGACGCTGTGGCGGCCTGGAAACAGGCGATGGAACTATCGCCCGACCCCGTCACCGAAAGACTACTTCACAAGGCGCAACGCGAAATGGATGTCGAAGAGCGCTCGCGGCGGAAACAGAGTGCTCATTTCATCCTGCACTATCAGGGCGATGCGACTGCGGTCGAACTCCAACAGCAGCTTCTGGCCACCATGGAAACTCACTTCCACGATCTCGCCGGCCAACTGGGATATGAGCCTGCCGAAAACATCATAGTCATTCTCTACACCCAGAAAGAGTTCGTTGACATTACCGAAGCACCCTCTTGGGCTGGAGCCATCAACGATGGCAAGCTACGAATTCCGATGCGAGGAGTCACCGTTATGACTCCAGAATTGTCGCGTGTTCTTAAACACGAATTAACGCATTCGTTCCTGCGTTCCTTGTCTGGCGGGCGCTGTCCGACATGGCTCAATGAGGGCACGGCGCAGATGATGGAACCCCGCACCTCAAGCGCCTACGCGTCCCGTCTGGCGGTTTTGTTTCAGCAACAGAAAGAGATTCCGCTTTCTGTCATGGAAGGATCGTTTATGCGTTTCTCTGACCTGCAGGCGCAGGTCGCATATGCGGAATCACTGTCTGCTGTGGAGTATTTACGTGACCGCTATGGTATGGGCGAAATTGTAAGAATGCTGCGTAACATCGGGACCGGGGTTGAGCCTGAAATGGCCTTACGGCAAAGTACCGGTATGGACTACTCCACATTCCAGCAACGCATCGGCGAAACTCTGGCTAGAGCCACCGATTGATGAGAATGTAAACGGTATCATCTCTCCTGAAGCAATCCTCGACTGGCATGTGGCCGATTCAACAGACTCGCAGTGGACAAAATCGCGGTCCGGGTTGTACCAATGTAACCAAAATACAGTAAAAACCTGATCGATTCTTAAGGGAAATGGTGGCACTATCATTCAAACCGAGCCAGCCACTGGCCGAACCTAAAAGAGATAATTTATCGGCGGGAGGGATTCTATGAGCGCCGCTCCTTGCAGAAGCCTAAGTCTTGTATCTTGGAAGGACCTCTATCAGGCTGCCCTTTTTGAATCGGACATGAAAAAGTTACCGGAACGCATAACTGACGCCGAGACCGCCCTGGTTTCGCGCGCAAGAGAGTTGTTTTATACGTCCGATGACAGCACCGCGGAGCGGGATAGTCTGGACTACGCTCTGTGTGCGCTTCACTCGCTTCGCCGCTCGCTAAAAAGCGAAGCTTGCTAGAACCACTTCATGCGGTCTGGCGTGATTGATAACGATTACACTCCTCGATGATTAGACGTGAACGTACACGGACGACCTCCGGAAAAAGAAGACACCTCGGCTTTTTTGTTTACCACCTATCCGATCGACGTCGTTGACCTAGAAGATCAACGTTAAAGCCAGTTGCAACGTCGCGGGTCGCCTGCGTTGGTTATCCGGATCGTTAAACGCCACTTATTACGCTGCAGGCATGGGATACGGCGGGGACCATGTATCGGTTGCAACAAGACGTCAACATCAATGTGTCGTATTGACAGCCAAAATCGGAAGCACGATCAGACATTAAACAGTGAACTAGTTAAGAATTACGGCCGTCGCATCGGATCGGATGGGATTTGCTGTTTTCCTTGTGGCTGCGGCGGCAACGTGACCGATCGAATCACATTGATCTTTCCATCACTCACGTTGAAGGTAGTTGATTTTGTATTGGTTGCACCAAACTGGTCCATTACCGTGGCGGTGGCCGTGTAACTGCCAGGCGCGGAAAAAGTTTCAACGGCAGCTGGCGTAGTGAAATGGCTTCCATCCGAGTACTGCAACTGACGGCTGATCAAAAAGCCGTCGGCGTCAGTAGACGTGGCGGTGCAACCGAGCACAGTCGTGGAGGATATGCTGGGAAGAGGTGTCAATGTAATGTTGGCGACAGGTGGAACATCGCTTGGTTCTGCCACCACATTCAACGACGCGGTTGCTGTAACGTTTCCCGCGGAGTCGAGCGATTGCACGGAAATCTGATGGGCTCCAGTAAATACTTTCAGGGCTGTATTCAGAGTGTCTCCGCTGACTGCATACGCCTGCTTTCCATCGATCAATACACGCATCACTGCAACCGGCGTTCCAGGATCGGCGGATGCCACAAGGGAAGTCGGCCAGTTTACTGTCGCTCCGTTGCCAGGGCTGAAAATCGTAATACCACCTGACGATGGCTTGACGGAGATTTGCTGCACCGCCACCGCCGAAGCCCCTGCTGCGTCAAAGGCGGTCGCCGTGATCAGATATGCCCCGACAACGGAGTAGGTGTGAGAGCCGGAGGCTCCGGTAACGACGGTGCCGTCACCAAAATCGATTGTCGTACGGGCCGCGTTGCCAGATGAAACCGTGGCAGAGGCCGTATAAGCCAGCGCGCCGGTTGGCGACAGAGTGAGCGATACGCTCGGCGGTTGGTCACCAGGATGGTATGCGATCGGAGGAGACATCTTGTTTTCAAAACTAGGCGCGCCTGTGGCCTCGACGTAGACGGAATATGTGGCTATCGGAAGCTTCAGTTGGCCCAAGTCGAATTGGTGTGTGCCACGAGGAACATCACCTAGTTTCGACAGATTCGTCCCATCGGTACTGATGAAAACCGTGTAATGATCGATCGTACTTTCGTTGCCACCATTCACACTCCAACTGACAGTAGTGCCAGACTGTGAAGGAATGAGGTAAATGCAGTTGTCGATACCAGGCTCGATTGCCGTCCCTTCCTCGTAGTCGTTCCATGTGGCAATCTGAATCGCGGCCAACTGGTTACCGCTGGAATAGAATTTTCCCGCCTCGCTAAAGCTTTGCTGCCATGCTTGTCCGCATTGCTGATTAATCTGGCGGTTCGTTCCCCATGCCGCCAGCGTATCGTTGAAACCCTTGTATGCGGCGCCCACGGCTAACCGCGCCGGCATCTGTTGGGCCTCTTCATAGAAAGAATCCTGGCTTGCGAGATTGGGATCGAAGGGGTTAGCGGCATTGATGTTCACCCAGGAAAATCCGCCGTCGGATAGGCTTCGACTCAATCCGCCCGTTCCCTGAAAGATCAGCAGGGGATTCGCTGGAATCGAGGACGTCACGCGGCTCCAATCGATGTAGTAGGCGTCGACGCCGAAGAAGAACACCACGGGGCGGTTATTCACCTTCATGTATGCCGGAGAGGGCTCATATTGCGTGGCGATGTAATTCAAATCAGCGATGAGCTGATCGGTTACATCACATCCGTTGCCTATGGCTGCCGCCCCCAGGGCCCCCACATCTTCCATGATCGCGAACTCGAACTGTCCCGCATGCGCCTCGGCTTCCTGTCTTAGCAACATGGTGGAGTTGTTTGCATTCGTCTTGGCCGCGCCCATCCAGTCCGCGATGGCACCCTGTACACCGCGGCTTATCATATCTTCGACCTGGCGATGCACCTGTGCCGCGTCATCCGAGTTGTAGCCGACGTTCATATGGTCACTACCGCCGAACCAGCCTAACCAGTGGACGTATATTTTGGTGTTTGAACCGCTGTAGAGCAGGGATCGGAGCGAAACCTTGCTTACACTCCTGGCTGCCACATTGCCGTTTGTTTGTTGGGCAAAAGAATCTGCAGCGCTGGTGTTGTTGCTGGTTTCCGCTTGCAGCGTCGTGGTTGCCGCCGGGAGAGGATTGCTTGTGGGAGAAGATGGAGGCGGGGATCCTCCTGACGACCCGCCGCAGCTGAGAACGGTTGACATCAGGACGGCTAAGACAACCACAGCAAAGGGGGCCGCGAACCCGCTGAATTTCATCGGGACCTTACTCCAAGCATCGAGAACGGAACACGGGAGCGACTCATGGAAATCTCGATCCCTGCCGTAAGTTGACAGCAATTCACTGCAAACTTTGATGCTGATAGTGGCGGGGGAGTTTAAGCGATGTTGTTCAACCGGCTAGGTATTTGCCGTAGTCTTCGTATTCATCCCGAGTAGGATGCGGGGCGACAGCCCATGCAGGCGCCACATTTGGCCTAAATAGTTGAGAGTATTGATCGAGAAGCGCAGTTCGTCTCGTCAGCGTCTGATGCGCTTAACGTGATCAAAACTTACCAATTCGGCGTTTTGGCTTGCGAGCCGAACCTGTGCGAAGGAGATGAGAGGTTCCGAACAGTAGCTGCGATTGCTTTGCCGTTTTGACTGAATCTACCCAGCGTTGTTGGTGGGTTTTTTTTTGATCGCCGGTTTAGGTCTGAGATAAAAACTCTTCCAGTGTTTTCGTCTGCTCCGCTTTCTCAGCCAACTCAATCAGCCATTCCCGGAAGTCGCTTGCGTCAAGCACCCGAGCACCTGTAGAAAGTCGTGCATCCATGATTTGCGCTGCCACCGCTCGAAGCAGGTCTGGACAATCTTTCACAGCAACCTCACAAAAAGTGATCAAAGCATCTGCAAATCGCTTAGGACATTGGTGCTGCCAAGCGGACTCTGCCAGCAATCAATTTCATATCGGCTCTTGTTTCCGAGTCCTGCACTTACCGAGGTAATTAAGATCGAAAACGATCGACGGAATCCCATGTGCGACTCCTGACTTCGACGATGGCTAAGAAGGACCACAGACAATTGAAAAGACGGCAGGAAGAAGGCCCGTGGAGCAAATTAAGCAGTTCTCTTACGCGCAGCGTACCCGGCAGCAATAAAATATTAATCACTGCCGGGTAGGTGTTTTTAACGCTTGACCTCCACCTGGTTCACCACTTGTTGAACGTTGGGAATGCCGGCGGCGAGTTTTTCAGCCTGCTGTCTTTCTTTTGCGTTTCCTACGTTGCCCGTGAGGGTCAGGACGCCATTTTTCGCTTTGTAACGAACATTCTGTCGTTTCAAACCGTTTGAGATCAAAGCCGCTTTGTAGTTGTTCTCAATTCCGTCGTCCAGACTTGAAGCCACTGCTTTCGCATCAGACTCAGCTCCGACAGGCTGAACGCTGATCTGATTGGCTATGATTCGGGTGCTGGCAGCAGTCTTGGCCACGTCGGCAGCCTTCGCTTTGGCTTCTTCGGAGTGCAGAGTTCCGCCCAGAGTGATCGTATTCTTGTCCTGATCCTCGTCCACTGTGACTGGCTTCAGGTCAGCTTGTTCTAGCGCCTTCTGCACATTATCTTTGTAGGCGACATCGTTTTGTTTCGAGCAGGCCACGCTTGCGAGCAGTAATGCGGCTACAGCCATCAGCGCAAAAAGTTTCATTCGTTTCCTCCTCAGCGTAATTTCAGAACGATCCGCCAACGAGCGTACTCCGTTCGCAATCAATGAAAATCAGGTGAAGCTTGTAGTCATTAGGAATATTCGAAGTAGAATTCGCGAACAGTACCCTGGTGCTACTTTTTCGTTGCATCAACAGCGGCGAAGCTTTGTCCGCGGATCCTGACCAGGGCAACACCCTGCGTAAGGATGATTGGATTTAGTACAGGTGCGTACCGAGCCTTTAGTAATCGGGCTTACTCGGTATTGTTCGCTCCGCGGTACGCTTGCTAAAAGTTACTTAGTCGCGCACTCCATCTAGAAAGGTGACAGAATGTTAAATCCACGGAAGTCGAGTTCCGCAATTGATCGTGTCCGCCAACAAATACAGCACACGCGCCGCCCCTCCGATGCGCCGTTGGTACCCGGGGACAGAGTGATGGTTCTGGATATGTGCGGCCGTGCTACGGGAATCCAATGCATCGTGCAGAATGCGGAAGCCCATTCGGTGGGCGTGATTTGGGGCGGGGATACGATTTTGGTCGGACGATCCTGGGTAAAAAAAGTGAACTAATGGCCGGGCAAACCCGAAGCGCCGCTCGGGGCGCCTTTATCCTTTGCGGCGGGTAATGTGAAAGCGGTATAAGCTCCCATGATGGGAGCTTGTGAAGCCCGATGTCCGGGAACGTCGTGCGTATAGGTAGTGGCTTGTGCAGCTGCGCAAAATACGACATATTCACGCCCGGCAACTTCGTAGACGGCTGGCATTCCCTCAACAGCCGCGCCCACTTCCGTTTCCCAGAGTATCTTGCCGGTAGCGGAGTCAAGAGCGCGGACTTTCTGATCGCGCGTGCCGGTAAAGATCAGGCCACCCGCTGTCACCACAGGTCCAACTTTTGGAAAATGCGAGCCAGTGTTCTTGATTCCCTTGGCAGCTAACTCAGGGACGTCCCCCAGCGGCACCTGCCACTTGATGGTTCCTTGGTTCAGGTCGTACGCAGTAAGCGTCGTCCATGGTGGAGCGATGGCGGGCAGACCGCTACTGGTAAACATGAAACCGAAGCTACTCCGATAGTGAAGCTTGTCTGCTGCTAACGCCGCTGATGCCGGTTGTTTTCCGGCGGCCGAAACACTGGTCGCAGGAGTAGAGACGGGCGCACGTTCAGGATGTGAAACATAGGCTACGAGAGAATCCAGTTCCGTAACCGACAACTTCGAGAACGCCGGCATCTGGCCGCGCCCGTGGGTGACGACCGAACGAATTTGGTCAGCGGTTAATTTCGTCGTGACGCCCGCCAGAGAAGGCACTACAGGAGGCTGGCCTGCGCCATTCGCCCCGTGGCATAAACTGCAATTGGCTGCGAAGATTGCCCGGCCTTGTTCCTCTGGAGGACCTGTCGTTGACGGCGACTCCGTTGGATTTAACTCCAGCTTGAGCACGGAAGGAAGGTCCTTCGAAACAACAAATAGCATCCCATGCTGGGGGTCGACCGCTGCGCCCTGGAAATTGGCTCCCCCATTGTTTCCAGGCATCTCGACGGTGTTGGTCAAACCGGGGGGGGTAAAAAGACCTTGGTTTCTTGCGCCCTCCATCTCTTTACGAAACTGCTCGCGCTCTTCCGGTTCCAGGAACGGGCTCAGGTCTTTTACGGTAAAGGATTGACGCGCGAACGGCGGGGGATTCGAGGGAAAAGGTTGGGTAGGCCAGGTGACCTCTCCCGGCATATCCGATTTGGGTACGGCTCTTTCCTCGATTGGCCAGAGTGATTCGCCCGTCTCGCGGTTAAACACCCACACGAACCCCTCCTTTCCGGCCTCTGCCACCACGTCCACCATCTTGTCATTGTGGCGGACGGTCAAAAGCATCGGAGCGGTCGCATTGTCGTAGTCCCAGATATCGTGATGAACCATTTGGAAGTACCAGATGAGTTTTCCCGTGCGAGCATCAAGTGCAATCAGACAATCACCGAAAAGATTGGCTCCAGTTCGATTGGCGCCATAGAAATTGTATTTAGGGCTCGCAGTTGGAATGAAAACGATACCGCGTTTCTCATCTAGGGAGAGCCCGCTCCATGCATTCGCGCCGCCGACCGTCTTCCACGCATCTCTTGGCCATGTGTTGTATCCCAATTCGCCGGGATGCGGCACGGTGTGGAAGGTCCAGACGAGCCGCCCGGTGCGGACATTGTAGGCGCGAACATCCCCGGGACCAGATTCGTATTCTTCGTTGGTCGCTGAGCCCAGAATCAGTAGGTCTTCAAACACGCGTCCGGGCGTGGTAGATTGAACCAGCGTGAGACTTTTGGCATCGCGCCCCAGCCCCTCTCGCAGATCAACCCGGCCACTATCGCCAAACTGCGTCATCAATCTGCCGGTTCTCGCATCAAGCTCTTCGAGAAAGTTGTTGGCCGCAAAGAGGAGTCTCCGATCCGAATGGTCTGCACTTTCCCAATAGTCAATTCCGCGACTGGTAATCAGTGTGGTCTTGGGGTCCGTCGCATGGATCCAAAGTTCTTTGCCCGTCGTCGCATTGAGCGCAACAATTGAATTATTGTGCGCCAAGACATACATGGTTCCATCGACCACGATGGGATTGAATAAATATTTGTTTCCATCGCCGGTTGGATAGGTCCACGCAATCTCCAGGCTGCTGACATTGTTGCGATTTATTTGATCAAGCGAGGAATACTGTGAGGCGTCTGCACCGCCGGCGTAGTCGCTCCATGAGGAATGCGTCTTCGGGGCGATGGTATGCGAGGAAGTATTCGAACTTGCCAGGCGGCCTGCCGTCGCTGACATTTGCGAATTCATTGAGACATGCAAAGTGAAAGTCAGCCCCGACATGGCCAGAAAGACTAAAACGCTTCTACGCATTCTCAAAGCCCCGTGTCCCATAAACACACTCTGTGATCACCGACAACAACGCAAACCTGCTGCAGGATATTAATGGATACAGTTTCTTACCCCAACGGCTCTCAGATAATATACGGCACCCCCAAACTTGAGCTTGAAATGCCATGTTGGGTGTGCAGCCAGGTTCGATCAAGCAGATCCGCGACTAAAGCTCGAACCGAGTTGTCGTGCTAGGAGTGCAGGCGTGTCGGCAACTTCGGCCCTCGCGCGGGCGCCATTGGTTGGAACGAGACCGAGGTTGCCGCTTCGAACTCTTGGAGCAAAAGCCAATTGCTTACGGTCTGTTCCTCGTAAACAAGATTGAAGGGGTTTGTGTAGCGCGGTGAAAATGAGTGAAATCGGCTTCAGTGGCCACTTTTCGAGTTGTGTATCGCCCGCTTGTGCGCCAAGGCACAATCTCACCTCTGTGATCGTTTAACTTCATCGGAAGAATTCATCACGTGTTACCGCCGCGTCTGAGTTGCAGACATCCACCGATTTTCGCTATTGCAACTGAAGACATGCGTGAATATTTTATCGCCTTTCATAGCAGGCTTTTGGGCACTAAAATGAATTGGAGGTGAGACCTTCGGGGACGAGTTGCAGGGATACGACGTTGCCGCTGGTCTCAGATTGTTAAAGGAAAAGAGTGATGACGACACGACCGCCGCTCCCTCCGTTCACCCTCCAGACCGCGATTCAAAAAGTCCGCCTGGCTGAGGATGGCTGGAATTCACGCGATCCGGAGAAAGTGGCTCTCGCTTACTCCGTTGATTCGCACTGGCGCAACCGCTCAGAGTTCATAACTGGCAGACGAGAAATCGTCGCTTTTCTGACGCGAAAATGGAAGAAAGAGTTAGACTACCGGCTTATTAAAGAGCTTTGGACCGCCTCGAACGATCGCATTGCTGTGCGGTTCGCTTACGAATGGCATGATGACTCCGGAAATTGGTTTCGCTCGTATGGCAACGAAAATTGGGAGTTCAACGACGAAGGCCTCATGCGAATAAGATTCGCTTCCATCAATGATCTTCCCATGAAGGAATCGGATCGTAAGTTTTTCTGGTCGCTCGGTCGCAGGCCCGACGATCACCTAGGGCTGAGCGAGCTTGGGCTTTAAGTAGTTCGAGTTTTCTATGTCGACTGTTGAGCTAGATCCGGGGATTAGCGAATATCTCCGAAAACGATTGATGCCGGTGGAAGGTGCAATTCCCCACCTGCCCGGGATAGATATGTTCGGTAACTCCATTCCGGCTGCCAGAGTAGGAGGGGATCTCTTCGAATACATTAATTTTCAACAGCGATATAACATTGACGCGCGAATCGCGAGTGCTCTCGAGCTTTCGCAAGTTTATCTTGAGCCACTCGTCCAAGGGCAGGCTCTCAGAAATTCGGTCGATGATCATGTGCAATGGTTGGAGTCCAAACCTGCTTTCAACATTGCGGACGCTGCGGATTACAGAAAAGCAAAAAGCTCAGAGCAACTGAGGATCGCTGAGGACCTACTGCAGCTTTTCACCACTGCGGGGGTGTTGCTGGTAGATGCCCAGGGCCACGGAATTATTTCAGCCAAGATTGCATCCACGGTACACGATACTTTTCATGCACTCATGCTTGCTGAACTCGATGAGAATGGAAAGACTACGCCGGCTTTCTTTGAGAAGATCAATCTCAGGCTTGCCCAGTCAGTGACCGCACGGAACGCTCTTGGACGGGATCCGAATAACAATTCGCGCGAAATCGCCACGATGATTTACGGTGAGCTGCGTCCGAACGGACATTTCCGCTTTGTCAATTTCGGTCATCCACCTCCGCTGATATTTTCCGCGGAGTACAGGAAATTCATGGAGGTCGACGACGACCTGATGGTGCAGTTTGCACCACTGGGGCTGGAAATCCCCGAGGATCATCCGGACCGGAACAAGTATTTCTCGATGAAGGTCAGGAAAAAGCTGGTTAATTCTGCAGACGTGTCGGAAATTACGCTAATGAGCCCGGGAGATATCCTCTTTCTATATACAGACGGAGTTTACGATGGTAGCGATGAGCAGGATCGCCGCCAAATTGAGCAAGTGATGCGCGAACATATGACTGAGCCGGCAAAAGAGATTTGTAATGCGATCCTCAAATACGCCCAGCAACAAGATGAGCATCTGCGCGAAATTGGGGAACCAGACCGGATCGATGACAAGACCGCCTTCATTATCAAACATGGGTAAGACCGCATTGCCGCATTCAGGCAGAGTGCCTTGCAGCCGGCCCAAGCTGCCCAGCGGCATGAAGTAGTCGAGATTCAGCTGAAAGCCGCCCGAAACCAGATCGACAGTTTCGCGAATGTTTTCAAGGTAAGTATCTTTCCCGTAGGGCGCCAAACCCATAACTTTGCCTTCGTCGCCGTACTTCTTGTAGCCGACGAATTCGCAAATCATGGTGTAGAAGCTGCCAAGGGAGTGAGGCAGGAAGACACGGTCTAGAACTTCGATATCATTGCCTTCGCAGCGCGCCATCATGGTCGAAACGAAATCACCTGACCCGTCATAACTAAATCCTGCCGCGTTTTCCCATGGTGAACAGTAGTAGGCGCTGGCAATGTGGGCGATATGGTGCTCGAGATGATGTTCGTGAAAACGTAGCTTCTTTGGATCAATCTCAAGAGCCTTGCTCAGCAGTGGCCGCAGCTCGCGCAATACTTCTTTGCGTTGGCGCAAACGAATAAAGTTCAAAACCTTGGCAGGATTCGCCAAAGCGTAGCAGACCTTCTTGGCTAGATTGGCGTCGCTATCCTGACCTACGGCGACGTGATCGACATCGGTAATTTTGGCGCCGACCGCATCCAGGCACGCCTTCACCGCCAGGGCAGGGAACCCAGCATAGTGCTTCACCCGGTTCAGCCGTTCTTCGGCGATAGCAAAGACAACTTCTCCATCTTGCACAATGGCGGCAGAGGCATCCGCGTGAAACATGTTGAGGTCGAGGATCAGCATGTCGCATCAAACCGGTTTGGGAATGTCATATGAGGCCAACTGTATCTGCGCCATACTCAAGCACGGAAACTCTCCTATATTCGGATGCTAAAAGTCGCCTAGACCTGTCCAGACGAACATGATTCGATGATGCTGTGGAAAAATGGCGAATTACGTTTGCAGTCCTAGTCCGCATTTATATGAGAAGCGTTTTGCCTTTAGCCCTTCTGAGACGTTTGGTGGAACACGAGTACACGGCCCGCAGAACAAGAAACCGCCGAAGATAGCCGCCATCTCCTAATAATGTGACGCCATCGGGCCGGGCCGGGGAATTTACCAAGCGCATGATGGTTGCATTCGCGGGGAGGTCTGATGCCGGAATCAAGAAAGTCGGCCGAGCAACTTGCACGTTTCATCGACAAGTACACTCCGGAAATTGCGTCTCTCGCGAGAACGATCCTGGCAAAGATGCAAAAGCGCTATCCCACCGCAATAGAACTCGTCTACGACAACTACAACGCCCTTGCGATCGGCTTCGGTCCCACCGAACGCCCGTCCGAGGCGATTTTCTCCATCGCGCTTTACCCGAAGTGGGTGAGTTTGTTCTTCCTGCATGCCCGAGGGCTGCCTGATCCTGGCAAGATTTTGCAAGGGAGTGGAAGCGTAGCGAAACACATCATTCTCCCAACGCACGAGACGCTGGATGACCCGGCGGTCCGAACTCTCATGCAAGAAGCTGAGGCGAGAGCGGCGGTTCCTTTCGACCCGAGTGGCGTGCATCGCCTTATCATTAAATCGGTTTCTGCCAAGCAGCGGCCACGCCGTCCTGTTCTAAAGGCGCGGTCGGTGCCACGCGACCCAGTCCGCAAAGCCAGGAAAAACTAGGGCCGGTCGAGTCAGTTTTGCAGATCGGCCAACCGGCAGGTGAATCCCCATCCGCCGCCGAGTTCACTGACCGCAAGCGTCAGCTCATTGTGGCCTCTCTTCAATGGAAGATAGACGGTGTCGTTCTCCGCATTGACAATGCCGAGGAATCCAGGATCACGGAAATTCTGGGCGCTGCGGCCCCGGAAGAGAATTTTGCCATTGAGGAACACGCTGACGTCGTCACTGTAGCCGATAAGCAGCTTCTTTACCTCGTCACGATCGGAATCGATGCTGGTGCGCGCATACACGACCTTCATTCCTGGCTGAGGTTCCAGGCGCTTCGAGAAATCTTTCGCAAACGAAACTGTCGGATGCGGCGCCTCGCGATAGCGATAGAGGACGACCAACCCGGGCGGCTCCGCCTCAACATCCTCCCAAGGTATGTTTTCGCTCTCGGCGGGAGCCAGCGGACGCTCCAGATTACGTGCAAGCGCATCATACGAAGGCGAAATGCTCCACTGGGTCAGAGTGCCCGCTACCATCGGCGGCGGGTGGCGTTCCCATGGAGCATCGGGCGCCGGTCGTATTTCAAAATTCGAGAAATAGGTCGCGCCGGTCAGGACATACAGAGCTACCTGTCCTTTCTGTATGCCGCTTTTCAGATCGCTCATCACCAGCGCGGGTTTGTCCATATCCTTCACATAAAGTTTTGCTTGCGCGCCTACCACTGCCAGGCGCAGATGGAACCACACGTCTCTCGGAATATCAACGGCGCCGGTGAAACCTGGTCCATTGTAAAGTTGCCAGTTGGCTCCCGTATGTAGGACGGGGGTGTACTGCATGGCATCCGGGAGGCCAGATTTGTGCTGGCGAAGGTACACCCATTCGCCGTTTGCACCGTCATTGTCGAGCCGAAATTGAATGCCAAAAAATCCCCGGCTTGCGGGAGTAGCGACATCTACATCTACAACGCCGTCGCGCAGTTCCAAGTCCTTCACGATCGCTGCGCCACCATCGAGCAGAAGGGCCTTGCGGCCTTGATATTCAGCCGCCTTGGCTTCTCCCTGCAAATCCCATCGTGGAGAGTCGGAGTCAAGAGAAAGCGTTTCCGGAGGCTGCGAATGAGCGACAGACCCAAAGAGAACAGCAAAAGCAATCAGGGCGAGACGTCGCATACCTTGCATCCTCCGTCGACAGTGTTTTCTAAGACGTACGGGGAACAGCTTGGTGAGCGCTACCTTTTAAGTGACTGGATCCGACGCAGTTACTGCCTGACATCCGTTTCTCGGAAAACCCAGCACGACTGTCTGGAGTAGACTGAGACGCTTTTAAATTTTGCTTTTGCGTTCGTGCGGAGCACGTTTCGGGAACCGACATGATCGGAGCGGTTGACATTGGCGGCACCAAAGTAGCCGTCGGCGTGGTAGACAACGAGGGGAAAGTAGTGTCTTCCCAGGAATCTCCAACCGGGGCTGACTGCGAATACGCGCGCGGACTCGAGATGATCGTGAGCATGTTGAAGGCTGCGGAGCGCAATGTCGGGCTTCAGCTCTCTGGCGTGGGAATCGGTTCCACCGGGCCAGTCGACCCATTTACAGGAGACTTTGGCGAGCTTGATTTTCTTCCGCGATGGCGCGGCCAAAGCCTGGTGAAAGACCTCGCTCGAGTTTTCAACGTTACGGTCGCGTTGGAGAACGACGCCGACGCCGGCGCGCTTGGGGAGGCGCGATGGGGTGCCGGGAAAAACAAGTCGCGACTGATCTACATAACCGTGGGCACCGGCATCGGCGGTGGAATCATTTTGGATGGCAAACTCTACCGCGGGGTCGATGGGGCTCACCCTGAGATTGGCCACCAGGTGCTCGACCTTTCGGGCCCTCCCTGTTCCTGTGGTTTTCGGGGATGTTGGGAGGCTCTGGCCGGAGGTCCGGCCATGGCGGCCTGGTTTGAGAGTAATGAAAAAAAACGTACGGACTCCCCGCATCGCTCAGGGCTGACCGCAAAACGCATCTGCCAACTGGCGGCCGAGGGCGATGAGTTGGCTTGCTCGGCGGTGAGCCGTGAAGCTCGTTACCTGGGGTTGGGTCTCGCCAACCTGATAAATCTGTTTACTCCCAACGCGATCGTGTTGAGCGGAAGCATCATGAAGAGTGCGGGTCTTTTTCTTCCCGGCATTCGTGAGACCATCCGCCAGGGTTGCCGCTTCGTTCCATTCGAGAAAGCGGAGTTGCTGCTGGCCTCACTCGGAGAAAATGCGAACCTGATCGGGGCGGCGATGGTGTGGCATCATCGGTTTGGAAAAATCCCGGAGCATACCTCTTACATCCGAACCACCTAATCGCAATCACGGAGACAGCGGCCCTTATGAGAAGCAAGTACATGATCGTGGTGGTCTTCCTCGTATTTTTCGTGATGTCGCTGTTGACCAATATTCTGGGCCCGATTCTGCCGGACATCATCAGCAGCTTTCACGTAAGCCTGACCGCGGCTGGATTTCTGGCGTTCGCTTTCTTTATCGCTTATGGGGTAATGTCCATTCCAGCCGGTTTTCTGATGGAACGCTTCCACGAGAAGCCGGTGATGGTCTGGTCATTCGTGGTCAGCACGCTGGGAGCGCTGGCCTTTGCCCTGGTACCAAATTACAAAGTAGCGTTCCTATCGTGGTTCGTCATAGGCGCGGGGATGGCGGTCTTGCAAGTGGTCGTCAATCCGTTGCTGCGGGTGGCGGGCGGTGAGGAGCACTACGCGTTCTATTCCACGCTTTCACAACTTGTTTTTGGCAGTGCGTCTTTTATTAGTCCTCGAATCTACTCTTATCTGGTTCTGAATCTAAGTAAGTCCGCGGGCGAAGAAAATATTCTGCTGCGCACTCTGCGCCGGCTCACGCCCGAGAACCTTCCCTGGGTCTCGATCTATTGGATCTTTACTGCTTCGTCTTTTGTGATGGTGATCTGGCTACTCTTGTCCAAGTTTCCCAAGGTCGAACGCACCGAGGATGAACGCGCAGGCTCATGGGATATGTACCTCAGCCTGGGGCGCAAGCGGGTGGTCTGGCTCTATTTTCTTGCTATGTTTGCTTACATCGGTTGCGAGCAGGGGACAGCCGACTGGATTTCTAAGTTTCTTTACACCTACCACGGCTTCGATCCTCAGACCACGGGTGCCAACGCCGTCTCCTGGTTCTGGGGGCTCCTCACGGCTGGATGCCTCGTGGGAATGTTGCTGCTGAAATTCTTCGATAGCCGCCAGGTGCTGGTGGGCGGGGCTGTAGGTTCCTTAATTTGCTTAACTGCGGCCTTGTTTGGACCCGCGAGACTGTCCTTGCTTGCCTTTCCCGGAGTCGGCTTGTTTACATCGGTGCTCTGGCCGGTCATCATTTCGCTCGCATTGAATTCCGTGACTGAACATCACGGATCCTTCTCCGGCATTCTGAGCACTGCATTGATGGGAGGGGCCATCATCCCGGTTGTCATCGGACGGATCGGCGACTACGCTGGTCTGCGAACTGGCATGACATTCCTTTACGTTACATTCGGATTTGTTCTCAGCGTCGGTTTTTGGGCACGGCCTCTGATCACAAATGCCACTATCCACAGTGCAAGAAAAAGTCTGGCAGCTGAGGGAGTTGAGTAAGACTCAAAAAATTTGCATAGTGGGAGTCCAGTCATTGGCTTCGCCCATCGCATTCAACGCCTCACGGTATTTCGAACTACCGGAGATTCCGGCAGGTGCCATCATGCCTGCGCCTTTAGCCGCTTCGGTCCAAGGAGTTGAAGGGTGCGCTGAAGGATGTGCCAGTTGCCAGTCCGCCACGCGCTCCGCCACTGAAATAACATCTGCCGGCGTAAGCCGCGGTGCCGGAGAGTCCGCTGCGGACGTTGGCGATAGTATGACCACCCACAGTACGAGTAGGCAAATGAGCCGACCGTAGGACCTGAGCCCAAGAGACTTCATTGTGATGAGCCCCTATGGTTGATGTTTTTCCACAGTAGCCCGTTCGGGCCATATCCATCCTACCGCTATGAACTTAGACTGTTTGTGAGCAGACTTCGGGGGAGGGCTGTTCTGACGAGCGTCTCAGACTTAACCGAGTCTGGGACGTTTCGCTTTTGCGGCACGATTTACCAGGTCATCGAAAGAGTGGGCGCCCCAGACGGAGGACGTACTGATGGATCAACTCGGAGACTACCGAGTTTCTCCAGGCAAGATGCGCCTCTCGCGGCGTGCGTTAGAGGGAAGTACTAGCCTTGTGAGGGCAGCCATTCAGCTAGTTCTTTAGTTTCTGCCGCTCACAAGCTTCCACGGTTTTCGTCGGATCCACGGCGGCATCATCGACTTGCTCGTTGATTATTTTGCCCGACTTGTCGATGAGGAACGTGGCACGCCTCGCCGTTTCCATGGGAACACCCTGGATGTCAAACTTTTGAGTTAATCCGTATCGGCTCGTCACCGGGCCTCCCCAGTCACCCAGGATAGGAAAGCTGATTCCGTTTTGTTGAGCGAAGGCAAAATTGGAAAAAGGGCTATCCATGCTCACACCCAGGACCTGGGTGTCGGCGCCCTCCAGCTTGGTGAGATTCTGCTGGAGAGCTTTCATTTCGCGGGTTCAACCACCGGTGAAAGCGAAGACAAAGAAGGCCAGAGCGACGTTTTTCTTTCCCCGATAATCCTCTAACGACACTTTTTTCAGACCCTTGCCGTCGAAGGCAAGCAGGGTGAAGTCAGGAGCGGTGTCCCCCAGTTTCAGCTTCATCGGCGCCGCTTCTTTTGAAACATCCTGCGATTTGCTTTGAGCCAATGAGGGGGAAGACAACATCGGAGTCAAAATAAGGTTTAATAACCCCAGAGAGATAAGATATTTACACCACTCTTGTTTCATCGACGAACTCCTCGGAATCAGGGTATCCGCGCTTACGTTCGTTCCATTCTAATGCATCAGTCTGAAATCGATCGACTCGGATCTGAGTGTGAGGGAAAATTGCGGTTAATTTGGAACGCTGGTTTGCCGAAAATGCAGGGCGGGTCAAAACCTGTTGCTGTAAAGATCAGGCAAGCTCGTCCAGTTGATGAGGATTGTCCTCTAGGTCAATCGTGTCCTCGGGAGCAATGGGGGCGTTTACCTTGGCCGGTTTTCGACGAATCTGATGCTTCTTTGCCATGGGAGTTTCCGAAGCAGTATCGCTAATATTGCTGCTTGGATCCAGGTCCGGGATTTGCATGCGATCCATAAAACTCGACGACAGAATCGGCCGGAGTTCCCGAAAACTTCAACCATGTTCGGATGAGCAGGTGACCAAGGTTTTTCGAGCGGTCGTCGCCGCCGTCATAAGGTTTATTGAAATACGACCGGATAGGCTGGTGGTTACACGTCCGATTGGACTGGACGGGTTGCGATATTTTGCGCAACCACCCAGGCGGCCGACGCGATCGCCCATGAGATGAAAAATGCTGCCCACGGAAGGCGTGCCTTCGGCGCGGTCAGAATCGCAGGACCCCAGACGAGAAGCGTGAACAGGCTTATCATGCCTGCTTCTATCTTCGCGGCAACACGAGGAAGAATCGAGAACAACACACCAGGGCCGCAGGCGATCTGTCCGGCGCCGGTCAGGTAAGCCCGGCCAATACGATATGGAAGCCACGCTGGTACTAGCTCGGTGGTCTCCTTTACATACACCAGGTGGGAAAGCCCGATGGGCATGATTGAAACAGTGAACAGCAGCCTTGCAAGGCGGACGCCCCTGTCGCCGGTAGCGAAGCTCAGTAGCGATCCCTGCCGCAGGCTACCTAACCTGGCGAAAGTACCCAGCCTCCAGCCATCAGCACTGCAAGTTCTCCAAAGCCGAGCCATACAGCTTCCATTCGGGGCGCTACGAACAGTGCAGGCGCTTTGAGCAACAGCCAGACAATAGGTATGGAAACAGAATGCGTATTGACCAAACTGCCGTAGCCCTGAAGAGCAATCCAACCCCGCCCAGTAGCATCAGGAGGCCCGAACAATAAGCGAGAATTGTGCGACCCGGGATCCACGGAGCCACGGGCTGCCAAATTAAGGCAAAGTCGTCGTATACCAGCGCCAGGACGCCGAGGCCGATCATTCCAAGCGCAAAGAGTGTTAAAGCAGGTTGTTGGCTTCGGGTCACGGGTTTCCAACGTATTAAAAGGGCAGATTCGTGTCAATCGGTGATTCGTCTCCCGAGCCTGCTTCGAACGAGGATTTGACGGCATAGGCTAAGATATAAGCCAATCTAAATCTGGAAGGCACAGATCAAATGGGGAAACAGAAGGGCTTTTCACTTATCGAATTGCTGATCGTGGTGGCGATCATTCTCATCATCGCCGCCATTGCTATCCCGAATCTGCTGCGAGCACGTATCGCCGCCAACGAGTCCGCTGCAGTCAGTGCGATTCGAACTATTAACACTGCTGAGATTGCCTATTCGACATCGTTTCCGACCAAGGGTTACTCGGATACTCTCCTGGCATTGGGCGGCGCGTCGCCATGTACCCCGGCTGTGGCCACAGCTTGCCTGATCGACAATGTTCTGGCGTCAGCGTCTGCCGCCCCTGGCAAAAGCGGCTATAAATATGCCGTTACTCCGGTTGCGACTGGCACTATCAATACGGCGTACACCGTCGGTGCTTCGCCCCTCAACTTCAACCAGTCAGGGGTACGCAACTTTTGTTCCAACGAAGATGGCGTCATCCGGTTCGATCCGGGAGCAACCGGCAGCACCCCTGTAACCACCAATGCTGCCTGCCTTGCATTTACGGTATTGCCGTAACGGGCAACCCGCTTCAGGCTGCCAAGGGACCGGGGTTTGGAGTATACCTGGGCAACCGACTAGTCCCGCGTAACGGAACGTACATCGTCTATTGGTGGTGCGGAACAACGCGCCCACTCAATCATTTCTACCTGCCAGCGCTGCAACGAGGATGCCTCCGCCAATTGCCAGCGCATCTTCGAGAATGGCGATTTTCAAGCCAGACTCGCGGCGGCTAAGTCGCCTCCGGACGTAATAGCCGCCAAAGGCTCCTACGATAGCACCGGTGGCGCCGAGAACCGCTCCCTCGGCCAAACGCCCTTGCCGCGCACCGTACACCGTCGCTCCACAGACCGCACCAGATACCACGCGAGACGCAAGAGGGCCCGCTTTCAATCGACTGGGGGTGAACGGCAGTTTGTCGGCCACTAATTCGCTTATGGCAAGATCCGTAATTTTCTTGGACGCCCCAGCCGAAATGATAGTGGCAAATGGCGAGCTTCCCAAACGTATCCACTCGTTTTTTGCTGCCCAGGCGAGAACTGCAGGCGCCGCGAAAGTGCGCAACCCCGCCACTGCACCTATTCCCAACGCTAACGCAGGACTATATGAGCGTTTCATCGTAGTTTCTGACTCCCTGGATTTTTGGTATTAACACGCCAAGGTTTTGTGGTTCCCCTATCCCCTAGGAGTCCTGGTTGCCGAACAAGCCCTAAGACTATATCGCGGATACGTCTGATGCGCGTTCACAGTCGCAAGATGGCGCGGTTGCAGTACATCCTCGCCTTCTGGCGTCTCCCCACAGTTCCTGGCCTTTGTTCGAACAAACACTTGCCTTTCGTACTCTCCTCAGCTTATAAACCGTATGCGATATTCACAAAATGAGGACCCAGCCCCTCTATTTCATTTTTGTCTGTGCTCTCGGTCTTCTTGCCGGTTGCGGCGGGTCGATGAGTGGCAAGCCGGACATCGCCTCTCCTGCCTCGAGCACAGCGTCCGGTATCCCCCCGAATGCTCAGACGCTTTTCGATTTGCATCAAAGCACCGGCTGGACCGGGCAAGGCATGCTTCCCAGTGCCTATGAGATTTGCCAGTCTTGTAATCCAAGCGGCCCGGAAGTCACTTGGTCCATGACTCGGTCTGTGAGTTCCCCCGCGCTGAGCGGAAACTCGACACGATTTGACATTGGGGGCCAGACTCCCTATTCCGATGTTCTATGGAACAATCACTTGATTGGCGCTTTCTCGACTCAAGGCCTCCCAGACTCGAGCAAGACGCTCGTTCCTGCCCTGCGAAACTTCATTTATGACGTGTATTTCTATGGCGCCGATCTTGAGGCTTCCCAAATTCTCGAGTTCGACATCAACCAGTATGTCAACGAGCAAAGCTACATTTGGGGTCATCAGTGTCGCATTGCTGGTGGACACGAGTGGGACACTTGGGACAACCTGAACAAAGCTTGGGTTTCGACTGGTGTGCCCTGTAACCCAATCTCCAACTCGTGGAACCATCTGACCATTCAGGTAGAGCGCACTACAGGCGAGCAGCTCCTGTACCAATCCATTACCCTGAACGGAGTTACGAATCGACTCGACATTACGCGAGCGCCCGGGTCAGCCCCAGGATGGTACGGAATTGTCATGAATTATCAGATGGATGGCAATTTCGCGCAGCAATCGTATTCGGTCTGGCTGGACAAGTTGAACTTTACCTACTGGTAGGAAAATAAAAGACTGGTTTTGCGCTCGTGCCGTCGTCGCCGCATGAGGTAGCAAAGGGGAATACCCTAAGGCCGGCCCCGGGCTATCCCTTACGGTAAATCCCGGATGGACTACGGATTGCCACATCGCTAATTTTTCAGAGTTATGTGCGGAGATGCAGGACGGCGATTTCTTCCTTCCGCTCACCTAATATCCTCCCCCGAAAGGGAACGCCGTCCTTTGCTTCTCGGATAATCGTCGCGCAGCCGACCAACGTGGAAAACTCAACTTGCATTGGAACCGTCGGTAACCCTTCCGAGGACTGGGCAGAGAAACACAAATCAATAAAAAATTAAACATTAAAGACGATGATACGTTGTATCGCCAAAGTTGCGGCATCGGTGCGATCGTTTTCAGGTTCAAGGCCAAATCGTTAGCTGGCTAGCTGAGCGTTCAGCCAACCCTAATGGAACTAGCAAATCGAGAATCACGTACCTTTCACCATGTGGCCTGGAAGGTCATTACGGTGGGGCTTTTAATTCGTTATTTGTTACTTAGCCGTTTCATTGATTGCGGGAGTTTTATCGCGGAAGGAGCCGGACTGCTAGAGTCAAACGACATTCACCGTTGGTTTGATTGGCTTGAACACGAACAAAGTCCGACTTGCATCTTTGGTTTTGGCGAGTCCATGGGGGCGGCCCAAATTCTTCAATCCCTGCAAGGCGAATCGCGCTTCTGTGGGGTGGCCGCGGAATCGGCTTTTTCGAATTTCCAGGAGATTGACTATGATCGCATCGGACAGTTCTTTAAGGCAGGTCCGTGGTTGGGGCGGACTATTTTGCGGCCGGTTGTCAAAGCTGCTTTTGGCTGTGTGAGGTTGAAATATCGGCTAAACCTCAAGCTGGTTTCACCGCAGAGAATAGCATCGATAACCCGGGTTCCAATTTTGCTGATCCACACTGCGGCGCAATCAGCACCGCACCCGAAGAGTTCGAGCAGCGAGTCGTTCACTGGTTCTGACCTAGCCCCCAAAAAGTGTGCCACGTAGAATGTGAGTTTCTCCAAAACCCAGGAAGGGAGAAACGCAGATGAAAGGGACACGGCATGGCGAAGAGCAGATCATCACGATCTTGAAGCAGTGAGAGGCTGGGCTGGCACCGTGGAGTTGTGTCGGCAGCACGGCATCACGGAACAGACCTATTACCGCTGGAAGGCGAAGTACGGTGGGATGGACAGCGGCGAAGCCAAGCGACTGAAGCAGCTGGAGGAGGAGAACCGGAAGCTGAAGCATGTGGTGGCGGATTTGACGTTGGACAACCGTGCTCTGAAAGATGTG
>Ga0207693_10000183_pt1 | contig 57157 bp, 49 predicted proteins | sample LARL81metaG_FD_184347 | JGI IMG/M metagenome (GOLD analysis project Ga0207693, IMG submission 184347) | Corn, switchgrass and miscanthus rhizosphere microbial communities from Kellogg Biological Station, Michigan, USA - LAR L8-1 metaG... | ecosystem: Host-associated > Plants > Roots >... | reverse complement strand
CGCCGGGTGCGCGAGTGCCGCGTCTATTCCGAGCTCGTCGGCCACGAGGCCAGCCCCGAGGCCATTCGGGCGCGGAACCCGCTGGCGCTGATTCTCTCCGGCGGCCCCGCGTCGGTTTACGCCGAGGGTGCGCCGAGGATCGACCCGCGGATCTACGAGTTGGGAATCCCCACGCTCGGCATCTGCTACGGCATGCAGCTGATGGCGCTCGATCTCGGCGGCAGCGTCGAGCGCACGGGCGTCTCCGAGTTTGGCAAAACCGAGGTCCGCGTGCACGAAGGCGCGCTCTTCGCGGGCCTCGCCGAGGAGCAGACGACGTGGATGTCGCACCGCGACTCGGTCACGGCGCCGCCCGAGGGGGCGCGGGTGGCCGCCGGCTCGGAGTCGACGCCGATCGCGGCCTTCGAGCACGCCGAGCGGAAGCTGTACGGCGTCCAGTTCCACCCCGAAGTCGTACACACGCCCTGCGGGACCGAGGTACTGAAGAACTTCCTCTACTCGGTGGCCGATGCGCCGGCGACGTGGACGGCGGCGGCCGTGATCGAGGAGCAGGTCGAGCGGATACGCGCCCAGGTCGGCGCGGAGCGCGTGCTCTGCGCCCTGAGCGGCGGCGTCGACTCGGCCGTTGCCGCGCTGCTCGTCCACAAGGCGGTCGGCGACCAGCTGACGTGCGTCTTCGTCGACCACGGCCTGCTGCGAAAGGACGAAGCCGCCCAGGTCGTCGAGACCTTCCGGGGCCACTTCCACGTGCCGCTCGTGCACGTCGATGCCGAGGAGCGGTTCCTGACGCGGCTCGAGGGTGTCGACGATCCCGAGGAGAAGCGGACCCGGATCGGCGAGGAGTTCATCCGCGTCTTCGAGGCCGAGGCGCGAAAGCTCGGCGCGACCCGATACCTCGTCCAGGGCACGCTCTACTCGGACGTGATCGAGTCCGGGGGCACCGAGGGCGTCGCGGCCAAGATCAAGTCGCACCACAACGTGGGCGGCCTGCCCGAGGAGATGGAGATGGAGCTCGTTGAGCCGCTCCGCCTGCTGTTCAAGGATGAGGTGCGTCGGGTGGGCGAGGAGCTCGGCCTGCCTGAGCGGATGGTCTGGCGGCATCCGTTCCCCGGGCCTGGCCTCGCGATCCGGATCATCGGGGAGGTCACGCACGAGCGTCTCGAGATCCTGCGCGAGGCGGACGCCATCCTGCTCGACGAGGTCCGTCGGGCAGGCCTCTACCGCGAGCTCTGGCAGTGCTTCGCGGTGCTGCCGGCGATTCGTTCTGTCGGCGTTCAGGGTGACGAGCGGACGTACGCGTACCCGATCGTGATCCGCGCGGTCACCTCGGAGGACGCGATGACGGCCGACTGGGCGCGGCTGCCCTACGAGCTCCTGGAGACGATCTCGAGCCGGATCATCAACGAGATCCCGGCCGTCAATCGCGTCGCGCTCGACATCTCGTCGAAGCCGCCATCGACGATCGAGTGGGAATAAGCGCGCATCGTCCTTTCATCTGACGACACGGAGAGCCTTCCGCGGGGAGAGGAACTGCGACATGCCGCCCGGTCTCGACGCAATAATCCGGATGCGCCCGCTCGGATTTTGGCATCAGGCCAAGTTTGGGTCCCTGGAGCGACACCTCTCCCCTCGTTCCAGGGTTGAAGGGTGTACGCGGCCCGCGCTCCAGTGCGGGCCGCTCGTTGCAGAGACTCAGGCAGAGAGCCGAAGCGGCGGGTAACGGCGGCGCACATCATCGACGTAGGCGCCGAGGTTCTCCGCCAGCAGCGGATCGTGGATCTCGAGCACGTTCTCCGCGTTCTGCTCGCCTGAGCGCGAGAGGTTGAAGGAGCCCGAGAAGACGACGTCGTCCGCCACGACGATCTTCGCGTGCATGAAGTCGTGCACTGTGCCCGCTCCGTATGGGGTCGACGGCTTGCCGGAGAAGTCGCCCGCCAGGACGCGCTCCAGCAGTGGCAGTTTCCAGGCGACGTTGCCGTTTTCGTGCCACTGAGAGACGACGCCCTCGATCTGGGGCGCATCCAGGCAGCCCGCGATGTCGAGCTTGCCCTCCGAGACGAGTTGCGCCAGCGTCGCGAGCACCGGCGCGGCCGTGATCACGGGCGAGCAGATCCGCACCCGCCGCTTCGCTCTCGCGATCTGGCGGGCGATCCGCGCCGATAGGTCCTCGCCGTAACCGGGCGTGAACCACGGCCGGACGAGCAGGCCGTCGACGTGCAGCCGCTTCGGCGCCACAAATCCCGTCTCCTCGACGACGTCCTTGGCCCAGAGCTGATCGAAGTCTTCGAGGAACGACTCGGCAAGCTCCGGCGACTCGACGGTGAGGATGACGTTTTCCTGTCGCGACCACGAGTCGTCTGTCCAGTTCATGGACCCGGTCCAGACCACCTCTCGATCGCGGACGACGAACTTGTGGTGCATCAGGTCCGGGACACCGCCGACTGCTTTCGACTGGACTCCGAGCGACTCGATCAACTCGACGTCCGGTTCTGGAGGCGGCGGCACCGGGATCGGGCCGCGGTGGTCGACGTTGTAGATGATCCGGATGGCGACGCCTCGCTCCGATGCTGCGCGGATCGCGCCGGCCACGACGGCCGCCGTGTCCGGCCCGAGCTGGAAGTCGTACTGCGCCAGCTCGAGCGAGGTGTGCGCCCCACCGAGCCAGTCCGCGATCGCGTGCGCGATCTCGAGCGGCTGTTGCCCGCCGTCCGTCAGAGTGCGGACCTTGAGCTTCGTCGAAGAGCTTGCTGCTGCCGAGATCGGCGCCACGTTCAACTTCTATCGCGAAGGCCCACGCGCCTGCGTGTTGAGGTGCCGTCTGGCGGATTACCTGAGGGCCCGCGCGCGGTCTCGCTTCCTGCTCGTCGGCGAGGCGCCGGGCTACCGCGGTGCCCGCGTCAGCGGCCTGCCTTTCACCTCCGAGCGACAGCTGACCGGCACCGGCCCCGCCGAGGCGACGGCGACGATCGTCCGGACCGCGCTCGAGGAGTTGGGGCTGGAGGATGACATGCTCTGCTGGAACGTCGTGCCCACGCACCCGGGCACCGAGACCGCGAACCGGCGTCCGACCCGCGCCGAGATAACTTCCGGCACGCGTTTCCTCGGGCAGCTGGCGCGCGGCCGGCGCATCATCGCCGTCGGCCGCGTCGCTCACGCTGCGACGGGAGCTCCGTATATCCGGCACCCAAGCCACGGCGGCGCCGAGGCGTTTCGTGACGGGTTGCTACGATTCGCAGCCGGCGGACGCCCAGTCCGCCGTTTCCATGCAAAAGACCTGGAACGCAAAGCCTGGCGAGATCGAGCGCCGCTGGTACGTCGTTGACGCCGACGGCAAAACCCTCGGCCGTTTGGCGACCCAGATCGCCGACACGTTGCGGGGCAAGACCAAGCCGCAGTACACGCCGCACGTCGACACCGGCGACTTCGTCGTCGTCGTCAACGCCGAGAAAATCACGGTCACCGGGAACAAGCTGGACGACAAGCTCTACTACCGCCACTCGGGCTATCCGGGCGGCCTGCGCAGTCGGCCGCTGCGCGACCAGCTCGAGCGCCGGCCGACCGAGGTGATCCGCAAGGCGGTCAAGGGCATGCTCCCGCGCAACCGCCTCGCGCGGCAGCAGCTGAACAAGCTCAAGGTCTACGCCGGGCCCGATCATCCGCACGAGGCACAGGCGCCTCAGCAGCTGGAGGTCACGTGATGGCAACTGCTACCGAACCGGCTCAGTACCAGGGAACCGGCAAGCGCAAAACCTCGGTCGCGCGGGTGATCCTGCGCCCCGGCGACGGTGCCACCTGGTTCAACGCGCGGACCGTAGACGACTACTTCCCGCGCCTCGCGCACCGCGAGCTGGCGATGTCGCCGCTCAAGGTCGCGGGTGTCGAGGGCACCTTCGATGTCCGCGTGCGCGTCCATGGCGGCGGACCGAGCGGCCAGGCAGGCGCGGTGCGTCATGGGATCGCCCGTGCGCTCGTCGAGGCCGATCCGAACCTGCGCGAGCCGCTCAAGCGAGCCGGCTTCCTCAAGCGCGACGCCCGGATCGTCGAGCGCAAGAAGGCCGGACTCCACAAAGCCCGTAAAGCGCCTCAGTTCAGCAAGCGTTAGCGCCGCTGTGCGGCAGTATTTTGGCACCGACGGTGTTCGGGGGATCGTCGGCGAGGACCTGACGACGGAGCTCGTCGAGCGGCTCGGCAAGGCCGCGACACTCTGGTCGAAGGGCGGTCGCGTCTTCGTCGGGCGCGACACGCGCGGGACGGGGCCGGAGCTGGAAGAGGCGTTCGCCGACGGGGTCGTCGAGGCCGGGGGCAATGCGGTGCTCGCGGGCGTGCTGCCGACTCCTGCGGTCGCGCTCCTCGCGCTCGACCTCGGCGTCGTCGTCTCGGCCTCGCACAACCCGCCCGAGTACAACGGGATCAAGATCTTCGACCGCGACGGCCGTAAGCTGACCGATGCCGCCGAAGAGGAGATCGAGGCGCTATTCGTCGCCGAGGGACCGGGCGGAGGAAGGATCGACCGCGTCGGGGTCGCCACCGACAGTTACCTCGAGCACATCGTCGAGCGGTTCGGCAGCGACCTGTCTGGCTTGCGCATCGCTGTCGACTGCGCCAACGGGGCTTATTCGGAGATCGCCCCGAACGCGTTCGAGCAGCTCGGCGCCGAGGTGACGGCGATCGCGGCCGAGCCGGACGGGACGAACATCAACCTCGGCTCCGGGGCCACCGATTTGTCGCTCCTCCAGCGAACCGTTCTGCAGGGCGACTTCGACCTCGGCGTCGCGTTCGATGGCGACGGTGACCGAATGCTCGCGGTCGACGCGAACGGCGCGCCCGTCGACGGCGACCAGATCCTCGCGATTCTCGCCGACCACCTCGGGGTCGACGTCGTCGCCGTGACGCAGATGACGAACCTTGGCTTTCACCGCTTTGCCGAGGAGCGCGGGATTCGCCTGCTGACGACCGAGGTCGGCGACCGCTACGTGCTCGAGGCACTTCGTCGTGAGGGCGGTCTTCTGGGCGGCGAGCAGTCGGGCCACATCATCTACCTCAAGGATCACGTCACCGGTGACGGCCTCGCCGCCGCGCTCCTGCTCTGCGCGGCAGTCAAAGGCCGGACTCTGGCCGAGGCGGCCGCGGTGCTACCGCGTTACCCACAGGCAACAAATAACGTGCGAGTTGCCACGAAAATCCTCTCCGACGACCTGGTCGCGGAGGTAGCGCGGGTCAACAACGAGCTCGACGGCTCGGGACGGATCCTCGTCCGTGCGTCCGGAACCGAGCCGGTCGTGCGCGTGCTTGCCGAGGCCGAAAATCCCTGGAAAGCCCAGGAGCTCTGTGCTAGCATCAGCGCTCTCGTAACGCGAGAGCTCGGCTGACCGGCCCCGACGCAGAGGCCGGGGGACAAGCCGGGCTTTGTGTATTTAAGGAAGTTTTCGGAAGACGTCCCTCGATCGAGGCTTCACCCCAGGTCAGGCATAACGAAGGGAGAGCTTCAGATGTGCGGGATCATCGGATACGTCGGGCAGAGGCGGGCGAAGGATCTTCTCCTTCGCGGTCTCGAGCGGCTCGAATACCGAGGCTATGACTCGGCGGGGCTCGCACTTCGCGAGGACGAGGGGCTCGACTACGTCCGGGCGGTCGGCAATCTCCAGGCGCTAAAGGAGGCCGCCGGCGACAACGGCTCAGCCTCGACGACGGGGCTCGGCCATACGCGCTGGGCCACGCACGGCCGCGTCTCCGAGCAAAACGCGCATCCACTGGCCGGCTGCGACCACGAGAAGACCGCCGTAGTCCTGAACGGGATCGTCGAGAATTTCCGCGAGCTCAAGGATTCCCTCGAGGCCGAGGGACACAGCTTCCGCTCCGAGACCGATGCCGAGGTCGTTACTCATCTCGTCGAACGGCACTACCGCGGTGATCTGGCCCAGGCGGTGGTCGAGGCCTACAAGGAGCTCGAGGGCCACTTCGCCTTCGTCGTCATCCACCACGACCACCCCGGAGAGCTCGTCGGAGCACGCCTGCAGTGCCCGCTGCTGGTCGGCGTCGGCGAGGGGGAGATGTTCCTCGCCTCCGCGACCGCGGCGTTTCTCGGCGAGACCCGCCGGCTGCAGCTGATCGACGACGGCGAGGTCGTCTCGATAACTCCACACGGCGCGTGCTTCTTCAACGTCGAGAACGGCGAGGTCGAGCGCGGGACGCTCGAGGTCGACTGGGACGAGGAGGCGGCCGAGAAGTCCGGCTACGAGACCTTCATGTTGAAGGAGATCTACGAGCAGCCGGACGCGGTCAAGGAGACGCTCGGCGATCGTGTCCGCCACGGACACCTCTTGCTCGAGAGCCTCGGCCTGACCGACGAGGAGCTCCGCAACCTACGCAGGATCGTCGTCCTCGCATGCGGCACGGCCTACCACTCGGGCGTCGTCGGCCGCTACATCATCGAGGAGTGGGCTCGGATTCCTGTCGAGCCCGACATCGCCAGCGAGTGGCGCTACCGCAACCCGGTGCTTTCCAAGGACACGCTTGTGATCGGGATCTCGCAATCCGGCGAGACCGCGGATACGCTCGCTGCGATGCGCCTTGCCCGGGAGAAGGGCGCTCGCACGCTCGCGATCACGAACATGATGGGCTCGCAGATCACGCGCGAGGTCGACTCCACGCTCTACACGCGCTGCGGCCTCGAGGTCGGCGTTGCCGCCTCGAAGACATTCACGGCGCAGGTCGCCCTCCTCTCGCTGGTCGCGCTCAAGCTGGCTGAGGTCCGCAAGACCCTGCCGCCGGAGGAGGTCGAGCTGATCCTCGACGAGCTCTACGCGCTGCCGACGAAGATGACCGCCTTCCTCGAGGGGAACCATCCGATCGAGGAGATTGCGGAGCGTTTCCACGACAAGCCCTTCTTCCTCTATCTTGGCCGTCACATCGGCCTGCCGGTGGCGCTCGAGGGGGCTCTGAAGCTGAAAGAGATCTCATACATCCCCACCGAGGCCTACTCGGCCGGCGAGATGAAGCACGGGCCGATCGCGCTGCTGGACGAGGAGACGCCCGTCGTCTGCGTGGCGACGAACTCGCACGTCTACGAGAAGGTGATCTCCAACATCCAGGAGGTGCGGGCCCGCGGCGCGCATGTGATCGCGATTGCCACCGACGGAAACGAGGACATCCAGCACCACGCCGACGATGTGATCTTCGTGCCGCGCTCGCCGGCGTTCCTGCAGGCCGTCCTGGCGGTGCTGCCGCTTCAGCTGCTCGCCTACCGGATCGCGCGCCTGCGCGGGCTGAACGTCGATCAGCCGCGGAATCTCGCGAAGACAGTCACCGTCGAGTAACCGACAATTCTCACCTCATCGCAAGCGACACCGGCGCCGTCGAGTAATCCGGTATACCGCCTTCGTTGGCGGTGCTGTCGACGATCGGCGACGGGCTCTGGGCTGCGTTCCAGATGGCCTGGGAAGTCTGCTGGGCGCTCGTACTCGGCTTCGCGCTGTCGGGAATCGTGCAGGCCTGGGTGCCCCGGTCCCGGATCGAACGCGCGCTCGGAGGACGCGGGCCGCGTGAGGTCTCGCTCGCGACGGGCCTCGGCGCGGCTTCGTCCTCCTGCAGTTATGCAGCGATCGCGATTGCGAAGTCGATGTTCGAGAAGGGGGCGAGCTTCGCCTCGGCGATGGTCTTTCAGTTCGCTTCGACGAACCTCGTCTTCGAGCTGGGGATCGTGATCTGGGTCTTCATCGGCTGGCAGTTCACGCTGGCCGAGCTCGTGGGCGGGCTCATCCTGATCGCGCTGATGTGGCTCGGGCTGCGGCTTTTCGTGACTCGGCGGCTGGAGGAGCAGGCGCGCCGGCACGCAGAGGCGGCCGACGCCGGACACGTCCATCCCTCGCACGCGTCCGAAGGGTTGTCTGTTCGGCAGCGGCTGACCTCCGTGCAGGCCTGGTCGGACGTCGCGCACAACTTCCGGCACGACTGGACGATGTTGTGGCGGGAGATCAGCGCCGGGTTCGTGATCGCGGGCTTCATCTCCCTGCTGCCCGCAAGCGTCTTCAACGGGCTCTTCATCACCGACGCCCCGTGGCCGGTGCGGCTGCTCGAGAACGTCCTCGTGGGGCCGATCGTCGCCGTTCTCTCGTTTGTCTGCTCGGTCGGGAACGCGCCGCTCGCGGCGGTGCTCTGGGGCGGCGGGATCTCGTTCGCCGGCGTGATCGCGTTCATCTACGCCGATCTGCTGGTCATCCCGATCGTGATCGCGTACACGAAGTACTACGGCCGCGATCTGACGGCCCGGTTGGTCGCGATCATGTTCGCCGCGATCGTGCTTGCCGCACTCGCCGTCGACGGAATCTTCGATGCGGCCGGACTCGTGCCGACGACGCGGCCCTCGATCGACTCGATCACCAGCCGGGGAATCTCGTGGAACTACACGACCTTCCTGAACATCGTCTTTCTAGGCGTCGCGGCGGCCCTGTTCGGCCTGACGCTCCGGCCGCGGCAGAGGCCGCACGGGATCGCGCTCGAGCAGCCGGTCACGGCACTGAGTGATCTAGATCGCTAGCTCTCGGCCGGCGGCCTGCGCAGGCGCTTCGTCTCGCCCCGCCGCCGCTTCTGTTCCAGCCGCCGCTTCTTCGCGGCGGCGCTCGGCTTGGTCGGACGGCGCTTCCGCTCGACTTTCAGCGCCTCGCGCAAGTCGTCGACAACACGCTCGATCGCGAGCTCGCGGTTCCGCCACTGGCTGCGCTCGTCCTGGGCCACGGCGCGGAGGACCGGTCCGGCCTTCGCAATCACGCGGCGTTTCTGCGCGTCGGTGAGCCCGACCGAGCGCTCGACGTCGAAGATCGCCTCGGCACGGGTCTCGGTCTTCTGCGCGTGCTGCCCGCCCGGCCCACTCGAGCGGGAGAATCGAAGCTCGATCTCCGAGCGCGGGATCGAGACCGAACGGGTGACCCGAATAGACTCGCCGGCCATGGCTCCGATTCTCCTTGACGTCGACGGCGTCCTGCACATCTCGGGCCGGCCGATCGACGGCGCGGCTCGCTCGGTGAAGGCGCTTCGCGATGCCGGCCACCGCCTCCGGTTTCTCACGAACAACACGACGCAGTCCCGAGCTGGGCTCGCCGCGGCGATCCGAGGGTTCGGGATCGAACTCGACGACAACGAGCTGCAGACGACTCCGGTTGCGGCGGCGCGTGCCCTCGCGGGTCGGCGCGTCCTGGCGCTGACGATGCCGGCGATCCGGGACGACCTGGAGGGCGTCGAGCTCGTCGGCGAGAACGCGGACGCCGTTCTCCTCGGAGGCGCCGACGAGACCGCGGAGACGAACAGGGTCTTCAGCTACATGAACCTCGGCCGCGCCTTCGCCGAGCTCGAGGCGGGAGCCGATCTCTACTGCCTGCACAAGAACGCTTGGTGGCAGACGGCGCGGGGGGCCCTGCTCGACGCCGGCGTCTTCGTGGTCGGGCTCGAGTACGCGACCGGCAGTCAGGCAACCGTGCTCGGGAAGCCGAGTGCCTCGTACTTCGAGGCGGCGCTCGACGCGCTCGATGCCGACCCCGAGCATGCGTGGATGGTCGGCGACGACGTCGATGCCGACATCGGCGGTGCGGCGGCCCTCGGGATGCACACGATTCTCGTCCGCACCGGCAAGTTCCGGGACGACGCGGGCGCCTGGAGCGCGCAGCCGCAGGCGGTCGTGGATTCGATCGCCGACGTGCCCGCATTCCTAGAATCCGCGCTGTGACTATAGGAATCGACTTGACTGAGGCGTCGCTTGCGATGCCGACCTGGAGGTCGTGGCGGCTCAGCCGGCGCGACCGTCTTAACCCGGCTCGTTCGTAGAATCGGCCAATGACCGTCGGTGTCGATCTCATCGAAATCGCGCGAGTGCGGCGGGCGCTCGAGCGCTATCCGGCATTCCGCGAGCGCTGCTTCACGGAGGCCGAACGCGCCTACTGCGACTCGCGGCCGAACCCACCCCAGCACTACGCCGCAAGGTTCGCCGGTAAAGAGGCGATCGGGAAGGCCCTTGGCTTCGGCGTCGCGCGCGCCTTCGCGTGGCGGGAGGTGGAGATCGTCGGCCGGCCGAAGCCGGGTGTGACGCTTTCGGGCCGGCTGCAGGCGTGGGCCGAACGAGTCGGCGCTGGGCCGATCGACCTCTCGATGTCGCATTCGCGCGAGCTGGCGACGGCCGTGGCAGTTGCCGAAGGCGGCTCCCAGAACGCTTGGCGTGACTGAGTTCGAGCCGCTCTACACGGCCGAGGAGATGAAAGCGGCCGAGGCGGGCCACGACGTCGAGGCGCTGATGGAACGTGCCGGCAGCGCTGTCGCCGCCACGGTGTCGCGCGACTATCCCGGAGCACGTGTCGTTGCGGTCTGCGGCAAAGGCGCGAATGGGGGCGACGGCCGGATCGCAGCGCAGAAGCTGGGTGCGGAGGTGGTGGAGGTTGGCGCCGAGGTGCCTCCCGCGGACGTGCTCATCGACGCCATCTTCGGCACGGGCTTTCACGGCGATCCGCGGGCGGAGGCGGCGCGCTCGATCGACGCGATCCGGAACGCGAAGGTGCCGGTGGTCGCGGTCGACGTACCTTCCGGAGTCAACGCCTCCACCGGCGAGGTCTCCGAGGTCTGCGTGGATGCGACGACGACTGTGACCTTCCACGGGGAGAAGGTCGGCCTGGCCGTCGCGCCGGGGAGCCTGCATGCCGGCCGGATCGAGCTCGTCGATATCGGGCTGGAGCACGCCGAGACCCAACACGCGCTGGTCACGAGCGAGATCGTGCACCGTCTTCCGCCACGGCGTCGCGATGGCAATAAGTACCGCTCGGGCTCGGTGCTCGTCGTCGGCGGGGCGCCGGGGCTGACCGGCGCCGTCTCCCTCGCTGCCGAGGCGGCGTTCCGCGCCGACGCAGGCTATGTGACCGTCTGCGCCCCGATCGAGTCGCTCCCGATCGTCGAGCTTCGGTTGCTCGAGGCGGTCAAGCGGCCGCTCGAGGATGCGTTCGAGGCGGCGGAGCGCGCCGGCGCGCTCGCGCTCGGGCCCGGGCTCGGCCGCGGAGACGACGCGAGACAGCTCGTCCGGCGGCTTCTGGAGGAGACCGACCTGCCCGCGGTCGTCGACGCCGACGGACTCTTCGGCTTCGAGCCGGTCGAGCGCAAAGCTCCAACCGTCCTGACCCCGCACTCGGGTGAGCTCGCACGCCTGCTCGAGGTCGAGGCGGGCTGGGTCGACGCCCACCGCCTGGACGCTGTTCACCGGGCGCTCGAGCGGTTCAACTGCATCGTCCTGCTGAAAGGAAACGACACGATCGTGGTCGCACCAGGCGCCCGAACGCTGATCAGCGCCGGCACGCCCCGCCTCGCGACCGCCGGGACCGGCGACGTCCTGACCGGGATCGTGGGAGCCTTCCTGGCGAAGGGGATGGAGGGACAGCTAGCCGCCGCCACGGCCGCGCGCGTTCACGCGGATGCGGCGCTCTCGGCCCCGCATGGCTCCGGGTTGATCGCAAGCGACGTGATCGCCCAGCTACCGGTCGTCCTCGATGCAGCGGTCTGAGCTGACGATCGACCTCGGCGCGATTCGCCGCAACGTCAAACGCCTGCTCAAAGTGCTGGCTGGGGCCGACCTTTGGGCCGTCGTGAAGGCGAACGGCTACGGACATGGGGCCGTCGACGTCGGACGCGCCGCGCTCGAGGCGGGGGCAAGCGCGCTCTGCGTCGCTACCGTCGCCGAAGGGCTCGAGCTCCGCGAGGCGTTCCCCGACATCCGGATCCTCGTGATGGGGCCGACATCGACCGGTGGTGAGATCACGTCGGCGCGGGAGGCGGCGCTCGAGCTCGTCGTCCCCGCCGGCGAGATCCCCGAAGGCGTCCGCGTCCACCTCAAGCTCGATACCGGGATGGGCCGCTGGGGCCTCTCCGAGCTGCCCGAGCCGTCCACGGCCGTCGTCGGCCTGATGAGCCACCTCGCGAGCGCCGACCGGGATGCCGCGTTCACCGAAACCCAGGTTGCCCGCTTCCGCGAGGCGACCGAGCCGTATCGGCATCTGATCCGGCACCTCGCCAACAGCGCCGGCGCGTTGCGGTTTCCGAACGCCCGCTTCGACGCCGCCCGCTGTGGGGTCGCGATCTACGGCCTCTCGCCCTTTGGAACCGATGCGGCGGACGACGGGCTCCAGCCCGCGCTCGGCTGGTCGAGCTTCCTCGCCCAGGTCCGCCGGCTGGAAGCGGGCGAGAGTACCGGCTACAGCCGCCGCTTTGTCGCCGAGCGGCCGACCTGGATCGGGATCGTCCCGGTCGGCTACGCGGACGGCTTCCGCCGCGACTTGACCGGAACGGAAGTCCGCGTGGAAGGCGAGCCGCGGCAGGTCGTCGGCACGATCTCGATGGACGCGCTGGCCGTCGAGCTCGACCGTCAGCTCCCGGTCGGGACGCCCGTGACGTTGCTCGGCGACGGGGTGATGGCGGAAGATCATGCCCGTGTCGCAGGCACGATCAACTACGAGCTCGTCTGCGGGATCAACAGCAATCCCGCTCGTTCGAGGCGGGTGGTCGTCGATTCGTGAGCTGGTCGAGGAGCTGTTCGCCGGCGAGGAGGCGTGGATCGTCGGTGGCGCGGTTCGCGACGAGGCGCTCGAACGGCCGATCGTGGACGTCGACGTCGCGGTCCGGGAGCCGAAGCAGGCTGCTACGCGCTATGCCCGGGCGTCCGGGGGCGCTCCCTTTCCTCTCTCCGAACGCCACGGAGCGTGGCGAGTGGCGTTGGCCGACGGGCGCACGGTCGATTTCACGCCTCTGACCGGGCCGATCGAGGACGATCTCGCGACCCGCGATTTCAGCATCAACGCGATCGCAGAGCGCCCGGGCACCGGCGAGAGCGTGGACCCGTTTGGGGGCTACGACGATCTCGCCGCGAGGCGTCTCCGCGCCGTCGCCGAGTCCGTCTTCCGCGACGATCCGCTCCGGTTGTTGCGGGGCCCACGCCTCGAGGACGAGCTGCCGTTCGACTTCCGGCTCGTCCCCGAAACCGAAGAGCTCATTCGCCGAGACGCGGCGCTCGTTACGAGGCCTTCCAAAGAGAGGATCCTCGCCGAGCTCCGGAGGCTGTCCGTTGACGGCTTCAGGAGGCTTGACGACCTGGGCCTGCTCGCGCCGCTGGGCGGTTCCCTCGCGAGCATCGGCCGTGCCGGCGCCGCGGGTTATCCCGACTACGACCTCGTCGTCGTCTTCGGCGAGAACCTGCTGAAGCTGCCGATCTCGAACGAGGCCCGACGCTTCGTCAGAACGCTCCTACGGGCCGAGCCGCCGGCGAATGGCTCTCCGCGCGCGATCCACCGCTTTCGACGCGCGACCGAGCCTTGGGCGCTCGAGGCGCTCGCGTTCCTCGGCGCGCGCGAGTTCGACGAAGCGGTCATCCGGGCCAGGAAGGACGAGCCGAAAGAGCCCCTCGTCCGCGGAGGCGAGCTCGACCTTCCGCCCGGGCCCGAGGTCGGTCGGCTGCTCGAGGAAATCGCCGAGGAGCGCGCGGCTGGCACGATCACGACCAAGGAGGAGGCACTTGAGTACGCACGACGCAATACGCGCTCGGTTCGCAGCGACCGCTGACCGGCTCGCCGCGCTGCAGGAACGGCGTGCCGACGAGCTCGCTTCCCGTGTGAACGACTTCGTTTTGCCGATCGGAGAGGAGCGGGCACTCGATGCCGGCGCCGGCACGGGCGCGCTGGCCTTCGCGTTGGCGCCCCTCGTCCGCGAGGTGGTCGCGGTCGAGCTCGTCCCCGAGATGATCGAGCGCGGTCGCGCCATGGCGCCGCCGAACGTCACCTTCGTCGAGGGCGACATCGAGAAGCTCGATTTCCCCCGCGCGTCCTTCGACCTGGCGGGGACGCTGCGGACGCTCCACCACATCGCGCGCCCCGAGCTGGTGATTGCAGAGCTGACTCGGGTAACCCGACCGGGCGGAACGCTTCTCGTCGTCGACCAGATCGCGCCGAACGACCCGCTCGCCGCCTTCGACCTGAACGCCTTTGAGCAGGCCCGCGATCCCTCGCATACCCGCACGCTTGCCGACGTCGATCTGCGTCAGCTCTTCGAGTCCAACAACCTCGTGCTCCTCAAGGCGGAGTTCGTGCGCGAGGAGCGCGAGCTCGACCCGTATCTCGATCTCGCCGGCTGCGAGGGCGAGGAGCGAGAGCAAGCGAAAGCCCTCGCACCCACGGAATACACGGCCGAGCTTGGCTGGTACCTCCTGCGGCGGCCCTGATTCGTGTGGCTAGGATGCGCCCCGTGCGCGTCGAGATTTTTTACTGCCCGGTCTGAAACGGGTACGACGAACGAGCCGCGAGTCTCGCGGCTGAGCTGAACGACCGGGGTTACGACGCGGAGGCGATCGAGGGCGCGAAGAGCCAGTACGACGTGCTCGCGGACGGGCGGCTCGTCTTCTCGAAACAGGCCGAGGGACGCTTTCCCGAGCACCAAGAGATTCTCGCCGCCCTGGATTCTCAGTCCTCGATGTGAGCGATCGCCGCGCGGAGCTCCTGACGCTCCTGCTCGTTGGTCGTGAAGGCCTGCAGCAGGCGACGAGTTCCTTCCGGCGTCAGGCGAATGTAGGCAACACGGCCGTCCGAGGCGGACTGCTCCCGCTCGAGCAGGCCGGTTTCCTCCGCGCGGCGGACAAGCTCCGTGACGGTGCTCTGAGCTAGCTGCAGGCGTTCGGCAAGCTCGGTGACCGTCGACTGTCCGCTCCCGTCGGGTGCGCCTTCGATCATCAGCAGCAGCAGGTAGCGCTGAGGCGTAAGCCCTGATTTCCGGGCGTTTTGCTCGCTCTTTCGGAGAAAGACCCGCAGCGCTGCGCGGAAGGCGGCCACACGCGCAATGTCGGTCGGGGAAGGCGACAGCATCGTCTTCGCAATTCTATTTCTGCTTGCGGCGAATTCCACCCGACCTGGCGACGCGGGCGAGCATGCCCGGGACGGCCGCCTGGACGATCGCGGCCGGCCGGTACCAGCGGGGGACGAACTGCTCGAGGCGGTTGCGCTCGATGCCGCGGACGACCTGCTCCGCGACGAGCTCGGGTTCGGCGACCACCCGTTGCAAGGCACGGCTGCGGAAACGTGACCGGTTCGGGAATCCGGGCGTGTGGATCAAGCCCGGGATGACCGTGTGAACCGTGATTCCGGTGCCGGCAAGCTCGACTCCCACCGATCGGGAGAAGGCGATCTGCGCGTGCTTCGAGGCGCTATAGGGCCCCGAGTGCCCGGCCGCGATAACTCCCGCGACCGAAGCGATGTTGACGAGATCGGCCGGTGCGCCGGCTTCGAGTGCCGGCAGAAAGGCTCGTAGGCACCAGACCGAGCCGAGATAGTTCGTCCGCACGAGCTGCTCGATCTGCTCGGGCTCGAGGTCGAGGAAGCCGCCACGCCCCGGAATGCCGGCGTTGTTGACGAGCAGGCGGATCGCTGGATGCCGCTCGCGCACGACACCAGCGACGCGTTCGACGTCGGCGCGATCGGCGACGTCGCAGACCTCGTGTTCGGCGCCGACTTCGCTCGCGACCTCGGCTAGCCGCTCCCCGCCGCGAGCCAGCAAAACCAGGTGCCAGCCGCGGCCGGCTAGTGCACGGGCGATCGCGGCGCCGATTCCGCTCGAGCCGCCGGTGACGACAGCAATCCCCGCGGACACGCCGGCTAGTGACAGACGCGGACGTTGCGCCGCGCCTGCAGCACGCGCCCGCGGGACTGCACGACGACTCGGAGCTTGTGGGGCCCGCGCTTCGCGGCCCCGGTCCGCCAGCTCGCCGTGTAGAGGCCGATCGTCCCCTTCCGGACGGTTTTGATCAGCCGCTTGCCGTCGAAGAAGCGGATCGTCCTGATCTTTCCCGGCGCCGAGGCGGCGACGGCCAGCGACGCCGAGCCCTTCACGCAGGAGGTCCCGAGCGGCAGCAGCCAGGTCACCGTCGGCCCGCTCGTGCCGCGGATATTGACGCGCTTGATCGTCGTGTTCGGCAAAACGTTGGCGCCTATCTGGTCGACGTTCTTCGACTCCTGGTTGTCCGCAGCCAGGGCGGCGCCCTTGAACAGGCCGTGCCGGACCGGCGGAGCCGTACGGGGGATGCCGAACAGGGCGAGCCCGCTCGAGGGGTCGTACAGCGATGCTCCGAGCAGCACGTTGTTCCGGTACTCGATCACGAGCGAGAGCGGATCGACGCCCGAACCGAGATCGGTCACCCGCGCGGCGAGCAGCGGGCGGCCGGCGGTGACGCGTTTCGTCAGCAGCCTGAATCTCGGCGGCGTCAGGTCGTTCACCCACGAGCGGAGCACGTACGCACCGGCGAGGGAGCGGCCGGTGAAGACATCGCGTCCCGAGTCGACCGCGACGTAGTAGCGCTTCTCGCGCGGGAAGACAGCGCCGGCGACGCCGACATCGAGCCGGTACTCGCTGGTCAGCACGTTTGCGTTGACGGGCGTCGCGGCGTATCCCTGAACGTCGTTCTCGTCGCGCGAGCCCAGCAACCACGGCTCCACCAACGACCCCGGGGAGGCAGCCACGATTGCCGCGCCGACGTTCGCGACCGGCTGGCTGATGTGGAGCGAGTAGAGTTTCTCGCCGCCGCTCTCGTCCATGGGCGTGCCGGTGTAGGTCGGCGCCGGCCCAAACGGGCTACCCGGGAAGCGGTATTGATTGATGTTCGACTTGCCGGTGCGCGTGTCGCCCGTTTGCAGCTTCTTCAGCGGCACGACCGGCGTGATCTCGGCGCCGGGGCGCTCGACCGTGAAGTAGTAGGGCACGCGCCGCACGTTCGACCCCTGCGTCAGTGTCACGAAGCCCTCGTCGTCACCGGTCGCGGCGTTCGCGTCCGCGCGGACGACGACCGGGATCTCGGCCGTGCCGCCCGGAGACACCGCGACCGTCGCCGGTACGTCGACGAACGCCCCGGCGGTCGCCGCCTGGCTCTGGAGACCGACCGTCCACGTTCCGCCGCCGCCGCCTGCATCCTGAACCTCGAGCAGCAGCGAGCGTCGCGCGCTCCCAGCCGTTACGTCCAGGTCCTGAAAGGAGAGCGAGACCGGCGTCGTGAAGAGCTTCGGGTCGTCCGCGCGCGGGACGTTGGCGAGCCCCGCGCCCTCGAGCAGAACAGACGCTTCCTGCGTCCGCGCGGTGTCTCCCCAGGCAGGGCCGGCGGTGGACATCAACGCGGACTTGACCTCGGCGGGCGTCCAGTCAGGATGGCGCGCGACGAGGAGCGCCGCGGCGCCGGCCACATGGGGGGTCGCCATGCTCGTGCCGTCGAAGACAGCGAACGGCTCGCCCAGCGCCTCGGGCAGCGTCGCGGAGAGAATCTGGCCGCCCGGCGCCGCAAGGTCGGGTTTGAGCTGGTGGTCGAAGTCGGTCGGGCCCGCGGACGAGAAGCTCGTGATCACGCCGCTCCGCCCTGTGTTGAGCTGGTTGAACGCCTTCGTGAACCGGACCGGCGCACGGCCCCCCTTGGAGTCGAGGTAGGCGCGGAGCCGGGCGCCGTCGAGGTCGGAGACCATGCCCGCGTCCAGCGAAAGCTGAAGCGGGATGAAATTCGCCTCGCCGGGCCGGTTGTCGACGAGGACGATGCCTGCGGCCCCGCCGAGCTCGGCGTTCGCGGCCTTGGTGACGAAGGCGCAGGTCCCGCGCGAGACGAGCACGATCGAGCCGCGGACCGAGTCCGGAGGCAGCGTCCCACGGCTGTTGGGATCGGAACCGACCCCGCACAGATGCCGCTCGACCGGGCTGCCGTCCGTGCCGACGATCGCGCCGACGTCGACAAGCGTGTGGTCGGCGCTTGTCCAGGCGTCCGGAATCGGAAGGATGTCCTGGAAGGGAATGTTCTTCAGCGAGGCCGGCGCGTCGCCCGGGGTAACGCTGAGCGAGGGCGCGAAGACATGACTGTTCGAGACGGCCGCGACCGAGATCGCGTCGGGCGCGGTTCCCGGAGAGCCGACGGAGCCGAGGCCCCAATCGTCGCGGTCGTTCCCGGCGGCGATCACGGGCACGACGCCCGCGTTCGAGACGTTGCGGACGGCCTCGACCAACGCATCGCTGATGGGATCGACTTGAGGTCCGCCGCCGGAGAAGTTGATCACGTCCATGCCGTCGTTCACGGCCGATTCGAACGCGGCGACGATCTGGGGGGTGAAGGCGTCGTAGCCCGTCGGGGTCGGTGTGTTGAAAACTCGGTAGTTGCCGAGCCAGGCGCGGGGCGCGACGCCGCTCAGCCCGGTGACCGTCGGGTGGTCGGGGCCCGCCGGGGCCGTCGTGCCGGCGTCGCCGGCTGCGATTCCGGCGACGTGCGTCCCATGAAAGGAGGCCTGTCTGTAGAGCGGCAGCTTTCCTTGCGCGCCTGAGCCCGGGCCCGGAAAGGAACGCGCGACGATCACCTTCTGCGTGGTGAACTTGGTCTGCCCGCGGGGGAAGCTGGCCGGATAGCTGAAACCGGTCGGGCTGAAGAAGGGGTTCGACTGGTCGATCCCGTCGTCGACGATGCCGATTTTGACCCCGTCGCCGCGGTCACCCGTCGTCGCCCACATCTGGTCGGCGCCGATCACCGCAGGGCTCTGGTTGGTATCGAGTGCGTAGCGGACGCTCGGGTAGACCTTGGTCACGGCGTTGAGGCGCGCCAGCGTCGGCAGCTTGCGAGCCGGGAGCGAAACGGCGAAACCGTCCAGCACGACCCGGTAGCGGTACGAGATCCGCGCCGAAGGGATCGCGCGCCCGAGCTCAGCGGCGGCGGCGCGCTGCGCACGCGCGAGCTGGTTGAGATAAAGGCGTGACCTCGAGCTGCGGACATTCAGGCGTGACGTGCTGAACGTGCTGAAGAGGTTTCGGTTGTAGGCGGCAAGCGGCGGCAGGCGCAGATCGACGAGGACGGTCACGCGCCCTTGTGAGTGGACTGCGGGAACCTTCAGCGTCCCCGCGCGGAGGCGGGGAAGGCTGAATTCGCCGTAGCTGCGGCGGATCGGTTGAAAGGCCGCAGAGGCCGCAGACGCGAGGATCAGCGCCGCAGCGAGCAGAAGAAGAACGGCGCGGCGCAAGTTCCGCAGGGTAGCCAAGAAACCGTAGACTCGCCCGCCATGGCGGATTTCGCCGGCAAGCGCGGCCTCGTCCTCGGGGTCGCCAACAAGCGCTCGATCGCGTGGGCGATCGCGAAGCGCCTCGCCGACGGCGGCGCCAGGCTCGTCTTCACCTACCAGGGAGAGCGAATCGAGTCCGGCGTCCGCGAGCTGGCCGGAACCGTCGACGCGCCGCATGTGACGGCCTGCGACGTCCGCTCCGACACGGACGTCGAGCGCGTCGTCGCCGAGGCGGGGGAGGTCTTCGGCGGGGAGCTTGATCTGCTCGTCCATTCGGTCGCGTACGCGGCCGCAGAAGATCTCGAGGGCCGCTTTACCGATACGCCGCGCGAGCGCTTTTGGATGGCGCTTGACGTCAGCGCCTACTCATTGGTGGCCGCGGCCCGGGCCGCCGAGCCGTTGATGGAGGCGGCGGGCGGGGGCTCCATCCTGACGATGACCTACCTCGGCGGCAAGCGGGCGGTACCCCACTACAACGTCATGGGCGTCGCCAAGGCCGCGCTCGACTCGTCCGTGCAGTACCTGGCCTGGGACCTCGGGGCCAAGAACATCCGTGTGAACGCCGTCTCCGCCGGGCCGGTGCGGACACTTGCGGCCCGCTCGATCGCCGGCTTCCCGACGATGGAGGCGATCGTCGAGGAGCGCGCCCCGCTTCGCCGGCACATCTCGGCCGACGACGTCGGCGCCGCGGCGGCCTATCTGCTCTCAGACGACGCCCGCAACGTGACCGGGACGACGCTCTACGTCGACTCGGGGTATCACGCGATGGGCATGTAGCTGAGCCAACTCTCGCGGCCCCCGCCGGATTCAGGCGTCGGTCTTCGGCGCGACGCCGTTCGAGTTGGCGGCGGCGTAGGCGTGGACGGCCTTCGTCAGGTCGAGAATCTGCTTGGAGAGGTCGATTAGCTCCACGTTCTGCCGGTCCTCCTCCTTCACCGTCTGCCACTGCTGGTCGGCGATCACCTGCCGTTTCGCATCGGCGCGGTTCTGGCTGATCATCACGAAGGTCGAGAGGAAGATCGCCTCGAGCGAGACGATCATCGTCAGGAGGCCGTACGGGTACTTCTCGACGCCGAACCCGATCCAGGAGCCGAACCAGAGGATGTGGATGTACACGAACGCCATCGACCCCGCGAAGGCGGTGATCCGGTCCGCAATCCGGTTTTGCAGGCTCTCGGCACGCTTGCGAGCCTGCTCGAGGAGGGCCGGGTTCGGCTCATCCTTCAGCCGCGACGCCAGGTCGTTCATGTCGACCCTCAACCGCTCCGATGACATGACTCAAGCGTCGCTGTAGGCCTCGGCGACCGAATCGGGGCAAGCCCCGACTCGCTGCGCGAAGTTACGAAAAGCTAGGGGCGGCACGAATCGGTCGACCCATGCCGCCCCTTGTCTCAGTACGCGACGTGGATGTGATCCTTGACGTTCGTGACGCCCGGGGCAGCCCAGGCGGCAGAAACCGCCTCGTCGTGGTCGGCCCACGAGCTCACGGTTCCATCGAGCGTGATCGTCCCGTTCGAGCTGTCGACGGCGACGCTGTCGGCGTCGAGCTTCGCATTGCGCTCCATCGCCTTCTTGATCGAGTGCTGGACGTCGCCCGCGGTCGGTGACGGCGGAACGAGGTCGATTTCATCGTCGACCGAAACGACGCCGAGGACATTCGCGGCCACGAACTCCGCCTCGTCGCGCTCGAACTGCCAGTTGGCGGTTCCGGTGAGCGTGACCATGCCGTCGTCGACCTTGGCATCGATCGTCGACGGCACGATGCTGTCCAGCATCAGCGCCTGCAGCACGTCGCCGCGTAGTTCAGCGTCGTCGCGGCGATCCTGGTTCATGATCCGAACCTGGAGGTCGTTCTTGACGCTCTCGACGCCGAACACGCGCTCGGCGTCCTGCGTGGCCTCGCGCTTCTGCCTGAAGCTGCCGACCGTTCCGCGCAGCGTCACCACGCCGTCATCCGCCGAGACCGCGATTGCAGCGTTGTCCACCTTGGGATCCCAGTAGAGCTCGTCGGTGACTGAGCGCTCCAGATCGTTGTTTGACACTTCGACTCCTTTCGTCTCTCCGGCCGAGGGCTCGGTGCCCTCGAATCACCGGTAAGAACGATGATCCGGCTGTCCCGGCCGAGCGGCATCGGGGCAACCGCCGAGCGGCTGCGGAAAGCTCGCCGGGTACCGCGTCGCCCCGAAGATCGTCAGCCTTTGTGTCCGGACAGGGCTCCGTTCTGCGCGGCGGTCTCGGGCGGCGGCTCGTGATCCATCGGTGCTGCGGAGTTCACGCACCGAATCCGCCTCCTCGCCGATTCCGATTGGCGGCGATGGCGCGATCGTCAGCTCGTCCAATCTCCAAACCGGGAGGTAACCCAATGGAATCCGTGCTCAACCGGGTCAACAAGATGGCGGACACACAGCTGACGAAGATGAGGTGGGCGCTCGGTCTGAACGGCCTGCTCTCGATCGCCCTCGGCGTCGTGATCCTCGTCTGGCCCGGAATCAGCCTTTTCGCCCTTACGATCGTCTTCGGCGCGTACGCGCTCGCAAGCGGGGTCGTCGGGCTCTTCTACGCGTTCACGGCAGAGGCCGATGGCGAGCGTGGCTGGCTCATTCTCTCTGGGCTGCTCGGCATCGCCGTCGGAATCGTCGTGCTGGTCTGGCCGAGCATCTCTGCGCTCGCGCTCCTCTACGTGATCGGCGCCTACGCGGTCGGACTCGGGATCATCGCCGTGGTCGGGGCCTTCTGGCTCCCGATTGACGGCGGCGACACCGCGCTGATGATTCTCGGTGGCCTGGTCTCGATCTTGTTCGGAATCGTGATCTTCGCCAAGCCCGGCGACGGGGCACTCGTCACGCTCGCCCTGATCGCTGCCTTCGCGCTTGTCAACGGGATCACCGAGTTCATTGTCGCGATCGGCGGCAAGCGGCTCGTCGAAAGCGACCTGAGTCGCGCCTTCGCGCCGCCGAAGCGGTCGAACCCACAGCCATCGAACTGACAGTTGCAGGGCGCGGGGGAGTGATTGCTCCCCCGCGCTGCCGCTCTTGCACAAGGAACTGGAAGGAGCACAGATGACCAGGGAACGAACTCGAACGATCCGCTCGCTGATCGGGACTGGGATGAAGGCGTTCGCACTCGTCTCGCTTGCCCGCACGATCGGTCCGAGACGGATCGGCCGGCTCGCCACCCTCGCGGCGGAGGGGTATTTCCTCGGCTCGCGGCGCGGGCACGGTAGTTCGAAACACACCTGACGCTCGACGGGCCCGCCCGAGAAGCGCACAATGCTCGGCGTTCGCAGTAACGAGGACCGAGGCTTTGTGGTGACCGAGCTGAGCCAGACGGAGATGGAGCAGGCGGCCCTGCGTCGGGTGGCGATGCTGGTGGCGCGGGGCACCGGACCGGAAACGGTCTTCCGCGCGGTTGCGGACGAAGTGGCGGCACTCCTGGACTGCGACACCTCGGCGATCGTCCGCTTCGACGCGGACGGGACAGCGACGCTCATCGAGGGTCACGCCGCCCGCCGCAGACTGGGGGAGCGCTTTCCGTTGGATCCCGGTTACGTCGTCGCCTCGGTGCGCGAGACGGGGCTGCCGGCGCGGTTCGATACCGACGACTCCGCAGCGCCGGACCTACCGGAGGCAGTTCGAGCCGAGGGCATCCGTTCGGGCCTTGCAACTCCGGTTGTCATCGAGGGGGAGCTGTGGGGGGCAATCACCGTAGGGTCGCTGGATCGGCCCTTCCCACCAGACATCGAAACGCGGCTCGCCGGCTTCACCGAACTGGTCGCAACCGCGATCGCGAACACACAAGCTCATGAGCAGCTGGCGGGCCTTGCCGACGAGCAGGCCGCACTCCGGCGCGTTGCCACGCTGGTTGCGGAAGGTGTCGCACCCGCCGAGCTTTTCGCTGCGGTGACCAAGGAGGTCGCGCACGTGTTCTCGGGCGTGGACCCCCCGCTCGTTGCGACCGTGATCAGATTCGATCCAGGCCCCGAATGCGTCCTCGTGGGTGCCTCGAGGCCCTACGAAGACGAACCGATTGGCTCGCGCTGGACGCCGAAGGATCTCTACGTCTCGACGCGAGTCCTCCACTCAGGACACGCCGCGCGGGTGGACGAAGCGGACCTGGACACCCTTGGCGGGCCCGTCGCCGACGTCCTCCGCCTCCGGCGTTTCCTCTGCCAGGTTGGGAGCCCCGTCGTGGTCGAGGGCCGCCTGTGGGGTGCAATGACCCTTAACTCCAAGGAGGCGCTACCGCCCGACACAGGCGCGCGGCTGGAGAGCTTCACCGAGCTCGTGGCGACTGCGATCGCCAACGCCGAGTCTCGAGAGGCGCTCGCTCGGCTTGCAGAGGAACAGGCGGCGCTGCGACGCGTCGCGACGCTCGTCGCCCGTGACACCCCGTCCACCGAAGTCTTCGACGCCGTCGCGGCCGAAGTCGGCAAGCTGCTCGACACCGACATCACGGTCGTCGGCCGCTACGACGGCGACGGGGCCGCAACGGCGATCGGAAGCTGGAGCACGCCGGGGGGAGGGGTGCCCGTGGGCACTCGCTCGGCGGTCGGTGGCCACAACGTCCTCACGATCGTGGCCGAGACGGGAAAGCCCGCCCGTGTCGACGGGTACGAAGACGCCACCGGCGAGGCGGCGGAGATCGCGCGCCGTTTCAACTGGCGCTCGTCGATCGCGGCGCCGATCGTCGTCGAGGGTCGCGTTTGGGGCGTCATGCTCGTCGCCACAAAGCGGCCAGAGCCTTTCCCCACCGGTGCCGAGGGACGACTGGCTGCATTCACGGACCTGGTTGCGACCGCAGTCGCGAACACCCAGGCACACGACGAGGTCCTTCGATTCGGCGACGAGCAAGCTGCGCTCGGACGGGTCGCCACCCTCGTCGCGGGCGGCGTCGCACCCGAGCAGGTCTTCACCGCCGTCGTCAACGAGGTCTCGAGCCTGCTCGGGTTAGAGAGCATCGAACTCGTTCGGTATGACGGAGAGAACACGGGGACCGTGATCGCCTCGTCGGGCGAGCACCCCTTCCCGGCCGGCAGCACGTGGTCGATCGACGACCCGAGCGTCATGGCTGCCGTCGCCCGGACGAAGCAGAGAGCGCGAATCGACGACTACGGGGATTTGCAGGGGGAAATCGCCCGCCTCGCACGGAGCGCGGGCTTTCAGTCGGCGATCGGTGCGCCGCTGACCGTCGAAGGCCGTCTTTGGGGGGTGCTGATCGCGATCTCGACCGATCCGGAGCCGATTCCCGAACGGTCGGAGGTCCGGCTCGGCCAGTTCACCGAGCTCGTCGCGACCGCGGTCGCGAACGCCGAGGCGCGCCAGGCGCTCGAGCGTGTTGCCGCCGAGCAGGCCACATTGCGCCGGATCGCCACGCTGGTGGCGCAGGGAGTTGAGCCTGATCAGGTGTTCGCGGCGGTCGTCGAGGAGGTCGCGGCCTCGTTCGACGCGATTGCCACCGTGATGCGATTCGACCACGACCCTGCAACGGTCCTGTTGGTCGGAGCCTCGAAAGACATCGACCCGATCGGGACTCGTATGGACTTCGATCAGGCCGTGACGTCTGCCGAGGTGTATCGAACCGGACGCTCGGCTCGGGTCGAGCAGACAAGCGCGCGCGCCCGTCGGCGGGGGATCGCCTCGACCGTTGCGAGCCCGATCATCGTCGAGGGAAGCATGTGGGGCGTGATTGCGGTCAACGCTGAAGAGGAGCTCCCGCCCGACACGGAGCAACGGCTGGAGAAGTTCACCGAGCTCGTCACGACCGCGATAGCGAACGCGGAAGCCAAGTCCGAGCTCGCAGCCTCGCGACGGCGGATCGTGGCGGCCTCGGACGAGACGCGCCGGCAGATCGAGCGCGACCTACACGACGGCACGCAGCAACGGCTGGTCTCGCTCGGGTTGGCGGTGCGCGCCGCGGAGGCGAACCTTCCTCCCGAACGAGAGGATCTCAGCGACGAGCTCTCGCGCGTCGCGCAGGGGCTGGCAGACGCAGTCGAGGATCTGCAGGAGATCTCGCGCGGCATCCACCCAGCGATCCTTTCCAAGGGTGGTCTCGGTCCTGCCTTGCGGGCACTCGCCCACCGTTCCCCGATCCCTGTCAACCTGGACCTGGCGACGGACGTGCGGCTCGCGGAGCAGATGGAGGTGGCGGCGTACTTCGTTGCCTCCGAGGCGCTCGCCAACGCGGCCAAGTACTCGCAAGCCTCGCGCATCGACGTTTCGCTCGAGCGGCGAGACGGAAGCCTGGTCTTGTCGGTTCGCGACGACGGCGTCGGCGGAGCGGACGCCGCGCGTGGCTCAGGGATCGTCGGCCTCAACGACCGAGTCGAGGCGCTCGGCGGCTCGATCCGCGTCGACAGTCGGCCCGAGAAGGGGACGAAGATCACCGCCGCGTTGCCGCTCGATCTCGAGTAGCGATCGCCGACCCGCACGAGTACGCCCGCCGGAAGGTTCGGCGCGGTCGAGAGGAGTATCCTCGCAGAGCCGTGCTGTCGCACTGGCTGGCTGTCCAAGCGGAGACAGATCCGCTGAGCCGCGCTCGCGAGCTTCAGAGAAGCTGGGAGCGTCTGGTCGCCGACGGCGCGCTCGGCCTCGAGCTTCCAGCTGGAGCCACGGCAGGACTGCGACCGACGATCGTCGATTCGTGGCGGCGCTCGCTTGCCACGGGGCTCGATCCGACCGATGTGCTGGCCCCGATCGAAGCCGACGAGTCAGAGGTGCTAGGGCGCTGGTTCGAGCATCCGCTCGGCTCGTTGACCGACGTCCTCACGGACCAGCTCCGAAAGGTGGCCGAGGAGTCGCGAAGCGTGGTCGTCGTCACCGATGCGTCGGGGCTCGTGCTGCACAGAGTGGGCGACGAGTCGCTCAAGGAGCATGCCGCCGAGATGAATCTCGTCGAGGGAGCGCGGTACAGCGAGGCAGCCGACGGTACGAACGGGATCGGGACGGCCCTGGCCGCAGACCACGCCTTTCAAGTGTTCGCCTTCGAGCACTTCAACGAACGCCACCACGAATGGGTTTGCTCGGGCGCTCCGGTGCACGACCCGGTCTCCGGCCGAGTGGTCGCGCTGGTCGACCTCTCGAGCCTCTGGAGGAACGCGCACCCACGGAGCCTGGAGTTGGTGGTCAACGCCGCCATGACGATCGAGCAGCGCCTCGCCGAGAGTCGGCGCGACCAAGACGCTCGCCTGAGACGTCGCTATGGCGATCTCTTGTCGAGGAGCACCGATCTGTTGGTGAGCAGCGATGGCTACGTGCTCGCGGGAGCCGTGCCGGCGCACTCGAAGCCGTTCGATCTCCCCGAGGGCGGTGGCGAGGTCGTTCTCGGCGACGGCTCGGCTGCCGTGTCCGCGCCACTCGGTCATGGCGAGGCGTACCTCCTTCGCCAGGTCACGACGCACCACGCCAAGTCGGCGCCGGTCGAGGTACTCGAGCGCACCGAACAGCACGTTCGCGAGCTCGTCACCGAACAGGCAGCCTTGCGACAGGTCGCAACGCTCGTCGCGCGCGAGCCCTCGCCTGATCAGCTCTTTGCCGCCGTCGCCGAGCAGGTCGCTCGCGTCTTCGACGTCCCGCACGTCAGGTTGGTCCGCTATGAGCCTGAGAACTCGGTCGTTATCGCCGGCTTCAGCGACGGCGATCACGAACCGTTCCCGATCGGATCGCGCTGGTCACCGGACACCCCGGGTGTGATTGCAACCGTTCGGCAGACTGGGCGCCCCGCCCGCGTCGAGGACTATGCGCGTGTGACCGGGGAGATCGCCGCTGTCGCTCGTGGCGCGGGCATGCAGTCGGCGGTTGCGAGCCCGATCGTGGTCGAGAGGCATTTGTGGGGCGCCATGGTGCTTCTCTCGCCCCGGCTTGATCCTTACCCCGAAAACATCGAGGCTCGGCTCACCGATTTCACCGAGCTCGTGGCGACGGCGATTGCTAATGCAGAGTCACGCACCGCCGTCACCCGTCTGGCCGATGAGCAGTCCGCGTTGCGGCGCGTCGCGACACTGGTCGCACAAGGGGCATCGCCTCAAGGTCTCTTCGAGGCCGTCGCCGAGGAGGTCGGGCGCCTGTTACCGGCCGCAAGCGCAACGATCGGTCGCTTCGAACAGGATGACAGCGTGACCACGGTAGCCTCGCGGAGTGCCACCGGGGCAACTTTCCCTACGGGCAGGCGGTGGCCGACCGAGGGCAAGAACATCGCGTGGATGGTGCGCCAGACAGGCCGCTCCGCTCGCCGCGATGACTTCTCAGATGCCACCGACCCCATCGGCATCAGTGCAGGGGAGACGGGCGTCAAGTCGGCGGTTGGAAGCCCGATCGTCGTGGAGGGCCATCTCTGGGGCCTCGTGACGGCTGCCTCGACAGAAGGGCTTATGCCACCGGACACCGAGGCGCGACTCGCTTCGTTCACGGAGCTCGTCGCGACGGCGATCGCAAATGCCGAGTCGCGGAGCGCCCTCGAGCAACTGGCCGACGAGCAGGCGGCGCTGCAGCGGGTGGCGACGCTCGTAGCCCAGGATGCGCCTCCCGCTGAGATCTTCGCGGCGGTGAGCAAAGAGGTCGAGGGTCTGTTCGGCTCGGGCGCAGGGGTCCTCAGGTTCGAGCACGTCCCTCCAAGCGTTGTCTTCGTCGGAATCTCGAGTGAGTTCGACATCCCCATCGGGACCCGCTGGGAGTTCGAGGAGGGAATGGCTTCGGCGGAGGTCTACCGCACCGGACGGGCAGCGCGTGTGGACGCCATGGACCTTGCTCAGGTGGGACGCGAGCTGGGCGTCGTCTCGTCGGTTGCGGCCCCGATCGTCGTCGAAGGTCACCTGTGGGGTGCCGTGAGCCTCGGGTCCACGGACGAGCAGATCCCGCCGGACGCAGAGGAACGCCTGATGAAGTTCACCGAGCTGGTGGCAACCGCGATCGCCAACGCCGAAGGGAAGTTCGAGCTCGCCGCCTCGCGGCGCCGCATCGTCGCGGCCTCGGATGAGAGTCGCCGGCGGATCGAACGCGACCTCCACGACGGGACGCAGCAGCGGCTTGTCTCGCTCGGCCTCGCAGTGCGCGCCGCCGAAGCGAGCCTGCCTCCAGATCGGAGCGACCTTCGCGCGGAGTTGTCGGGCGTCGCCGACGGGTTGGCCGGCGCGGTGGAGGATCTGCAGGAAATCTCCCGCGGGATCCACCCGGCGATCCTTTCGAAAGGCGGGCTCGCGCCTGCATTGCGAGCGCTCGCATCCCGCTCGGCGATTCCGGTCGACCTCGACATTGCGGCCGAGATGCGACTCGCCGAGTCGATCGAGGTCGCGGTCTACTTCATCGCGTCCGAGGCCTTTGCAAATGCCGCGAAGCATTCGCACGCCACCCTCATCGACCTCTCGCTGGTGCAGAGCGACGGAAGGCTGGTGTTGGCAGTTCGAGACGACGGCGTGGGCGGGGCCGATCCGACTCGTGGTTCGGGCCTCGTCGGGCTGACCGACCGGGTCGATGCTCTCGGCGGCTCGATCAGTGTCCGCAGCGGGCAGGGCGAAGGGACGCAGATCACGGTCGAGTTACCGGTCGAGCTAGAGATGCCGCAAACCTCCCGAACCCAGGCTGCCGTCCCCAAGGATTGCCGCTAGCGGGGATGCGAACGCCTATCCGATCGGCAATCCTTCAACAGTGCCGATCAGGTGCGTAATTGTCGACGACAACTCTTTCTTCCTCGACGGCGCCGCCGACCTGCTGCGGCGCGAGGGGATGGACGTAGTCGGCATTGCCTCGAACGGCGTTGACGCGATTCGACTCGTAGTGGAGCTCCGGCCCGATGTGACGCTCGTCGACATCGATCTGGGCGATGAAGACGGCTTCGAGCTCGCACGAAAGCTGAGCGACACCTCTAGGGTGATCCTCGTCTCGACGCACTCAGAAGAGGATCTCGCCGACCTGATCGCAGCAAGCCCTGCGCTGGGTTTTGTCCCGAAAACGCGCCTCTCGGCGAAGACGATCCTCGACACCCTCGAGCGCGCGGCTTAGACCTAAACCCTCTCCCTGCTGCTCTTGAGAAACGTGACCACTGCGAGCACGCGTCGGTGGTCGTCCTTCGTCTCCGGCAGGCGGAGCTTGGCGAGGATGTGGCGCACGTGCTTCTCGACGGTTCCCTCGGCGAGCCAGAGCTGGCCGGCGATGCCCGCGTTCGAGCGACCCTCGGCCATCAGGGCCAGCACCTCGCGCTCCCGCGCCGTGAGATCGGAGAGCGGGTCTTCGCCTCTCCTCGCTTTGACCAGCGTCTGGACGAGACCCGGGTCGACGACCGATCCGCCCGCCGCGATCCGCTGGAGCGACTCCATGAACTCGTCGACGTCCAGCACGCGACCCTTGAGCAAATAGCCGATTCGATCGCCGGTCGCAAGGAGCTCAGCCGCTTCCTCGATCTCGACGTGTGCCGAGAGGACGAGGATGCCGGTTTCCGGAAACTCCTCGCGGATCGTGTGCGCTGCTTCGAGGCCCTCCGTTGAATGCGTGGGCGGCATCCGAATGTCGACGATGGCAAGCTCCGGCTCGTGCTCGCGGACGAGCTCGAGGAGCTCGTTCGCATCGCCGGCCTGACCCACGACCTGGAAGTCGGACCGGTCGAGCAGGCTCGCCAGCCCTTCGCGCAGAAGGACGTCGTCGTCGGCCAGGACGACGCGACTGCCGGTGGTCGCCTGAGCTTCCACGGTCGCCCAACCTTACGCCGTTGCCTGGTAGCGGGTACGAAAAAGTCCCCGCCGTCCGGATGCAAAGAGGAGCACTGGTCGGCTTTCGGCGCGAAGCCCTTTAACGCAATCTTCGTGGCGTAGCAACGCCTCCCACACAGCGAAGGGATCTCGCAATGCTCGAAGCCGTAGACGACATTTCGCGGACAGAACTGGCGTCGCGCACGACGAACGGCATCACGGTGAAACTGCTCTGGACTCGATCGACGAACCTGGTGACCGTCACCGTCGAGGACGTTGCAAACGGCGACTACTTCGAGCTCATCCTCGGCGAACACGATCGGGCGCTGGATGTGTTTCACCATCCGTTTGCGCACGCAGCGGCTCGGGGTCTCGACTTTGACGAAGGCCGCGCGCTGGAGGTGTTGCCCGATGCCGCCTAGCGCTAACGGTGCCCTCGCCGAGCTGCAGCCAGAACCCGTGCCATCCGCTTCGAACGTCGTCGGGCTCCCGGTTCGCCGCACGTACGACGCACAGCTCGATGACCTCCACCTGACAGTCGCAACTGCCGACGAGCTCACAACGGCAATGGGCCGTGTCGTCGGCCTGATCCGCCGCGACTACGAGGCGCTCGCGCGGCGAAACGAGGCGCTCGAGGACTTCGCCGCGCTCGTTGCCCACGAGCTGAAGACCCCGCTCCAGGCCGCGCTCGTTGCCGACGACCCCTCGAGGCCCGTCGAGGACGCGCTCGACCTCGTCGAGGCCCTGCTCGAGGCCGCTGGGGAGGAACCGGACGAGACGGCGTTCGCGTCAGTCGCGGAGATCCTCGACCAGTCCGTCGATGATCTCGGAGCTGGGGTCGAGATCACCTCCGACCTCGCCTCGACGCTGCCGCTTCCGCCCGGACCGCTCCAAGTGATCCTGCGAAACTTGCTGTCGAACGCCGTCGCTGCCGGCGCCCGGCACATTCATGTGGCGGCATCGCGGACGCCTCGCTCGTGGCGGCTGCTCGTCGATGACGACGGTGCTGGTCTCGCCGCGGCGGATCGCTACGCCGGGGGCAGTGGCCTCGGCCTGTCACTCTGTCGGCGGATGGCCGCCCGGTTCGGCGGGGTCCTGGAGTTGACCGCCCGTCCCTCCGGGGGCACGCGTGCAACGCTCGAGTTCGCCGAGGCGCTCAAATGATCAGGGTGTTGCTCGTCGACGATCACGAGCTCCTGAGGGCGGGCCTGCGCAGCCGCCTCGAACGCGAGCCCGGGATCGCGATTGTCGGCGAGGCCGACACCGCAGAACGCGCGGTCCTGATGGCACGCAAGCTCCAACCCGACCTGATCCTCTTGGACCTCCTGCTGCCGCGGAAGAGCGGTGCCGACGTGATTCCGGAGCTCGCGGATGTTGCCCCAGAGGCAAAAGTCCTCGTCGTTTCCTCGCAGGCGGCACCGAGCTCGGTGCGTCGGGCACTGTCTGCCGGCGCCTCGGGTTACCTGCCGAAGCGCTCATCGGACCGTGAGCTTGTGACTGCAATCCGGCTCGTCGCGGACGGCTCCGGGTACGTCGAGCCCGATCTCGGCGCGAAGCTCGTCGCTCCAGGCGGCCCCTCGGCGCTAGAGCCGCTCTCGGAACGAGAACGCGACATCATCCAGCTCCTTGCCCTCGGCTACACGAACCAGGAGATCGGCAAGAGGCTCTTCATCTCCGTCCGCACGGTCGATACGCACCGGGCGCACATCATGCGGAAGCTGCAGCTCGAAACGCGGGCAGAGCTTGTGATGTTCGCGCTCGCACATGGCGTCATCGGACCCAGTGCCGGGCTGAGCGATACGACCTAGAGCACCTTCGCCGCTTCGAGCAGCACGTCGAGGTCGGGCACTTCTGAGTCGTCGTAGGCCCATGCGCCGCGGATCGTCTCCTTCTGGTCGACAAGAAAGGACGACCTTCGGGCAACGCCTCTGAACCCGCGGAACTCACGGGTGATCTCGAGCCCGTGGATTGCCTCCCCATTCCAGTCCGAGAGCAGGGGGAAGTTCAGGTCGAGCGCCTGGGTCCAGGCGATGTGCGACCAGGGCGAGTCGCGGGAGATGCCGAACTTCTGGACGCCCGCCTGCTCGAACTCTTCGCTCCTGTCACGCAGGAGCTCCATCTCGTTCGTTCAGGTCGAGGACCAGTCGAAGAGGTAGAACAGAAACAGGGCGGGCCGGTCCTCGACGACGTCGCGCAGCGAGATCGTCTCCCGCGGCGCGAACCAGACGGTTGCGTCCGGAATCTGGTCGCCGACTTCGAGCATGCCGCAGAGCTTACGGCGTCGCCAGCGCAACGTCACGCGCGGCGGGTGCAACGCGCACGGAGCTTCGGCGAGTGCCCACGAACTCGCTCACGATTCCTTGGGTCAGAGACGCGGTCGCCAGCCAGCCGAACTCCGCGCTCATGTTGAACGAGCCGCGCGGTGTGTGAAGGATGCGAAGCAGCTTCCGATCGCGCCATTGAAACTCCCGGACGGTTCCGTCCTTACCGCTTGTCACGTACGCCGTGCGATCGAAGACGGTGCCCGCGCGGCCGAAGATCACGTGCTGCGGCGGCGTCCCGCCGTAGAGCGTCGCCACGGGCCGGCGCGTTCGAGCACTGAAGACGCGAATCACGGATCCCGCGTCGTAGGTAACCCAGACGTAGCGGCCGTCCGGGGTGAAGGCGAGATCGTGAGCGAGCCCGTGTGGATCGACTCGGCCGACGGTACTCGGTCGTCTTGGGTTCGCAGTGTTGACGATGCTGATCGAGCGGGCACGTTCGCCCAGCGCGATCCAGAGGCGACGGCCCTTCGGCCCGACGGCGATGTGATGGGCGCCGAAGCCCACGAACACTTTGTCGAGGACGCGATCCCGAATCACTGCCAGCTCTCCACGGGCGTCGTCGGTTACGTAGATCAGCGTTCCGTCCGGGGAGAACGCGGCGATGTGTGGTGAGTCGAACCCGCCGAAAACACGCCGCACCTGCAGACGCCTCGTGTCGACAAGCGTCACGGCCCCGGCGCGAGTGCTGACGACAACAGCGGTCTCGTTCGGGAAAGCCTCGACGTTCTCGGGGCCAGCAGGCATCGGCAGGCGCTTGATCACCCGGCCGGATTCGACCACGACCAACCGATTCAGCGTCTCGGCCGTGACGAGCGCGTAGATCTTGCCGCTGCTGATGCGCGCTTGAGAAGCCGGCGCGATTAGTGCCGCCGCGACGAGCACTGGCAACGCGCGTTGCACACAAAGTGTTACGCCGCAAGTGCTGACCGCCGTCCGGGCGGGGATAATTCGCGCGTGGACGAGCGGCAACGGCGAGCCGTCGAGGCGTTACAGAACGAAACGACCCTGCCGGGCATGCTGCACACCACGACGCGTCAGCTCGTCGAGGTCGTCGACGGGCTCGCCTGTGCGATCTCGCGGGTCGTCGGCGACGTTCTGATTCAGGTTGCCGAGTACGCACGGGACGGCCGGACGCTCGTGCTCGGTCACGGCTATCTGATCTCGGACTTTCCGTTGACCGACGAGGCACTTCGTCAGGGCCGGCCCCACTGCTTGTCGTTGCTCGATCCCGACCCGGACCCGAAGGAGGCGACCTTGCTCAGCGAGCTGGGGCTTGACTCTCTCTTGATGATCCCGTTGCCCTCCCCGGCCGGGCCGTGGGGGCTCGCGGAGATCTACGTCAACGGCCGGCGTTTCGACGCCGACGACGTGGCGCGTGTCGGACCGATTGCCGCGGCCTTCGGCGAGCGGCTTGCGGTCCTACCTGCGCCTGCCTCCGCCCGCTAGGGCCAACACGGTGTCGAGCAGGCTCGGCCGCCCGGAGCGGGGCGGGCCGGTTACTGCGACGAACCTGGCCAGCCGCTGCGCCTCCGCTTCGTCGAGCGAGACCGCCGCCTCGGCGCTGCCGCTTTCGTTCCAGACGCTGAAGCGAACGTGGCGTTCTGGCTCCGTGCTGCCGAAGTAGCGCGAAACGCGGAGGGCCTTGCCCTGGTCGCTCTCGAGCTCGCCGTGCGGCCGGAAGAACTCGACGAGCTTCCGCCGCTGCGGCGCGGCGCACCAGGGGCAATAGTGGAACCTCGCCTCCACGGGTCCGCCGCACTCCGGGCAGTCGCGCATTTCGCGCCTCCTCTCGCACGGAGGCTACAACGGAGCGGCGGCTCCCGGAAGTGGCGTGTCCCGGTGCCAGGCACGGGGGACACGCCCCGAATGGGCGCTATGCCTTCGAGATCTGCGGCTCGGCGATGTCGCCGTCGATCTCGATCTCGATCGCCAGCGTCTCCTGCTTGATCCAGTCCTCGTGTCGGAGCAACTCGCTCAGTGCCGCCGGGAGCTTGATCCGGATCCGGTCGGTGAGCTCGAGGCCCTGTTCCTTGCGCATCGCGTTGAGCTGATGGATCAGGTCGAGCACCGCCGCCTCGAGCTCGAGCTCGGAGTCGAGCGCGGTATCGAGCGCGACCGTAAATCCGTTGGCGCTTGCCACCGCCCACCCTTCCTTGCCGGCCCGCTCGACGAGAACCTCGTCGGGGGAGAGCTCGTACTCGCCGACCCGGAAGCGGCCGCCGTCGAGCTCTTCGAACTCGCCTCGGGCAAGGGCTTCCCGCACGTCCCGCAGCGCGGCGCCGAGCTTCGGTCCGAGCACCGGGAGGTTCGGCCTGACGCGGAGCTCGCTCGCCTCGACGTCGCCGAACTCGACCTCCTTCACGCGTAGTTCCTCGGCGATTTCGTCGGCGTACGAGCGGGCGCCGTCTGCGCCCTCGACGACGACTCGGCGAAGCGGCTGCCGGAACTTGAGGCCCGACGTTGCCCGCGCCTGGCGACCCAGCTCGACGATCTGCCGCACGGCACCCACGTCCGCGTTCAGCCTCTCGTCGACCTCGCCCGGCTCCGGCCACGGTTCGAGAAAGAGGGACTTGTCTGCCGAGACGAGGTTCCGCCAGAGGTAGTCGGTTAGGAAAGGCATCACCGGGGCGATTACCTGAAGCGCAGCGCCGAGAGCCTCCCAGAGCGCATGCAACGCGGCCTGGTCGCCGTCCCAGAAGCGGCGGCGCGTCCGGCGGATGTACCAGTTCGACAGATCGTCGACGAAGCGCTCGAAGGAGGCGATGATCCCGGGCGTCCAGTAGCGCTCGTAGTGCTCCGTCGCCTCGGTGACGAACGCGGACGTCCGCGAGGCGAGCCAGCGATCGAGCGGCCGCAGCTCACCGGCCGGCATCGAGGGATCGAACCCGGCGATGTTCGCGTAGGTGGCGAAGAACGAAACGGAGTTCCAGAACGTGAGCAGCCGCCGTTTCACGTCGTCCGCGAGCGAATACCCGAAGCGGAGCTCCTGGGCCGGGTTCTGCTCGCAGTAGAGCCAGCGCATGACGTCGGCGCCCATGCGGTCAAGCGCCTCGTTCAGCTCGATCGCGTTCCCCCACGACTTGTGCATCTCCCGCCCGGTCTCGTCGAGCAGGTTCTCGTAGGTGAGGACGCGCATGTACGGCTGCCGTCCGACGAGTGAGAGCGCCATGAAGCACTGCGAGTAGAACCAGAGGCGGATCTGCGCCCGTCCCTCGGAGACCCAGTCGGCCGGGAACCACTCCTCCCAGTACGCGTGGTCGGGAAGGTCGGCATGCGTCAGCTCGCGGGCGGCGCCGGTCGCATTCCCTTCCGTTACCCACTCCGGGTTCTCCCAGCCGAGCGTCGAGAAGTGGACGATGCCGGCGTCGAGCCACGCATCGCCGACCTCTTCGATCCGACTCACCTCGGCGCCGCAGTCCTCGCAGCGGATCGTCACCGCATCGATCCAGGGCCGGTGCAGCTCCTCGAGCTGGTCGAGCCCCGCGACCGCGCGCTCGTCGAGCTCCGCGCGCGAGCCGATCACGTTCAGCCTTCCGCAGCCGCAGGGATAGAACGGCAGCGGGAGCCCGAAGTAGCGCCGCCGAGAGATGTTCCAGTCGCTCATGTTCCGCAGCCAGTCGTCCATGCGCTTCTTGTACTGGGGCGGCTGCCAGGCGACCTCGTCGTTGCCGGCCAGCATCAGCTGGCGGATCTCGGCTGCTGAGATGAACCAGTCGTCGACGACGCGGAAGACAAGCGGCGTGCGGCAGCGCCAGCACACGGGATAACGGTGGCGGATCGTCCCGGCCTCGACGAGCAGCTCGTGCTCGTGCAGCCATTCCTGGACGGGTTCGGCAACGGCCTCGGTCGTGCGGCCCTCGAACTCGCCGTAGCCGGGCAGGAAGCGACCCGATTCGTCGATCGGCGTCAGCACGGCAAGCCCGTGCACTCGCGAGAGCTCGAAGTCCTCCGCGCCCGCGCCCGGCGCGATATGGACGATTCCTGTCCCCTCATCGAGGGCGACCTCGTCCCACGGGATCACGCGGTGCTCGACACCCTGCTGTGCGGGCAGCTCCTCGAACGGAGTGTGGTAGTGGAGGCCGACCAGGTCCCGGCCGCGAAGGAGCTCGTCGTAGTCCGCTTCGGGGAACACGTCGACCGCGACCCAGTCACCGTTCTCGTTTCGTCCGTACTCCGCGTCGGGCTTGACCGCGGCGGCGACGTTCGCCGGCAGCGTCCACGGCGTCGTCGTCCAGACCACCAGCGCCTCCCCCTCGCGCTCGATGAGCGGGAAGCGGACGTAGAGGGAGGGATGCTCGAGCTCTTCGTAGTTCTCGTCGCCCGCCTGCTCGTGCTTCGAGAGCGACGTGCCGCAGCGGGGGCACCACTGCGTGGAGCGATGTCCCTTGTAGAGCCACCCGCGCTCGTGGACGTTCTTGAGGAAGCGCCAGATGTATTCGATGTTCGTGTCGCTGAAGGTGAAGTACGAGTTCTCCCAGTCCATCCACATCCCGAGCCGCTTCGACTGCTCGGTCTGGATGCCGGCGAAATGCGCGACGAACTCCCGGCAGCGCCGGGCGAACTCTGCGATCCCGTACTCCTCGATCTCGCGTTTCGAGTTCAGTCCGAGACCCTTCTCGACCTGAACCTCGACGTGGAGGCCCTGCGAGTCGAACCCGTTCTGATAGCGCAAGTCGTGGCCGCGCAGCGCCTTGTATCGCTGGAAGACGTCCTTCAGCGTCCGGCCGAGGCCGTGGTGCACGCCGGCCGGGGCGTTGGCCGTGATCGGCCCGTCCATAAAGCGGAACTTCGGACCGCCGCGGTTCTTGTCACGAAGCTGCTGGAATACCTGTTCGTCCTCCCACCACTGCAGAATCTCCTCCTCGAGCCGAGGATGGTCGGGAACTGGCGGCAGGGGTGCGAACTGCTCCATCCCTCCAGTCTAGGCGCGGGGAACAAGGACTCCGGCGAACGCGTTTCAACCTGTAACGACCAAGGAAAGGAACATCTGAAATGAGCACTGCCGTAACGGAATCGAGCTTCGAGCAGGAGGTCCTCCAGAGCGACAAGCCGGTGATCGTGGACTTCTGGGCCGAGTGGTGCGGACCGTGCCATGCGGTCTCGCCCGTGCTCGACAAGATCGTCGAGGAGCGCGAGAGCGACATCAAGCTCGTCAAGGTGAACATCGACGAGGAGCCGTCACTCGCACAGAAGTACGGCATCGTCTCGATCCCGACGATCATTCTCTTTCGCGAGGGCGAGCCTTCTGCTGCAGCGATCGGCGCCCAGCCGAAGAGCGCACTCGAGAAGTCGCTCGGTCTCTCAGAGAACGGCGCCGGCTAGCGAACTCAGGTAGGTCAGCTTCATCGCGGGGCGACCTGCCCGCGGGGGCTTTTTACTTGGCCCCGACTAGTGCTTCGCGTCTTCGAGGAACGAGATGAACGCTGCGTGCTTGGCGAGATACGCCTCAAGCTCCGCGATCCCGACGCCGGCCCAGTCCTCCAGCCAGCTGTCCTCGAGGTCCGCTTCGATCCGGTGAAAGCCGCGATCACTCATGGGACGAATAATCGGCCCGACTGCGGCAAGATGACATGAGCCGAACGGCCTAAATGTGCTGGCCATAGGGCCTATCCTGGCCCGTTTCTCGGGCTTTCTCCCGATCAACGAGCGCGCCGGCGACCGGTTCGAGCTCGAAGGCCTGCCGAGGTCACGCCCCAATCGACGGCGAGCCGGTCAAGCTTCGCCTGCCCTCGTCTACGGCGTCGAAGCGCAGGGCCTTACGCGTTCTCGTCCCGCCACGCGGCTAGCACGAGCGGGACGTTCTCGAAGGCGAGCTCGCCCTGCCCGGGCAGCTCGTCGCGGCCGAACCAGCGGAGCTCGGAGACGTCGTCGGCCGGCACAGCCTCGCCGCCGACGACCAGCGCAGTCCAGTACAGGTTCAGGGTCGACTCGGCCGTCGAGTCGCCGCCGTAGCGGTCGATCCAAATCCCGAGAAAACGCTCCGGTTCGACGTCGAGCCCAGTCTCTTCCTTCAACTCCCGCCGGAGCCCGTCGAGGGGGTCCTCGCCTTCGTCCAGAAAGCCGCCCGGGATGTCCCAGAAGCCCTTGAACGGAGGGTGCGCCCTGCGGGCGAGCAGGACGCGCCCGTTCTCGACGCAGAGTGCACCCGCCGTCGGCTTCGAGCTCGCGTAGACGACGAAGCCGCAGGCGCTGCACGAGAGTCGTGCCACGTCGCCCGCGAGCTCCGTCCCGCAGCGCGGACAGCTTTTCCAGCCTTCGAGCTCGCCCATGTGATGTAGGTGTACACCTACATCACGGCTACGGTGACCACGAAATGAGTCCGAAATTCGTGCCCGCCGGCCTTACCGAGCTCCAGCGCATCGGGCTGCTCGCAGAGCTCCCGGGCGAGACGCTGGTCCGGCTCGCCCAGCGGATGCGCCGTGAGCAGGTTCCTGCCGGCAGTGCCGTGGTCGACGAAGGGGACGACGGCGACCGCTTCTACGTCGTCCTGACCGGGATGTTCACGGTCAGCCAGGTGTCAATGGGGCCGCGGAGCGTCCTGCGGCCCGGCGATTACTTCGGCGAAGTGGCGCTGACCATGGACGTGCCTCGCACGGCGTCCGTGCGCGCGCTGACGCAGGCGACGGTCGCGAGTTGCGATCGCGAGACGTTCGACGAGTTCATCCGGCCGCTGTTCGGGGACGCCTAGGTCGGAGGGTCTAGCGAAGCATCCCCGTGTGGCCCAGCGAGTAGCGGCCCGGCTGTGGCCACACGCACACGCCATGGGGCCCGTAACCGACCGAGATCCGGGCGAGCACGCGGCCATTCCTCGTGCTGATCGCGTAGACCTGCGCGTTGTAGCGGGCCGACAACCAGAGCACTTTGCCGTCCGCGGAGACGCCTCCCATGTCCGGACTGCCACCGACGTCCCACTTGGCCACAAGCCGACGAGTCGCGAAGTTGAGCACGGAGATCGTGCCCTCGTTTCGGTTCGTGATGTAGAGCAGCTTCGCGCTGCGGCTGGGGTAGAGACCGTGTGCACCGGCGCCCGTATGGATGAAGCCGAGGACGTGTCGGCCCGTCCTGTCGATCTCCCAGACGCCGTTCGACGCCATGTCGGCGACATAGAAGATCTTCCCGTCGGGCGAGAGCTTCACGTCTTGCGGCATGGCGTGTGCACGCGGTAGCCGCAGGACGCCGACCACGCGTTCGCGCCGGACGTCGACCTTCACCAACTCCGCTGAGAACTCGCAACTCGCCAGCAGGAAGCGGCCGTTGGCCGAGAAGTCCATGTGGTCGACGCCGCTGCAGGGGACGACCAATGCACGGTGCAGCTTCATCGTGTGCGCGAAGCGGAAATCAAGCCGATGCTCGCGCTCGGCAACGACGATCGCAAAGCGGCCCCCAGGCGTGAAGTAGAGGTTGTACGGGTCGCTGACCGGCACCGGCTTGCCCTTCGGCCGCCCCGTGATCGGGCTGACCGGTGTCAAGCTGTTGCCGGCATCGTTGTCGACCCAAAGGGTCTTCAGGTCGTAAGACGGCGTCACGTGCTGGGGCAGGAGCCCAACGGTGTAGTGAGCGACGATCTTGAACGTCCGCTGGTCGATCACATCGACGGTGTTGCTGGCGCTGTTCGGCACGTAGACGCGCGGGGGGACGCCGCGAACCGTCGGGCTCAGATCGTTTGCACCGTCGTATGCGTAGACGCCGGCGGCGGCCGTTGTGCTCGCCTGTTGCGGCGGCCCGCGTTTCGCTCGCGGCGCAGAGGCGTCGATCGCCGCCAGGCTGGTCAGTTGCGCGTCAGTAGCCTGGCCACGCCCGCCGGCAACCAGGACAGTGCGCCCAAGTGTCGTTGCTGCCGCGTCAGAGACCGGGCGGGGCAGGTGTCCGACAACTCGGATCCGACCGGTTGCAGGGTCGATGGCGACGATCCTCGACGTCGGAGTATCCGCTCCGGCTGAGCGGCCGCCGATCACGAGCGCGCTGTCGCCGAGTTCTGAGGCACCCGCATGTGTCGTCGCCGCCGGAAGACTGCCCAAGCGGCGGAGCTCTCGCCCGCGGGGATCAAAGCTGTAGACGGCACGACTGGCGGTGCCGTTCGGAAGGGACCCGCCCGCCACGATGATCTTGCCCTGGGCTGCGGTCACCGCGGCGTAGCGGAGCGGAGTCGGTAGGCGGGCGACAACGCGAGCGCTTTCGCCTGGGCGCCAGGTCACGATCGTGTTCAACCAGTTGCGGCCGGTGTAGCCGCCGACGATGTACGCCTGCCCTGCGAGCACAGTGGCGGCGTGATCGCTGCTCGGCGCTGGTAACGATCCGACTCGGCTCGCCGCTCCGGTTATGGGGTCGACGCCGAGGATCTGGTCGAGCTGGCGAATACCGTCCCCGCCCCCGAACTCGTACACCTTCGACCCGATTCGAACCGCCGCGCCGTCGTGGAAGACATTCGGCAGCCGACCGATCGTCCGTACCCGCCCGTTGGCGATCGTTCGAACGTCTGCGGTCGAAGTGTCCGCGGAGTCAAGGCCGCCGATCAGAAGAATTCGTCGTCCAAACGTCGCGATCGCAGCGTCCTGGATCGGGGCCGGGAGCGAGCCCGCGGCGCGAGATCCAATGCGGAGCGGACCATTCGGCCGTGCGGATCGAGCCACGGGTTGCCGGAGAGCCGTTCGCGGAGAAGCCGCGTGATCGTCGTCACGCCAGACAGCGGCCCAGACTCCGGCAGCGCTTGCGCCGGCGGCGATCATCAGAGCCGCGAAGGCGAACCAGCGCCAACGCTTTACGCCCGCCCGTCTACCGCCACGCGTGAAGGGCGGATCCGCCACGTGCGTTCTAGGATGCCCGACTCCTCAGACCTCTGCGCCGGTTCCGCCGAAGTCGGCAAGCACCGCGTCGGAGAGACGCGGCCAGGCCTCCTTGGCCCAGTCGCCGAAGTCCCGGTCGGCGAGGCAGGCGCACGCAAGCCCGGCCTCCGGGTCGACCCAGAGAAAGCTGCCGCTCTGACCGAAGTGGCCGAACGTTCGCGGCGAGTTCTGCTTGCCGGTCCAGTGTGGACGCTTCTCGTCGCGGAGCTCGAAGCCGAGTCCCCAGTCGTTGGGATCCATCCGGCCGAAGCCCGGCAGCACCCCCACGAGGCCCGGGAACTGGACCGCTGTCGCTTCGGCGAGCGTCTCTGCCGCGACGATCGGAGGCCGCCCGTCGACGAGAAACATCGCCAGGTAGCCGAGGTCCTCGAGTGTTCCGCGAAGGCCCGAGGCAGGCGAGCCCGCGAGCTCTGCGTTCATGCCGATCGGCCGGAGCACCGCCGCTGCGAGGTACTCGGCAAACGGCATCTCCGCGCGCGCGGACACGAGCTCAGCGACGGCTTCGTAGCCTGCGTTCGAGTAGATCCTCCGCAGGCCCGGCGCGGCGATCGGGGCGCCTGCGTCGAGCGGAAGACCCGATGCGTGGGCGAGCAGATGCCGCAAGGTCGAGCCCGGGGGCCCGGCCGGCTCGTCGAGGTCGACGATCCCCTCCTCGGCCGCGACCAGCGCTGCGAGCGCCGTCACGAGCTTCGTCACCGACGCCCATTCAAAGACGCGTCCTCCGTCGCCCCGACTCGGACCGCCTCGGCCTCGCTCGATCACGGTGACGGCTGCATGCTCGACGGGCCACTCGTCGACCAGCCGAAGCGCATCCACGCGGCGCGATACTAGCCGGGTGGAGAGGAGGATCGTCCCCGCCGATTCGCCGTACGCGCCGACTGTCGGCTACTCGCGGGCGGTTCGGGTCGGCGACCAGATTCACGTTTCCGGCACGGCCGCCGTCATGCCAGACGGCGAACCTCCGCCGACCGGGGCTTACGCCCAGACTCGACGGTGCCTCGAGATCATCCTCGACGCGCTGGCCCAGCTCGGTGCGGGTCCGGAGGACGTCGTCCGCACCCGCGTCTACGTCACCTCCGCCGACGACTGGGAGGAGATCGGCCGTGCGCACGGCGAGGTCTTTGGCGAGATTCGGCCCGCGAGCGCGATGCTCGTGATCACCGGGCTGCTCGACCCACGGTTCCTCGTCGAGATCGAAGCGGACGCAATCGCGCCGGCCGGCTGAAAACCGCCGGAAAAGAGCAATACTTGCGGCGATGAAACAGATCTATCCGGCGACGATCACCGGCAAGAGCTTCGCGCCGGGCGGCAGCGTCCTCGACCACGCGTTCGGACAGAGCGAGCCCTATACGCTCGGGGTCGAGGAGGAGTACATGCTGCTCGACGGTCAGAGCTTTGACCTCGTCCAGCACATCGACACCGTCCTGGCCGCGATCTCGGGGCACGAGCTCGAGACGAACATCAACGCGGAGCTGATGCAGTCGGTGCTCGAGATTGCGACCCCCGTGTGCCGAACCGCCGGAGACGTTGACCGTGAGCTGCGGCGCCTTCGCGCGTACGTGGCTGGAATCGCAAGCGAGGACCAGCTGCGCGTCGGGTCAGCCGGGACCCATCCCTTCAGCCTCTTCGAGCGGCAGCGGATCACGGCGCGGGACCGCTACCGGCACCTGATCGACCAGATGCAGTACGTGGCTCGAAGGGAACTCATCTTTGGGCTCCATATCCACGTCGCCGTCGACGACCCGGAGAAAGCGATCCAGGTCGTCAACGGCTTGCTCGCCCACATCTCCTCCCTGCTCGCCCTCTCGGCGTCGTCGCCGTTCTGGCGCGGCGAGGCGACCGGTCTCGCGTCGAGCCGGCAGATCGTCTTCGCCGCATTTCCGCGCTCAGGGCCGCCCCCACGGTTCAAGGATTACGCCGACTACGCGGAGGTGGTGGGTCAGCTCGAGAAGACGGGCTGTATCGCCGACTACACGCACATCTGGTGGGACATCCGGCTCCACCCGCGGCTCGGCACGGTTGAGATCCGGGTCTGCGACGCCGTCACCCGGGTCGAGGACGCCGTCGCGCTGGCGGCCTACTGCCAGGCGCTCGTGAAGCACTACAGCGAGCGGTACGAGCGCGGCGACGAAATCCCCTCGTACCACCGGATCCTGACGACGGAGAACAAGTGGCTCGCCGCCCGTTACGGGCTCGAGGCGCCGGTGATGGACCTCGCCACCGGCCGGCGGAACCGGGTCCCGGTAGCTCAGCTCGTCCGGCGGACGCTGCGGGACATCGAGCCACACGCGCGCGAGCTGGGATCGGAGCGGGAGCTCGAGGGAGTCCGCGAGATCCTGGCCCGGGGTAACGGCGCCGACCGCCAGCTGCGGACGTTCAACGCGAACCGGGACCTCGTCGAAGTCGTTCGCGAGATCGCGGATGCGACCGAGGCGGCCGCGGCAACTCCGGCCGCCGCCTAGGCAGCAGGAGGCGTCGCTGCGAGCTCTCCTAGGCTGCTGAGCGGCCTAGTTCGGCCGGCAGCTTGAAGACGACGTTCTCTTTGGCCGGGGAGAACTCTCGGATCTCGGTGACCCCGCGGTTGCGGAACCAGTCGCAGAGGCTCTCGACGAGCACCTCGGGGGCCGAGGCGCCGGAGGTGAGTCCCACCGTCTCGACGCCGTTGAGCCAGCGTTCGTCGACCTCGCTTTGGGTCTCGATCAGATGCGCGGGCACGCCGCCCGCGTTCGCGACCTCGACCAGTCGCTGGGAGTTGGAGCTGTTTGCCGAGCCAACCACAAGCAGAAGCTGTACGTAGGGGACGAGGTCCTTGACCGCCTGCTGACGGTTCGTCGTCGCGTAGCAGATGTCTTCCTTCTCCGGACCGTGAAGACCTGGGAAGCGCCGCTGGAGGACGGCGACGATCTCGCGCGTCTCGTCGACCGAGAGTGTCGTCTGCGTCACGTACGCGACGCGCTCTGGATCGTCGACCTCCAGGCTCTCGGCATCGGTCACGGACTCGACGAGGAGGATCGAATCCGGCGCCTCGCCCATCGTCCCTTCGACCTCTTCGTGGCCGGCATGGCCCACGAGGACGACCGTGTAGCCCTCGGCGGCGTAACGCCTGGCTTCTGCATGCACCTTCGTCACGAGCGGGCAGGTCGCGTCGATCGTCCGCAGCGAGCGCGCAGCGGCGCCGGTGCGAACAACAGGAGCTATCCCGTGCGCCGAGAAGACGACGAGCCCGCCCTCCGGAACCTCCTCGACGCTGTCGACGAACACAGCGCCACGCCGACGGAGCTCGTCGACGACGTACGAGTTGTGCACGATCTGTTTTCTGACGTAGACGGGAGGCCCGTTCTGCGCGAGCGCGCGCTCGACGGTCTCCACCGCTCGCTCGACTCCCGCGCAGTACCCGCGCGGCGCCGCGAGCAAGACCCGCTTGACCACGCAGCCAATGTAGCCACGCCGGGGCCAGGAGCGTCTCCCCTTAACAGAACCCGAAAGACGGCAGCACCACCTCAAGCTCCGGAGGCGCCGCTTGCGAGAGTTCTACAGAGACGAAAGAGAAAAGAGAGGAGGCCCGCCGCTCGGGGGGTCGTGGCGGCGGACCCTCTCTCGATTGCTCACCGCAGGCATTCCTATTGCCGCCCAGCGGTGCGCATCGCCCAGTGCAGAGAAGGTAACGCGCAGGGCTGCCCTTGCCAATAGGCCGTCCGGCCTATCTTTGAAAAAGGCAAGCGGGCTGCGCGTTGCGCATTCTGCGCCGCCTCATCGGCCGCCTCGACGGGCTGGTTTCCGGCTCCTATCATCCCCAGGGCCCAGTGAGTGCGGAGACGAAGGTGGTTGTGTTCAATGCGGTGCCGCTCTTTGCGGTCGCCGTGGCCTATCTCGCCGTAGCCGTGGCCGTTGCTCCGCGGCTCTCGCGCGAGCGAGCCGGCCTGACGGCGAACGATCTCGCCGTGGGCCTGATCTTCCCGTGCATCGGGATTTCGGCGGCGATCCTCGGCGGCGTCGTCCTCCAAGATCGCAATGCGATCGGCGGCCACCTCTGGCTCTCGTTCGCTGCGACATTGATCGCGCTCCTCCCGGCGCTCGTCTTCCTCGCCCGCTGGGGACAGCGTGGCGACTTGCTGTCGGGAGGCGCACGTGCGCGTGAGGCGGAACAGCTCATCTCGGCCCGAGGGCGGGAGCTCGAGGCGGTCGCGGCAATCTCGGACGCGCTGGCCCGGACAACTGATCCGGAGACCGCAGGGCGGGCCCTGCTCGACGAGGTCGGATCCGTCCTCGGAATCGAGTTCACCGCGCTTGCTCTGATCGATGCGGAAGCCGAAGAGGCGCGGGGCCTGCTTGCGCGTGTCGCCGGGGCCGACGTCACGTGGTGGCGTGACGTGCGAATCGATCTTCGCAACGAGCCTTCAGGGATCGCGAGCGCCTACTTCCAGGCCGCGCCTGTTGTCGTCTTCGACTGCTCCGCCTCGCCGCTCGTGAGCCCACGCCTCGTCGAAGCGGTCGGCGCCAAGAGCGGCGCGTTCATCCCGCTGATCGTCGAGGAGCGGATCATCGGCGTGCTCGTTGCCGCGCCGACGTCGGCGAAGCGCGCGTTCTCCAGCGAAGAGGTGACGCTGATGCAGTCGCTGGCCGCTGACGCCGCGCTCGCGCTCGAGCGGACGAGATCGGCCGGCGCGCTCGACGAAGCGCTTGCGCGTGAGCGGCTCGTCGGCGACATCTCGCGGCGTGTGCGATCGGTCGAGGGGCTCGCCGAAGGGACGCGAATCGCGGTCACCGAGATCGGGCGGGCTCTTCGCGCTTCCCGCTGCTTCATCCGTTTTGGCCAGCCCGGGGAGCCGCAGCGCCTCGCCGCCGAGTGGTTCGCCGCCGGCCTGCAGCCGATCGGGCCGCAGACGCAGAACCTGCCGGCCTCGAATCTCGCGGCGCAGAAGCGGACGACCGTCGTCGTCTCCGACATCGACGATGCGCCCGAGCTCGACGATCCATCGCTCGGGACGTTGGAGACGTTGCGCCGGCTCGGAACAAAGTCGGTCGTCGCCACGCCGATGATTGCGTTTGACCGCTCGATCGGCGTCCTCGGACTTCACCGCGGGACGGCGGGCCCGTGGTCGCCGGGAGAGGTCTCTTTGATCGAGGCGGTCGCTCGAGAGCTCGCGCTCGCGATCAACTCGGCGCAGCTGCTTGACGAAAACCGGCAGCGGCTCCTGGAGCAGACGGCCCTCGTCCGTGCAGCGCAGGTCGTTACCAGCGAGCTGGAGCTCGAGGCCGTGCTCCAGCGACTGGTCGACGAGGTGGCGCGCCTGCTCGGCTGCGAGGCGGCCGACTGCTACCTGCTGGACCGCGAGCGCGGAACGCTGCGGTGTGCCGCCGTGCACGGGCTGGAACCGGAGCTCGTCGACTTCGAGTTCTCGTCCGACCAGGGTCTTGCCGGGCGGGCGATCCGGCAGCGCGCGCCGGCGCTCTCGGACGATTACTCCGAGCTACCGAACTCGGTTCCGCATCCCGCTTACCGTGGCTACGCGAGCGCGATCGTGGCGCCGATGATGTGGTCGGACGAGATTCGCGGCGTCCTCGGGATCGGCACCCACGAATCCGATCGAACTCTCACGAGCTCCGATGCCGAGTTGCTGCAGGCGTTTGCGACGCTCGCGGCGCTTGCCCTGCGCAACGCCGAGAGCTTCGAAGAGCGCTCGCGGCAGGCCAGGATCCAGCGTGCCTTCTACGACATCGCGTCGCTACTGGCGGGGCCGATCTCCCAGGGCGAGACGCGCCGTGCGGTTGCACGGGCCGCGGCAGAGGCCCTCGGTGGGAGCTCCTCGGCGCTGCTGTTGCCGAGTGACGAAGCCTTTGAGCTCGCCGCCGGTTACGGGCTGCCGGAGGAGGTCTCCGCGCTGCTTCGGGAGGCAGCGGCAGAGGGCGCCGAGCCCCTGGCGACGTGTGCACGCAACCGGACGGTGATCGCAGCTTCGGCGCTGGCCGACGACGATCGCTTCGACCATTCCTGGCGTGAGGTCGCGGCATCAGCGGGCTACGGCTCGCTGCTCGCGGTGCCGGTGCAGGCGCCGGAGGGCCGCGACGGCCTCGTCGTCATCTTCTTCATGGAGCCGCACCGCTTCAGCGACTACGACCTCGAGCTGGCTCTCAACCTCGCCGGAACAGCACGCGGTGCGCTGGAGCGAAGCGAGCTCTTCGAAAGCGAGCGCCGTGCGCGCGGCCTTGCGCAGCAGCTGGCTCGCACCGGCACCCTGCTTGCCACCGAGCTTGATCCTGCGGCCGTCCTCGACGAGATCGTCGCTCAGGCGCCGGCGTTGCTCGGCGCCGACGCCGCCGTCGTCTGCCTGCTCGAAGACGATGAACTCGTCGTCAGCGCAACGGGCGGACAGCTTCCTAGCCGACTGCTCGACTCGCGTTCCCCCGCCACTGGGTGGGCTGCCGCGGACGCGATCCAGATGCGCGCACCCGTGGCGATCGGGGACGTGGAAAACGAGGGGCCGGGTGCCTCGGACCCTGCGCTTGTCGCCGGCTACCGCGCACTCCTCGCTGTTCCGCTCGTCGGCTCCGAGGGAGGGATGCAGGGCGTTCTTTCGGTCTATGCGAAGCGGCCGCGGAGCTGGCAGCCCGAGGAGGTCGAGGCGCTCAGCGCGCTGGCCGGCAACGCCTCGGCCGCGCTCGCGAGCGCGGAGCTCTACCAGCGGGTCGCGCTCGAGCGGGAACGGAGCGTCGCGATCCTGGCGAACATCGCCGACGGGATCGTTGCCGTGGATCGCGAGGGCCGGGTCGTGCTCTGGAACGAGGCCGCAGAGCGGATCACCGGTGTCCCCGCCACCGACGCGGTCGCTCGCACGACCGAGCAGATCCTGCAGAGGACGCTCGCATCCGGGGACGACAGCGACCGCGGCGACCGGCTGCTCGCGATCCGCCGCGGCGACGACGATGTGTGGCTGTCGTTGACCGAGGCGATCATGCGCGATCCGGCCGGGGCGGTCGCAGGGCGGATCTTCGCCTTCAGGGACATCTCGGCCGAGCGGGTGGTCGAGCAGATGAAGTCCGACTTCGTCACGGCGGTGTCGCACGAGCTCCGAACGCCGCTGACCTCGATCTACGGGTTCGCGGAGACGTTGCTCCGCCAGGATGTCCTCTTCGGCGAGGAGGAGCGGCGGACGTTCCTCGGCTACATCGCCTCCGAGTCAGACCGCCTGACGACGATCGTCGACCAGCTCCTCAACGTCGCGCGCCTCGACACCGGCGACCTGCAGGTCAACCTGGCGCCGACCGATGTCAGGGCGGTGGTGTCGGACGTGATCCAACTGGCCGCGCAGGCACCCAGCGCCAACGGCCACGACTTCGTGGTCGACCTGCCCGACCAGCCGCTCGACGCCGAGGCCGACAGCGACAAGCTGCGGCAGATCCTCGCCAACCTGGTCGACAACGCGGTTAAGTTCTCCCCCGATGGCGGCCGGGTCACGGTGGCCGCCCGCGCCAACGACGAGGTTGTCGAGGTCAAGGTGCTCGACGAAGGGATTGGGATCCCGGAAGAGGAGCAGCGGCGGATCTTCACGAAGTTCTACCGTGGGGAATCCATGGCACGCGATCCTGCGACTACCGGCACCGGGCTCGGGCTCTTCATCGCTCACGGCCTCGTCTCCGCGATGGGCGGCCGTATGTGGGTCGACTCGCGCGAGGGCGCGGGGTCGAGCTTCGCCTTCGAGCTGCCGCTCGCGCCTGACGCCGCGCTGAGCCGCCGGGAGACAGCGTGACGACCGTTCTCGTTGTCGACGACGAGGCTCCGATCCGGCTCCTCTGCCGCGTCAACCTCGAGGCCGAGGGCATGACCGTGCTCGAAGCCGCTGACGGCGACAGAGGACTGGAGCTGGCGCGCTCCGAGCTTCCGGACGTCATCTTGCTCGACGTGATGATGCCGGGACGGAGCGGGTGGGAGGTCGCCGAAGAGCTGCTCGCCGACGAGACGACCAGCGGGATTCCGATCATCTTCCTCACCGCGCGGGCGGAGATCAGGGACCGAGCGAAGGGCATCGACCTCGGCGGCGTCGATTACGTGACGAAACCGTTCAACCCGGTTGAGCTGGCGCCCCTCGTGCAGGACCTCGTTCGGCGCGTCGAGGGCGGCGAGCGTGACGACCTGCGGCGTGAGAAGTTCGCCGAGGTGCGCGAGCTCTTGGAGCGCGACTAGCCCTCCTGGGACCCCCTAACCGGCGAAATCCGCAGTGACGACGGTCGCCGTCGCGAAGCCGCCGAAGGGGCCCACTGGAGTGGCGACCCCAATCCGGTGGAGCGTCGGGTCGAGCAGGATCGAGCGGTGTTCCGGGCTCGCGAGCCAACCCGCCAGAGTCGCGTTCGCTGACATGACCCCTTTTTTCCAGGCGAGCGTCTCGGCAAAGACGCGCCCTCGCACGCCGAACCGCGACATCCGGACTGCGAAGTTCCCATGGCCGAAGTAGTCGTGGAGGAGCATGTCGCGAGAATGAGACTGGGCCGCCCGGGACAGGTTGGCATCGACGCTCAGCCTCGGCAGAAGGTGAACGGTTCGCACCGAGTTGATGGCGGCGATCAGCGCCGCGTTACGCGTGGCTGACGCAAGAGTTCGCTCTGCTAGTGGCCGCGCAGACGCGTGCGGCGCCACCACGGCCACGAACAGGACGACGATGAGAACGGATAGTGCCCCCCGACAACGCATCCGAAGCGCGGTGTTTTATCAGGCCGCCCAGACGACGTCTCGAGCGAAATGTCACGAGCGGGACGAATCGTGCGCGTCGAGCGAGGAAATCGTTTCGAGCCCTAGCCCGCCGACCCCCAGGGCTAGACTCGACGGCACACGGGGCGTGGCGCAGCCTGGTAGCGCATCCGCTTTGGGAGCGGAAGGTCGCCGGTTCAAATCCGGCCGCCCCGACTAGAAGCCTGCGACCCGCCGTCGTACCCTCTCCTCATGCCTGTTTGCGCGCAGTGCGGGCAGGACAACCCCGACGTCGCCAAGTTCTGTCTCGCGTGCGGATCGCCGCTTGCGGCAGCCGAGCCCGCTGTTACTGCCGAGGAGCGAAAGTTGATCACGGCGATCTTCGTCGACCTCGTCGGCTCGACCTCGCGCTCGGAGCAGCTCGACCCCGAGGACGTCAAGGCTCTCGTCGCGCCGTATCACGCGCGCGTACGGGCCGACCTCGAGCACCACGGAGGAACGTTCGAGAAGTTCAGCGGCGACGCGGTGCTGGCGCTGTTCGGCACGCCGAAGGCGCACGAGGACGATCCTGAGCGGGCCGTGCGTGCCGCGCTAGCCGTCCAGGGCTCGATTGCCGAGCTGAATCGCGAGGACGAGTGGCTCGACCTCCACATCCGCATCGGCATCCACACGGGTGAGGCGCTCGTCATGCTCGGCGCGCGGCCGGGCGAGGGGGAGTGGTCGGCGGCCGGCGACGTCCTCAACACGGCCGCAAGGATCCAGTCGGCCGCTCCGACGGACGGCATCCTCGTCGGCAAGGAGACGTACCTCGCCGCCGGCAAGTCCTTCGAGTTCCGCGAGGCAGAGCCGGTGCAGGCGAAAGGAAAGCAGGAGCCGGTCCCGGTTTGGGAGGTGGTCGGGTCGCGTGACACCTCACCGGTCGACGAGCGAGACGAAGCGACGCTCGTCGGACGTCAAGCCGAACTCGAGGAGCTGGCCGGCTTCTGCGACGGCGCCCTGGAGGAGCGCCAGGTCGGCATCGCCACCATCGTCGGCCCTCCGGGAATCGGCAAGAGCCGGCTGCTCCGCGAGCTCGTGCGCCGCCTGGAGTCGAGCTGCGCCGTCCACTCCGGCCGGTGCCTCTCGTACGGGGAGGGCATCACCTACTGGCCGGTCACGGAGATCTTCAAGTCCGCTGCCGGGATCCTCCAGAGCGACGACCGCGAGACGACTGCCGCGAAGCTCGACGCGCTCCTCGAGTCGCTCGACACGGATGACGTCGACGAGGTGCGGACGATCGCTTCGGCCCTCTCGAACCTGTTCGGGATTCCGACCACGCCACGCGGAACGTACTCGACGAGCGAGATATCGCAGGCCGAGCTGCACTGGGGCATCCGCCGTGCCCTCCAGCTGCTCTCGGGAGCACAGCCGACCGCGATCGTCGTCGAGGACCTCCACTGGGCCGAGCAGACCCTGCTCGAGCTGATCGCGTACATCGCGGCAGACGAAGCCGACGCTCCGCTCGTCCTCGTCTGTACCGCCCGACCAGACCTCGAGCAGGTGGCCCCGGGGTTCCTGGGCGCGGACGGCCGCAGGCGGACCGTCGAGCTCAGCACGCTTGACCATGAGCAGTCGGCCGCCCTCTTGACGGACCTGGTCGGCGAACCGGGCCTCGCGGAGACGCCGTTCGCAGCCGTGCTCATCTCCAACGCCGGCGGCAACCCGCTCTTCCTCGAGGAGACGGTGCGGATGCTGCGCGAGCGCGACCTGCTCGACCCCGAGCGGTGGGCGAGCGACGAGATGCGCGACCTGCCCGTGCCCACCAGCGTCCAGGGCCTGATCAGCTCCCGACTCGACCGGCTCGCCGGCCCCGAGAAGGAGCTGGCCCATCACGCCTCCGTGGTCGGAGCCGTCTTCTGGGCGGGTGCGGTCGCGTACCTCGGTTCGGGCGAAGAGCGGGAGCCGCAGGATCCACGACAGGGCCTCGCGGAGCTCGAGCGGCGCGATTTCGTCGCCTCCCGGGCCCCCTCGACCGTCGCGGACGACGAGGAGTACGCGTTCAAGCACATCCTGATGCGCGACGTCGCCTACGGCCAGGTCCCCAAGGGACGGCGTGTCGAGCTCCACATGCGCTTCTCCGACTGGGTCTCGTCCCTTCCGAGCACGGCGGACGAATTCGTCGAGATCGTGGCGTGGCACCTCGAGCAGGCGTGCCTGCTGGCGCGCGAGGTTGCTCGAAGTCCGATCGAGCCACCGATTCGCGAGGCCGCTGCCATGCTCGCCGACGCCGCGCGCCGTGCGGAGCGGCGCGAGAGCCTTCGCGAGGCACATCGCTACTACACGCGCGCTCTAGACGTCCTCGACGACCGGCACGACGCGCTCCGGGTCGAGCTGCGCCTGCGGCGCGCGGACATGGCGATGATGCTGGGACAGCTCAAAGAGGCCTCCGACGAGTTGCTCGAGGTGGCGGCGAACGCACCGCTGCTCGGGCGCACGGACGTCGAGTCCGAGGCGCTGGTGCTGCTCGGTGACATCGATCAGCGGCAGGGGCGCACCTCCCAGGCGCAGGAGCGGCTCACCGAGGCCCAGAGGCTGGCAAGTCTGACCGAAGAAGGATCTCTCCAGATCAAGGTCGCGTTTGTGTTCGCCACCTTTTTGGGCGACATCGAGGGTCGGCACGACGACGCGATCGAGAGCCTCCGGGCCGCCGTTGCCACCGCGCAGGAGATCGACGACCGGGCGCTCGTGGCCGAGGGCCACCTTCGAATCGCAGCTCTGCTGATGAGCCATGATCTCGCCGCCGCAGAGCCGGAGCTCCGCCGTTGTCTCGAACTCGCCTCCGATCTCGGAAGCCACAGAATCGAGGCGGAGGCGACGTCCTGGCTCGGGATCGTCGCGTATTTCCGCGGTCAGCCCGACGAGGGCGAGCGGCTGTGCTTGCGGGCCCGCACCTGGTTCGAGCGCACCGGCGACACGTACTTCCAGGTCCAGAACATCATGAGGGGTCTGGCGATCTTCGCCCTCTCCGACGGCCGTCCCGAGGAGGCCGAGGCCTGGCTGCGCGAGGCGCTCCTCGTCGCCCTCCAGATCGAGGGCTGGGTCGTCGTCGAGACGTATTGGCGTCTGGTCGAATCGCTCGTCGCCCAGGATCGACTCGACGACGCACGGGAGCTCGTCGCGTTCGCGGCACGGAGTACTCCGGAGGAAGACCCCTACGCCCGGTCGTCGCTGCTGATGGCGGAGGCCGCCGTGGCGACCGCCTCGGGTGAGTCAACAGCGGCGGCTACCGCGTTCGCGGAGGCGCTGCGTCTGTTGGAAGGGCTCAACGTCCCGATCGACCTGGCCGAGGCTCGCCTCGCGCTCGGTCGGTCGCTCCGCGCCTTCGGCGACGTCACCGGCGGCAGAACCGAGCTCGAGCGCGCGCGTGCCATCTTCAGTCGCATCGGCGCGACGACGCGCCGAGACACGATCGACCTCGAGCTCGCGGACCTGGTGGAGGGGCCGGCACCGGCCGGCCCCTCCACGGCGTAATTGCTGCTGCCGCCCCGCCTACGACACCGGGATGAAGCTCACCACGGAGGACGGCAACGTCCCCGAGGCGCATCCGTGGCCGCCTTCGGTTCGCGGCACGGTCGCCGAGTTGAGCATCTTCGTCAGGTCGACGTCGGCGAGCTGGTTCGCGCCTTCGTTCGCGAGCAGTCCGATCGCGTCGCCCGAATTCGGGCTCTTGTACGCCGTCACCGTGTGCGGGTCGGACCCGTTGGAGAAGCCACTTCCGATGGAGCAAGTCACCCAGTCCTGAATCGCTGGAGTCCCACTGCCGGACGTCGCCGGGAGGGCGATCGCGGTGATCGCGTCACCGCCGAACTCGCCCGAGACGATGCCGACGTGGGTTCCCTGAGCCACCGCGATGCCGTTCGCGCCCTCGGACAGGAACGACTCGTCGAGCGTCTGCACCTGCGACGGAGCCGTCCAGGTTCCGGCAGGCGTGCCCGGCGTGAAGGTCGCCTGGGTCAGGTCGGCCACATACACGTTCGACGGACTGCTGAACTCCGCCGGCGCCAGCGCGATCCCGGTCGAGCAGTCCTCGCCAGACGAGTCGAGCAGGCCTCCGGACGAAATTGGCCCGTTCTCGAAGAACGCCGGGCTCGTCGTGTTCGCAACGTTCACGATCTCGTAGTTGTTGCTCTCAGACGCCGACAGCAGCAGGTTGCGGAATGGATCGATCAGCGGGTCCTCCGAGATGTCGCCCGCGGGCGACGTGAACGCCGGCTCGAAGGTCGAGGTGGCGAGGTCGAGGAACTGGAAGCCCGGGGCGCCGCCCACGCTCAGGCCGATCAGGGCCTTGTTGTGGGTGGCGTCCATCGCCACGCCGCAATTCGTGCAAGAACCTCCTGAGAAGCTGATTGAGCCGCTGCCGCCGCTCGCCAGCGTGCTGCTGAGAGAGGTGCCCGAGAGCAGGTAGACGTCCGTGTTGTTCGCCGTGCACGCCGTCATGCCGGTGACGAAGTTCGAGGCGCACGAGTTGACGGCGTTGGGGGTTGGGATCAGAGCGGGCCCGGGACCACTCCCCTCGACGGGAACGACGCCGACGCCGGTGGCCGCCGACCCCCAGTTGCCCTTCGGGACGTAGGCGCTCGCGTTTGATCCTTGGACGAGCACGGTGAGCGAGCTCGACGGCTGGCATGCGGTCGGGCCGCCGCCGCCGCCGCCGCCGCCGCAGGTCTCTCCGTTGCAGGTGGAGGTACAGGTCGAGCCCGTGCAATTCGTCTGCATGTCGACGTTCTGGCCGCTCTGAGTGTTCGTGCTAGGGGTCCCGTTGATGTTGGTGTTCTGAGTGGCCATGCAGTTGCCGGACGTCACGCAGTCGGCCTCAAGGTCGTTCGTCTGGGTGCTTCCGCTGCCTTGGTCGTTGTCCTGATTGGAGGTCTGAATGATGGTGAACTGGTCACCGCTGTTGCCGGTCTGGGTGGCGGTGCCGACGCCCTTCCTCACCGGCCCATGCTGAATCTGCGTCAATGAGGCTGGAGCTAGGCTTGCGTCCGGGTCAGCCGTGTCGCACGACGTGAGCCCGCTCTTTTGCGCGTCCTCGCACTGCGTCTCCGTCTGCGTTGCACTTGCGGTCGAGACGCCCGTGCTGTCCTGGTTCACCGTCCCCAGCAGGCCACCGTTCACGGAGCTCTGGGTCTGGCTGATCGGCCCGGCCGGGCTGTTCGCGATTGCTTGCAGGGAGTTCGTCTGAGCAAACGTCGCGTTGTTGGTGCCAGTGGCAACTCCGTGTCCGCTCCCCTGGTTCTGCTCGATGTCGAGCGTCACGTTGGCGCCGTTGTTCGCGGCGTTCTCGTTCTGCGTGACCGAGCCCGAGCCCGTCGCGGTCGAGGTCAGCGTCTGGTTCTGGATGACCGCACTCCCTGTGCAGTTGCCTGAGGAGTTTGCGGACTGCTCCGCCGAGTTGTTGCCGCTCGCGGAGTCCTGGGTGATCGTGACGGACTGGTGTGACTCCAGCGTGACCGTCACCGGCATTGCTTTCTTTCCGCGCGCGTTCGTCGAGCCGTCGATGTTGATCTCCTGGTCGACGCAGGCGACGTTGTTGCCCGAGCCGGTCGACGTCTGGGTGATCGAGGCCGTGTACGAGGCTGTCTGCGTCAGCCCTGACATTTTTGTCCCGGCGTTCTCGTAGACGACTGCCATGTTGTCCCCGGTCGCGCTCGACTGGCTGATCGTGCAGGACTGCCCCAGCCCCGTCGTCCTGATGCAGACGCTCTTGTTCCCCTTGCTCGGCGCCGCCGCGACCTGAACTACCGCGCAGCTCGAAGTCGAGCAGGCAAACGTGTTCTTGCCGCCGGCCGCTGCGACCTGGACGACCGGATGCGTCGTCAGGGTGCAGCTCCAGCCCTTGCCGGGACAGCGCGAGCCGGCGTAGTTCCGCAGCCCGCGCTGGATCACGACGCCCTTCGGATTGACACCGATCGACTTCAGGTACTTCGCGGCTCCCGACTGTGTCGAGAGATCGAACCTTGGAACGCTTGCTCCAGCTCCGGCCGATGTGATCAGAGCCGCCGCAACGGCAATCACTCCGGCTAGGGCGAGCAACCTCTTCGGATGCACAAAGCCCTCCTTCCCCAATGCGCGACGGGCGGCGCGCCGCGCGATGACGTCAATACGCTAAGCGATTGCCCGTGTCGTTTCTAGTCTGAGCGGACCTGAACCTGCTGCCTCCAGGCAGGGGCTTTTGCCCAGCGATCGAGCCGACCGATCGCGCGTTCGAGCTCTCCCGCGGACAGGCGAAACGGCTGCGCGTAGGCGACCTGCTCGATGATCGGAGCCGGATCGGTTTCTTCGAGGGCGTTCAAGACGTAGCGGATCGGCAAGCCATGTGCTACGACGAGGACTTTGCGCTCGGGCCGCGCCAGGATGATCCGGTACGCACGGACATAACGCGCAACAGTGCCGCTCCGGCTCTCGCCGCCACCCGGCGCCTCGACGGTCGGGTCGTTCGCAGCCGCCCAGACGCGGTAGCCGGCGAGAGAGCCCCCCTCGAATCGACCGAAGCGGATGTCATTGAGCTCCGCCAGAACCAGGCGCGGGACGTCGCGGCCGGCGAGGGCGAGGTCGGCGGTCTCCCGGACGCGCTCGAACTCGCTCGTCACACAGACGTCGAGCTCGGTGTCGGCGAGCAAGTCTCCGAGCTTCCGCGCCTGCTCGCGTCCGGTCGGGGTCAATGCGCACGCGACGGCTGGATCGCCGTTGACTGTCCCGACAACGCTGAGCTCGCTCTCGCCGTGGCGGGCGAGGATCACCTCGTCCATCTGGCGTGCTTCAGGTCGAGCGCCGTCGATTCCCGGCGCATGAAGCGGACGAAGTAGAACGCGAAGGCGCCGAAGAAGACGATCGCCTCCTCCGCGGCCATCGTCAGGCCGGCGACCTGCTGGTCGTTGAGCGCGCTCCAGCCCCAGATGCGCGGCGCGTGCACATAGAAGTCGTAGACGGCGCGGGGGATGAGCGCGAGCAGCAGCCCGAGCGGGCTCGCCAGCGCGAACGCGGCAAACAGATACGCGGCCGAGCTGCCGGCGTCGAGGCGCCCGGTCAGCACCGGCCACCACACGAGTACCCCGGTGACGAAGTAGCAGAGGTGTTCGAAGTGGAGCAGCGTCGAGGGATGGCGCAACGCCGTGTCGTAGGCGGCCGGGAGGTGCCAGGCGTAGTAGGTGGCAAGCCAGAGCGGCAGCGCGACGAGTGGGTGCGTGAACACCCGGACGGCGCCGTACTTTCGAGCCGCGGCTGCGGCGGCGGGCGGGATCCCGAGCACGACGAGCGCCGGGCTCCATTCCGCGAGCGCAACGTTCTGGAGCAGGTGCGCCGTCAGCAGATAGCGAAGCGCGAGGCTCTCGAGCGGCGTGACGAAGACGGCGAGGATCAGGGCGAGCCCGCCGAGGAAGCAGGCGATCCGCCAGCCTGGCGGGGGATAGCGGCGGACGACGAACGCGTACGCCAATGCCAGCAGCGGGACAAGGACGACGGCCTCGGCGTGGAGGCTCCACGAATAGGGGTGCACCCCCGATACGCTAGTTGCGGCTTCG
>Ga0207693_10000182_pt1 | contig 57166 bp, 57 predicted proteins | sample LARL81metaG_FD_184347 | JGI IMG/M metagenome (GOLD analysis project Ga0207693, IMG submission 184347) | Corn, switchgrass and miscanthus rhizosphere microbial communities from Kellogg Biological Station, Michigan, USA - LAR L8-1 metaG... | ecosystem: Host-associated > Plants > Roots >... | reverse complement strand
TAGCAGCGCAAGACTCGAGGCCAAGTGGTTCGCTACTCCTTTCTTGTAAGGATTCTTCCTCCTCCGCTTCAGGCCGGTTCATCCCGGCGCACTAACATCTCCATTTCACTCATCAGCGCGCAAAAAGGCGATTAACGTCGGCGAGGGAGCCCCTTTGGTGAGGCCTCGGATCCGGGTGGTTCACGGAACGGTTCCACAGAAATGCGCTGGTAACACACTTCCAGCACGGTCAGGCATTCTGTGCCGCCCGGCAATTGGAGAACCACGCTGTCGCCCGCTGCCGACTTCATCAACGCGCGGCCTAGTGGTGACACCCAACTGATGTGGTTGCGGTTGAGATCGACCTCGTCGGTGCCCACGATGCTCACCACTCGCTCCGTTCCCGCGGCATTGGCATAGCGCACGGTCGCTCCGAAAAATGCCCTCGTCGCAGACTGCCCAGATCTCGGAGCTTCCGGGTCCACCACTTCCGCGGCTTCGATACGCTTGGTGAGAAAGCGAATCCGCCCATCGATCTGCCGCAGCCGCCGCTTGCCGTACTTATAGTCGGCGTTTTCACTGCGATCGCCGTTGCCGGCAGCCCACGCCACCACCTCCGTCACGGCCGGACGTTCCCTGGTGAGCAGAAACCGGTGTTCATCTTTGAGGCGCTCGAGCCCGCTCCGCGTTATGTAGTTCTTGACTCGCGTCGCGGGCTCGTCCGCTTGTGGTTTTCTCGTAAACCCCTTCCGCATCTCGTAATCCTTCCAGTTCGAATCCAGTGGGTGCCCCTATGAACGCGGATGAACGCCGATAGAAAACACCTGTTGGTTATCCGCGTTCATGGGGAGTTCATCTGCGGCCCCAACTGATTTTTTCACATCTTTCAGTCTCTTAGCGATCCTATCCATCCTCTCGGACAATTGCCGGCGAAGGCTCAAAACCCGCGTCAAAATCCCAAAGATCTTTAGGTTCGTGGTGAACTTAACAGACTAAAAGGTGGGACACCCGCCTCCGTTCGACCTGACGCCACTCTTCAGAGTCGACGGCTCTGCGAGGTCATTTCGCAGATGTCGCTAGTGGCTGATTCTGTTCCTGTTCCAGCCGTTCGACCATTGCCTTGGGCAGGTTGTGCAGCAGTTCCAGGAAGGCGGCGTTGGTCCATCCGAAACCAACCACGTTCATGTGATAGCCGAGTTCGGCATGCGCTTCGGAAGATTTGGTTACGACGTTGTACTTCTCGCGGATCTCGCCATCGCGGCGAAAGTTCTCGGCGACTGTTGAAAGGAATTCGTACGAGACTCTGTCGGCATCCGAGTTGAATCCGTATCGTCGGAGTCCGCTGATCACAACCATCTCAATGTTTCCCCAACCGTAAGGAAGATCCCATTGCGCGCCGGTCTCGTCGGTGCTCATGGGAATGCCGCCGGGACGGTCAAACACCTTCACGTTATTCGCGACAGCCTTGGCTTGCTCCGGAGTGGCAAGCCCCGCCCAAAGGGGATAGAACGTGCTGGCGTACTTGTAGTCGGACATGCGGTTGGTCGTGAAGTCGTAGTCGAAGAAGAGTCCTTGCTGCTTGTTCCAGAGATACTTCGTGATGAGGCTCTTGCGTTCCTCAGCGCGCTTGCTCCATTTCTCTGCGTCCCCGGCGCGGCCCAGCCATCGGCTGATCTGCTCCAGATCTTTCTCTGTCTTATACAGAAGGCTGTTCAGACAGACGGGAGCGTAATAGTGCGTGGCCGAACCGAACGCGCCGAACCGGAAGCTGACGTCGAACCCCGACTCGCGCATCGAACGGTCGCCCTTGTAGTAGTCCTTGTTCAACTTGAATGTCCGCGTGGGTTCGCATTCGGGCCGGCCCATGGTCGTTGCGGCATCGCAGACCTGCAAGGAATATGCTGCACCGGCCGCCAGTTGCTCGGCGCCGGGTTGGCTTTCGACCAGGTAATGATCGGCTTGTTCAGGATGGAAGAAGAAGTACTGCGCCACTTTGCGGTAGAACCCGGTTTCATCTTTCACTGCTTCAGGTGGTGGACCATCGCCAAAATCGTAGTAGCGGGAGAGTCCCGTCTGGCCAGCCAGGTGCGGATCGCGCGTCCACATCTCATAGTCTTTGTTCAGGTCAGCATAGGCCCGCTCCAGCCAGGCTTTGTCGTCTTTCTGCGCAGCGTGCGGGTGTAAGGCCTGGTAGACATCGATGAACATCGAACTCAGGAATGGCGGTTGGGAGCGCGTCAGATAATAAGTACGGTTCGCGTTGAGCATTGCGCCGTAGTGCTCAATTTCGAAGAAGAAGTTATCAACCATCCCACGCGCGAGATTAAGTCGTCCGGCCTGCAGTAGGCCGCGAACAATGAAATAACTGTCCCAGCCGTACATCTCGTTGAAGCGTCCGCCCGGCACTACATATTTATTCGGCAGATACAGTAATCCCGGAGGATCGATATTGCTGGTATTGACCTCTCCCAGTTTGTGAATCTCAACCGGCAACCGCTCGGCTCGAACTATGCAGTTGCTGGTGAGCATCTTCACTGATTCGGGCTCAGCCAAATCCTTGGGCAGATATAAAACCGGTGTTGCAGCGATCTTTGGATCGACGATGCTCTGGCACTCGGTCATGGAGCGAGTCAGCGTATCCCACGCGGTGGAGATGTAATCGAGGATCGGCTTCAGACCTTGCCCGTTCGTGTCGACAGGAGCCGACAGGGCCGCAGGCGTGGTAATAATGCAGCCCAAGAGAAGGACGGAAAAAAATCGAAGGGAACGGTGCGACTTTATCGAAGTCTGGATGGTCATTGGCGTGATCGAAAAGCCTCGTCATCATAACCGTGTGGCAACTCAAAGAGAAGTATTGAAAACTCAGAGTCGGATCGGCTGAGCCCGGGTCCGTCGTTGACGATTTTTCGTGCTGAAAAGCCTTCTCCCGGCGTCATCCCGACCGGAGCCGCTTTTCCGGCGGAGGGAGGGATCTCCCAACACACGAGATCCTTCACTCCGCCTGAACTGCGGCTCCGTTCAGAATGACCGGCAAACTTGTGACGTCTGGCTATCGCGCCCTCGACGCGGGTTTGATTTATCCTAGAAAGTTTTCGTCAAGTATTTTGAGGGGGACGAAATTGAAATCACTGATACCTCGTTTGTCTTTCTTTCTGGCCGCCCTGCTGACTACACTGAGTTCCGCTCAGGTTCCTGAGAACCTCTACAACGATTTGCATTGGCGTTCCATTGGCCCGCTGCGCGGGGGACGCACCCGGGCAGCTGCCGGCGTTTCCAGCCAGCCCAATGTCTTCTATATGGCGCAGGTCAACGGTGGCGTGTGGAAGTCGAATGACTATGGGCGCACGTGGAACCCGATTTTCGATCAGCAGCCCACGCAATCCATCGGCGCGATCGCAGTGGCGGCGTCCGATCCTAATATCATTTACGTCGGGAGCGGAGAGGGCTTGCACCGACCTGATCTGTCGGTCGGCAACGGCATCTACAAATCGACGGACGCCGGAAAGACCTGGATTCACCTTGGGCTGCGGGATGGCCAGCAGATTCCTGCTCTGGCGATAGATCCGCGCGATCCAAATAAGGTCTTCGCGGCGGTGCTGGGACATCCGTATGGACCGAGCGAGGAGCGCGGAATCTACCGCTCAACGGATGGCGGTCGGAACTGGCAGAGGGTCATTTCGAAAGACGAAAACACAGGTGGGTCGGACGTTGAAATCGATCCGTCGAATCCCGATGTTGTCTACGCTGCGATGTGGGAGGCCCGCGAGGGACCTTGGGAAGATGGGAACGAAAAAAACGGGACGAGCGGCGGACTCTTCAAATCCACCGATGGCGGCGCCACATGGCATCAACTGACCAAGGGTTTGCCCCAAGATCTGTCACAGATTTACGTTGCGATTGCTCCCAGTGATTCGAAGCGGCTCTATGCGACCCTGGCCACCGCGGGAGGCAAGCTGAATGTTTATCGCTCGGATGATGCGGGCGAGTCATGGGCACAAATCACCGATGACCCACGTCCTTCCGGACGAATCGGGGGCGGCGACCTGCCGATCCCGCGAGTAGATCCGAAGAATCCCGACCTTCTCTACGTTGCCAGCACCGTCACGATGCGTTCAGCGGACGGCGGCAAGACGTGGTCCGGCTTTCGTGGGGCTCCCGGCGGAGATGACTATCAGAATCTGTGGATCAATCCCAACAATGGCGACATCATCCTGCTGGTCAGCGACCAAGGCGCGATCATCACGGTGAATCGCGGAGAGACTTGGAGTTCCTGGTATAACCAGCCGACGGCACAGCTTTACCATGCGATCGCGGACAATTCCTTTCCTTATCGCGTGTGCGCAGGGCAGCAGGAGAGTGGCTCGGTGTGTATTGCGAGCCGCGGCAATGATGGCGCGGTTGGCTATCGCGAGTGGCATCCTGTGGGAGTGATCGAATATGGATACGTCGCGCCCGACCCGCTCGATCCAGATGTGATTTACGGCGGAGGCAGAACCGAAGTCTCGAAATATCACTACTCCACGGGACAAGTTCAGAATGTCACGCCGATTCCCTTGCGGAGCAAGGAATATCGTGCGAACCGCACCGAGCCGTTGATGTTCTCGCCGGTTGATCCGCATACCCTTTATTACGCCAGCAACGTGCTGTTCAGGACGACCGACGGCGGGAGCACCTGGCAGGCGATCAGCAAGGATTTGAGCCGCGAAAAGCCTGTCGCGCCTGCGAGTGTGGGCACGCTGATGAACAAAGGCATGGAGAACACGCGCGGGGTGATCTACGCTCTCGCACCTTCATTCAAGGACATCAACACGCTTTGGGCTGGAACCGACGACGGGCTGATCTGGATCACGCACGATGGCGGCAAGAATTGGAGTGAGATCACTCCCAAGGAACTCATTCCATGGAACAAGGTCACCCAAATTTCCGCGTCGCACTTCGATGAGAAAGCCGCGTATGCATCAGTCAGCGGTTTCCGTATCAATGACATGCATCCCTACATCTATCGCACGCGCGATGGAGGGAAGTCGTGGACGCTGATCACTGCCGGCCTGCCCGATTTCGGGCCGGTGGACACGGTGCGGGAGGATCCCGTGCGAAAAGGACTCCTTTTTGCTGGGACAGAAAACGCCGTGTGGGTTTCTTTCGACGACGGGGATCACTGGCAATCGCTGCAACTGAATTTGCCCCATACGTCGATGCGCGATCTGTGGATTCATGAGAACGACCTGATCGTCGGCACGCACGGACGCGGATTCTGGATTCTGGACGACATAGCTCCCTTGCGCGAGGCAGCGGCTTCGCTCGCCGGTGGTGTGCATTTGTTCAAGCCAGCGTCGGCGTACCGGGTTCAGCGCGATACCTACACCGACACTCCGCTTCCTCCGGACGAACCGGTATCTCCGAATCCTCCGGACGGCGCCATCGTGGACTACTATCTGCCATCGAGCGCGAACTCGGTGACGCTCGAGGTCCTGGACGGGCAGGGAAAAGTCGTGCGTCGGTATGCGAACACTGACAAACCGGAGATCAGCGACGAGGACCTGCAAAAGCAACTGATCCCGTTGTATTGGCCGCGGACCCCGCGCCGGCTCTCCACTGACGCTGGGATGCATCGCTGGGTATGGGATCTGCATTACGCCACGCCGACCACAGCGAGGCACGAATATCCGATCTCCGCAATCCCGCATGACACGCCACGATACCCGCTGGGGCCGACTGCGCTGCCGGGAAACTACACCGTCCGACTGACGGTGGATGGGAAATCTTCAACCGCGCCATTGACTCTCAAGATGGATCCCCGAGTGAAGACTGCGTCGGCGGGACTACAGAAGAAGTTTCAAGCGGAAGCGCGTCTGGCGGCGCTCATGAGCGAAACGTCTGAGGCCGTTCTACAAGCTGGATCCATCCGTACACAGCTGGAGAAGTTGAAGCTTGAGTCCGCTGACGCCAAGAGTGCGGTCGAGGGTTTCCAGAAAAAACTCACGGGAGTGCTGGGAGTGCTGGGAGCGCCCGGCGGCTTCTTCGCACCTCCATCGGAGGACGTCACCCTGAGCCGGGTGAATGGTGAGGTCGGCACTTTGTATCAGTCCATTTGGCAAGCCGATGCGGAACCTACTTCGTCGCAAGTGAAAGCGGCAGAGAAGACCGAGCATGAGAGCACTGAAGCCTTGACTCGTTGGCGTGAACTCAAGAACTCAGATCTTCCCGCGCTCAACAATGTGTTGCGCCAGTCGCACGCCCCTGAGATAAAGATCGAGACGGAACCTCATTCGATTGAGAGTGGTGTTGATCTGGATGAGGAATGAGTCCCGTAGCTAGAGATCTTCTATGGCTTTCCGCAGTTGCTCGGCGATCTGTGCGGCGTCGGTCCCGTCCGCGAATTTGATGGGGACACCTACTCGCACGCAAATTCTCCAAGGCGGCGCGAAATGCCTGCCGGCCTTCTTGTATTCGAAGAGGCCGTCGATGCGCATGGGGACGACTGGAATACCCAAGTCCTCGGCCAGCAGCCCGATGCCGCTGCGGAAGGGGCATAGTTTTCCGTCAGTCGTGTGTCGCCCTTCAGGAAATACCAGGACGCTGTAGCCGCGATCGACAGCTTCGCCCGCATATGCAAAGCTGCGGCGGAACCCAGCTTCACGCGGCAATGGAAAAAGATTCAGCAGCGAAACACCCAATACCCATTGCACGCGGTCGTAGATTCGGAGAAACCAGTTCCGGTCGGCGGAGGGCGAGCGCAGCGCCTCCAGAGTCTCTCCGCCCGTTGCAATGGCAAGCCGGTGCCGGAACCGAGCCGGCAGTGCGGTTAGGACGAATCCGGGGTCAACGTGTCCGAGATGATTGCAGATCACGAGCAACGGGCCTTTGACCCGCCGCAAGTTTTCGCGGCCTATCACACGGGGCCATCCCAGTAGCAGGATCGCGGGACGCATGAGCAGATACTGAGCCAGGACGCGGATCCATCGCACTGGCCGCCTAAGCACCCACCCAGGATAGTGATACGGTTTGGGCGGAACTACATCTCCGCGCAGCATGCGCTCGAGGTCGCCGACCGTGCGCAGGGAGCTGAACCGCGTCTCACTTAAGTCAATCTGATAACGATCTTCCAGAGCGCCCATCAACTCAACGCGATCCAGCGAGCTGAGTCCAAGATCTGATTCGAGGCTGGCGTCGTTTCGCAGAGTTGTTACCGGACGCTTCGCAACGCGGCTGATCAACTCGGCGAGTTGGCCGCCCGCAGCATGAGCGTCAGAATTTTGATATGCAACTCCCGGGCCTTGCAGCAATGAGGTCACGGCATCCGCAATTACGTTCCGCCGGGGCTTCTGCGTATTCGTTCGCGGGAAGTCATCGTCTGGCCACTCCACCCACAACCGGATGCGCTGGTATTCCGCCAACGAGTCGTTGGCACGTCCAACCACCGCCCCGGCGCTGCCGGATTGGTGCAGAATCAACACGCCGCACGGCTCTGCGTTCCCGCCCCGCTCGACCCCGACCACCACGCAATCTCTAACCTCTGGTTGCAGCCGCAGAGCACGTTCCAGGTCGGCCGGGTGTACATTTGTTCCGCCCGGCGTCACGATGATTTCTTTCTTTCGCCCTCTGAAATACAAATTGCCTTGAGGGTCCAGTGCTCCGATGTCGCCAGTGCGATACCAGCCCTGATCATCAGAGACGCCCTGCCGCCCGTCGCCCCAGTATCCTGAAGCGACGCCTCCGCCCTTGACGAGAATCTCGCCATCTTCCGCCAGTTTCACCTCCCGTCCGGGAAGCACTTTGCCGATCGATCCTTTGCCGAGCCGGAATGGATGGTTCACGCTGATCAGTGAAGTCGTCTCGGTGAGTCCGTATCCCTGAATTACGGCGTATCCTAAACGCCCCCAAAACTCCTCGGTTTCGGCGTCGAGCGCCGCACCGCCCGAGATGAAGGCCAGGAATTTCCATCCGAACTGGCGCCGGATCGAGCGAAAGATCCACCAGCGATGCAGGAAGTGCTTCTCTTTCGCGTCGCTGAATCGCTTCTTGAATGCGGCCATCTTCCTGCTGTCTTCGAGATCGCGCTCCACCTTTTCCTTCAGCGACTGCAGTACACGTGGGACACTGACCATGACTGAGACGCGTTCTCGATGGATGGTTCGAATCACCTCTGAGGGTTTCAATTCCTGCTGGAAGATCACGGTGCCTCCCAACAGAGGAGGCAGGAACATGCCCAGAAATTGACCAAAGACATGGCTGAGCGGCAGCAGATTCAAAAAGCGGAGCGGATGCACGAACCGCTCATACTTCAGATATCGCTGCATCTCGCGTTCCAAGGGAGCGATGTTCGCCAGGACGTTTCCATGCGTGATGACGACGCCCTTTGGCTCAGCCGTCGTGCCCGAGGTGAATACAATTTGGAGGACGTCACTGGCATCGAGAGCTGCGGTAGAAATTTTGTCCCCCGATCCGGAAGGCAGTTCTTCAAAGACTAAAGTCGGAATCCGAGCACCCGCAGGAGCGTGATTCGACCGATCACGCGATGCGACCAGGAGCTTTGCCTCTACTTGCTCGATGACCCTTCCGGCGAAGTCGGGCGACGCGCCGTCGTCCATCGGAACCACGATTACTCCCCTCAGGGCGCATCCGAAGAAAGCAGCTACCCATTCCGCGCAATTCTCTCCCCAAAGCATGATGCGATCGGCCTTCGTTATGGAACGGCGATCCAGCTCTCCAGCGAAGCTCACGGCCATACTGGCGATCTGACCGTAGGTGAATGATTGGGTCCGGTACCCACGCCGCTGGCGATAGGCACACTCTTGCGGATGGGTGCCAAAGTTTGTGAGAAAAAAGTCCGCGATCGAGTTTGCCATGCGGCGGAGTGCCAAAGCTCCTGTTTCAAGTCTAGTGGAATCAGGACTGCCCGGAATCGAGAGGCGTTCACTTTTCAAAGTGCACACCTGAGTCGTCGGAGTCTCGCACAGACTCAGTGGTAACTTGCCGACGAGGTGCAATTGTGCGACATAGAGCTATGCGCATGACCAAATGGCTGCTGATTCCTTGCTTGTTTGTCTGCTTCGCCCACGTCCTCTTCGGCCAGGAGAAGTCGGACGCTGCCACCGTTCGTTCCCTTGAACTTAAGTGGACTGAGTCCTACAAGCAGCACAGCATCGAAATTCTGTCCACGCTGCTGGCGGACGATTTCGTGATTACGGTGGAGGACGGCAGCGTGTACAGCAAGGCCGGGTACATATCCCATACAGCGGATGCCAAGGTGCGGGTCGACATCGCCGAGATGACCGACCTCAAGGTACGAATCCATGGAGATACGGCTGTGGTGACCGGCGCGTACCATGAAAAGGGTGACTCTGGCGGCAAGCCCTACGAGTATCACGATCGCCTAACCGATGTCTGGATGAAAGTAGGCGGAAAGTGGCAGGTTGTCGCCTCGCACTACAGCGTACCGTACAAACCCTAAGGCCTTCACCGGATACTCAAACCACAGGTCTGCGTTTTAGGATTGCGCGTTTTTCCCCGTATGACGAAAGCCGGCTTGTGGTTGACGCTCGCCTGGGCCCTCTTCTGTGCCGGTTGTGGAAACAGCAGCACCAAAGTGACGCCCGGGACGAATCCTCTTGTCGCCCAGTACACAATAAGCGGCGCGCCTTCCGGATCATCTGTGGCGGTTGAGTTCGGGCCCGATACCAACTACGGGTTCACTACCTCAGATTTCCCCGTTCCCGATGGGACATTCAGTGTGACGGTGCTGGTCGCCGGCATGAGGCCCGATTCCACGTACCACATGCGAGCGGTCACGACGCGGCCGGACGGAGGTAAAAAGTACGATCACGACCGGACCTTTACCACCGGACAGGTTCCCGACAACAAGCTTCCTAATACCACCGTGACACTTACACCCGGCAACACTCCTTCTCCTGGAATCGAATTGCTAGGACTGAACCCGGGCGCGAACAATTCCCCCCAATTCACGATTGAAGCTCTCGATCCTGCCGGCAACCTGATCTGGTACTACGACTACGATCACAGCATTGGTGTGGCGCAACCCATAAAGCTGCTTTCAAATGGGCATTTCCTCCTCAGTTTCTTTGGCGGTCCGTCGGCGACGCAAGGTGGTGGCACGGTTCGCGAGATCGATCTTGACGGCACTACGATTCATGAATTCACCGTCAATGATCTGAACAAGTCTTTGGCCACCTCTGGCGCCGCTTGGACTGCTTTCTCAATTCACCATGATTTTGTGGAACTACCCAATGGCCATTTGCTGCTGCTGGTGAACTCCTTCAAGGACTTCACGGATGTGCAGGGCTTTCCCGGAACAACATCCGTGCAAGGTGATGCCATCGTCGATCTTGACGAGAACCTAACACCGGTATGGGTTTGGTCCGCGTTTGATCATCTCGATGTAAATCGCCATCCGTTTGGGTTCACGCAACAATTCGCAGACTGGACTCACAGCAACGCGCTTCTGTATTCGCCTGACGATGGGAACCTTCTGCTTTCCGTGCGGCATCAGTTCTGGGTCGTCAAGATTAACTACGCCAATGGCCAGGGTAGTGGAGACGTACTGTGGAAACTAGGCTACCAGGGAGACTTCACACTATTAAATTCAACGTCTCCAGCCGATTGGTTCTATGCCCAGCATTTTCCGAGCATTGTCAGTCCCAATAGTTCGGGAGACTTCCAGGTGGCTATTTTCGATAACGGCGACAATCGCTTGCTGGATGCGAATGAAACCGCCTGCGGCTCCAACGGAGCACCGGCGTGTTACAGCCGGGCGGTGATTTTCGACGTGAATGAAATGGACAAGACCGCGCAGGTTCTCTGGTCTACCCAACTTCCCTACTCGTTCTGGGGAGGAGCGATCCAGCAGCTTCCCAACGGCAACGTGTTCGTCGATTCGACGACCCCTCTGGATTTGGCAAACAAGAGCGCTCGTATTATCGAAATGACACAGGACGAAACTCCGCAGACGATCTGGACGCTCGAGATCAATGGCCAGAACTCATATCGTACGATCCATCTGCCCAGTCTTTATCCGGGCGTGCAATGGTAGAGAAGCGAGTTCAGTTCTTTTTTCGGGTCAGCCTAACTCTTGCGACCCGACTTTCCGTTGGACTCTCGAGTTTCAGGTCTCCGGTTAGTTCATCTCCTTCACCGGTCAGGTTGTAGGTGAATTTCCATTCGCCTGTGGTTACCTGAAACCTCACTTTGTTTCCATTAATACTTCCATTCTCGAGGGGGTACTGTTCCCCTGCATTTGGTCCGGCGCTCCCCGAGAGGGTTTTGCCTTCCGGCTTCAGAGTGATCAACTGTGGAATGTCGTGCTCTCCGCCCTCAGGCTTGAAGCTGCCCGACCAGGTTCCGGCAAGATCGGCAGGCATAACGCCAGTTGTAATGAGCAGAACCAGAGTGAGCAGCAGTTTCACTGGGCCTCCGAATTACCTGGCATAAACAAAGCCCTTTCGCCGCAACCAGATCAACAATCCGCTCACCGCCTGCAGAGGAACTAGCAGGCTCGTGACTAACGCCACGATTTTGGTTGGCATTCCCCAAATATTGCCAGTGTGGATTGCATCGTTCAATGCCATGAAACGTTGGCCAGAGGAGAGAGAAGATGCCAAACGGATTGAGATGATGCGGCCGCTCGACGGATCCAGAGAGATGAAATTTTGCTCTCCAGTGAATCGACTTTGGCGATCATCGAGCCCAACAACGTAGCTTCCTCCAAATTGAGGCATCTGGACGCGCGAGGTGACCGCACCCGGCAATTGGGCACAGGCAAGCGCGACGGCCTGGTCCGGACTAATTTGATTTCTTTCCGACTTCAACGCCGGGGCGGCAATCGATTCACCTTTGTTAATTGCCCGCGCAGCGGGCACTCTGTCGATGAACCATTTCGCTTCATCCTCGAACCCGATCACCGTACCCGTGGCGACGAGTACTACGACAGGCAAGAGTGAGAAGAACCCGACTGAGCTGTGCAGGTCGTACCAAAATCTTGCACTCCACAACCTTCCTCCAATTCGCATCCGTTTGACTGGCCACCATAGATAGAGACCCGAGATCACCGAAAGCAAAGTGGCAAATGTCGACCATTTCACGATCGCTCGCCCAATTTCTCCCGTCGCGAGACGAACATGTAGGGCTCGCACGACGCCCAGGAAAGATTGTCCCCTGGTTCGCAGGCCCAGAACCTGTCCTGTGTATGGATTGACCGAGACGATTCCGCGGGAAAGGATAACTTGCGTCGATAAGTCCGGAGCGCTGGAAGGCAAATAGGCAATGATGGATTCACCGGGATACTTCAGCGATATCGCATTTCCGATTTCAACGAGGGAAAGTGCTCTGCCGCCAGGTTTGATGTAAGAAATGTGGCGATGCGACAGGCGATCCAACTCTGGCTCAAACGCGAGAATCGCGCCGGTTGCTCCAAGCACAACGATGATGAGTCCCGCGGCGAGTCCAATCGCGAGGTGGAGGTTGAGAATCACCCTGCGCATACCGGAGCATCCTAGGCGAATGGCGCTAGAGTTACTATTCTCTTCCGACTCCGAGTGCGTCCGCGACGCGGTTGATGTAGTTGAACCAGGCTGCAATCAGCGTGATCTGCAGAATGCCGCGATCGTCGAATCCCACCGAACGCAGCCGATCCATATCGTCTTTCCAGACCTTAGTCGCGTCCTTGGTGACTTTGACCACGTAATCGAGCATCACCCGGTCCTGCGTCGAAATCGGCGCGGTCGTGTAGTCCTTCTCCAAAGCTTCGACCAGAGCTTTGTCCAACGTCACTCTACGCAGAAACTCTGCGTGGGATTCGATTCAATACACGCACCGGTTGGTCACCGAGACCATGGTTGCGACCATCTCGTGCTGGGCGCGATTGAGCGGCAGGTCGGGCGACATCAGGGATCCGAAAGTCGCAAAAGCGTGATAGAGGGCGTCCGGGATCAGCGTATGGGATCCGACGATTGACGACGCTCCCGAAGGATCGGGATGGACTGGCTCGGCATACTCCTTTGGGTAAAACTCCTTTTCGCCTTCAATGGCCTTGCGGAGCTTTTCGTCCGCTTCGGGCAGCGACACAGTTCGAATCCAGGTCATGTTTGTTGGTTCCCCTCGTTCACCAAGCGGTTTGCGAAACGATACACGTTCGCATCGCAAGGCCAAATAATTCGTTCATACTAGATACTTGGGAAGCCGGCGCCGTGCCCATTCATTGCCGGTATACCATGAGGAAATGAACCTTCCCGTGAATCCTCCGGTACTGCCCATGCTGGCGAAACGGGTCGAAGCATTGCCGGCCGGCGAAGAATGGATCTTCGAGCCCAAGTGGGATGGCTTCCGGGCGCTGGTGTTTCGTGACGGAGAAGAGGTCTTCATCCAGAGCCGGGATGAGAAGCCTTTGAACCGCTACTTTCCGGAATTGATCGAGCCTCTGCAGGCGACCCTGCCTACGCGCTGCGTTCTCGACGGAGAGATCGTGATCGTAAAGAACAACGAACTCGATTTCGATCTGCTGCAACTTCGGCTGCATCCGGCCGCTTCGCGTGTGAAGATGCTTTCGCAGCAAACGCCGGCTTCGTTTGTGTTCTTTGATGTGCTTTGCGAGGGTGACAGCGATCTTCGAAACGAGCCCTTCGAGATCCGACGCAAGCGGCTCGAATCGCTGCTGAAATCAGCAAAGCCACCCATCCACATCACCCCAGCCACATCCGATCGGGGAACTGCCGAGGATTGGTTTCGCCGGTTTGAAGGTGCAGGATTTGATGGCGTTATCGCGAAGCCGACTTCCGGAGTGTACGAGCCGAACAAACGAGTCATGCTCAAGGTAAAACACGAGCGTGACTGCGACTGCGTGGTGGCAGGATTTCGCTGGCATAAGAAGGGCGATCGCACGCTCGTAGGCTCACTGCTCCTCGGACTGTACGACGATGCCGGCGCTTTGCAGCACGTTGGCGTGTGCGCGAGTTTCAGCACGGCGAAGCGAAAGGAACTTGTTGATTTCCTCGAGCCTCACCGAAAGAACGCGCTCGACGCACATCCTTGGAAGTCGTGGGCCGACCACATGGCAGAAGACGGGATGAAACGCATGCCCGGTGGTCAAAGCCGCTGGAGCCAGGGCAAAGACTTGTCATGGGAGCCGTTGCGGCCCGAGCTTGTGGTCGAAGTTGCATACGACCATATGCAAGGAGACCGCTTCCGACACACCGCGCAATTCCGTCGCTGGCGTGCCGACAAGAAGCCGACGGACTGCACCTATGCTCAGCTGGAGGTTGTCCCACCGCAGGAGTTAGCCGCGATTTTCCCGAGCGGACGGTGAGCAGGACAACCCACGCTACTCCTCTTTGCGTTTCTTTTTCTTGCTCCACTCGCGCCATTCGCGCGTGGGATCGTCGTCGGGATCGGGAGTTTCCTGCTGCGGTCGGCGTTCTTCTGGTACGTGCTGCAGGTTAATTCGGATGCGCGTCCAGGTCGAAGATCGCCCACGCATCGAGTCGACCAGCACGTCTTCCGGAGCGAGCATGCCCACGACATCGACGTGTTTGGCTTTCCATCGTTCGAGGCCTGCCAACGCAGCCGCTTTGTCTGGAGAGTTCGCCACGGTGATAAGAGGCATCTTTACGCGTGGACTCTTCGCCCGTTTCTTCGCTGCGGACTTCGCCCGAGAGGGCGCCACGCGGGGCCCCTCGGAGTCCATTTTGCGGAAGTGAGGAGGCCATGGCGCATCAGCTAGCCCGGCGACTTCGTCTTGGTGGGCAAGCTCGAGCAGCTTCTCGAGGGAGCCTGGAGCCGAATCCATGTCTGCGTGCGGATCGCCGATCTTCGTGAAACGTTCTGGAACGGTGAACAACGTGAAATCGGCGGGATCGCATTCTGCAACTTCGTTCCAATGAAGTGGAGTCGAAACGCGTGCATCCGGAAGCGGGCGGACGGAATACGCTGAGCACGTGGTGCGGTCCTTGGCGTTCTGGTTGTAGTCGAGAAACACGCCGTGCCGTTCTTCCTTCCACCATTTCGAAGTAGCCAGTTGCGGAGCCCGGCGTTCCACTGCACGCGACAGAGCAACCGCCGCGCGGCGCACTTCGGAAAACGTCCATCGCGGCTCTATACGCACATTCACGTGTATGCCGCGGGAACCGCTTGTCTTAGGCCAGCCGCGAAGTCCCAACTCTTCGAGCAGGTTCTTCACTTCGAGCGCGACTTTCTTGACATCGTCCCAGGCAACGCCAGGAACTGGGTCAAGATCAATCCGCAGTTCATCGGGATGATCCAAGTCCGCCGACCGAACAGGATGCGGATGCAGTTCGATACAGCCGAGGTTCACGATCCAGGCCAAGCCTGCGGCGTCGTCGACGACAATCTCTTCTGCTGTGCGGCCTGAAGGAAAAGAAAGTGTGACGGTTCTCAACCAGGATGGCCGCTGCTCCGGCGCTCTCTTTTGGTAAAACGCCTCGCCCTCGGCGCCATTTACGAAACGCTTAAGAACGATGGGGCGATCTTTAATTCCATTGAGCGCTCCCGGCGCAACCGAGAGGTAATAGCGCACCAGATCCAATTTGCTAATCCGGTCCTTCGCAGAAAAGTAAGGCTTATCGGGATGCGTGATCTGCACCTCACGCCCCTCCACCTGAAGAACCTCATTGGCGGCGCTTTTCCCCACCAGAAAAGGCTAACACGCAGTGGACAGCAGGCTGTTGTCCCCCAATCGATATCCATACAAGTTCACTGATCTTCCACAGCTTTTTCTCCTTGACAATTTATTCCCCTCCGTCTATATAGCCATATAGAAATATAGCCAATGAGTGATAAAACGAATATCCCTGACCCGCTCGATATCACTTTCGCCGCGCTGGCGGATGCGACCCGGCGCGCAATTCTTGCCCGGCTGGCGCTAGGAGAGGCTTCTGTGAATGAACTGGCGGCACCTTTTCGTCTCAGCCAACCGACGATTTCCAAGCACCTTAAAGTCCTGGAACGAGCCGGACTGATATCGCAGGAACGATCGGCGCAGCGCCGGCCGCGACGCCTCGTCGCCAAACCTCTTGAGGAAGCCACCGCCTGGCTTAACGGTTACAGAAATCCCGGCACTTTGCAGCTGACTACTCCGACGGACCGGGAAATAACATTTCGGCGGGTGTTCGCGGCACCACGGCGCGCCGTCTTCGATGCCTTTACCAAACCCGTGTTGCTGAAGCAATGGTTCTATGGAGCTCCTGGCGGAATCTTGGCGGTATGCGATGTGGCTCTGAAGGCAGGAGATTCGTTCCGATATGTTTGGCGCAGCCCTGAAGGCGCTGAACTGGGCATGAGGGGCCAATGCATAGAGTTCGTCAGGCCCAAAAGGATCGTCGCGACTGAAAAGTGGGACCAACCATGGTATCCCGGCGACGCGGTAGGGACGTTCGCGTTGGAGGAAGAGGGCGGCGTCACTACCCTGACGCAAACCATCCGTTACGAATCGCAAGCAGCCCGGGACATGGTTCTAAAAACATCTGTCGAACATGGCGTGGCTCTTGGCTATGACCGGTTGGCCAAGTTGCTGGAATCGTTGCCAGTCAGGAAGGGAAAGAAATGAGCTCAAACACATTGGAAAAAGGTGCACCCTCACGTCACATCGGCCGAAGCACTCTTGCGCTTGCCGCCGGAATGGCGACGGCGATCATTCTGTCTCTCGGAACTGACCTTGGGCTGCATGCAGTCGGATTGACTCCGCCTCTGGGGCAGCCGATGTCTGATCCGTGGCTATTGCTCGCGACAACCTATCGCACGATCTATGGGGTCATCGCCAGCTATATTGTTGCGCGACTCGCTCCTAACCGGCCGCTGCATCACGCACTGATCGGCGGGTTCATAGGACTAGTCGCTAGCATCGCTGGCGCAATCGCGACATGGAACAGCGGACTGGGTCCTCACTGGTATCCGCTGTCATTGATCGTACTCGCGGTTCCGCCTGCCTGGGTTGGCGGAAAACTGCGCGAGATGCAACTACGGACGCAGACTGTTGCGACGATTTCCTAAGACACAGAAATAAGGCAATACACATGAAGAAAACAGAACCGCTGACCAAGCCTTCCGAGCCCGAGAAGGTTGACGCCTACATGCAAAAGCTTAAACACCCACTGGCCGATGTGGTGGAGGCTCTGCGTCGGATTATTCTGAGCACGAGCCGCGAGATCGGCGAGGAGATCAAGTGGAATGCGCCGACATTCTTCTATTCAGGAGAGATGAAGCCCTCGGATCCGAAGCAGTACAAGCGCTATATCGTCGTCTTCAACCTCTATCAGAAGGATTGCATCCGGCTCGTCTTTCCCAGCGGAGCAAAGATCAAAGGCTCTTCGGGTTTGTTGCAAGGAGATTACTCGGATGGAAGGCGCCTATCCTTCTTTCACACTATGGAAGAAGTAAAATCGAAGACTACGTCGCTGCAGCAAGCAATTCGAAAGTGGCTGACGCTGTTGGAAAAAGACTAGATCAGCCAAATGTTGCTGCGCGAAAAATGCTCTTTGCCGTGCGGCGGGCCTGCTGATTCCGTTGGTAACCCTTCGGTACACTCCCTTTCGGTAACCCTTGGTAACCATGCCTTCCATGACTTCCAGACGTACAATTGGCCTTGTCCGGTCGGCCACTCGCCGATATTGATAGTGGCCCTCCGCGACCGTACCCGGGAGCAGCCCCCAGCGTTCAGCGGGTTTGTCGCAATCTTGTTCGCGGTTGATTTTTTAAAAAGAACACCAGGGTCCGGAGTTCGACGCTCTTATGGCACTGTTCGGCTTCAACAAGCAGAAGGTCCTCGCCAATGCGGAGAAGTATGTCCAGCAGGGCAAGCTACAGAATGCCATCTCCGAGTACGAGAAGATTCTCAAGCACGATGCCAAGGACCTGACAGTTACCAATACGGTCGGCGATCTCTACTCGCGTATCGGCGAGAGCGACAAGGCTACAGATTGCTTCAAGAGTGTGGGCGATGCCTATGCCAGCCAGGGCTTCACGGTCAAAGCCATCGCGATGTACAAGAAGATCTGCAAGCTCAAACCCTCGCTCGAGAGCTTACTGAAGCTGGCCGAACTTTACACTCAGCAGGGCCTGTTCAACGACGCGCGGGCGCAATACCTTCAGGTCGCAGAAGAATTCATGAAGGCCGGCGAACTGGAGAACGCCGTCCGCATCTTCCAGAAGATCCTGGAAATGGATCCCGAAAACAGCCAGATGCGCGTAAAGCTGGCTGAGGTCTACGTACGCCTCGGCAAGAAGAATGACGCCTGGCAGATCTTCTCGCAGGCCGCCGAGAGCATGCGCTCCAAGGGATCGTTGCAAGGCGCAGAAGAAGTCCTGCAGCGCATGCTTACTCTCGACCCGGGCAACACGTATGCGCTGGAAATGCAGGGGAAGAACCTGCTCGAATCCGGGGACGGCGCTGCAGCGGTTGCCGCTTTCCAGAAAATTCCGGATATCGATTCCAAGCCTGAAAGCCTGAAAGACCTGCTCAGGGCTTACCTGGCGACCGGACAGCTATCTGAGGCGGGAAGCATAGCCAACAAGCTGCTGACCGTGCACAACGACCTGTCGGCGATTTCGACCTTCGCCGATGCCTTGATGCAGGCTGGCCAATACGAGAATGCTCTGCAGGTTTACGATCAGCATGCCGAGCGACTCCTGGCGGAAAACTCCGACAAGGTTCTCAAGAACCTGCACACGGTTATCGGGCACGTTCGCGATAATCCTGATTCGCTGCAGAAGCTCCTCGATCTTTTCAACAAGGCCGGGGAAAATACGCACATCACGGAAGTCACCGAACTGCTGGCCCATGCCAGTGTGCAGTCCGGTGAATTGACGCAAGCCCGAGATCTCTATCAGAAACTGGCCCAGCTCGAACCCCAGAACGCCCTGCACATGCAGAATTACCAGCAGGTCGTCAGTCAATTGGGAGGCACATCGGGCGCCAAGCTGATCACGCCGGAAGAGGCCGTTGTCCTGATCGACGACCTCGAAGCAACGGCACCTTCGATTCATCAGCACTATTCCGATGAAGTTGCCCTGGCGGTGCGTTCGGCCCTGACGGATGCCGAGCTCTTCATTTCGTACAACATGCCCGCCAAGGCGCTAGGCCCGTTGGTCACCGCTCTGCCCCTGGCGCCGAACGATCTGCGACTGAACCAGCGTTTGGCTGCTTTGCACACCCGCGCCGGGCGGTTTGCCGAAGCGGCTGTCTGCTGCCGCACTCTGCAGAACATTTATTCCGACGCCGATCATCCGGACGAAGCTTCTCGCTATGGCGAACTGGCTGAACGATACGAGGAGCGTTCCGCCACACCTGCGCGCATCGCGTCCCACGAAGAAGAACATATTTTCCTCGAAGCGCCTGCCGGCGAAGCGCAGGAAGAGGCGCACGAAGAAGTCCACGAAGTTCAGGAGGCCGAGCCCGAAGTTGCGGAGTTCGCGGTCGAGGAGACTCCCGGCGAAATCACGATCGAAGAACCGGAAGCCGCGGTACCCGAGGTTCAGGAAGCGCCGGTCGAAGCGCCTTCTCCGTGGCCAGCCGCTGCTGCGCCCGCGGCCGAAGAGTTCGCGGTTGTCGACGAGTCCGCCGGGGAAACGCCCGTCGAGGCTGCGGCGGCATCCGAGGAAATCGATCTCTCTTCCGAGTGGGATGACGCAATCACAATTGAAGCCGACGACACTCCTCCAGCCGCAATTGAAGAGCCGGCTGTGGTTGATGAGCCTGTCGCCCCGGAACCGGCTGCCGCTCATGAAACTGTCGAAGCGGTCGATTCCCGTGTAGAGGAAACTGTCGAAGAAATCCGTTTCTATGTCGGCCACAGCATGCCCGAGCAGGCATTGGCTGCACTGGCGAAACTGCAGACGTTCACACACGATCAGGCGAAGATCGACGAACTCCGGGCCGAAATCGACGCTGCGATGCAACCGGTAGCAGAAGTGGTCGAGCCCGAGCCCGTCATGGAAGAGCTCACCGCCGAAGATGTACCCTCGGCGGAAGTGGTCGAAGAAGCTCCCGTGGCTGTGGAAGAAGAAGCCATCGCGGTTGAGCCGGAGCCGGTGGTCGCAGAGATCCCGGTGGTCGCAGAGGCGGCACCCGAACCTGAGCCAGTGGTTCACGAGCCGGAGCCTGTTGCACACGAGCCTCAGCCGGAAGTGCATACGGGAGTTCTGAAGGAATTCGTTTCTGATCTGGAATCTTCGCTGGGGGATGGCTTTCTGCCCGGAACTGTGGCCAAGGACGCCGCGGCTCAGCCCGTTCCGGTCGCCCAAGCGACTGCCAAAGCTCCTCCTCAGCCCGCGCCGGTGCTGGGTGAGTTCGTCGCTGACATCGAATCTTCGCTGGGCGAGGACTTCCTGAAGGCGGCCCCGGTCGCCGAAAAGCCCGCGAGTGCCGCGGTGGCCGCGAAGCCCGTCCCAGCGCCCGCTCCTGTCGCGCCGCCCAGAGTTACTCCGCCGCTGGCCGCCAGCGCCGCTGCCTCGGCATCGCCGTCGGCTCCTGTGGCACCTGTTGCTGTGCGCCCGGTACAGCCTCCGCCGGCACCGCCAGTGCCGGTTGCATCGGCTTTGCCAGTATCTCCCGTTGCGCCCAAACCGCCGGCTCCCTCTGCCCCTGTACTTTCTGCAACAGCTCCGGCCCCAGCGGCCAAATCCTCTCCGTTCGGAGAGGATGCAGGAATCGATCTGGCGGACATGTTTGGCGAGCTGAAGAAAGATCTCGAAGCCGATGTCGCCAGTGCCGACGAGGATCCGGAAACGCATTACAACCTCGGCATCGCTTTCCGCGAAATGGGACTGCTGGACGAAGCGATTGGCGAATTGCAGAAGGCCTGCCAGTCGTTCGACAACGGCAAGCCTTTCCAGCAGATCATGCAGGCATATACCTGGCTCGCACAGTGCTTTCTGGAAAAGGGAGTCCCCGAAGCTGCGGTTCGCTGGTACGAAAAAGCTCTGCAAGTCCCGACAATCGACGGGGAAACTCGCGTGGCATTGAATTATGAACTGGCAGCCGCTTACGAAACCGCCGGCGATAAAGCCTCGGCTCTTAGGCACTTCATGAATGTTTACGGCTCGAATATCGATTACCGCGATGTGGCCGAGCGCATTAAGGCCCTGAAGTCGTAAAATAGTCCGGATGCCTTTGACGTCTTTTCGACCGGGATCCAGCGCGCCTCAGATTCCCACACGGAGCCGGAGCTGCCCTGAATGAGTGATCCCCTATTCTCCGGCGCACCCGGCAAAGCGCCCGAGCCCCCAGCACCTCCTGTCGATACCGGAACCGCGATCCTTGATCCGGTGGAGCATCGGCCGCGGCTGGTCCAGCTCTGGATGCACCGCATCTCCGTCTTTTTATTCGTCTTGATCAGCGCAGTGGCGGGCGTTCTGTTGATCATTTTGCCCTGGACACCAGAGTGGACTGACAACTACCTGCTGCTATCATTTCCGGCTCTCCGCAGCCTGGTCTCCAATGGCTTTATTCGCGGCTTCTGCAGTGGACTCGGCCTGCTCGACATCTGGATTGGATTCTGGGAGGCGCTCCACTACCACGAACATTCGTAAACGATTCACTCGCCGCAGCCCGGAGCGGCGGCACGGGAAAGCTCGGCACGGCAGTGCCGGATGGGGGAACAAGTTAAAAGCCGAGCCGTAGGGATGACAGCAAGAATCGTGAGTCACGTATGAACGACCATCTGAAATCCGCACCCGCCGCCTATCAGAACGAACAGTTCCTCAACAGCCCGGACGGCCGGATCATCCGTATGTTGGCCGAATACCAGGAACCCCTCGCCCGCTTCCGCCGAGAGCAGATCCAGGACACGGTCGTTTTCTTCGGTTCGGCCCGTTTTCAGGGCCGCAAAGACGCTTCACAGGCTCTCGCCGACCTGCAGCATAACCGCGACTCCGCCGTGTCGGCCTCGCAATTGGAACAGGATCTAAAACGCGCGCAGGCGAGCGTCGACATGGCTCGCTACTACGAAGACGCGCGCAAGCTCGCCCACATGCTGACGAAGTGGTCGATCGAAATTCCTGCGCGACGTCATCGCTTCGTCGTCACAACCGGCGGAGGCCCGGGAATCATGGAAGCCGCCAACCTGGGCGCGCACGAGGCTGGAGGCAAAACGATCGGCCTGAATATTCAACTTCCGTTCGAACAGCATCCGAACCAGTTCATCACGCCCTCGCTGAACTTTCAGTTTCATTACTTTTTTATGCGCAAGTTCTGGTTCGCCTATCTCGCCAAGGGGTTGGTTATTTTCCCGGGCGGCTTCGGCACGATGGACGAACTTTTCGAAATCCTCACGCTCGCTCAGACGGATAAGCTAGCCAAGAAGATTCTGGTCATCATTTACGGCAGCGAGTACTGGAACAAGATCATTAATTTCCAGGCTTTTGTGGATGCAGGCGCGGTCTCGCCGCAAGACCTCGAGCTGTTCAAGATCGTCGATGATCCAATGGATGCGTTCGAGTTTCTGCGCGATGGACTGACAAAATACCACCTCGGCGGAACTCCAAGGAAGCAGGGAGACATTGTACCGGAGATCGCGAAGACCAGGCCGTAAGGTTCCCTTGCACTACAAGATCGCTGAAAGCTGATGGCTGACGGCTGCCTTCTCTACTACATCACCGATCGCACCGCCTTCGCCCCCGACGAACCCACCCGCCGACACTGTCTCATGGAGAAAATCGCCGAAGCCGCTCGAGCTGGCGTCGACTACATCCAACTCCGCGAAAAAGATCTCTCGACTCGAGAACTGGAATCTCTGGCGCACGAAGCGGTCGGCGTCCTCAATCAACTGAGGACTGAGAAACGAGAACTGAAGACTGCTCTGCTGATCAATTCCCGCACTGACATCGCCATCGCCACCGACGCTGACGGCGTTCACCTCCGCTCCGATGACATCTGCGCAAGCGATGTGAGGAGACTCTGGAACTCGTGCTCCGGAGATAAACAGGGAGAGCCGCTCATCGGTGTCTCTTGTCATTCACTCGCTGAGGTCGTGCAGGCTCATGCAGGTGGAGCAACATTCGCGGTCTTCGCCCCAGTCTTTGAAAAGAAGGACATCCCCAATACCCAACCTGTAGGCCTGACTCAGCTTCGCGAAGCCTGCAAAGTGAAAATCCCAGTCCTGGCGCTAGGTGGAGTAACTCTAGAAAATGCGAGGTCCTGCCTCGATGCGGGTGCGAGCGGCATCGCCGCGATACGACTTTTTCAGGAGAACGACATAGCCGAAATCGTTCATGAGTTGGGACCGAGGAGTCGATGATGGGAATCAGTGATCAGTGGGCAGTGATCAGTATTCGATGTTGAAGCACAACTTCTTCTCTGCCATCGCATTCTGGACCCGGCCGAGCGACTGCTAAACTTTATCTTTGGACATCGCAGACGGCAACCCATGGCTCAGAACTCAACTCAACCAGAAGCAGCCCTGGCAATCGAGCCAGCGCTGATCCGCATCCCTGGTTGCTGGTTTGTTATGGGCTCAGTTAAAGGCCAGGACTGCGAAAGACCGATCCATCGAGTTTGGGTCGACTCGTTCCTGCTCGCCGCAACTCAGGTCACGAACGAACAGTACGCCCGATTCCTCGCGTCCACAGGTGCAACTCCGCCTCCGTTCTGGAGCGATCCCAACTTCAGTCATCCGCAGCAACCGGTCGCAGGGCCTTCCTGGCACGAGGCCGTTCGCTACTGCGAATGGCTGAGCCAGCAGGCTGGACGACGCTTTCGCCTTCCAACAGAAGCGGAATGGGAGTGCGCTGCACGGGGCAGGTTAGAACAAAAGCAATTTCCATGGGGAGATGACCCACCGCAGTCCCTTCCAAATTACGCGACACGCTGGCAAACCGGGCCTGAGCCGGTCGCGCAATACGCCCCTAACGCTTTAGGTCTTTACGACATCGGCGACAACGTCCACGAATGGTGTAGTGACTGGTACGATCCGGACTATTACGCGATCTCTCCGGAGCGCAATCCGCAAGGCCCGGAACAATGCCGGTTGAAGCCCGGTCGCAAGTCCTCCCGTGGAGGTTCCTGGCGCCACCACATCAAGGCCGCCCGGTGCTCCGCGAGATCGAGCATCCCTCCTCAATTTCAGTATGCCGACTACGGATTCCGGGTCGCTCGCGACGTTCGCTAACCTGTCACGAGAAAGCGGCTAGTGAGCCGATCCGCTCCTCGCGCGTAGGCCAATCACGTTCGGTACTGGCCATGCCGACGAGTTCTCATCGTTTTCTTTGAATGAAGTCTCGTAGCTGCCAAACATCTCCAGTTCGGTCGAACCCGCGTGCACGTAGAGCTGAGCCTCCGGGCCACCTTCCATATGCTGAGCAGCGACGACGCCGATCCCGGCCGCCAGCAGTTCTTGATTCAAATCATGCATAGAGAACGGGGAACGAGAATAAATGAACAGCAGATGACCGTCGCCATCTTCCCCAACGGCCGCCTCGCTCCATTCTCGCGTCTGCTTTCCCCATTGGTTTACACCAGGCCGCTTGATCAAGCGCAAGTTCTGGACCACCGACCTGTAGTCGCCAAGAATCGCTTGCATGCTGCTATCCGTCGCGTCGAGATCAAAAATTCGGATCTGTGGAATCTTCTTTCCGTCGCGAGGATCGAATGCCAGAACCGACTGGTAGCCGTTGATCTTCCCAGTCAGAACCTGATCGCGGCTGCGCATGTATCCCAGATGAGTCTTGTTGTCCGTGAGGAACATACCCGCATTGACAGCAGCCACGTATTTCTGCTTCTGGGCCCACTCGCGTGCTGTGCGCCCCGCCGACTCGCCGGCCTGAAAAGCACCGGCAATCTCCAGTTCCCACATCGAGGGATCGATGCGCAGCACCGTAATCTTCGAGTCGCCAAGCGCGCTCTGGTTGCGACTCTGGACACGCCGAATCTCCATCCCCGGTGCCAGAACCTGCCATGCGGATCCCGCTTCTGCGGGAACTCCCGGTTGCGTACCCACCAGCAGAAGAGACAGCCCCGCAATGCACAGAGATCGACGCAGCGCCATATAATCGGTCCTTCTCACAGTCGAGATCGACACTATGTTCTCCAAAGACCTTCTCCAACACAAGCGCATCCTCATTACCGGCGGTGGCACAGGCCTCGGCAAAGGCATGGCCGCGCGCTTCCTCAAACTCGGAGCTGCTGTCTACATCTGCGGTCGACGCGAAGAGATATTGAAAGCGACGGCCGACGAACTTAAGACCAGAGGGGCGATCCACACTGTTCCTTGCGACGTCCGCAGCCTCGATGCGATCGAGCAGATGATTGATTCCATATGGAGTGCAGGCCCGCTCGACATTCTCGTGAACAACGCTGCTGGCAACTTCATCGCTCGAACGGAAGAACTTTCAGCCAATGCATGGCAGTCCGTAATCAATATCGTGCTGATGGGAACACTGCACTGCACTATGGCCTGCGGACGCCGCTGGTTGCAATCGGGACACAAGGGAACGGTTCTCAGCATTTCCGCGACCTATGCGCCAGTGGGATCTGCCTATGTTGTCCCTTCTGCTGTCTCCAAAGCCGGAGTCGAAGCGTTGATGCGCAGCCTCGCCGTCGAATGGGGAAATCGCGGCATTCGCATGAACGCGATTGCTCCCGGCCCGATTCCGACCCAGGGAGCCTTTTCCCGCGTCCTCCCGCGCCCTGAACTTGAAACGGTCGCGCTCGATCGCAACCCACAGCACCGCTTTGGTACGGTCGAAGAGTTAGCCAACCTCGCCGCATTCCTGGTGAGCGATGGTTCGGCCTACATCAACGGAGAAGTCATTCGCATGGATGGCGGAGAATTCCTGCAGGGCGCCGGAGAATTCAGCAATCTGGGACGGGTTCTGAAAGAAGAGGACTGGCAAAGTCTAAGACCTAAGAAGAAGTAGCCGACTGATTCGCGTGGCGAACGACGAACTGCCGACGACTATCAACTCTCTTTCTTAGGCATCACAATTCCCTTCAGCAGCATGTTCACCAGGCTCAGAACAATCGCACCCAGGAATGCAGCGAGGAATCCGTGCACCTGAAATCCGGGTGAAAGCAGAGCTGACGCGAGCTCCAACATCAACGCATTGATCACCAGCCAGAACAACCCGAGTGTCACTAGCGTCAAAGGAAAGGTGATGACCTTCAACACCAGTCCGATCGTCGCATTGATGAAGCCGATGACAAGGGCCGCGATCAGCGCGTTTTTCCATCCGCTGACATAAACCCCGGTGACAATCTGGGCGACAACCCAAACCGCTACCGCGCTCAAGATCCAATTCAAAAGAAGCCGCAGCATACCTGTCTCCGCCTCGCATGATAGGCCGATGCTGCTCGTTTGTCATGCCATTGATTAACGAGGTTAAATCTGAAATCTGCAATCGGCAATCTGCAATCAACCTCTGATTTCTAACTTGTGCTTCCCCCGATTCCTGCCCTCGGGTCACACCGCAAAGAATTTACATGCCTGTCCACTACGTTCGCTGCCCATACGGTACACTACGAAATTCGCGTCCCAGGAGGAAAACACATGCCAGACACCGCACTCAGCGGATCAGAATTCAAGAAACAACTGCGCGGCGGACAGCCCAAGATGGGTTTGTTCCTGAACGCACACAGCCCGACAGTCGCCGAACAGCTCGCTCACTGCGGATACGATTGGCTGCTAGTCGACACACAACATGGCCCCATGGGCTACGAGAGCCTCTCGGCCATGCTTAGCGGAATCGCCAATGGTGGCGCAAAATCTCTAGTCCGCGTCGGCGGATATGACGACCGCCCGGGAATCCAGCAAGCTCTCGACATGGGTGCCGATGGCGTGCTCGTCCCCTACATCAATACCGCCGAAGAGGCCCGCCAGGCAGTAAGCTGCACGAAGTATCCGACCGCCGGAACGCGCTCAGTCTACTTCCCGCAGCGCAGCATGAATCGCGCCGGCCTTCTCGGTTACGCGGGCAACTGGAACAGCGAAGGCATCGTCGCGCTGCAAGTGGAAACTGCGTCGTGCATTAAGAACATCGCGGAGATCGCCGCCGTTCCAGGCGTCGATATCCTGTTCCTAGGGCAGAACGATCTCTGCATGTCGATGGGCCTATATGAAAAATACAAATTCCCCGACATGTATACCTCTCCCGAACTCGACGCTGCGACGAAGAGCTTGATCGACAATGCCCGCAAGAACAACGTGATCCTGGGCCTATTCCTGTTTGGTACCGCCCGGGTTGGTGAATTCCTGGAAAAAGGTTTCACCTTCATCAGCATTGGCAACGACCTGCACCACGTCCTGACGCAAGCCGGCGCGTACGTAGGCGATATGGAAAAAATCGCCCAAGAAAAAGGCAAGTCCTGGAAACGCCGCCCCACAGCTCTTTTCTAGCAGAAAATGAAAAGCGGGTGCCCCACTTCTGGCCGATGTTGCCAGAAGTGGGTTCTTTTGTGTCTCACCTAAGTCGGTCTCCTCTTTGCAGTTACGCATATGCGGGTGTCGGGCACATGGTTTAAGCTAACGACCAACGACCACGACCAATGACCAACGACCGGCAAATTATCCTCAATGAAGTCGAAGCCAGAGTGCTAGGCTCGCTCATCGAAAAAGACATCACCACTCCGGACTATTACCCGCTCTCACTAAACGCTCTGGTCAACGCCTGCAACCAGAAGAACAACCGCGATCCAGTGATGACGCTCGACGAAAACTCAGTCCGCAATGCCCTTATCTCTCTTCAGGAAAAACGCATGGCCGGCCCTGCGAGCGGAGCCGACAGCCGCGTTACAAAATACGAGCACCGCCTGCAAGAGGCCTTCAACTTCGACCGGCGAGAAATTGCTGTGGTATGCGTTCTGCTTCTTCGAGGCGCACAAACTCCCGGCGAGCTTCGCGGACGCACAGAGCGCATGTATCACTTCGATGCTCTGGAAGACGTCGTTTCGACCCTGGACCGCCTCGCTCAACGTGAACAGCCTCTCGTCTGCATCTTGGCCCGCCAACCCGGGACGAAGGAATACCGCTACATGCATCTGTTCTCGGGAGAGCCCTTGGAGCCTACGGTTTCACGGGCATCAGCGGCTCAGGAATCCGCAGCCGCCACGCCTGATACGTCCTCGTATGCCACCCCTCCCCCTGCGCAACGGCTCGCACGGCTGGAAGAAGAAGTAGCCAGCCTGAAGCAGGAACTTTCCGAGGTGCAGCAACAGCTCGCCGCCTTCCGTAAGCAATTCGAATAATGCGGACTGAAAAGAGAGATGTGGGGACAGCCGCCACCGGCCGTCCTGCGTCACGGCCGGGAACTTTTCCTGCTCCGGAAACGTAGAATGCAATAGAGCTGGAGGTCTCACACAATGTTTACCTTTCTTCTGTGGTGCATCCTCTTCATCCTGTGCTGGCCGCTGGCTTTGTTGGCGCTCGTCGCCTACCCATTCATCTGGCTTCTGTTGCTTCCGTTTCGCATCGTCGGAGTGGCGGTTCACGGTGTACTGGAAGTCATCTTTCTAGCCATTACGCTGCCCTTCCGCCTGTTAGCAGCCCCGTTCCGCATCTAGACGAACAGAACATCTGTTTCATGTTGCCGTCCACAAGTGTCCTTCGCGCGTTCAAGTGATTCACACAAACGAAATCCTGCACGGTACGAGTCTTCCCTTATCTCAGTCTCCTGATGTAGCCTCAAGAGACGCCACCTCTTTCTCAGGAGGATCCGATGCGTCGTCGCGAATTTCTTGTCCGCACCGCCACCGCCGCTGGAGTAGCGTGGCTCTCGTCCAAGTCGATCCTGCAAGCGCTCACTGAGCAAACGCTCTCGAAGAAGTTCGCCGCCACTGACACAGTGACTCTCGGCAGCACCGGCATCAAGACCAGCCGCCTCGCCATGGGTACCGGCACAGTCGGCACCGGACACCATTCGCATCAGACCGCTCTCGGCATCCAGGGACTGTCCGATCTGCTCCGCAACGGGTACGATCACGGCCTTCGCTTCTTCGATGCCGCCGACTCCTATGGGAGTCACCCGCACGTCGCTGAAGCGTTGAAACATGTGCCGCGCGACAAGGTCACTGTTCTAACGAAATCCTGGGCTCGTGACGCCAAAACCATGAGCGACGACCTTGATCGCTTCCGCAAGGAACTCGGCACCGACTACCTCGACATTTGCCTGATGCACTGCGTAACCGAGGCCGACTGGACCACCCAATTCCGCGGGGCTATGGATGTTTTGTCGGAAGCCAAGCAGAAGGGAATCATCCGTGCTCATGGTTGCTCGTGCCACTCAATCGAGGCACTGCGCGCTGCAGCGAAGAGCCCATGGGTGGAAATCGATCTCGCGCGCACAAATCCGATTGGCGCCTATATGGATGCTGATCCGGCAACAGTAGTCGGTGTTCTTAAAGAGATGAAAGCTGCGGGGAAAGCGGTCGTAGGCATGAAGATCCTGGGTCAGGGCCAGCTCAAAGGTCGTCAGGACGAAGCTCTCAAATACGCACTGTCATCCGGCGTACTCGACGCCTTCACCATCGGCGCCGAAAGCAAGCAGGAACAAGAAGACCTGATCCGCAGAATTGCCGCAGCATAAATCAGAACGAAACATGAGGGTGCCCCACCCTTGTCGCGATTTGTGCGACAGGGTGGGGATTTTACTTTGGCGTGTAATTGTTTGAGAACTAGCGTGGGGCCGCAATGAAAAACCGGACTGGCCCTATCGAGCTAAAGCTCTCCCCGGTCGCGCCGGGCTCTTCCGTCGATACCACCACGACCGGACGCACTGTCCCGCAATAAACGCTCGCTCGAAATACCAGGACTGACTGCCGGCTTCGTGATGCAAGCTGGCATCGCCTCCCGCAACAAACTCGAGTTCTTCTGGCAACGACTCGATCTGGATCGTTGCTCCCAACGTCGCTTCGTCCAGTTCCGTCAAGTCACAATACTGCTCGGGCACCGTGATCGAGTATCTCCAGGTAACCTGACACGCAGCCTTCTCACCCGCCCTAACCGGTTTCAGGCTGAGCGCCGGCAAAGCGCTTCTCGGCACGCGCGTCACTCCGAGCGCATCCGCGGCTTCCGCCTTACAGGAAAGTCCGTCATCCGAGAACGTGTAGATCTTCCTTCCGGCAATCCCGTACTCGAGAAAACGAAATTCCGGCTGAAAGAAAGTGTCTGCCACCATCTCAGGCGCATAATCGCGCACCGCTTCGGAATAATTTCTCACTTCAAACCGGACTGCCACGTTCACCTGCACGCGGCCATCCTCCAGCGGCGAAAACGCATATGACTTCACGTAGTGATCCCGCACCAGATCGGTCGAAACCACGTCGCGGACCGGACCTTGCATATCGACCGGCAAGCCTCGGCCGACCAATCTTTGCGCCAACGCGTCGGAAACTCTTTCCACCAGGAGTTTGGCCGAAAACAAATCGATGACTACGCCCAGCAGCATGGCAACGATCAAGGCATCCGCAAGAAAGTAGACCAACTCGTTGCCCGGCCACCAATAGGGATACTTTAGCCGGGCCACAATTCCGACAAGACCCGCCACTATAAAGGGCAGCAAAAGCCGCGCATGATCTCTAAACGAGAGGGCGTGGAACTTCCGCGGTTTGCTGCGCGGCTCCTTCACCGGGGGAGGCGTAGGAACTTCATGTTCGGTTGACTCTTCTGCAGTAAGGATTTCGATTGGTGGCATAACACTACCTCAGGAAATATTCGGAACGGTCAGATGCGAAGCGGTATCTCTGCCCATACGGATGTCCCCAGTGTCGCCGTCGGCCAGAGATGACACAGCGTGGATTGAAGGGATCGGGCTCAGTATACAACCCGGTAACTCAACCACTAAGACCCGGAAGTTCTATCATGAATGGGAGTTTGACCCAGTCAGATCCTGTCTGAGAAGACATGGGGGCTCCCTCCTTGTTGCGTTTTTGCCAGACTGAGCTGGAATTCTGACTTTCTGCGCAGATGGAACACTTGCGAGTAAAGCTGCCCGTAACACGCAGCGCCGATCTAGAATTCGAAGAGGCGAAGTATGCTTCTCTCCATTCTCATCGTGACCCTGTTATTGATAGTGGTTTACCGTTTCGCGATCAAAGGGAAGATTGGAAATTTCTCCACCGGGGTCGGTAACGCGCTGTTTCAAGCCCACACGTTTGTCCGCCCGAGTGTTCAGAATGTTGTCGAAGCGAAAAAGGAACACAGAAAAGAAGCGGGCCAAGGGGACGACGGCCCACCGGAATTGCCGCCATGGGCGCAGTCAGGTGAGTAAGCCTTCTGTACTTGCGGAATCGAGGAAGCAACCTAGCCGTCCGGCGTGAACTCGAGGATAACTTCGACCCGTCCTTTGATATTTCGATTCAGCTCATCCAAGTCCGCAGCAGGAATCCAATACTCCTGATGTCGGGAATGACCCACTACATGGACCTCGTATCGACTGAGGAACTCCGTGTGAACATAAAACCTCAGCACGTATCCCTCAAATCCTGATGCTTCGTCTTTGGTATTCCAGTCGCGCGCGATCTGAGTCGCGTATTCCTCGCTCAGGACAGGATAGAAGAGTGGTTGCGACGGTAATCGCGGTGGAAACTTTCGAAATTCGCTGGCGCGAATCAGATCCAGTTCTGTCCTACCGACCGGCCGATAAAGCGTAGTCACGCTGTTGGACATGACAGCACTAACTTCCCATTACTTTCAACTTCGGACTCACAATCAACTTCGCCTCGGTCGCTTTCTGCACATCTTCAGGCGTCAACCCAGACGCAACTTCTTCGAGCACCAAGCCATCTTTGGTCACGCGAATGTAAGCCATTTCCGTCGCAATCGTATCGACCACTCGCACACCTGTAAGGGGCAGAGTGCATTTTTTCAGGATCTTCGGCGCTCCCTCTTTGGTCGTGTGCTCCATGGCCACGACGACACGTCGCGCTCCTGCAACCAGATCCATCGCGCCACCCATCCCTTTTACCATCTTCCCCGGAATCATCCAGTTCGCAATACTCCCAGTCTCGTCGACCTCCATCGCACCCAGAACGCTCAAATCAACGTGCCCCCCACGAATCATGCCGAATGAATCGGCGCTCGAAAAGTACGACGTTCCCGGCATTTCGCTGACGGTCTCTTTGCCCGCGTTGATCAGATCCGGATCCTCTGTTCCCTCGATCGGATAAGGCCCGATGCCCAACATCCCGTTCTCGGATTGCAGGGTAACCGTCATTCCCGAGGGCACGTGATTGGCGATTAGGGTCGGCATTCCGATCCCAAGATTCACGTAAAATCCATCGCGCAATTCCCGCGCAATCCGCTTCACAATCCGTTCGCGCTTGTCGATGTCTTTGCCAGGCTTGGTCATAAATTCGTCGATCGTCGTCGGTCGTTCGTCCTTAGCCAGAACTCCCTTGCACCGTCATCCTGAGCGAGGATTTGGCTTCGCTGATAAGCGAAGGCAAACCGCAGTCGAAGGATCCCTATCGGCAGAACGCTCTGTCGGCAGTTCGCGGTTTTGCGGCCACACACACTCGGTACGATACTGGCTACGCCTTCCTCACCGTCCGCCTCTCGATCCGCCGCTCGTACAACTCACCCTGGAATATCCTTTTCACGAAAATCGACGGCGTGTGAATCGCATCGCCATCCAGTTCTCCGACTTCCACCAGATGTTCCACCTCCGCGATCGTGACTCTCGCCGCCGTCGCCATCATCGGATTGAAATTCCGCGCCGTCTTTCTATAAATCAGATTCCCCGATTTGTCGCCTTTCCAAGCTTTCACGAATGCGAAATCGGCGGTCAGTCCACGCTCCATGACGAAAATGCGCCCATCAAACTCGCGCGTCTCTTTCCCCTCTGCGACGACGGTCCCCACGCCCGTTGCGGTGAAAAACGCCGGAATGCCAGCACCACCGGCGCGAATCCGTTCCGAAAACGTGCCCTGCGGAACCAAGTCCAATTTGATCTTTCCGTTCAACACCATCTCTTCCAGCAACTTGTTCTCACCCACATACGTCCCGATGTGATGCACAATCTGCCCCGCCGCGAGTAACAATCCGTTGCCTACGCCATCGACTCCGACATTATTGCTGATCGTGTGCAGATTCTTCGTCCCCTTGCGCACCAAGGCCCGAATCAGGTTCTCCGGCATCCCGCACAAGCCGAACCCCCCAATCATGATGGTCGCGCCATCAAAAACATCGCGAATGGCTTCATCCGCATTGGCTACAACTTTGTTCATAGCGTGGGAATTCTAAATGAATTGCTGATTGATGAATGTTGATTGTTGAATGGAGTCATGAGCCGAGATATTCTGCCGTCCTATTCAACAATCAAAAATCATCTATCAACAATTCTTTTTTTTGCGTAGTTCATGCGCCCGCTCAAACTCCGCCGCCAACTCCCGCGTAGCGAGATTCTCCCGAATATGCGCCAGTCGCTGCTCCACCTTCCACAGCGCATTTGCGAGATTTTTCTGGTTGCTGATGGCCACGTCGCGCCACATGGAATATGGCGAAGCCGAAATCCGAGTCATCTCCTTCAGGGCTCGCCCGCCCGCGGGCAGCAGTGGAGCCTCCGCCCCAAACTCGTCTACCAGAGCGGCCGCAAGAGCGGTGGAGATCATCTGCGGTACGTGGCTGATCCAGGCACAGAGCCGGTCGTGATCCTCGGCCGGCAGCATCGCTATCCTGGCGCCGATTGCATCGATCCAACCCGCAAATTCAGCGAATACTCCCTCATTCAGATTCTGGTCGGGCAACGGCGAAAGAAACCATACTGCGTTCTGAAACAAATCCGCATCAGCAAAATCGACGCCGCTCAATTCCTTTCCCGCCATCGGATGCCCGGCCAGAAATCTCCTTCCCGCAGATTTTCCAAATACCTTGACAGCGCGCTCTACTACCGTAGCTTTCGTGCTGCCCACGTCGGTAAGCAAAGTCTTGGAGGGCAGTGCCGGCCCCAGGCGTTCAATCAAATCACAAATGGCAAGGACCGGCGTCGCCAGCACGACGATTTGCGATCCGTGTACGGCATCGCCGGGATTCGCCGTACCGTCATCAATTGCACCGCGCATGCGCGCGCGTTCCAGCGTCGCCTCTCGATCGCATCCCACGATCCGTCCGGCAAATTTCTTCTTGCGCAGCGCCAGCGCCAGCGACCCGCCAATGAGGCCCGTACCGATGATCGTGATTTGTCGAATAGCCATCAGAGAAATTGATTCATCAAGAAATCAGTCAGGCCAAAGGATCGGAGCGCCGCTCGCTCGTGCAGATTACTTGAGCTTGCGTTGGAAAAAATCAACTGTGATCGGAATTACTTCTGGACCGATGGCGTGCTCACGGTCGGAAAACAATTTGATTTCGAAATCCTTGTGAAGAGCTGTAAGACGGTCCCGCAAAAGCAAGGCCTGGCTGACCGGAACATTCTTGTCCTTCTCGCCGTGAAGGATCAGCACCGGACACTTCAACGCATCCATCCGCAGAATGGACGATCGGTCGCGAATCGCTTCGGCTGTCATGCCGGTTTCCATTTTCATGTTGTTTCGCACGCCAGGCAGCGGGCTGTCGTCGTACGCCTTCTTGAAATCGTACACTCCCGCGCCAAATACAGCCGCCTTCACGTCATCGATCTGCACTGAGAGAAGAGACGCGGCCATCCCCCCACGCGAATACCCGTAGATCCCCATCAGCTTCGGATTCACGAAAGGTTCACTCTGCAGTTTCCGGTAACCTGCAGTTAGAGCATCAAGAGTCTTTGGACCCACAAAATCCGCGGGGCCTTCCGATCTACCAAAACCAGGTTGCGATACCGCAATGCTGGCAAATCCTGCTTCAGCCAAACCCTTACCCATCGGAATCAGATTCTGCGCCGTGCGCTGATACCCAGGAATCAACAGAACGCCGGGTGTGGGTGCCGCCGCGACAGGTCGAAATAACAAAGCCTCGACTCGATGGCCATCCACGCTGTAGTCGTAGCCACAAAGTTTCGCTCCAGCCGGATCCAACAGGGCGCAGCCGCCATGCTCGATCTGCTTTACGATCGCTTCCTCGGTCTGTTGTTGCGCGAACAGGGCAACCGCGACTGCCAGACAAATCGTGCGCGCTACAATCAAACCTGACCTCTTCACGGTTGCAGTCCTCGGCTTCGAGCCTGTTTTCTAGCCAATCGCTCTTCCGACTGCCGGAGCAATGATCCGCAGCTCATCCATCAGCTTCGCGAACTGCTCCGGAGCCAGCGACTGCGCCCCATCGGACCACGCCTTATCCGGTGTGCAATGCACTTCGATCAGCAATGCGTCCGCACCCGCCGCCACGGAAGCACGAGCCATCGGTGGAACCTTGTCTCGCCGTCCGGTTCCGTGCGATGGATCAGCCGTCATCGGCAAATGCGACAGCTTGTGAATGATCGGGATCGCCGAGATGTCCATCGTGTTGCGCGTGTAAGTTTCAAATGTGCGAATCCCGCGCTCACACAAGATGACGTCATAATTTCCGCCGGCCATGATGTATTCGGCCGACAGCAGAAGTTCCTCCAGCGTTGCCGCGATCCCGCGCTTCAGCAGCACAGGTTTGCGCACCTTTCCCAGCTCGCGCAGCAGATTGAAATTCTGCATGTTGCGCGCGCCTACCTGAAGAATGTCAACATACGGAAGCATCAGCGGAATCTGCGAGATCTCCATGACCTCGCTGATGACTAGAAGCCCGAATTTTTCCCCCGCCTCACGCAGCAGCTTGAGCGCATCCTCGCCGTGTCCTTGAAAGGAATACGGAGAACTCCGAGGCTTGAAGGCCCCGCCCCGCAAGACTTTCGCGCCAGCTTTCGCGACCGACTCGGCAGTAGAAAAGAGCTGTTCACGTGTTTCCACCGAGCAAGGTCCGGCCATCACGACCACTTCATTGCCGCCAACACCAATTCCGTTCCGCAGTTGGACAATAGTCCCCTCCGGCCGGAAACTTCGCCCGGCTAGCTTGTACGGGGAACTTATACGGTGAACCTCCTGCACGCCCGGAAGAAGTTCGATATTACGGATGTCGAACTCAATTCCAGCGCCAACGGCTCCGAGCACCGTCATTCGCGCCCCGGTGGACCGGTGTACTTCGAACCCCAGTTTGACCAGATGTTCGATGACTTGTTGTATCAGCGCCTCCTCGGCGCCTTCCTGCATGGCAACAATCATAAGAACAGCTCCTGGCTGCTAGCTTCTAGCACGTAGCTCTAAGCCGATTCGGCTAGAAGCCAGGAGCTAGCAGCTAGAAGCTTTCTTTAGTCATTCACTTCCGAATCCAACTCCGTCCCGGCCTCTGTTGTCTCGGGCTCCGTCGTAATTTCCGCCTTCTGTATGTTCCGCATCACATCGATAATGCGCTCGTAAATGCGCACCAGGTCACGTCCCGGCAGAGGCCCTCGATTCGAACCTTGCACGTTGTCGAACACGACTCGCTCGCGATCCGGTTCGTAGATGGGCATCGAAGTATCTCGTTTCAGCCTCCCGATTGCAATCGCCGCCTTGGCGCGCTCGCTCAGCAACTCCACCAACTTGCGATCCAAATCATCGATTTTCTTACGCCAGTCTTCGATGTCCATATCTCTGGAACCCAACCACGAGGTTGCCCCATCCTTGTCTCGCGTTCGTTGCGAGACAGGGTGGGAATTTTGACTTCCGCTCACTTGCGAGGGGGTCTCTACGCGCCTCGCGCAATTACGAGGCGTGAGAATCAAACCCTGACACTACTCGCCTCAGTACTGGCCGCAGTTAGCCGTTTCACAAATTCACCAATTGCAGCCGCCTCACGGCCCTTGTTCTTTTCAATCGTCTGCACGATCGCACTGCCTACGACCACCGCGTCCGCAAATTCTCCAACTTCTGCGAATTGTTCGGGCGTCGAAATCCCGAATCCCAACGCGATGGGCAACTTTGTCACTCGTCGCAGCCTCTTTACCAACTGCCGCGCGTCCTCCGCCAACTGCTGGCGTTGCCCCGTGACTCCAGTCCGCGATACCGCATAGACAAATCCGCGAGAAGCATCGGCGATCTTTCGCAGCCGCTCATCCGGACTCGTCGGCGCCGCCAGAAATACCGGCGACAGGTCATGCTCTCGCATCGCCGTGAGATATTCTCCAGCCTCTTCCACCGGCAGGTCTGTAATCAACGCCCCGTCCACGCCCGCAGCCCGCGCGACCTTGCAGAACTTGCCCAGCCCCATCCGCAGAATCGGATTCAAATAAGTAAACACGATCAGCCCGGTAGACTGCGCCTGCTGCCGAATCTCCGCCGCCACAGTCAACACCTGCGCCAGCGATGTTCCGCGCTTCAGTGCCCGCTCGCTTGCACGCTGGATCACGGGACCGTCCGCCACCGGGTCACTGAATGGCACTCCCAATTCAATCGCATCCGCACCCGCTTCAATGGCCGCCAAAATGATCTCCCGCGTTGTCGCGAGATCGGGATCTCCGCAAGTCACGTAGGCCACCAGCGCCGGCTTCTTGTAGAAAGTCAGAGGCATCGATGTCCTAGTTGTGTTCCCAGGCGATCGTCCAATGCTCATCCGGTCGCGATGATTTCAGGATGAGTTGCTTGCCTTCAAATCGACAGACGCGCGTCAGATTTTTCCCGATCAGCGACCGCACCAGGGCACCTTGTACGTGATGCGTTACAGTGTGCGCCGCCTCATCAACGTCGTATGTTCCGTAGTACGCTTCATAACCGCCTTGGTCGTACTTTACGGGGTTGCTTCCCTTCGAATTCGTCCCCTCGGGTAGCATGATCTGCACTGCCATGTGTCCGTCGCGGGTGTACATAATGACGCCGGTCTGCTCTGGCCGGAACATTTTTCCATCCGCAGCCTGTTCCTCATCCCATGCCAACCGCCAGCTGCCAATTAACTTGTCACGGACGCTATCTTTGGCGTCTGATTGCGAAACACCCGGCGTGGCAACCCACACAATCATCCAAATAGCTGTGACAAACACCCTCTTCATTCTGCCCCCTTGCATTCGGAGTCTGAAAATAGCAACTTCAGAAACAGATCCAATTAGCCGATCTTCAGATTCTCCCGAAGAATCCCAATGTCCTTGTCGCCCCGTCCCGACACGTTCACGATCACCACATCCGACTTCTTCATCTTCGGTGCACGTTTGATCACCTCAGCAACAGCATGTGCCGACTCGAGCGCCGGAATGATTCCTTCCGTCCGAGCGAGCAGCGTAGTGGCATCCAGCGTTTCGGCATCAGTTGCGGCAACATACTCCGCCCGTTTCAAATCGTGCAGCCACGCGTGTTCCGGTCCAATCGAGGGGTAATCGAGTCCCGCAGAAATCGAATGCGTCAGGGCAATCTGACCCGCTCCGTCCTGCAACACGTAGGAGTGCGTACCTTGCAACACTCCAGGCGACCCTCCCCAGAAACGCGCCGCGTGCTCTCCCAACCGTTCTCCATGGCCTCCAGCTTCCACGCCGATCAACTGCACTTTCTTATCCTTCAGGAAGTCGTAAAAGATTCCAATCGAATTCGATCCGCCGCCTACACACGCTACCAGCGCTGTCGGAAGTTTGCCTTCGGCTTTGAGGACCTGCGCCCGCGCCTCACGCCCAATCACGCGATGAAAATCCCGTACCATCGTGGGATATGGATGCGCGCCCAACACGCTTCCCAACAGATAATGCGTCGTTCGAACGTTTGTGACCCAATCGCGCATCGCTTCGTTGATCGCGTCCTTCAATGTTCGCGATCCCGAATCGACGCCGCGCACCTCGGCCCCAAGCAGACGCATGCGGAACACATTCAGTTCCTGCCGCCGCATGTCCTCGGTGCCCATGTAGACGACGCATTCGAACCCCATCAGCGCGCAGACGGTAGCGGTAGCCACACCATGCTGCCCCGCACCGGTTTCGGCAATCACGCGGTGCTTCCTCATGCGCTCGACGAGCAGGGCCTGTCCGATACAGTTGTTGATCTTGTGCGCACCGGTGTGGAGTAGATCCTCGCGTTTCAAGTAAATCCGAGCGCCGCCAAGCTTTTCCGTAAGCCGCCGGGCAAAAAACAATGGCGTAGGCCGGCCCGCATAAGTCTTGAGCAAACCGTCCAGCCGTGCCCGAAACCGTGGATCCTTTTTCGCCTTCTCGTACTCGCGCTCCAATTCCTCAAGCGCAGCCATCAAAGTCTCGGGGACATACCGTCCCCCATAGACTCCGAACCGCCCAGGCTCATTCGTGCCAGCAGGAACTCGAGCCGAGGAAGAACCCCGAGGGTCCCCCATCCTAGCCGCGCTTTTTGCGGCTAGGGTGGGGATTTTGACTTTAGTGGTTCGCGGAACCGTAGCCATAACCTAACCCGCTCTCCGATCCATTTCCCGCACTGCCCGAACGAACGCGCGCACTTTCTCCGGATCCTTCTTGCCGGGGGAAGCCTCAACTCCCGAAACCACATCGACACCCCAAGGCTTAAGATAGCCCGCGGCCCAAACTACGTTCGCGGGCGTGAGCCCTCCAGCAATCACCACTGAGTATTTTTTCTTTAGCCCGCCAACGAGAGCGAGGGCCTCCCCCCACGCGAATGCCTTACCTGTGCCTCCCGGTTTCTCCTTTGTCCCAGAGTCCAAAAGCACGCCCGCAGAATTCGGCAGACGAGGAATCTCAAAGGAACCGCACTGTCCACGAAGATCACGCAGTATGTCGACAACGGGCAAACTAAAGAACTTCTTTCCGTCGACCGAGTATCTGTCCGGATCTCTATACTCATCTCCATGAAATTGGACCGCGGTCAGCCCCGCGTCGTCGGCCAACCGCGAAACCTTTTCGGCAGATTCATTGACGAATACTCCGATTTTGTCCACTTTGCTCGGCAACTTCTCTACAATCTCCCGAGCCTTCTCCACAGTCACATACCGCGGGCTCTTCTCATAAAACACAAACCCCACCGCGTCCGCCCCAGCGTCCACCGCAACGAGCGCATCCTCCAAATTCGTCATCCCGCAAATCTTGACCCAAGTCATCTCTAAAACTCTGTCATCCTGAGCGAAGCGAAGGATCCCATGCGAGCCAACATCATCACAACCACAGCAAGGAATTCTCAAAATAAATGCCTGGAGCGTTTATCGGCCACGACGAACGGCCAACGACTATCACGGGCCCACCGGCACTCCCATCAACCCCCGCAACGCCTCTCCCGGCCGCTCCGCCCGCATCAACGACTCACCTACTAGAAAAGCCTGATACCCCGCCGCCCGCAACTGTGCCACGTCTTCCGCAGAATGAATTCCGCTCTCAGCGACGCGCACCACGCCATCCGGAAACTCCGCCGCCAGATCCACCGCCGTCTTTAGATCGACATGAAACGTCCGTAAATCGCGCGTATTCACTCCAATCAAATCGCATCCCGCATCCAGCGCCCGGCCTAACTCCTCTCGATCATGCACCTCACACAGAACATCCAGCCCATGGGAACGCGCACCCCGAGCCAACATCTCCAGTTCGACTTGCGTCAGCGCCGCCACAATCAGCAACACCGCGTCCGCAGAATTCGCCCGTGCCTCGACTAACTGAAACTCATCGACAATGAAATCCTTCCGCAGACAGGGAATCGCGACGGCTGCCGAAGCCTTCCGCAAGTTCTCCAGCGATCCCTGGAAAAACTCCTCATCGGTCAGGACCGAAAGGCAGGCTGCCCCCGCCAACTCCAACTCTTTTGCCAGTTCTGAGGGATCAAACGACGCCCGAATCAGTCCCTTCGACGGTGAAGCTTTCTTCAACTCCGCAATGACCGCAATCGATGGGTGCCCCACTTCTGGCCGATTTTGCCAGAAGTGGGGATTTTCTAAAGCCGCCCGAAACCCGCGCGGAACGTGTCGTTCGGCCCGGCGCTCCAAATCACGGATATCCGCCGTGCGCCTGGATTCCGCCACCCGCGCCCGCGTCGCCGCCACGATCCTGTCAAGAATCGCCGCCATAGAGAATCTTTTGATTATAAGGGAGCAATGGGTTATCCAGCCCAAAGGGAAGAACTTTGACCTTGTAACGTACGAAGATTCAATCAGCTACAAGCCTACAAGAACAGGTGCATGTGGCACCGGCACGTTGAAACTTTGAAACCTTGAAACGTGGCTTTGAGACCCATTCACCTGCAAATCTCTTTCAGTTCCTTGTACGGCTTCTCCACCACCGGTGGAAACTTGATCTTCTTCGCTTCGATCCACAACTCCAGCAGCGTGCCGCCGTACTTTGACCCCACATCCGGATCGCCCTGATACACCGGATCGCTCTCCGCATCCTCCAGAGTTACGAACGTAAATCCTTTCTTCTGCATGAGATCCAGAGCGTCCGGCAGGATCGTTTTCGTGAATGCGCCCAGATGCAGCAGCAGCACGTGATTGATGTCGTGCCCGTATACCAGTTTCGCCAAATCCCGCCCCAGATCAAGATATGAATCCTCGATCGACAGATAACTCGACTTCAGCCAGGTTATGGACTTCGCGTCGTTTTTCGCAGCGCACCGTGCGTAGGCGGAGTTCCACAAATAATCCTCCCAATCGAGCGTCACCTGCGCCACGCGATAGCCGTGGGACTGCATGTAAGTTCGGACAGCCCGTCGCTTTTCGAGTTCGTCCCCCTCATGCAAAAACGGATATCGGAACCAATGCCAGTCTGAGTCCTTCCCCGCCAGCAACTCCAGGGCAGGTTCGTTCTGGTCTATTTCGCGCTCAAATGCTTCCGCTGGATTGCCATTCAGATTGATGTGCCCGTAAGTATGATTGCCAACCGGTTCAGACGCCACCCATATCTTCAACGCCTCGGCCGCGTCAGCATTTCCCTCGAGCTTTTTGGCATTGATAAATCCATATGCCCGGGGCAGACGGCGTGCTTTCAAAATGGCGATCGCATCGCGCGCAATCTCGACCCGAGTTATACCAAGCGGCAAATCCCCATTCAGCGGCAGATCATCAAATGTGATCGCCACCTTCTGCGCCAAACACAAATTTGCGCTAAGACACAGCAACAATGCTGATGAGAATCTCATTTTTGTGAAAGCAACCCAAGCCAACTCAATAGCCATCATGCCGGAAGCCGGAAGCCGGAAGCCGAATGCCGGAAGCCGAATGCCGGATTCATTCCATGCCCAACGATGCCTTCACAGCCTTTCCATACTCCCGCGCCTTGTCCATCACCTTTCTTTCGTCCACCGTCAACAGAATATGATCCTGCATGACTACCCTTCCCCCGATAATCACCGTCCGCACATCGTTCCCCTTGAGTGAATACGCAATCTGCGCGTAGATGTCATACAGCGGCACGCCATGTGGTTCATTCAGGCTGATCAGAATGATATCCGCCTTCTTTCCAACCTCGAGTGATCCGATTTCTTTTTCCATATGTAGCGCCCGAGCCCCATCAATCGTTGCCATTTCGACCACGCTTTTGGCATTCAATGCCAACGGATCCATCTTCGAAATCTTGGCCAGCTTCGCCGCCAGATCGATCTCTTCCATCAGATCGAGATCATTGTTGCTGCCCGCTGGACCGTCCGTACCAAGGCCGACAGCGATTCCCGCACTCCGCATCTCCGGCACCGGAGACACACCGCTGGCAATCATCATGTTGCTCGAGGGATTGTGCACACACCCCGTACCATGCTCAGCCAAAAGCTTTCGGTCGGTCTCATCCACAAAAATGCAATGTGCCGCGACCACATCAGGCCCGAGCACTTCGATCTTGTTCAGATAAGCCACCGGCGACATTCCGTTCGCCTTTTCCGAGTCCTCCCATTCCTTCTTCATCTCTGATACATGAATCAAAATCGGCGCATGATATTTGCGCGCCAACGCCACTGCATCCTGCAGCGTTTTCTTCGAACACGTATAGATTGAGTGTGGGGCTGCGGCCGCATGAATCAACGGATCACCCTGCCAGCGCCTCAAAAATCTCTCCGTATAGGCCAGCATCTCCGCTTCCGACTTGTTATCCGGCGCAGGAAAGTCGATAAACGTCTCGCCCAGAACCGCGCGCATCCCTGCGGCCTCTGTCTCCTCCGCAATTGCGTCTTCGAAGTAATACATGTCGGCGAACGTTGTGACGCCAGCGCGAATCTGCTCCGCCGCGGCTAGACGCGTCCCCCAGCGCACGAATTCCTCATTCACATTCTTCGCTTCCGCCGGGAAAATGTACTTGTAAAGCCAGTCATTCAGCGTGACATCATCATGCAGACCACGAAACAGCGTCATCGGCACGTGCGTGTGCCCGTTGATGAATCCCGGCAGTACGAGATGCCCCCGCGCATCAATTACCTGGGCGCTCTGATAATGCGCTTCGATCTCAGCACGAGCCCCGACGGCGACAATCGAGTCCCCACGCACCGCGACACTCCCGACTTGAACAGTAGCTCGCGTGGAATCCATCGTCACTACGATCCCGCCGCTGACGATTAGATCGACGTTTTGTTTTTGCTGAGCGAACGCAAAAGAAGAAAGCAGAAGCAAGACAGACGCGAGAGGAACGGCGCTTTTGATTTTCCCCATCTTTCTAAAGAACTCCGGGTGCCCCACTTCTGGCCGATGTTGCCAGAAGTGGGGATTTTGACTTTACCAATCCCCACTAAATCTCTTTCTTCTCCGCCGCCGCAATCTCGGCGTCCGGCACCGGCTTGCTCCGGAACACGCTGAATTCCTTCACCTGGTTCAGTACAAACGTAGGTACTCCCGCGCGCACTGGCACTTTCAATCGCCCGAAAGTCGCGTCCTGCACATCCTCCAGCACGAACACCGGCCGCGCATCCGCATTCGAGCATTCGATCTTCACGCTTTGCATCTCCAACCCACGCACATGCCGAACGAAGAACCCATGTGCCGGGGTGGTTCCAAACATATTCGGCTCCGGATACTGCTTCTCCTTTTCCGGAATCTGCAAAGCCGCATCGTTCTTCGTTCCATCACCACGATTTACAACGATCAGGTCGCTGATCTTTGTATCCTCAATCTCGTGCCCCGGAATTCCCGCCAGGATGCACGCAATCTTCGGCGAGCCCTCCGCCTGCATGCATGTGATCCCGCTGAGCACCAGTCTTCGAATCGTACCCACCGCCACGCCGTCCGGCCCACGCATCCTGGCGCCGAGGCGCACAAAAATCGGCGCCTCATAAACATCACGCATCGTGAGGTTCGAACAAGTAACGTCTTCGATCACGGCTCCGTCGACGCTTTCAATGGTTAACCCGCGGCACCCCTCAAACACGCAGTTCGACACCGTAATGTTCTTGAACCCGCCATTTGATTCCGTTCCAAACTTGATCCGCCCCGTTCGCGGCACTTTCTCATCGGCCGGAAATTTCTTCCACGTGCCATCGAGCATCGTGCCTTCCTGATAACTTCCCGTCAGCAGGCAATTGCTAATGGTCACCATCTCCGTCGCTCGCGCATATCCCAGTCCGAAAGAGCTCTTCAGGCAAATACCGTCATCCCACGGAGAATTCACTGAGCAATTCGACACCCGCACATTCCGGCAGCAGTCAATATCCATGCCATCGCGGTTCGTATCGATCTTCAGATTGTCGATCGTCAGGTTGTCGACGCCCGTCGCCAGGATTCCAAAATGCCCCCCGTGCAAAATCGAGAAATCCCGCAGCACGACATTGCGGCAGTTCTTCAGCGCAATCGCCTTGTTGGCGACTCCCGGATCCTCTGCCTTCGGCCCCTCTCCCCATCCCCGGCTCAGCCCTTTACCCCAAATCAATCCGGGCCCAAGGATCGCGATATCCGACAACCCCTCGCCCCAGATAAGGCTGTTGTGCCAGTGATTGTGTCCGTAATCCTGATAATCCTCCCAGGGCTTATTTGATTCGGCAGCGTCGTAACTCTGCGACACGATCGAAGCCGGATCAGCGGCCACAATCGTCGCACCTTGATCGAGATACAGCGCAACTTTGCTCTTCAAATGAATCGAATAGCAAAGATAGGTTCCCGCTCGAAGATAGACGGTTCCGCCGCCCACATTTTCCGCGTATTCGATGGCGCGATTAATTGCAATGCTGTCGATAGCCTTGCCATCTCCCACCGCGCCAAATATGCGCGCGTCATAAGGAGCCGTCATCCGCCTCAAGCTCGCCGTCTCTTGTGCGCCCGCCGTGTTAAGCCCCGGTATCAACGCCGCCCCGGGGATTGCAATTCCCGCCAAGCCTGCCTTCTTCAGAAATCCACGCCGCTGATATTTCATCGCTGTCCAACTCGCTTTAAGTAGAACTGAAAAAACTCTTCCGGATTCGATTGCAAACAAACTTGCGCATTCGCCGTCCCCGGTTCCTCGCGTGTGAATCCCTTCTCATCCACACGAATATGCAATGCCGTCACCGGACACAACTCCGGCTTCAACGCAAATGCCACAGCCATCGGATCAAACAATGTCGGCGTATCCTGCGCCCACAAGTGATACAGGATCGCCAACTGATCGGTCACAGCCGTCCCGCGCGTAAACAGGAATGCCCGCTTCACCTCATCCAGCTTCAACTGTGTAGAATCCAGCGGCATCACGAACAAAGGTACTCCCGAGGCGAACAACTTCTGTGCTGAAGCGACGTCATTCAAAATGTTCCACTCGGGCATTGGAGGGACCGACTCGTTGTATCCATAATCTCCATACCCCTTGCGTACCGATCCTCCCATAATCACCACTCGCTTCAATTTCCGAAATGTCGCCGCATCTTTATCGATCGCCGCCCCCACATTCATCAGCGGACCAATCGCAATCAGCGTGATATCTCCCGGATGCTTCCGAATCTGATCGAGCAGAAAATCCGCCGCATCGCCGTGAGAACTCTTGGCAAAATGTCCGACCTCAGGGTACCTCGCTTGTGAGGGCGGATTCTTCCTTTCACTGGGTTTCCCCGCCATCACCGGGATGTCTGCCCGTCCTACTTCTCCGAGCAGCCGATCCGTAATCCTGGCGCGCAATTCCGTATCCCCAAACGTCGTCGTCACTCCCAGAATCTGGAACTCCGGACTCTTCACCGCCAGCGCCAGCGCAAACGCATCGTCCACGTCATCGCCAATATCGGTATCAATAATGATCTTCTCTCTCGCGGCCTGCGCCGAACCATAAAGACATGCCAAGCCCAGAACAAAAAACACCAGAAGTAACCAGAACCGATTCACGAACCTCATACTCTCTCCCGAGCGGATAACGATATCCGAATCGTGGCTTGCACGAAAGCGAGGTTTTCCCTGTGGCCCTCTGTGCTCCCTGTGGTGAATAAACCCGTGTCCAGCACCACACACCGTGTCGTAACGGTCACGCTGCACCACCCTTTAAGTCCCGCTACATCAACAAGCCGGACATGGCCCGACTCCTGCATTCCCTCAGTGTGCCGCTCGTCGGCAGGAGGCAACCACAATGACCCGCATCAACATTGCTCGTACCGCTGAGAATCGTTCTCTGACCTGGGGACGCAGCATCAGCGCCGTTATCTTCGCTGCCGTACTGATCATCTGCTCAGTCACGGTTGGATGTTCCAGCGATAAACCCAAACCCGTAAGCACCAACAACCAGATTCCGGTCACGCAACCGCAAGCGCAGCCGCAGATGCAGTCTACGCCCGCGTCCGTCGTGCAGGCCGAGAACAAGCCGTCTCCGAAGAAGCCTGTACAGCACAAGAAGCCGGCGACCGTGAATTACACCGACAAGACCTACGGCGTGACCTTTGAATATCCGCGCCGCTACGCCATCGAGACCGGTGACGCCGCGACTGAACTCGTGATGTCGAATCCCGTCCCGATGAACTTCGTGCAGTCCGGCGGAGTCGCGCTCGCCGCGGTCGAACTTCCCGAGACCGGGTTCATCAACACCGACTTCTCGTCCGCATTCTTCAACGTGAGCGTTCACAAGACTCTCTCAGCCGATCAATGCAGCGAGTTCGCGGTGCCACAGTCGAAGCCTGTCGTGCAGGCCGAGACGGCAACTCCGTCCACCGATAGTGGAAAGGAAGTTGCCAAGCAGGATTCCGCGCCCAAGTCCGACGCGCAGCCCACAGCAAATACGGACCAACCGAAGCAGGCATCGGTGTCTAAGGACATGAGTGGGAAGCTGATGCTCGGCGATCTGGAACTCCGCGCCACTGAGGCCGTTAACGGCGAAGGAACGCGCCAGAGCGACTCGAAGTACTTCCATATCTACCAGAATGGAGCCTGCTATGAGTTCGCCCTGAACGTCACGACTGACGCCTCAGCCGAAGGGCTGGTGAAACACGTAGATCGCGACAAGGTCTTCAACCGCCTGGAGCAGATTCTCTCCACAGTGAAGATCAATCCAATTACTCCGGAAGTGACGGCCGAAGCCCCCTCTCCAGCCGTTGCTACAACGCCCGCGCAATAACGCCACTAAGCGGGTGCCCCACTTCTGGCCGAAGTTGCCAGAAGTGGGGTTTTCGACTTGGCATCAGAACAGCCGACAAACACGGGGAAGCCTCTTGTTGCTAAGTGTCAAGTGCTAAGTGCCTCCGCCCGGTAACCATCCAAGAATTACGCCCGTAATGACCCGATCGACACCTTGTTCTTATGGGAACGAAGCCTAAACTTGACTCAACGTGGGGTTCGACTGAGAGGTCGGGCCATGATCGAACGACGCAAGCATCCGCGATTCAAGATCAACGTCCCCGTCGAGATTCACTCCGAAGGCAACAACGCTCCTCTTCGCTGCGCGACTTCAGACTTAAGCCTCGACGGATGCTACATCGAGAGCATGTATCCATTTCCCGCAGGCACGCGTCTCGAACTGAAACTCGATGCTTCGGAGACTCTTCTGATCACCGCCAGAGTCGTTACCTGCGACCCTCAATTCGGCAACGGCATCGAGTTCATCCGCGTGCTCGATGAAGATCACGTCACGCTGCAGAAGTTTCTAGATCAAGTCGCGCGCCAGCAAATGCAGCACCCAGCGTGACCGCTAGCCAAATAGAACCCGGATTACTTCCAGGAACCTCCGTCCAAACTCCAACTATTACCATGGTCATTTCTTTCGAGGAATGGAACAGCCTACGATTTTCCAAATGGCCTTGCAGCTCACCACTCTCGAAAGCACTGATCAAAAATCTAGCCTCGCTCAGGGCCAAGGGCTATTCTTCGATCTTCACTTCATGCTGACAAGAGCCGAGTGGAAAGAGGCGGGCATCCTGCTGCATCCGATCATGGGTGCTTCGGCAAAACTCTGGATCCGGCTCTTCTGCGGATTATGCGCAGCTATCAATCTGACGACACCATGGATGATCGGCATATCATGGTCCGCGTTGATCCGTTACGCTCCCGCGAAAGCCGCCATTTTAGCTGTTCCAGCCCTTAGCTGCGCATGCTGGGCGATATGGATGAACGCTTTGGACCACCGCCTCAATCGACTTGATCTCGAGCGACACATCGTATTGGACGAGGAACGAGTCACGATCACTTGGAATCAGCGCACCTTCAACTATCAGTGGAAGGACTTCATCTATTTTCGCGAGAGCTCCAATCTCGTCGTGCTCCGCAATCCTGGCGCGCGATTCCGGACAATTCCCCTGCGAGTGGTTCCGTCTGGAAGTCAGTCTCAGTTTCATGAACTCCTGCGCCGTAAGTTGGCGCGGCGACAGCCATACTCCTGGTCGCCCGACACCTCAGGCATTGCACACTGAACTCGAAGTCCGGCTGCCTCCGCCCTCGGCGACATCACCTCAGTCCCCACGATGTTCCTGTTCGATAAGAATGGGAAGACCGCAAGCGCCCCACCAGATCTCCACGTCGAAGCCGAAAAGACATTAGCGAACCTGCGGAAGTAGCCTCCAACGCTGGCGTCATCCCAACTCCAAAGCGGTCGTCATCCCGAACGGAGCCGACTTTCAGGCGGAGTGAGGGATCTCCATGCAAAGACCAAAAGCGAAGGAGATAAAAGAGGGTGCCCCACTTCTGGCCGAAGTTGCCAGAAGTGGTGATTTCCCTGTGTCCCTCCGTGACCCCTGTGGTGAGTTTCCCCCAGCAAAGCTGCAACTAATCTGGTTCAGTGATGGCAGTCACTGATGCTCCCCGCCGCACTAGCTATTCTTCTGAGTTCATCGGAGATCCATCGTGACTCATACCTACACGCGCAGAACGTTCTTGGAAACTACAGCCATTGCCAGTGTCGCCCTGACTGGTGGTTCAGCAATTTCGCACGCACTTCGAAATCCGCCCACGGAATCTGCAACACCACGCAAACCGGCTTTCACGGTAACCGACTACCACGTCCACCTAAGCAACACCCTCACGATCGATCAGGCTCTCCAGCTGGGCAAAGAACGTGGAGTCCACGTCGGCATAGTCGAACATCCCGGCGAAGGCTTCCCCCTCAAGACGGACGCCGATCTCCAGAACTACATCGACCGCCTCCGCAAATATCCCGTCCACATCGGCATGCAACCCGTCTACACGGGATGGTCGAAAGCGTTCTCCAAGCCACTCCTCGACCAACTCGACTACGTCCTCATGGACGCCCTCACGCTCCCCAACTCCGACGGCACCTGGCTTCCCATCTGGCAAATCGACACCATGGTCGACGACGCCGAAGCTTTCATGCACCGCTACACGCAATTCATCGAACAGCTGATGACCACCGAGCCCATCAACATCTTCGGATGGCCCACGTTCCTGCCGGTCCCAATCGCACGCCAATATACACAGCTCTGGACGCCGAAGCGAGTAGACCACATCATCGAAATGGCAAAAGCGAAAAAGCTGGCCATCGAAATAAACGAAGTAGCCCATGTCCCCGACGAAACATTCATCATGAGAGCGAAGAAGGCAGGCCTGAAATTCACCTTCGGCACCGACAGCCGCAACGAGCACGCCACCCATTTCTACTACTGCTACCAAATGGCACAGAGAGGCGGACTAACAGAAGGGGATATATTCGTCGTCAAAAAGAAATAGTGCGCGCGACCCACACTCTCGCAAACCATTACCTGCATTTGCTCGAAACGAATCAGCCGCAAAGCGGCGAAAGAACACAGCCCACGGCGCAAGCCGTGGGTAATTTTATAGAACAAGCCAAGCCCCAAAGGGGCGAAAGAAACAAGCCCGGCGACAGATCGTAGTTTTGCAGCAAAAGCGTATCCGCATTAAGAGCGAAAATTCGCCCTCACCCCGCTTCGCTACGACCAATATTTTCTAACTAAGGCATTTCCCTGAAGGCTCTCAATCTCGCCACATCATACAGAGTCCGAACTCCCATCCCATCATCCAACCGGGCAATGGAGGTAAGTTTATGTTTGTAGTTTTAGGAGCAAGCGGCAACACAGGCCATATCGTGGCGAACACTCTTCTGACTCGCGGACAACAAGTTCGCGTCGTCGGCAGAAACTCAGCTCACTTACAACCTCTTGCGTCGAAAGGTGCGGAAGTATTCATCGCTGACGTCACCGACGCCAGTGCTCTGGCCAAAGTCTTTCATCAAGCCGATGCCGCTTACGTCATGATTCCGCCTAACCTCACCAGCAAAGATCCGCTCGGCCACTCGGACCGTGTCAGCGATGCGATCGCCGCAGCCGTTCAAAAATCTGGAGTAAGAAATGTAGTCGCTCTCAGCAGTGTCGGAGCCGAATTGCCCAGCGGCACAGGACCAGTCGTGGGCTTGCACAATCTAGAGCAGAAACTCAACCAGATCGGCCCCCCGAATGTTCTCTACCTGCGGGCCGCGTACTTCATGGAGAACACTCTCCCACAGGCTGGTGCGATCAAAGCAATGGGCAACGCCGCCGGACCTCTCCGCCCCGACTTGAAGATACCGATGATCGCCACCCGCGACATCGGAAACGTCGCCGCCGACGTGTTGCTCCACCCCACGATTCGCGGAAAACAAATTCGTGAACTGCACGGACAACGCGATCTCACCTACACCGATGTAACATCCACCATAGGCAAGGCGATCGGAAAGCCCGATCTCAAGTATCACCAACTGAAAGACGCTCAGTTTCACGACGTACTGGTGCAAACAGGCATGTCGCCGCAGGTGGCTCACCTACTCGTTGAAATGACGGCTGCACTGAACGCAGGGAAGATGCATCCCCTTGAACCGCGTACTCAACAAAACACCACCCCAACCACTTACGAAAATTTCGTGTCCGACTCCTTCGTCCCGGCCTATCAAGAACAAGCCGCAGCCTAACGAGAGTTGGCCTGAGAATTAAGAAGGGTGCCCCACTTGTGGCCGAAGTTGCCAGAAGTGGGGATTTTTGCGGACGTTACCACGACACGAGTTTCCTAGCGCTTGCAGAAATCATTTCTTCCCGATGATGAAATGGGTGGCACCCTCCCCTTCGACCTTCTGCGCGACCTGAAGCCCACTCTCATGCAGGTTGATTCCCGCAAACAAGTGTTCTCCCTCTCCCAACAGCGCCGGCGACATCGCCAGATGCATCTCATCGATCGCGCCCGCTGCAAGATACTGCCGAATCGTAGCCACGCCACCGCCGATCCGCACATCCTTGCCCCGAGCCGCCTCCTTCGCCTGCTTCAATGCCGACTCCGCACCATCGGTGACAAAGTAAAACGTGGTCCCGCCCTTCATCTCTAGTGGCGCTCGCGCATGATGCGTCAACACAAACACCGGCACGTGATACGGAGGCTCCTCGCCCCACCATCCCTTCCACGAATCGTCCGGCCATGGCCCGCGCACCGGCCCAAACATGTTCCGCCCCAGTATCCACGCGCCTACATTCTCGAACGCTGTCAGCGCCATCTGATTGTCCACGCCACGCGACCCGCCGCTCTCGCCGTGCATCTTGTTCCAGACTTCCGTCTGAAAGAACCAGGAAAAAATCTCAGGCCCGCGCAAGCCGAGCGGATTCTGCAAATCCTGCCGCGGCCCCGCTCCGAAGCCATCGATAGACACTGAAAAAGAAGCAACTCTGACTTTGGACATCGATCCCCTCTCATCGCATTTGAGATGCATCCACTTCGCTCTGGATTCACGCACGTATGGAAATCCGAACCCCAGACTGTCATGATTCGTAAACATCGACAGCCTCGATGCCGCAGTTCCCGCTCCCAGTGCGGATTTTCACAATCTGTTAACTTGACCCTCCTTCTCATCGCCCAGATCATAAGAAGCCATCCACAACTCCCAAAAGACGGAGATTTTCGTGAAAACAGTATTGCGTCGTTCTGTGTTTTGCCCCTTCACCCTCGCCCTTTTTCTCGCCTCGATTTCTCAGGCCCAGATTTCTCTTCTCGCCATCGGCACGCTCGATAAATCCCGCGCGGGCGAATTCCAGGACCTTTCCGGCCTCACCTACCCGCTCGAAAACGGAGTTCGCGCCAATGAACTCGGCGGCATGGGTTCCGCAATTACCTACGCCGGCGGCAATACCTTCCTTGCATTACCCGATCGCGGACCGAACGCCGTCCCCTATGATTCCAACATCGACGACACCGTCAGCTACATCAACCGTTTTCATACGATCTCGATGGATCTCTCTCCCAACCGCAGCGGCTCTGGCCTTCCTTTCAATCTAGCTCCCAAGCTGCGCGACACGACGCTGCTCTGGAGCTTCGCGCCTCTGGTCTACGGCAGTGGAAGCGGACTCGGCGTTGGTTCCGGCGCCCCGCCACTCAATCATTTCTTCTCCCATTTCTTTACGGGACGCTCCGACAATTTCGACTCCACTCAGAACTCCGGCAATCCCCTCAACGCTCGCTTCGACACCGAAGGCTTGCGAGTCTCCAATGACGGCCGACGCGTCTACATCTCCGACGAATACGGCCCCTACGTCTACGAATTCGACCGCATCACCGGAGTCCGCCTCCGCGCCTTTCAGTTCCCGACTTGCGACGCCCCCACGCCATCTTGTTTTTTTGTTCCCAACTTGTCGTCCATGGGTGCGGTCGAGATCTCCGGCAACACCGTCGGCCGCGTCGCCAATAAAGGCATGGAAGGGCTCGCCATCACACCGGACGGCAACACGTTGGTTGGCATTATGCAGAATGCGCTGATCCAGGACGCCGCCGAAGGCAAGGCCCAAGGCAAACTCCTTCGCATCGTAACCTTCGACATCGCCAGCGGGACAGCAACTCATCAATACGGCTACCTGCTAACCACCGGAAGCGGCGTGAGTGAAATTCTCGCTCTCAACAATCACGAATTGCTCGTCGACGAACGCGACGGCCACGGTCGCGGCGATGGCTCCGACGCCGTGGTAAAACAGCTTTTCAAAATCGATCTCAGCAACGCCGTCGACATCAGCAACATGGACGCGACCGCCGCCCTACCAAACGCGGTCAGCAAAACGCTTTTCCTCGATATCGTCCAGGTGCTCACAGCAAACAACATCGCACCCGGAAACATTCCCGCGAAGATTGAAGGGATCTCTTTCGGTCCCGATGTCCGACAGGGAAGAACCAGTGTTCACACTCTCTGGGTCGCCAACGACAACGACTTCCTCGAGACCGTTCCCGACGCCAGTGGCAATCTCATTCCAAACGACAACCAGTTCTTCGTCTTCGGCTTTACCGACGCCGATCTCGCCGGATCGGTCTACGCACCTCAACACGTCCGCTCACTGGATTTTTAGGCCGGAAGAAAAGTAGAAGGCCGGTCAAAATTAAGCCGGCCTTCTTGTATTTAAATGATTCGTAGAGACGTAGCTAGCTACGTCTCTGCCGACACAGGTCCAAACCTCGAAAGTACCTCAAAGTAAGGCCCGCCGCCTCATCCCTCCGTAACTCAGCTTTGGAAGGGAGGGTGCTGCCTAACATCCTCGCCATGCCAATTTGGTTTCGTGATTGGATCGATCTAATCAACCGCATATTGCGGCGCTGGCTTAATGTTCTAGGAACCAGCCTCGCTGGAATCGCAGCGCAAATTGTTATTGCAGTCTTGACCGCACCAAAGGGAGGTTGGTTCCGCCGATCCACTTGGACAGATTGGAGACATATCGACCGCAAACGTCTGAATCAGGCGCTTCGGGCGATGGCCGCAGTGTGGGGATTCGTGTTTGTGATTTGCGCTGTCATAACCCTCCGCCACGACCAACAACATCTGCTCGCAATGTGCACAAAGCTGGAAAGTCAAAACAAAACTCTCTCTGACAAGTTGGCCGCCTCGGAAAAACAAGATCGCTGCCCCAGTAGCGGACCCCGTGGCCTCCGTAAAGCGACGGAATCCGAAATAACGAACCGCAGACGTCTTGTACAAAACGCGCGAAACCTGGCCACCGACATCCTGACTTATAAAAGCGACATTGAGATAAACCGCCCCATGGTCATACTCTCTACCTCTTCGGCGGTACTCACTGAGAGATCGCTGAACGCGGAAGATCAATTCGAAAAGAACCCTCTCCTCGACTTCCTTCGGAGATTCTCCGGTCCGATTTATCAACTTGAGAGAGGTTTCAGAGAGCAAGGCATCGATTCGTCGCAGCTCGAAACTCACATCGCACAGTTAGTAAACACACAAATGATCCGCCTCGTAGCGGTTGACTTGAATGGCATGGCACTGCAACTGGAGAACAACCGGCGGTAAATACGCTGAGCGTTGAATCCCTCTCGTAAAGGCTCGTCAGACTTATGCAAGTTGCCCTTGCCAAGCTCATAAAGCCTCGTGCGCAGAGTATCGAACCGTCTGTCCAATGCGTTTACGGTTTTACACCAGCCGCGAAGCGACGGACGAATGAGCGCATCCCGAGTGAAGTCGAAGGACGCAAGTCGTGGGATAGTTTGTTTTAAGAAAAGCCGTAAGGTCTCGATGCGAAGTAACACCAGCCTAGGTTCTTAAGCCAGAAATTTTCGCAGGGGCTCCCAATAATGCGAAGTCCATCCCACATAAAGATGATCGAAATGGCCTTCGGGAAAGCCAGTGTGATCCAGAATGACCCTGGTCTGGTAATTCTCATCTTTCAGTTCGAACTTAACGAGCGAATAAATTCCCTCGGCAAACTCCTGCGACAGCCGCCAGGCCTGAACGATCCTCTGGTTCGGCACCAATTCAACATTGCGCCCCACGACCAATCCGCCGAACATTGAAAAACTTCCACCCGCCTTGGGATCGATTTCCGCCGCCGCACCGGAAAATGCAGTAAAGTCTTTCGAACTCAACAGCACCTGGTAAATCCGTTCCGCAGACGCCTTGTAATCGATCTCCTGATGAAGGAAAGTGCGACTCTTATTGGCGTCAGAACTGGGAATGGATGCCATCTTGTTCTCCGGGCTCTGCGACCAGCCCGCGACGCTTAAGCTCGAACCGCAGCTCGCCAAGAACATGTTCGCCACCAACTCCCGTCTAGTCGGACGAGCGAACACGTCAAGCAGTAACTTGGTTTTCATAATTGCCTCCTGGCTGCCTTCTCGCTCTGGCATGAAAATATGCGGACAACTATAACGCAGCAGATCATGAGCGCGGGAGAAAGGGAAGTGCGACCCGGATCGCCAGCCGCCAAGCGGCGAAAGAATGTAGCCCGTCCTGAGCGGAGCCGAAGGACGCAACTCGCGGTTCGCTCACCGAAGCACACCAACTGGAAATGTAGGGACAGCCGCCTCGGCTGTCCGGCGGTCCGGAAGTATCGGGCCGAAGTTCTCCGCGCGATAGTGCAAGCCGATGGTCCACAGTTCAGGGCAGTCTTATTGGCGGCGGTATAGTTGCAGAGGATGCCCCATCCTTTTCCCGTTCTGTGCGAAAGGGTGGGCAGCACGGATCTGATCTTATTCGAGGAGCCGTCATGTTGAGCCGGGTCACGATACTTTTCCTGCTATTGGCCAGCACAGTTTCTTTCGCGGCCGACCCTGAGCCATATCTGAAGTCTGCCTCCATGCCGTTTTATCCACCACTCTGCCGTTCTGCTCGAATCTCAGGAATCGTGACTCTTCACTTCACAGTCAACGAGAACGGTGATACGTCCTATGTGGAAGCCGTCAGCGGCCACCAGTTGCTGCGTGACGCCGCGATCCAGAATGTCCAGAGTTGGAAATTTGCATGGCCCCATCCTTGTGACTGCCATGTCAAACGGGAAGTGGTTTTTGTCTACAGTATTGGTGACTGGCTCGATGATGATGGGCCGAACTCGATCGTGAAATGGTTCGGGAAGGGACCAGTCCAACGCGTAGAGGTTCAAGCCGGATCGATTTCCGTCCAGCCTTGACTTCAGAACGTGAACCGAAAAGATGGGCGACCCGCCCCCTATTGGGCGTCTTTCCAGCGATCAAGTACGGTAAGGCCGGCCATCAGGGTGCAACACACCAGCATCCGTGTCATCCAGACATCTTGGTTGGTAATTCTCCAGACGATAAAGCAGAGCGTGGAGGGTATCGCTGTGACGGCACACAGGCGGGAGCCGAGACTGCGGGTTCGTTTGGGATCGAAAATGTCTATCTGGACAACGATCCAGCTGATTAAACCGAAAATCACCGCCACCCACGTCGGCGTCAAAATGAAGACGACATAGAGGAACGCGCCGATCACGATCTCTCCAGCTGCTAACTGGAGGAACCTTGGCCAGTCGAATGTCCCTTCGAGACGAGGCACGTCGGAGGATTTTTCTTTCGTGTCGATGAAGAAGGACGCGCAGGCTATGAGCGCGGCGAGGATCAGGGATGTGTCCGTGCTATGCATCCACCTGGCGCGGAAGGCGGGAAAGTCGAATCTCCAAATCGCAAAACCAAGAACGAAGAATGCGCTGAAGGCGGCGAAATTGCCACGCGAGAAGCGCGGACGCAGGCGATGCCACCACGGCTTCGGATGAGTCACGCGATCGTATCCCGCGCGGAAGCACTGGTCACACAGCGTTTCCATGCCGGGAAGTTCATGCCGACAATAGGGGCAGCGGGACATTTTGGTTGGAATCTATGGGACCATGCTATTCCGCCTGACTTCGAGAAGGGAGTATCGGAAGTAACGCGAGGCGCCTGAGGCGCGTCTTTGGTTCGTGTAGGGGCGGACGCCTTCGTCCGCCCCGCGAGCGAAGCGAGTGTCGGCCGCGATAACTGCGCCTCGACCCCAAAAGGCGTTGATTATAAGATCTGATTTCAACCGCAAGCCCTAGTCGCTCCCACGCCAGCCGCGAAGCGGCGAAAGAATGCAGCCCGTCCTGAGCGAAGTCGAATGGACATAAGTCGTGGGTCGCTCATCTGAATTTGTCAGAGCCCCGAAGGGGCGAAAGAAACCAAACTGCGATAGCTCACCATCCCTTGAAGGCAGCCTTTTTGCCGGTAGCATTCCGGGAGAGGGTGCCCCACCGCGTTTTGTGCGAAAGGGTGGGCAGCACGGACCTTAACTTATCGGCCAACCT